>Ga0326597_10001289_pt1 | contig 40918 bp, 40 predicted proteins | sample RVTome_12_FD_203789 | JGI IMG/M metagenome (GOLD analysis project Ga0326597, IMG submission 203789) | Soil microbial communities from uranium-contaminated site in the Upper Colorado River Basin, Wyoming, United States - RVT100D185 | ecosystem: Environmental > Terrestrial > Soil > Contaminated >... | reverse complement strand
CTCCGAGAGCCCGCGTCGAGCGTCCGTCTCGAGTTCGACCGCCGTATCCGCGACGGTCAACGTGTGCCAGGCGGTCACGAGAGCAAGGTTGGCAGGTCCGAGGAGCCAAGAGCCAAGAGCCAAGAGCGCGCCAGCGCGTGTCTTGATTCTTGATTCTTGATTCTTGACTCTTGACTCTTGATTCCAGTCCGGCGCGTGACGACCGAGCCAACGCGCCTACCGTCCCCCACCATGCACCCCGCCGTCGCTGCGTGGCTCGCCGATCCTGAGCGGGCCGACCGGATCGCCCACATCGAGACGATCCCGGAGCAACGCGCCATCTACGAGGACGTCGACCCTCCCCTACCCGACCGGTTGACGGCGGCACTCGCCGGGCGGGGAATCTTGGGCCTCTACCGACATCAAGCACAGGCGATCAAGCGGGCTCGCGCCGGGACCCATACCGTCGTCGTGGCCGGCACGGCCTCGGGAAAGTCGCTGGGCTACCAGGTGCCGATCCTGGAGGCGGCGCTCAAAGATCGCACCGCGACGGCGATCATGCTCTTCCCCACGAAGGCGCTGGCACGCGACCAGTTCCGGGCGATGCACGCCTTCGGTGTGCCCGAGGTGACTCCGGTCGTCTACGACGGCGACACCGATGCCGACACCAGGGTCTGGGCACGCAAGCACGGCACGGTCGTCCTGACCAACCCGGACATGCTCCATGTGGGGATCCTCCCCTCTCACGGCAAGTGGGCAACGTTCTTCCGCAGGCTGCAGTTCGTCGTCGTGGACGAGGTCCACGTACTGAGGGGTATCTTCGGGAGCCACGTGGGCAATGTGCTGCGGAGGCTCCGCCGCGTCGCCCGCCACTACGGGGCCGATCCCACGTTCCTTGGGTCGTCGGCGACGATCGGCAACCCGGGCGAGCTGATGTCCGCCTTGACCGGACTCCCGGTCGACATCGTGGAGCAGGACACTTCGCCGTCGGGCGTGCGCCACTACGTACTGTGGAACCCGGAGCTCGAGGACGACGACACTCGACGCAGCCCCCTCGCCGAGACCACCGACCTGTTCGTCGACCTGGTCGGTCAGGGCGAGCACACCATCGCTTTCGCCCGGAGCCGCAAGGGTGTCGAGCTGGTGTACCGGTGGGCCCGCGACCGGCTCGCCCCGGATCTAGCCGACAGGATCGCCCCCTACCGAGCCGGGTACCTCCCGGAGCAGAGACGGGACATCGAGCAGCGCCTGTTCTCGGGTGAGCTGCTCGGAGTGACGGCGACAAACGCGCTCGAGCTGGGCATCGACGTCGGCGGCCTCGACGCCGCCATCGTCGCCACATTCCCCGGGACGGTCGCCTCGTTCCGCCAGCAGACAGGGCGAGCGGGGCGATCCACCGACGAGTCACTCTCGGTGCTCGTGGCCGGCCAGGACGCTCTCGACCAGTGGTACATGCACCATCCCGAGGACCTGTTCGGTCGGCCGTCGGAGGCGGCGGTGGTCAACCCTGCAAACCCGCACATCCTCGCCGGGCACGTGGGGTGCGCCGCCTACGAGATCCCCATGCTGTCCGAGGATGCGGTGGCCACCTTTGGCCCCGAGGTCGAGCCGCTGGCCGCCGACTTGGTCGCGGAGGGAGTGCTCCGGGTGCGCAACGGGCGGCTCCTCTGGGCGGGACGCGGCGCCCCGGCGCCGGGAATCGACATCCGCACAGCGGGTGGTCCGCCTTTCACGATCATCGACGATGCCGGTGAAGTGATGGGGACGGTCGACGAGAACCGGGTGTTCTCGCAAGCCCATCCGGGAGCCGTGTACCTGCACCAGGGCGATTCGTACGTGATCGAGGAACTGTCGGTGGAGGATCGCCTCGTTCGTGCCCGCCCCGGCGAGGTCGGCTACTACACCCAGCCCGAAGAGGACACCAATGTCGACGTCCTCCGAGTGCTGTCCTCTGGGACGATCGGACGTTTCGGGCACCGGCTGGGAGACGTCGAGGTGGAGTCGCGCGTCACCGGGTTCAAGCGGAAGAAGATCTCGGACCGCAGCGTCATCTCCTACGAGCCGCTCGACCTCCCGCCCCGCCGCTACGAGACGCAGGCGATCTGGTTCACCGTCGACGAGGGCCTTCTCCGCGACGCCGGAATCGCCGCCGCCGACCTGCCCGGGACCCTCCACGCCGCCGAGCACACCGGAATCGCCATGCTCCCCCTCTTCGCCATCTGCGATCGCTGGGACATCGGCGGGCTGTCAACCCAGTATCACTCCGCGACGGGGATGCCGGTGTGGTTCATCTATGACGGGTACCCCGGCGGTGCCGGCATCGCCCCACTCGCCTATGCCGCCGGACTCCGCCACCTGACGGCGACGCTCGAGGCGCTCCGCACCTGCCCGTGTGACGCCGGGTGCCCCTCGTGCGTCCAGTCCCCCAAGTGCGGCAACTTCAACGAGCCGCTCGACAAGGCCGGCGCGATCCGTCTGTTGGAGGTGGGGCTCGATGATTCGAGGTGAAGGACGGAGGGTCTACGGCTGGCGGCTCCCGGCCCCGGCCCCGGCCCCGGCCGGAAGGATTGTCTGGCCGGGGCCGGGGCTGGTGCGGAAGCCGGCCATGACCATATGCTCTACCATATGGTCATGGCCCGGCGTGAAGTGCTCGTGCAGTTAGAAGACGATCTGGTGAATGCGCTCGACCAGATTGCAAAGGAGCGCGACACCAACCGCTCAGAGCTCCTGAGGCGCGCGGCACGGCTCCTCGTCGACGCAGTCGATGAGCAGAAGGCCGACGCCGAGCTGATCGAGGCCTATCGCAGGCAACCCCAGGATCCGGAGTGGATCGACGCCCTAATGCGAGCGAGCCTCGAGAACTGGCCTGAGTGGTGAGAAGCCGAGAGTTGAGGTGGGCCGACCTTCCGGTCCCGTATGGGCGTAGACCCGTCTGCATCCTCACCCGGGATGCCGCTCTCACCGTGGTCACCGGCGTGACTGTCGCCCCGGTGACGACAACCCTCCGTCGGATCAGATCAGAGGTGGAGGTGGGCCGCGACGAGGGCTTGCCGGAGTCATCGGTGATCACCTGCGACAATCTCTTGACCATCCACCGCTCCCAGATCGACCCGGTACCGATCGGCGTGCTCGGGCCGGAGAAGAGGATCGAACTCGACCGCGCCTTGACCTACGCACTGGCGATCGCCACATGAGTGAGGGGGCGGGCCTGGAGGCCCGCCCCCTCACTGGGTCTTGAATCTTGAGTCTTGGCTCTTGATTCTTGGCTCTCGGTTCAGTCGCCGGCGATGAAGTACACCCAGGCACCGTCTTCGGTGATCCCGACCCGGTACCCGTAGTAGGCGCCGAATGCCTCGAAGTCGGCGAGAGTCTCTTCGCTGTAGAGCCGGCGAAGTTCCGCACGCTCGGCGGCCGTGATCTCGTCCCACGGCTTGGTGTGAGCCGAGGGCCACACGTAGTAAGCGATGCCTTCGCTCTCGATCGTCCCGAACGGCCCGCCCAGGAGTTCCGCAAGGAAGCGGATCGGATCCTCATCCTCATCCTCGAGCCCCTGCCAGTGATGGATGGGGGCATCGATGGAGTCGTCCTGACCGCCGAAGGAGTATGAGAAGTCGGGCCCGAGCAGGGACTGCAACCCGTTCCAGTCGCAGGCACGCGCGGCCTCCCAGATCTCGGCTCGTGTCCTCGCAACCGCCTCCGGAAGGCCAACGGGTTCAAGGAGCCTGTCCGTGGCGCGAGCACCCGAGCATTCGTAAACAACGATCGAGGTCGTGGTCGAATCAGGGGCTTCGGCATCACCGTGCAGCCACAGCGGATGCTCCCGGACGTTGGTCGGCCGGCCGTCCTCGGCGGACGACTCGAAGGCCCGCAGCGTGCCCCACTCCCCCGCCTGCGAGATGCCACTGGTGTCGTAGGCGACGGTGGCCTCCCACTCACCGCGACAACCGGTTCCGCAACTGGCCGTGGCGAAACCCTCGTAGAGGACGGCGCCGGAGGCATCGAGCAGTTCGATGCTCACCGTGGCCTCGAACACGTTGGCTGTGCCCTTGACCAGCATCGGGCTGGCGGCGTCGGCGCCGTAGGCCGGGGCCTCGATCATCACGGCGGGGAGCAGATCGTCGAAACCCTCCCGCGTGGCTGGGAGGTCAACCGTGAAACCCTCGCCTCCGAAGACGGTGGTCGGCACCTCGTTCCCGAAGATGCCAAGCGGGGGCTCCTCGAAGATGTAGAAGACGACACCCTCGACGCCCTCGACCGCCGTGAGGCTGTACACGACCTGGCCTACCCGCCCGATCATCGATGCCGAGCCACCGCCGGAGACGAACTCCGAGGACAGGTACACCTCCGCAATGCCATTCCCAAAGCCGAAACCATGGAGTTGCACGTCTTCCGGGATGGCACTCGAGAGACCTTCCTCTCCCGCCCCCTCCAGCAGTCGGACCATTACCTCCCTCGCCTGATCCGGTACTCGTTCCTCAGCCGACGGATACTGGCCCACCTCGACCGTCACGCTCACCGGTACCAGGAATTCTCCGAGGAAGAAGTAGACGACGGCCCCCGACTCCATTGTCTGAACCGTCGTCACGGTGACGTCGTCGGTCGGGACGGTCGTCGTCGTTCCCCCGCTCCCCACGGGCGCGGCGTCGCCGCCGCCCAGCCAGAGGAGCGTCCCGCCGCCGACCGCGGCGACCAGGAACATGGCGGCGGCCGCCAATGCCCAGCCGGGCATGGCGCGCCCGGCCCGGTGGCCGAGGATCCGCTCGGCCACCGACATCGGCGCCACCGGCAGCTCGTCGGGCGTCACGGGGTTCCTCTTCTGCATTTCTTCGAACGGGTCGCGGCTCATCGGCCACCTCCAGTTTCATGACCCCATGCCTCCGAGAGCCGGCCCCGGGCGCGGTGAAGGCGCACGGACGCGGCGTTGGCCGAGCATCCGAGCACCGTCCCCATCTCCTCCGGGCTCAGGCCCTCCCATGCGGCGAGCATCAGCACTTCACGGTCGTCGTCACTCAGTGACTCCAGGGCGCCGTCGAAGCCGGCCGGGTCGTGTTCGACCCGGGGCGTCGGCTGGACGGCCACCCTGGCGTCGAGCCGCTCGCGGCGTCGCTGCGAGCGGCGATGGTTGGAGACGACCCGCCGCGCCACCCCGTACAGCCAGGGCAGCGCCTCGGACCCGTCGGGAACCGATCGGATCTTCTTCCAGGCGACCGTGAAGACCTCCGCGGCGGCGTCCCCAGCGTCGTCCCACCCGACCCTGCGCGCGGCATATCCGAACACCGCCCCGTAGTGCCGGGAGAACAGACTCCGGAACGCCTCCTCGGAGGGCACCCCGCGGGCGCCGACGCGTGAGGCGGTCATTGCTGTCTCCATGTTGGTGTATGTCCGGTTTGCGCGTGTTCTTACTGGCCTCGCTGGCGCTCGGCCGCAATTCGCAATTCGCAATTCGCAATTCGACAGAAGCGCATGCTCTAAGCGACGCGATCGACGTGTCTTGCTGGAGGCGGGCGGCGGGCGGCGGGCGGCGCCTACGGCTCCAGGAGGAGCGCGGGTACGAACTCCGCTCGGCCTACGCCGATGACCCGGAATCGCCCCAGCGGCCAGATGGCGACGATCAGCTCTGTGCGCACTTCGACCGTCCGTGGTTCCCACGAGGGGTCGAGCGGGCAGGCACACGAGGTGATCCTGGCCCCATTGAGACGGGCAAACCGGGCGGCCTCGTCGGTGGGTGTTCCCTTCGTGCCGAAGGGGAGAAACGTGACGGGTGCCGCTGCGAGGGCAGCGGCATCGGCTGCCGTGGTCGCCTCGACGCGCGCCCGCAGGTAGGAACCGACGGCGCCCAGACCGACAGCAAGCACCAGGACGAGAGCGACGACTCCGACAAGAGCCAGGGAGGCGCTCCCCCGTTCGCTCACTGCTCGACTCTCATCACGGCCCTACCGACGAGCGTCACTTCGAAGCCGCCGAACAGGGGCGTGGCGACGCGGTGCCGCAGCCGGACGACCACCTCTGCCGTGCCGCCGACGACGTGCTCGCGCACCACCGAGACGCGTGCCCTACGGCCGGCATCGCCGCCAAGCGCTCGCCGGACGGCGGCCACCGCCCGCTCGGGCTCCACCGATGTGGCCGCTTCGCGCGCCCCCTCGCGCGCGGCACCGCTCACCTCGAGCTGGACCCGGGCCGCAACCGCCACTTCGACGGCTGCCAGCAACACGAGAAGGACCAGGGGCAGGACCAGGGCGAATTCCACGGCTGCGCTGCCTCGCTCGCCCCTCACCCGCCACTCGTGGCGAAGCCGCGGACCCGCTGGACGACAGCGTCGAAGAACGAGGGCAGCACATCGGAGCCTGCCGCCCATGAGATGAGGGCCAGGGCCACGATGGCGGCGGCGACGATCACCAGGGCGTACTCGGCGGTCGCTTGACCGGATTCGGATCTCATCGGGGAGCCTTTCGTCAGGGGATGGGACCAAGCCGCGCCAGGCCCTCCAGAACCGCCGGGCCGACCGACAGCAGCACGAACCCGGGAAGGATCAGCAACGCCAGCGGCAGCAGGAGTCGAACAGGAAGGCGCCGTGCCGCCTCCATGCGAGCCGCGTGATCCGCATGGCGCCGAGCCCGCGCGAACGCGGTGATTGCCGTCCCGAGGGGGGCTCCGCTGACGGTCGCCCCCGCTGCGATTCGGGACAGGTCCTCGAGCCGGCCCCCCATGCCGACGAGCGCTGCGGCCATTCCCTCGCGGTCGAACCGAGCGCGCAGCTCCCCGAGATCTGCCCGCAGACCCGCGTGGACATGAGGCTCGGCGGCGATCACGGCAGCCCTCAGGCTCATGCCCGCCGTCAGGCCGAGGACGAGAAGGTCGGCGAGCAACGCCACATCGGCGTCCGCCCGGGCATCCTCATTCCTCCTGGAGCGTGCCTTCCGCCATCTGGCTCGAGCCCAAAGCACCGCACCGGCGGAGAGCCCGAGGAGAGGCGACTCGACTGTCATCGCGGCGACGACGGCCGCGACCCAGGGGCGGGACCACCCGAGCCGTATCGCCACCCACCAGCCACCGATGGCGACGACCGCGATCACGTGACACGCCTCAGCATCGTCCACACCACTGCCAATCCGGCCGCCTGCATGCCCAGGCCGACGGCAAGCAACAGCCCCAGCGCCGGGTCCGACCCGGGGTGCAGCCGCCCGGTGGCGGCCATCCCGGCGAGCAATAGCAGCGGAAGGCCCGCGACCACTGCGGCCGAGGCACGGGCCTGCGCGGTCAGCGCCCGCCGCTCCCTTCGCAGTGACGCCTCATCAGCGGCGCGGACGGCCAGCATCTCGAACATGGCCGCGACCGGGCCACCCGCATTCGCCGCCAGTGACCACGCGGCCGCAGTCAGCCGCCCGTGGGTGGGGAGCGCCGCGCCCAATTCGGCGGCCACCCGATCGGCGCCCATCCCGGCAGCGGCCAGCCGGACGGCCCGGCGTACATCGAGGCGCGGAGCACGGGACGCCGCTGCCACGAGAGCGGAACGGGGCGGAGCGCCGGCGGCGAGCTCGGCCGCCATGCCGCCCAGGAAGGCGGCCTCGTCGTCGGGGGACTCACCCCCCGTCCGACCTCGGCGCCGCACCACGGCCCAAGCGCCGATGCCGAGGCCGGCGAGCGCCGGATGGGTCACCGCGGCGATACCCACGATGGCGACCACGGCGGGCGCGCCGGCACCGAAGGCGAGCGCGGCGAGCGTGACGGCGGTCACGGCCATCGGCGCTCCACACCCGGCTCTCCGACCGCGGCCACCTCGACCACCCTCCGCATGCCGTCGCGCCGTTCGAGGTGCACGATCAGGTCTACAGCCGACCGAAGCATTCGCCGCACCGCCTCCGCCGGCAGGTTGCGGTCCGCGGTCAGGGCCAGCGTCTCCAGCCGCCACAGCGCTTCTTCCGGGCCGTTGGCATGCACGGTGCCCAGCGAGCCGTCATGGCCGGTGCTCATCGCCTGGATGAGATCGAACGCCTCGGCGCCCCGCACCTCACCCACCACGATGCGATCGGGACGCATCCGCAGGGCGTGGCGGACCAGGGTCCGGAGCGTGATCTCGCCGGCGCCTTCGGCGTTGGGTGGACGGGACTCGAGCCGGACCACATGACCGGAGAGTCGCAACTCGGCGGCGTCTTCGATCGCGACCACCCTCTGATCCGGAGGGATCGCGGCCGAGATGATGTTGAGGAGCGTCGTCTTCCCGGTGCCGGTCCCGCCCGACACGAGGAGGTTGCGACGGGAAGCGATGGCTTCCTCGAGGAGGTCGGCGGTGGCCGGGACGAGGGTTCCCCGCTCCACCGCATCCTCGATCGTGTGGATCACCGAGACGAAACGCCTGATGGCGACGATGGGGCCATCGACCGAGGCGGGCGGGATCACCGCGTGGAGCCGGGAGCCATCGGGAAGCCGGGCGTCGACGGCGGGGGACGCCCGGTCGAGTCGGAGGCCCAGCGGAGCGATCGCCCGCTCGACTGCAGCCACCACCGCCTCGGGGCCCGAGAACCGGACCTCGGTCCGTCGCAAGACCCCAGCGCGCTCCACCCAAACTTCCTCGGGGCCATTCACCAGGATGTCGCTCACCAACGGGTCGGCCACGAGCGGTTCGAGCACCCCCAGCCCGACGAGCTCCCTGGCGGCCGCAGTCGCGGCTCCGGGCACGAGCGGCGCCTCCTCGACGGCGAGGCGTCGGGCGGCGGCCGTCACCTCCCTGGTCCGGAGAGGCACGTCGGAGCCGAGCAGCCGGTCGACGATGCGACTCACCGCGGCCACGGCAGGCTCCAAGCACTGCGCCACGCCCTGACCCAACGATCCCGGCCACCCGGGCGACGGCCGCCGAGGAGAGCGTGGACGGTTGCCGGCGATGGGACGGGCAAGCGGACGCCGATCCCGGGAAGCCGGGCGAATGAGGGTGTCGCCTGGAACACGGCCGGACCCTCCTGAGCCCCGAATAGGCCGGTCGGGAGGTGCAGCCTCACCGGTACCACCGGCATCGGGAGTCCCGCAGGAGCGGGCCTGGGCGGCAGCCGCAACACGACTCTTGGGTGATGCGCGAGCAGCGACTCGACCACGGTCCGGGCCTCGGCGGGAGCGATCCCGCCGTTGCGGAGCACCGCCACACCGCGACGCGGCGTCAGGTCGTCGCGGCGGACATCGTCCCGGACGAGATCAGCCAGCGAACGGTCTCCCGGGTAGTGCGGTCCCAGCGGGTCGAGATCCACGACGATGGCGTCTCCCGCGGAGAGCGCCAGCCCGAGTGGGGCGAGCGCGCCGAGAAGACCGTCCTCCGGCGTCCACACGGCGAGCGCCGGATGCATGCGCGCACCGTATGGCCTGGGAAGGGCTCACTCAAGGGGGTCGTTGAAGCGCAATTCGCAATTCGCAATTCGCAATTCGACAGAACGCGCAACGAAGCTTCCGGACGCGTCCGGCGAATTGCGTATCGCGTATCGGGTATCGCGGACGAGTCGGACCCGCCCCGTAGACTCACCCGCGATGCAGGCCGCTTTCTTCGATCTCGACAAGACCGTCATCGCCCGGTCGTCGACCCTCGCCTTCACGGGACATCTGTACCGGGCGGGGATGCTGGGACGGCGGGCGCTGGCGCGTGCCGCCATGGGCCAGCTGATGTACATGCTCTTCGGCGCCGATGAGGACCAACTTGCCAAGGCCCGCGACGCCATGCTGCGCCTCACCAAGGGCTGGGACAAGGCCGAGATCGAACGGATCGTGGAGGAGGCGCTCGAGGAGGTGGTGGCCCCGATCGTCTATGCCGAGGCGCTGTTCCTCATCGACGAGCACATGCGCGAGGGTCGCAAGGTCTTCATCGTCTCCGCCAGCCCCCACGAGGTGGTCCACCCACTGTCTCGGTACATCGGCGTCGACGACGTCATCGCCACCCGGGCCAGAGTGGACGCGGAGGGCAAGTACACCGGCGAGGTGGAGCTGTACGCCTACGGGCCGGAGAAGGCCGCGGCGGTGAGGGCGGTCGCCGAGGAACAGGGCATCGCCCTCGGCGACTCCTATGCCTACTCCGACAGCGTCACCGATGTCCCGCTCCTGGAACTGGTGGGGAACCCGCACGCCGTCAACCCCGACAAGGAACTGCGGGCGATCGCCGAGGAGCGAGGGTGGCCGATCCTCGAGTTCCAGCGCCAGGTGAGCCTCACCCACCGCCTCACCCGCCCGGTCCCCCTCATCTCAGGAGCCACCATCGCCGCCGTCATCGGAGCCGCCATCGCCTGGGGATTGATGCGGAGGAGGCGCAGGTAGGGCGCGGACGCGATCCCCGTCGATCTTGAGCAGGGTTCGTTGCCCGTTCCCCGTTACCCGTTGCCCGAGCGCACCACCGCGACTCTTCCGGGTAACGGGTAACGGGTAACCGGTAACGGGTTCTGACGCGGGAACACTGCCGACCCCCCTACCGTTCAATCCACATGTTCGGATCCAAGTCCCAGATGATCTCGGCCTCCGACGCCCTCGACGGTCGTCCCGAGGCCATCCCCACCACCGACACCCATTTCATCAACGGCAACCCGATCCACCCACCGTTCCCGGAGGGGATCGAGACGGCGATCTTTGGTATGGGGTGCTTTTGGGGAGCCGAGAAACTCTTCTGGGAGACACCGGGGGTGTACAGCACTGCCGTCGGCTACGCCGGCGGGTTCACCCCCAACCCCACCTATGAGGAGGTGTGCTCGTCACTGACCGGACACACCGAGGCGGTCCTGGTCGCCTTCGACCCCGGGAAGATCTCCTACGAGCAGCTCCTCGGCTTGTTCTGGGAGAATCACGATCCCACCCAGGGGATGCGCCAGGGGGCCGACCGCGGCACCCAGTACCGGTCGGCGATCTACACGCAGTCCGACGCTCAGGTCGACGCCGCCAAGCGCAGCCGCGACATGTTCCAAGGGGCGTTGAGCAAATCCGGGATGGGCGAGATCACCACAGAGATCAAGCAGCTCGGCGGCTTCTATTACGCCGAGGGCTATCACCAGCAGTACCTGGCCAAGAACCCGAACGGCTACTGCCCGGACCACTCATGTGGGGTGAGGTTCCCCGGCTCGCCGTAGGCGAGCCGCAGCCTCCAGCCTCCAGCCTCCAGCCTCCAGCCTCCAGCCTCCAGCAAGAGAATGGACCGCGCATCCGCGACCCGAACGCGTCCGCCCTCCGGCCAATCGCCAATCGCCAATTGCGGCCGAGCGCAGCGAGGCCCCCCTACCCCGCCGCCTCCAGCCCGCCGCCGTCGCGATGGTTCTGGGCGGCTCGTTCCAGGACCTCGAGGGTGCGGCGAGCGATCCGCCGCCAGCCGAAGGTACGGCGGGCCCAGCGGGCGCCGTCGATCTCGAGGCGCTCGCGCAGTCTCGGGTAGCGGAGCGGCATGCTGAGCATCACTCCGAACTCCTGGGGGCGCTTGGGATCGGCAAACAGCGCCTGCCCGCCGAAGTCGAACATCTCTTCCAGGCCGCCGTGGACGGTGGCCACGCACGCGGTGCCGCAGGCCATCGCCTCCACGGCCGTCATCCCGAAGGGCTCGTAGCGGGAGGGCAGGGCGAACACCGGGGCGGCCCGGTAGTGATCGGCCATGGCGTCGTCGGCGATGTAGCCGAGCCAGGTGATCTGGTCGGCAACATCAAGGTCGGCAGCGAGCTTCTTCCAGCGACTCACCCGCCGCTTGTCCGTGGGTGAGTCGGCGCCGACCGCCAGGACAAGCCGTGCGTCCTCGACCGCATCCCGAAGCGTGGGAAGAGCCCGGATGAGCAGGTCGTACCCCTTGTTGGCCGCAGCCCTCCCCACGGTGTACACGTCGTGTTTCGCAAACCCCAGCTGTTCCCGGAGCACTCGCATCCGGTCCAACGGCACCGGGGTATAGGTGCGCTCGTCGATGCCGGGCGGGATCATCGACAGGTGCCGCGGCGGCATCTCGTAGCGCTTCTCCAGGATCGACACCTGCTGCGGCGTGGTGGCGATCACCTGGTCGGCGCGGCGGTAGACGAGGAACTCCTTGTGGATGCGCTCTTCGAACCGGTAGTCGGACTCGATCTGCTGCGGGTCGCCCTTCATGTCCTTTCGCTTCCACCACCCGAGCGAGTGGGGGGTGTGCACATGGGGCAAGTCGAGTTCCTCGGCGATCCGCTGTCCGGCCCACCCGGCGTCCCAGTAGTGGGACGAGACGATGGAGTAGGTGCGGCCAAGGTCCTCGCGGCGCCGCAGGAACTCGGACACGAAGTCGTCGAGGTGGTCGTGCATGTCCTCCTTGCGGATGAAGTCGCGTCCACCAAACGGGATGCGCCATACCCGGAGGCGGGGATTGATCTCGTCCATCTCGGGCTGATCCTCGAAACGGCGGGTGACGACATCGACGTCGTATCCCAGGTCCGCGAGCCGTTCGGCGAGGCGCAGCACGAACACCACCTGGCCCCCGGTGTCGGGGAGGCCCAGCTCGGGCTCGCCACCCACGTAGCCGTGGAGCGAGAGCATCAGGATGCGGGACTCGAGATTCATCGGAACGCTCCTGCCGCCTTCAGCCCCTCGATCACACCCAGGGCTTGCCGGCCTCGGGCGAGGTGCACGGGGATGTCCTGGACCCTGCGCAGCAGTTCGAAACGGGCATTCCCCACGGCCACCCCGTTGCCGACCCGGAGCAGGTCCCAGTCGTTGGCCGAGTCGCCCGAAGTCACCACTCGATATAGAGGCACGCCGAGGCGCCGGGCGGCGTAGCGAGCGGCAGCCGCCTTGCCGGCCGCACGCGGCAGGACATCGAAGTTGGACGGGATGGACTCGATCACCTGAATGGCGAGGCGGGTGCCGAACACGGCCTTGCGTGCCTCCGGCCACCGATCGGGCGGGACGCTGAAGCTCACCTTGTGGGTGCCCTGGTACTCATCGACATGAGGCTCGAAGCCCATGCCGGCCAGGGTGTCATGAATCAGCGTCCTGTCCCAACGACCAAAGCGGGAACTCCATCCGAGGGCGCGTCTGCCGGCGATCTCCACCTCGGTGCCCAGCGCCCCGATGAAGCCCCGCGGGTGGAATCCCTTTATCGGTTGGAATGACGCCGAGACACTCTTCACAGGTCGGCTGGAGTTCACGATTACCCCCACCTGCGGATAGTGGGCCAGGTATCTGGTCAGCGTTCGCAGCCCCTCGGGGTGCCCGAGCAGGGTGTCATCGGCGTCCGAGACCAGGAGCCACGACGCCTCGGGATCGTCGCCGCGAGGTGCAGAAATGGAGCGCGGGCCGTTGGGTGGACCCATGGGCGACCATACCCAGTGGGCAGGAGGGGGCAAACCGGGGAGGGCGATTGGCGTTTGGCGATTGGCGATTGGCAAGACCGCGTCGGAGCGTCCGAACAGCGAGACCCACTCTTGCGGCGAAGGCGGGCGACGGGCGACGGGCGACGCTTAGTCGCCCGTGGCCCCCGCGCGCGCTGCTTCGATCTTCTCCGTTGTCAGTCTGGGAAAGGCGTAGACCAGCAGGACCGCGTTGATGATCGCCACCGCGAAGAAGGGCCAGCGGAGGGCGTCGGCCCGTCCCACCAGCGGAGTGAAGACGGCCACGATCACCCCGCCGAGCAATGACCCGATCGGCATCATCCCCCAGCCGAAGAACCGGTAGACGCTGTTGACCCTGCCCAGCAGCTCGTCGGGGATGATCGTCTGGCGCAGCGAGACGGTGATCACGTTCCACAGCAGCGCCAGAAGGGTCGCCACGGCGAACATCAGCCAGACGATCCACCAACGACTGGTCATGCCGATCACCGCCGCCGTCACCGATCCGCCGAGGATCGACACATAGAGCGACGGCCCGCTCCCCAGGCGCTTGCTGATCCTGGCGGCGAACACGCTCCCCAGGATCCCGCCGACGGCCCCCGCCATCAGCAGGAGCGAGAACACGAAGGCGGCGACGCTGCTCGCCCCAAAGAAGTCGGCGACTGGCTGCAGCACTCCCGTGAACAGCCCGGTCTCGAGGTCGAGGTCTTCCTGGGCGAAGAGGATGAACGTGGAGAACATCATCATCCCGGCCGCATTGAGCAGGCCGAGAATGATCGCCATCGGGCGCAGCAGGGGGTGGCGCCACAGCCACAGGAACCCCTCCTTGATCTCCGCCTTCCAGGCGACCTTCCTGGTGGGCGCCGCGCCGTCGGCGCGCTTGGCTCGGAACTGCCCGGTGATCAGGAACACCAGGCCGGCAGCGACGGCGAACGTGCCGGCGTCGACGAAGAACGGCAGGGCGAAGCCGATGCCGAGCAGGATGCTCCCCAGCGGCGGCCCGACGAAGGAGTTGGCCACCATCTCCGCGCCCCACAGGCTGCCGTTGGCCTTCTCCAGGTGCTCAGGCTTGACGAGCGCAGGGAGGAACGTCTGCGCCGAGTTGTCGCGCAGCACCTCGGCCATCCCAATGAGCAAGGCGGCCACGAGCAGCACCGAATAGACGGCGAAGTTGGTCGGGATGTCCACACCGGTGGCCAGGTCGGCAGGGGTGGGCAGTGAGGAGACCTCGCCAAGGATCACGAAGGCGACGACGACGGTCAACGCCGCCCGCACCATGTCCATCGACACCATGATCTTGCGGCGGTCCAGCCGGTCGGTGATGACTCCGGCGGGGAGAGTGAACACGAGCCACGGGATGCGCTGGGCGACCGCGATGAGGGCGATGAGCACAGGGTCGCGGGTCACCGCCGATGCCAGCCACGGATAGGCGATTGCGGAGATGCCGTCGCCGAGGTTGCTGATCACGCTGGCGGTCCACAACCGCCAGTAGTCGCGGCTGAGCCGGACCTTCGCCGGCTTGGTCGTCGTCGTCACTCGTCCTCCTTGGGAGCCCGCGGCAAGAGGTTCGCCCCGGGATCGGGTTTCGGCGTTCGGAACGCCGAAACCTGATGGAACCGCGACCTATCGCCGCGGGCTCCGAGCGATGGTCGGTCGGTCGGGTACACCCCGGCGATGAAGCCGTAGACGGTGGATCCACTTCGGGGCATGGCGACGAACTCCTCGGCGAGGGCGAGGAGCCTGTCGTGGAACTCGGCAATCTGGTCGGCGCCGATGCGGGCGCGCCGCAGGGTGAAGAAGGCGTCCTCACCCTCGTTCGGCTTCCGCATCTCCCCCATCGCCTCGATCATGAAGTCGGGCTGGCCGATGTCGTCGACATTGGGGAACAGATACGTGCGGGCCACCCGTCCGTAGTACTTCTCGGTGAGGGCTCGCACTTTGCGAGTGCGCACCACTCGAATGAGCCCGGCCGCCTCCATGGCCTTCAGGTGGTGGCCGACCGTCCCCTTGGGGCGGCTGAGGGCCTCGGCGAGCTGGGCCGTCGTCGCCGGCCGTTCGGCGAGGAGCGTGATGATCTCGGAGCGGGTCTCGTCGGAGAGGAGCCGCGCCTGATCGATGTCCAGCTCGAGAAGCCCCTCGGGTGGTTGATAGGTCACCATGCCTCAATGGTCGGCAAGTGCCGAATGGTCGATAATTGTCGACCATTTGTCAAGGGGCGGCTCACGGCTCGCGAATCTCCAAAGGATCTCCATGACTTGCACCGTCCGCTCGGCGCAACCGGTAGGCTCGCCGTCGATGCGTCGACTTCTTGTCGCAATTGCCGCCCTCGCCCTGGCCGCCCAGGCCTGTGGGGGAGGCGCAGGCACCACCACCACCACCACGATGCCGGCAACGACCTCGGCCCCGGCGTCGACAACCACGACCACCGAGCCGGCCGGCCTCACGTTCGCCAGCGACGACGGCGCGGTGACCCTGGACGTGCCCGCCGAGGCGCTCAACGCTGACCCCGGGATCGCCATCACCGCCCTCGACCCCACGGACCTCCCCGAGTTCGACATCCCGTTCGTCCCGGTGTGGCTCTACTCGTTCGAGCCCACAGGGCTCTCGTTCGACGCTCCCGCGACCGTGACCTTCGAGATTCCACTCTCCGCGCTGGGCGAGATCGGCGAGGGGCAACTCCCCCTGGTTTCGCTCGTGTCGACCGCCGAAGACGGCAACGGCTGGGAGCTCCTCGAGGCGCACCACCTCCGTCGCACCGAGGACACCGTTGTGGTGAGCGCCGAGATCACTCACTTCTCGAGCATCGCCGCGCTCGGCGAGAACGTCATGATCGAGGTCGAGCTCGTGCAGATCAGCATGACTCCGCTCAGAGAACTCGGCTTCGATTCAACGCTGCTCGGCCCCGATGATCGGCCGGTGACGACGCAGTTCCTGTGGTCCAACGGCGTGCCGCTGATGCCACCCGAGATCACCTCCGCAGCACTCGCTGCGGGCTCGACCGAGCTCCAGGTGGATGCTTCCCGAGCCTTGCTCGTGGTGCGGTGCCTCCCATCGATCGGGGCCGTCGACGGCCACATCACCCTGGAGTTGGCCCTCGAGGCGACCGATAACACCTCGGGAATCACCGGCCTCACGAGCGCCCCGGCGGTCACCACTCTGGATGGTCCGGCAACGTTCTTCGCAGACCTCGGGATCCAACTCGTGTGCCGACCAACGATCGGCCGTGACGGAAGCGTGCGGCTCACGTTCCAGGTCGACCACCCGGGTGGCGAGGTGTTCATCCCCAATGAGAACTTTCTCGGCGGCGCTTCGGGGGCCCTCGGGCTGCTCGACCGGGCGATCCCGGGCCTGCTTGCCGGGCTGATCCGGGACGACGACTCAAACGGCCAGGTGAGCCCGACCGACACCATGTACCCGCCCCTACCCGCGGAGGTCATGGCTGCGGCGACCCAGTTCGTCAACCCCCTCTACGGGTTCGACGATTACTTCCTCTACTTCATCGATACGCGGGACCTGGAGACGACCGTTCTGCTTCCGGACGGGGCCACGACGGTGCTCGGGGGGCTGACATCCCTCAGGGAGAAGGGCGTGCCCGACGACCGGGTAGCCATACCCATGCTGGGCGACCTTCCGTTCATCGGACGAGTGTTCTCCGAGGAGAGCCGGACCGAGGAGGATGTCGAACTCGTCATCCTCGTGACGCCGACGCTGGTCCAGCCGATCGACGACTGACCGGGCTTAGCCCTTCACCTCGACGCGATCGCCGACCCGGATACGGTGGGCGCCGTCGAGCGGCTTCAGGTCGAGGATGTAGCCGCGGGTGCCGCCGTCGAGAAACTCCAGGTGGTCGGCGACCTCGTCACGGAGAGCCATCCCGGGACGACCGAGCAGGAACGACGTGAACTCGGCGCACGGCGCCGCCACGCGGGCACCTCCGAGCAGCACTTCCCCTTCCCCGGTGTGGACGACGATGACTCCCGCGAGGTCGTGCGGGTCGATCCGCGCCTCGGTCGCCACTATCAGGTTCTCACCGGCACATCCGAGCGGTGCCGCTCCGAAACGGGCGGCGATACGGTCGTAGTGCTCCGAGAACCCGATGGACAACGCCCTCCGGCCGCCACCGCGCGAAGCCGGGTGATCGGCGTGATGAGCGTCGATGATCCAGGAGCCCTCGTGGCGGCCCACCAGGCCTGGCGGCCCGATCACGGCCTCCTCGACCGCGAGGATCGGCTGGGGGTCGTACCCGACGCCGGGCTTCTTCAGCGGGTTCCGCTGGATCTGGATGCGGACGATCGGGCCCAGGACGCGTGTCGACATTCGGTCACAGTAGGAGCGACCGTAGGAGATGCCGGCAGGTCGACCGCCGCCAAAAGGCCGCGGGCAACAGCTCATTGCTCATCGCTCATCCGAGGACGACCTCGTTGAGGAGGTCCGGCCGATCGGTGATGATCCCGTCGACCCCCATGTCGAGCAGCGACCGCATCTGATCGGGATCGTTGACCGTCCATGCGTGAACCTGCTTCCCGGCGGCGTGCGCCGACTCGACCAGCCTCTTCGAGGCGATGCGACGGGGGATCTGGAGGGCGTCGGCGACCCCGCCGATCGGCAGCCGCAGCCGGCACGCCGCCACCGCGCGGGCGACCTCGCGGGGGCCGGCGGACACCGCCACGCGTCCGTGGGTAAGCCGCCGAAAGGCGCCGATACGCCAGTCGCGGAACGATCCGATGAGGAACCGGTCTTCGGCTCTCAGATGGGCGATCAGGGTCGCCACCGCTTCCTCGATCCCCTTCTGCTTCAGGTCGACGTTGAGGAGGGCGTCGGGGAAGGTGAGTGCAAGCTCCTCCAGCAGCGGCATCCTGATCCCCTTGCCACGCAAGGGGTGGCCGCCCTCCGGATCGAAGTTGTACGCGGCGTCGAGGGAGCGCAACTCGTCCCACGTGTGTTCCCACACCCTTCCGGTGCCATCGGTGAGCCGGTCGAGCCAATCGTCATGGAACACCACGACCGCGCCGTCTGACGCCACATGCACATCGAGCTCCAGGTACCGGTATCCCAGATCGACCGCCCCCTGGAAGGCGGGCATCGTGTTCTCCGGCCAGAGGACCCGTGATCCCCGGTGGGCGAACCGGATCGGGTGCTCGTGGGTCAAGAAGGGCTTCATCGGCGGCTCCGCAGCCGATGAAGCCCGCAATTGGCAATTGGCAATTGGCAGGAGGCCTCGCTGCGCTCGGCCTGCAATTCGCGATTCGCAATTCGCAATTCGAAGGAATCGCGCTCAGGCGTGTCGACGCCTCCGTCGTATCGCGAATTGCGAATCGCTAATCGCGTCTTCAAGTCACCTCTCCCCGCTTGATCACTTTCCACATCAGGTCCGTGCCGGGGCGGTAGGGGATGTGGAGATACGACGGGGCGTCGAGGATGGCTAGGTCGGCGAGCGCTCCCGGCTTCACCGCGCCGCGGTCTTCGAGCCGGAGCGACCGAGCGCCGCCGAGGGTGGCTGCCCACACCGCCTCCTCGGGCGTCAGTCCCATCTCCAGGCAGGCGAGGGCGACGACGAACGGCATGCTCTCGACATTCGATGTGCCCGGATTGCAGTCGGTGGCGAGGGCCACCGTGACGCCGGAATCCCACAGCATGCGGCCGGGCGCCTGCGCCGCCCGCATCGAGAACGATGCCGCCGGAAGCAGCGTGGCCACCACACCCGCGCTTCGCAGGGCATCGGCGTCCTCGCGGGTGACGTGATCGAGATGGTCCGCGGAAGCCGCCCCGACTTCGGCCGCCAGGAAGGCCGCTCCGGTGTGGGTGAGCTGCTCGGCGTGCACACGGACACCGAGATCGTGGCGACGGGCCGCCTCCAGGATGCGACGGGCGTCGTCGACAGTGAATGCGCCCTTGTCACAGAAGACGTCGCACCACTCGGCGAGCGGCGCACACTCCGGCAGCATCTCCTCGACCACCAGATCGACATACTCGGCGCGATCGGCCCCGCGATCGGGCACATGGGCGCCGAGAAAGGTCGGCACGACATCCAGCGGGGTCCGCATCCCGGCCGCGGCAACCGCCTCGAGGATCCGCCGCTCGTCGGCCGTGGTCAGCCCGTAGCCCGACTTCACCTCGACGGTGGTGGTCCCCATTCGGGCCATGCGCCCCAGTCGTGTGAGTGCCCCGTCGACCAGTTCGTCGATGGTCGCTTCCCGGGTGGCCGATACGGTCGAGTGGATCCCACCCCCGGCGGCGAGGATCTCCTCATACGATTCGCCGCGCAGCCTTCGGGCGAACTCGGCCGATCGATCACCCGCGAACACGAGGTGCGTGTGAGCATCGACGAATCCGGGTATCACCGCCCGGCCTTCGCAGTCGATGACTGCCCCCTCCCGAGACTCATCCGGGATCTCGGTCGCGAGCCCGGCCCAGGAGATCCGCCCATCGACGATCGCCGCGGCAGCGTCGGTGACCACACCGAGATCGCCCGGCACCCCCGAGCCATTGGTGACGAGCTCACCGATGTTGGTGAGGAGGAGGGAAGTCATCGGGGGGAGAGCAACCGACTCGGAGACAGCCAGCAATACGCAATTCGCAATACGCAATTCGACCGAATCCCTGTCGGTACTCCGGCGCGATCTGTCGTATCGCGTATCGCGTTTCGCGTATCGCCCCGCCCACCGGCGATCGAGGTATCACACTCCATCGACGCGTTCCTCATCCCTCCGCCATGGGAATCCTCACGCCGCGCTCACCCGCCACCTCCATGGCCCGGTCGTAGCCGGCGTCGGCGTGGCGCATCACTCCGGTACCGGGGTCGTTGATGAGCACCCGCTCCACCCGCATTGCCCCCTCGTCGGTGCCATCGGCGACGACCTGGGCTCCGGCATGGATCGACTTGCCGATGCCCACTCCGCCGCCGTGGTGGACCGCCACCCAGGCGGCCCCCGACGCGGTGTTCAGGAGCGCGTTGAGGATTGGCCAGTCGGCGATGGCGTCGGACCCGTCGAGCATCGCCTCGGTCTCCCGATACGGGGAGGCCACCGATCCCGAATCGAGGTGGTCGCGCCCGATGACGATCGGCGCCGACACCTCGCCGGACCGCACCAGGTCGTTGAAGGCCAGGCCCGCCTTGTCGCGCTCACCGTATCCCAGCCAGCAGATGCGGGCCGGGAGGCCCTGGAATGCCACCCGCTCCTCGGCCATGTCGAGCCAGCGATGGAGCGCCCGATCCTCGGGAAAGAGGGCGCGCACCGCCCGATCGGTGGCGGCGATGTCGGCGGGATCGCCGCTCAACGCCACCCAGCGGAATGGCCCCTTGCCCTCGGCGAAGAGGGGCCTGATGTAGGCCGGGACGAAACCTGGGTAGACGAAGGCGTCTTCGAACCCGCCGAGCCGGGCCTCCCCCCGAAGGTTGTTGCCGTAGTCGAACACCTCGGAGCCGGCTCTCATGAAGCCCACCATCGCCTCGCAATGCCGGGCCATCGACTCCCGGGCCTGCTCCACGTACCAGCCCGGATCCTTGTCGCGCAGCTTCGGGGCATCGTGCACCTCGACCCCGATCGGGATGTACCCACCGAGCGGATCGTGCGCGGAGGTCTGGTCGGTGACGATGTCGAATTCGACGCCGCGTCGCAGCAGCTCGGGGAACACCTCGGCGGCGTTGCCCTCCACACCGATCGACAGCGCCCGACGCTCGGACCTGGCTGCAAGGGCCGCCACCACCGCTTCGTCGAGTGACGGGGCAAATTCGTCGAGGTAGCCCGTCTCGATCCTCCGCTGAATCCGCTGCGGGTCCACGTCGACGCACAGGGCGACGCCGCCGTTCATGGTGACCGCCAGCGGCTGGGCGCCGCCCATGCCGCCGAGGCCCGCCGTGAGTGTGAGTGTGCCTTCGAGCGTGCCCCCGAACCGTTGCTCGGCGATGGCTGCGAAGGTCTGATAGGTGCCCTGGAGGATCCCCTGGGTGCCGATGTAGATCCACGATCCAGCCGTCATCTGGCCGTACATGGTGAGGCCGGCCGCCTCCAGCTCGCGGAAGGTCTCCCAATCTGCCCAGTCCGGGACCAAGAGGCTGTTGGCGATCAGCACTCGCGGCGCCATCGGATGAGTGCGGAAGACCCCCACCGGTTTGCCGGACTGAACGAGGAGCGTCTCGTCGTTCTCGAGGCGTGTGAGCGACCGCACGATGGCGTCGTATGCCTCCCAGGATCGTGCCGCCCGCCCGGTGCCCCCGTAGACGACCAGGTCGTCGGGCCGCTCCGCCACGTCGGGGTCGAGGTTGTTCATCAGGCACCGCAGCGCCGCCTCCTGGAGCCAGCCCTTCGCAGTGAGGGAGGTCCCGCGGGGAGAGCGCACGGTGCGGGGTGAGTTCACGCATTCAGGGTACCCCCGGCCATCCAGCACCAAGGGGCCACGGCAGACGGCTGACGGCCGACCGGGTCTCCTCCTTGGCGGAAGAACACCCTCCGGCGGTGAGCCGTTTGCCGTAAGCCGTCGCCGCTCCTGTGGGAAGGCAGAGGGCGAAAGGCGACATCCCGGTGGCGCGCCTCTTGCGGGCGACGGGCGACGGGCGACGGGCGACGGGCGACGGGTGATGAGCGAGGTGCCCGGCCCGGCGGATACCCTCCGGGACATCACCGATCAGGAGGACCGATGAGCCAGCCGACCTTCGTGTACCGACATGCCGTCAGCCCGAGCCGGGGACTCGCGGCGACAGGGGCGTTCCTGATCAAGTGGGTGCTGGCACTCCCCCATCTGATCGTCGCCGGCGCCCTCTTCAACCTGGGGTTCGTGGTCGCCTGGATCGGCTACTTCGTGGTGGCGTTCACCGGGAAGATGCCCAGCGGGATCTACGACCTGCTCGATATCGCCTTCCGCTGGAACGCACGAGCGCTCGGCTACCTGGTCGGCTACACCGATCTCTATCCCCCGTTCGAGACGCACCCTTCCTATCCGGTCGACTTCGAGTCGAGCCCCAACGAACAGCCGAGCAAGGGCTGGGCGATCGCCGGGATCTTCCTCGCGAAGATCGTGGTGCTCATCCCGCACTTCATCGTGCTGGCGATAGTCGGCGTCGGCGCATTCTTCGCAACGTGGTTCGGCTACTGGGCGGTGCTGTTCACCGGTCGACTCTCGCCCGGCATCCAGGACTTCGTCGCCGGGGTGATCCAGTGGAACCTACGGGTCTACGCCTTCCTGGCTGGGATCACCGACGAGTACCCGAAGTTTTCATTGGAGGCGAAACCCGCAGCCTGACGGCTGGGTCGCCCGTCGCCCGTCGCCCGTCGCCCGCAAGAGAGCGGTGACGGCCTCTGTCGGGCGTCGGGCGTCGGGAGTCGGGCCGAGCCGAAGGCGAGGCTTATCCGAACGCGCCGTCCTCGACCAGCCGCGCCACCGCTTCGATGTCGGGGCCGGGCGGGCGATCGCGGTCGAGGGGGGCAACGACACTCCGCACGGTGTCGCGTGCCGCCGCAGTGCGCACCGCGGGCCGGAGTGGAGCGCGGCGATCGATCCCTTCGGCGGCACAGAGCAACTCGACCGCAACCACGCGCGTCGCGTTGGCGAGCACCTGATCGAGTTTCCTGCCGGCACCCCACCCCATCGACACATGATCCTCCTGGAGGCCCGATGTGGGGATGCTGTCGACCGAGGCGGGATGGCTGAGCACGCGGTTCTCGGCGACGAGCGCCGCCGCGGTGTACTGGGCGAGCATCAGCCCGCTGTTCAGCCCGGGTCGGGTGGCCAGGAACGGCGGGAGGCCCGACGACCGGTCGGGGTCGAGGATGCGGTCGGTACGGCGCTCCGAGATCGATGCCAGCTCCGACACGGCGATGGCGACGAAATCGAGGGCGAAAGCCAACGGCTGACCGTGGAAGTTGCCGGCCGAGACGACCTCGCCGCTGCCGGGGAACACGATCGGGTTGTCGACCACTGCGCCTAGCTCACGCTCTGCCGTGGTCGCGGCGAAATCGAGCACATCGCCTGCCGCGCCGTGGACCTGGGGGGCACACCGCAGGCTGTAGGCGTCCTGTACGGCGTGAGTGAAGTCGTCGCGGTGACTGGCGACGATCTCGCTGCCGTCGAGCGCCTCCCGGATCCGGCGGGCCGAACGCGCCTGGCCGGGATGGGGGCGCAGCTCATGGATGTCGGCCCGGAACGGACGGCTGCTCCCCAGCACCGCTTCGATGGTCATGGCGCAGGCGATGTCGGCGGCGGCGGCGATTCTCCGGGCGCGATCGATGCCAAGCGCCAGGAACGCCAGCATCCCTTCGGTGCCGTTGAGGAGGCTCAGGCCCTCCTTCGGCTCCAGGGTGATCGGTGCCAGGCCTTGCTCTGCGAGCACCTCGGCCGACGGCCGAATGGTCCCGGCCAGGCGAACCTCGCCCTCGCCGATCAGGGGAAGGGCGAGGTGGGCGAAGGGCGCCAGGTCCCCGGAAGCGCCGACCGACCCCTGCCCGGGCACGACGGGGAGGATGTCGCGCCGCAACATCTCCACGATTCGCTCCACGAGCAGGTAACGCACCCCGGAGTGGCCCTGAGACAGGGTCCGGGCGCGCAGCAGGAGCATCGCTCGCACCATGGCATCCGGAAGGGGTTCGCCGACCCCAGCGGCGTGCGACCTGATCAGCGCCACCTGCATATCGGCGGACATCTCGGGCTCGACCCGGGTGGTGGCGAGGGCGCCGAACCCGGTGGTGACCCCGTACACCACGTCTCCGGCGGCAAGCGCCTCCTCGACGACACGGCGGGCCGGCGCCATCCGCTCCGCCACGCCCTCGCCCAGCCGAACCTCAACCGACCGATTCGCCACAGCGACGACTTGCTCGATGGTCAGGGGATCGCCCGTGATCGTCACGACGGTGGTCATCCCTGTTTCCTCCCCGCCATTCCGGACACGAACGCCAGGAACGCGTTCGCCATGTTCATGACCGTGACTCCGTCCCGGTCGCGCTCGGGATCCACCTCGACGAAGTCCACCGAACCCACCGTCGGGTGAGCGCCGGCGGCACGGCAGGCGGCCGCCAGCTGGCGCGGCGTCATGCCGCCCGGGCGCGCCCCCGGGCATCCTGGCGCGAATGCCGAATCGAGGACGTCGACGTCGACGTCGACATGGATCCGATCACAACGCCGCGCCAGGTCGTCGAGCGCCGTGGTCACCACCCATCCGGCGCCGACCTCGTCGACGGTCGACATCGTCACGACCTCGATCCCGTGGGCGTCGCAGTAGCTGCGGTACTCGGCGGAGTTGGCAAAGGAGTGAATCCCAATCTGGATCACGCGACGGTCGGGCAACCCGTCTTCGATCAGACCCCGGATGGGACTCCCGTTGGCGGGGCCGTCGTCGGTGACGCGGACATCGTGGTGGGCGTCGAGCGTGAGCACTCCGGTCCCGGCCAGATCACCCATCGCCCGGACCAGGGGTCGGGTGATGGCGTTGTCGCCCCCGAGGAAGGCTCGCACCGGGCCGTCGGGAAGGTCACCTGCCAGCCGCTCCACCTCCTGGGGCATCACGCGCATGTCGAGCCCGTCAACCGGCCAGTCCCCCAGGTCGGAGACCCGCACCGTCGACAGGTCCGCGCCGGTCTCTCCATCGAAGGTCGAGAAGCGGGCGAGAGCCGTGCGAACCGCCCCCGGCGCCCGCCATGCCTGCGACGGCGTCCGCGATGCCGAAGAGGAGGGAACCCCCACCACGACGAGGTCTGGATCATCGGACCCGGCGGCCAACCAGGCGTCGGCACGGGGCCAATGGGGGTCGGGGATCATGCGCGTGAGGCTATCGGATGTCCGTTGCCCGTTGCCCGATGCCCGTTGCCCGTGCTCCTCCTGGCCCGGGTAACGGGTAACGGGGAACGGGCAACGAAGCGGTGGCACGGGAGCGATTTACCCTTTGGACATGTCCGACGACCTTTCGATCGGCCGCCACTTCACCATCCCGGCGAGTGAGCTGCAGTGGCGCTTCGATCCGAGCGGAGGGCCGGGGGGCCAGCACGCCAACAAGGCATCGACCCGGGCCGAGCTGGCGTGGGACCTGGCAACGAGCCCGTCGGTCCCCGACCCCCTTCGACGGGAGATGCTCGAACGGCTCGGCGGGAGAGCACCCGGCGGCACCGTGACGGTGAGCGTCGACGAGACCCGCTCGCAATGGAGGAACCGGGCGCTGGCGCGCCGCCGCCTCGCCGAGATCCTCCTCGACGCCACCAGGAGGCCCAAGCGCCGTATCGGCACGAAACCGAGCCGCGCCGCCAGGCGCCGGCGCCTGGAACGAAAGCAAAGGCGCAGCGAGGTCAAGCGGCTCCGTGGACCTGTGGAACCTGAATGATCGTTCCCCGTTACCCGTCAGGGGGAGGAACATGAGGTGGAGGGGCTTCTCGCCTGTCTGTCCACGCTGTCCAGGGACTCGCCCCTTGCCCAGACGGCGACGACTCGCCGTCGACATCGCTTGTCAGCTTCCCGGCGGATGCTCGGGCGTCTCCTCCCATTTCCGCCACCAGGCGGCCGGGTCGGACCGGTCGAAACCTTCCGGCGTGGCGTGCAGATCCATCACTGGATCCGTCCCGAACATGAGCTCGACCAACGCCCTTTCTGCGTAGGGGCCGCCATAGGTGTCGAAATCCACGGTGGCGCCGTAGGCGATGAGGTTCGGAATCAGGTCCCATAGCCTCTGCGGGTATGGCTCGTCGACCTTCATCAGGGTGCGTGTCCAATCCTCGATGCGCTCCGCCGCCGCGCCGGCGACCTGTGCATCGGGATGATGCAGCGCCGCGGCGAGCACATCGCCGGCCTCGTCGGCGGAGGAGATCAGCGCCAATCGGGGATCCCCGGCGGCCGCGAACTCCTGGAGCCGAGCGAAGCTGAAGACCGCCGCCGGTAGCCCGAACGCCTCGACCAGGGCGACTACGACGGGCAACCGGCTCCCCGAGGTGTTCAGTTGCAGGGGGCGGTCCTCCTCGAGGCAATACGTTATCTCCTCCGGCGGTGCCACACTCCGGCTGGCCGGCCAGACGGCGAGCACCTCGGTGCCGTCCGACAGCGATAGCTCCGCGGAGAGTTCGGTTCCGTTGAAGCATGTGATCACCGAGCCGTTCGAAGTGACGTATTCGGCCGAGTACCGCTCACCGTGAGCCTCGATCGCGAACGTCACATCGCATCCCTGGTCGACGACGGCGACGCCCATTTGCTCCATGGTCCACGCCAGGTCTTCGGGGCTGATGGGATCCAGGGTAACGGTGCCCGTCAACGCCACCTCGAGACACAGCGTCTCGACGACCCGTGGGCCGCCGAAGCCTTCGGTGAGCGACACCGCCGGCATCCCGGGGTCGGGGACGGTCGTCCACGGGGTTGCGCCGAGGGCCGTGGTGGTGGTCGCCACGGTGGTGGTCGTAGCCATGGTGGTGGTGGTCGTCGCCACCGTGGTGGTGGTGGTCGAGCTTGGAGGCACCGAGGTGACGTCGTTGGTCGTGGCGTTGTCCCCGCAGGACGCCGCCAGGAGCAGCAATGCCATCACCGCCAGCACCCGTCGCCTCGTTCGCCGACGCGGCCGATGCGTCATGCCTGCGCCTCTCCGATGTCACGAGTGCGAGCACCAACCCTACCCTCGCCCGCCTGTCTTTGGCCTCCCCCTGATGGGGAGTCCCCGAGCGGAGCGAGGTGGAGGGTTCTTCTCTGTTCTCCCCCCTGAGGGGGGAGAACAGAGCGGAGCGAGGGGGAGGGGGACCCGCGGCCCGGGGAACGGGCGACGGGGAACGGGCAACGGGCTGAGCCGAAGGCTCAGCCTTCGGCGCCCCCGGTGAAGTGCCATGAGGCCAGGCGCATCGAGGGGGCGCGGACGTAGCCGGCTCCGAATTCGGAATCGGCGAAGCGCAGGTCGTCGCCGATACCCAGGATGTTCCCCGGGCCGAGCGCCGCAACGAACGACTGGGTGAACCGGAGGTTCGTGACCGCTCCCGTGATCTTCCCGTTCTCGATGATGAACGTCCCGTTCCTGGTGAGGCCCGTGACGACCTGCGTCTTCGGGTCGAGGATGCGGCAGTAGTTGAAGGTGGCCACATAGAGGCCGCGATCGACGGCGGCGATCATGTCCTCCACGCTGTCCCTCCCGCCCTGGACGACGACCGAGTCGGCGACCGCACCAAACACGGCGCTCTGTGGGAACGCATGCCCGGTGGACCCGGTCCCCGCCTTTTTGGCGCTCCGGCGGTCGTGGGCGACAGCCTTCGTCACTCCGTCGACCACGAGCTCGAGGCGCTTCTTCGGGGTGCCTTCGGTGTCGAACGGCACGCCGAGCGCGCCCGGCGAGAGCGGGTCGTCGACGATCGTCACCTGCTCGTCGAACTGCTGCTTGCCGAGCTCGACGAAGGACTGGCCCTCGTTGACGTTCTTCCCGGAGAACCCGTAGACATCGAGGAAGATGGCAATCGAGGCGACGCACTCGGGCGAGAGCACCACCTCGTAGTCGCCCGGCTTGAGGTCGAAGGCATCCATACCCATGCGAGCCCGTTCGGCCGCGAGCCGGCCTGCGGCGGTGCCGTCGATGTCGCCGATCGCCATCGACGTCTGGTGGGCCGATCCGGCGCTCTGACCCGTCTGGTGGATACCGTCGATCGACGCCCGGGTGTCCTCTCCGGTGGCCTCCTGACCCGCCGAATTGACGAAGGCGATCTCGGAATACTGCGTGTCGCAGTACCCAGCGGCCAGGTACCCATCGCCGGCGGCGATGAAGTCGCCCACCAGGGATGCCCGCACCTCGGGTGCAACGTCCCGCGTATCCGGGTCGACGTGGCGGACGTCGGAGATGTCGGCCTTGGGGGCGACGCCGGGCCACTCGTCGTCGGGCGGCTGGAGAGCGGCCGCCTCGAGGGCGCCGTCTGCGAGCCTCTGGAGCGAGGCATCGTCGGCGCGGTTGCCCTGGAGGGCAGCGACGCGGCCATCGGCGGCCACACGCAGCCACACCTGCACGGTGTCCTCGCTGACGTTCTGGTGGATGAAGGAATTGGCGAAACGGGTGAGCGCCAGGCGGCCGGTCGTGGCAACGGCCTCCGCCTCGCCGCGATCGCCGACGATCTCGACGACCCTGCGGGCGATATCGAGGGAGTCGGTCATCCGCGCACCCCCACTCTCACCGTGGCGAACCGGCCCGGGCTGGCGCTGTGGCCGGTGTGCGCCACCTGCATCGGCTGGCCCTTGCCGCAGTTCGGTGTGCCCCAATGCACCCATTCGCTCTCCCCGGCCAGCATGTCGAGCTGAGCCCAGAACTTGGGCGTGATCCCCGTATACGTCGGGTTCTTGATCATCTTCCCCCGCTTCCCGTTCTTGATCTCCCAGCCGATCTCGCAGCCGAACTGGAAGTTGAGCCGCTTGTCGTCGATCGACCAGGAGCGGTTGGTCGACATGAGCACGCCATCCTCGGTCTCGGCGATCATCTCCTCGAGCGAGGAGTTGCCGGGGAGCAGCCCCACATTCGTCATCCGGACCATGGGCAGGCGATTGAAGCCGTCGCCTCGCACCATCCCGCCCGGCGGGAGCCCGGCGATCGAGGCCGAATCGCGACCGGAGAGGACTCCGACCCAGATCCCCTGATCGACGATGGGCACCCGCTGAGCCGGCGTGCCCTCGTCGTCGAACCCGAAGGTCCCCAGGGCACCGGGGAGGGTTGCGTCGGCGGTGATGTTCATCAGCTCCGACCCGTACTTGTGTGTGCCGAGCTTCGGCAGCTCCAGGTGGGAGGTGCCGGCGAACGCCGCCTCCCAGCCGAGGATGCGGTCGAGCTCGATCGCATGGCCGACCGACTCGTGGATCTGGAGGGCGAGTTGGCTCGCCTCGAGAATCAGCGTCTTCTCACCCTCAGGGCACTCCGGAGCGCTGAGCAGGGCGGCCGCCTCCTCGGCGATGCGCTCGGCATTTGCGGCGAAGTCCCAGCGACGGATCACTTCGTAACCGCCCGTCTCGTACTGGCCGAACGACTGCGGATAGGAGCGGCGCTGGGTCTCGGCCTCGCCCACCGCGGTGGCGTCCATCCCGCCGCCGGTCTCGACGATGTGCTGGCTGATGCGGTGGCCCTGGGAGGAGACGAACCACTTTCGGGTGTCCCACGCCCCGAACGAGGCGCTCGCCAGGCGAATCTGGTCCACGGACTGCATCGTCTCGGTGACGCCGATGAGGAGGTCCACCTTCGCCGACAGCGACACGTCGAGGGGCGCCTCCTCATAGGCGGTCTCGTATTCGGCCTCGACCACGGGAACGTCGGCGAGCGGCATCGGCTCACCGGGCACCTCGGCGGACGCCCGGGCGATCTCGGCGGCGCGCTGGCCCGCCTGCCGCAACGCTTTGTCGGACACGTCCGGGGTGGCAAAGAAGCCCCAGGACGAGCCGACGAGAGCCCGCACGCCGACCCCTGCTGATTCGTTCCGGTCGAGGCCCTGGACCTTGCCGTTGAGGACGTCGATCGACTCGCCACGTGCTTCGACGAAGCGTGCGTCGGCGTAGGTCGCTCCCGCGGCGAGCGCCGCATCTACTGCTGCTTCAGCTGATTCGAACATGCATCTCCCTTGTCAGGTGGCAGGTGGCAGAGAGCAGAGAGCGGAGCGGCCTGGTCTGCCCTCTGCCTTCTGCCATCTGCTCTAGAGCCCCGTCCGTGTGTCTTCGATCAACTCGTCCACCACGTCACGCAGCGCATCGTCGACGGGCCTGCCCGCCTCGATGGCGGCACGGTAAGTGCTCAACTGCCGCTCCGCACTGGTGCCCCCGGCCACGATGTCGCGTGCCCGCTCCACCGCGTCGAGGCAACCCAGTTCGAGTGCATCCTCGCGCACGAGAGCGATGATCTCGTCGACGAGGTCCCCATACGCCACCAGTCTGCCCTTTCCGTAGTCCATGAGGCTTCCCTCCACGCCGTATCGCTGTGCCCGCCAGCGGTTCTCGCTGATGAGCATCCCGGCATAGCTCCTCCATCGTTGGTTCTCCAGGCGACGGCGGAACAGCATGGCGAGGAGGGATTGGAAGATGGCCGCAACGGTGAGCGCATCCTCGATTCGAGTACACACGTCCGAGATTCGCATCTCGATCGTGGGGTACTTCGCCGAAGGGCGGACGTCCCACCAGAGCTTGGTGGCATCCTCGATGATCCCCGCGTCGACCAGCACGGCGACGTGGCGCTCATACTCGGCCCAGGAACTGAAGTGCTCGGGCAGGCCGGTGCGGGGCAGTGCGTGGAACACGCTCAGGCGATACGACTTCAACCCGGTCTCGAGCCCGTGCCAGAAGGGTGACGAGGTGCTGAGTGCCAGCAGGTGCGGCAGGAAGTACGTCACCTGGTTCATCAAGTCGATGCGCAGCTCGGGATCGTCGACGCCGACATGCACGTGCATGCCACAGATCACCAGCCGGCGAACCACCACCTGGAGGTCGCGGGCCAGCATGAGGTACCGCTCCGCCTCGGTCACCTGCTGCTCCGCCCAGTCCGCGAAGGGATGCGTGGATGCGGCGATCAGGGCGATCCCATGGCGATCGGCCACCTCGCACAAGGCGGAGCGCAGACGACGCAGATCCTCGCCAGCCGTGGGCACATCGGGGCACACCGAAGTCCCGACCTCGATCTGCGCCCGGAGAAACTCGGGACTCACCTGATGCCCCAGGGCGCGTCGGCAATCCTCGAGCACCTTGTCCCCCGGGTCGCGCAACAGGTCTCGGGTCTCCGGATCGACGAGCAGATACTCCTCCTCGATCCCGATCGTGAATGCCGGCCGTGGTACGGACATGAAGGCGGACCATAGATATCCGCGCGGCACCGCCGCTCGGATATTCGCAATTCGCAATTCGCAATTCGCAATTCGACAGACGCCCAGGCTCTGGGTAACCGCGTTTGGTCGAAAGCGGAAGGCCAGGGGGCTGGAGGCTGGGGTGGAGGTTCATTGCCGCAGGTCGGGCAGCGCCGCACTACGGTTCCGTCATGGCCGACAAAACCCCCCTGGAACAGCTGTCCGATTGGGTCGCTGCCGAGAGCGACCTCAGCCTCGATGAGAAAGGCCGCATCGTCGTCGGTGACGAGATGCGCATCGACGTGGACCTGGACGCCGAGCGGCTGCTTCTCAGCCACAGCTCCGTCGAGCCCGCAGCGGGCACAGATCGCCTCGCCGAATTGCGCTCCCGCCTTCCCGGCAGGGCCACCACCATGACCGGGGCCGTCGATGGTGTCGACGGTGGCGCCACCGTCAAGATCACCAACCGGGTGTTCCTCGACGGCCTCAATCACCAGACCTTCGCGACGGCCCTGCGCGAGCTCGTCGGAGCCGTGGACGCGCTCGGCGTGGCCGCCGCCCAACCGGAGCCGGTCGCCGAGCCCGAACCGGTCGCCCCGCTGCCGGCCGCGACGGCGGAGGCTGCACCCGAACCGACTCGCGAGACTCCGCCGGCCTGGGTCGCCACCCATGTGGTGCCATCGGGTGGGATGAGCGCCTGGCCGGAGCCCAATCCCGAGCTCCAGCCCGTCGCGAATCTCGAGGCTCGCGTCCGCCTCTCGGTGGCAGAGCGCCGCGGAGACTGGGCGCGGGTTGTCGGATCGAACGGCTGGACCGGCTGGGTCGACGCCCGCCGCCTGGTGGCGACGGACGCTGCGCCGTCGGGGGCGCCCTCCACCGGCTTCAGTTTCGGCTCCGGCAAACCCAAACCGATCATTCTCGTAGGGGCACTGTTGATCGGGCTCTCGGCGCTGCTCCCCTGGCTGGACAGCGGATTCGAGACCTTCAACGCCATGGACCTCTCGGGGATGATTCTGTTCGACTACGAGGGGACCGGCGCCCCGTACATCGGGTGGATCCTCTTCGGCATCGGGGCGCTGACACTCGCCGCCGCCTTCATGCGAAAGCCCACCGCCCCGGCAGTGGTGCTGGGCATCGCTGCGATCGCGGTCCCGGTCCTCTTCGCCGCGCAGATATACCGACTGGTGACCGACCTGGGCGGGAGCTTCGGCGACCTGACCGACGTGATCGGGTTCGGGCCTGCGGCGACGCTCGTCGGCGGAATCGTCGCCCTCGTCGGCGGGAATCGATAGCGCGAACGGGTGACCGGCTGGGATCCGGGACAGTACGAGCCTTACACGGACGAACGCCTTCGGCCGGCGCTCGACCTGATCGGGCGCATCCCCGGCGACCCCTCGGTGACGGCCCGCACCTGACAGCAGCCGGAGACCAGGCGGATGCCTTCATGGCCGACTACTCGAAGCGACTCCGAGCCGCCTATCCCCCGCAACCCGATGGGGCGACACTCTTCCCGTTCCAACGGCTCTTCATCGTCACGAGGCGGTAACGGGCCCGCGAGTGAGCTGGCCCGGGGATGGGCACCCTCCGCCGGGGAGACACCTACGCTGCCCGCGATGCCCCGAGCCTGGCTCGCCCTCGCGTTGGTCGCCTCGGCATGCGCCTACGGCGGTGGCATCGGCCCCGACGACACCCTCCCGCCGACAACGACGGCGACGACCACCACTACGACGGTTCCCCCCGACCCCGACGACCTGGCCGCGGCGGCTGCGGTCGCCCGATCCTTCTACGACGCCATCGCTGCGAGTGACCTGGCTGGGGCGGAAGAGGCGTCGAACGGATCGGTCACGGCGATCACCTCGGCCCTGGCGGCCTGGGGCGGGGAACTCGACCCGGATTCGATCGCCTTCGAGGTCGGGCCGGTGCATCTCGACGGCGATCGGGCGACGGCTGCGGTGACGGCCTCCCTCGATGTCCCGGGAATCGGCATCTGGGAGTACACCACCCAGGCCCATCTCATCCGGGAGTCTTCGTGGCTCGTCGACTGGTCTCCCGGGCTCCTCCACCCTGAGTTGGAGGACCGCGACCGCCTCGAGGTACGTGCCGACTGGCCGTTGCGGGGCTCGATCCTCGCGATCGACGGCCGCCCGCTGGCGCGCCACGGCCCCGTCCACGTGATCGGGGTTGTCCCGCAGTGGATCGAGGATCTCGACGCGCTCAGCGCCGAGCTGGAGGCGGTGGCGGGAATCGCGCCGGAGACGGTCGCCGAGGAGCTCAGTCGGCCTGGTGTCCAGCCCGATTGGTTCGTCCCTGTCGGGTCGATCGATCCGGCGCGCGGCGACGACGTCGCAGTGCTGCTGCAGACACCGGGCGTCGTCCTCCGGGACGGCGAAGGCCGCATCCTCCCGGAAGGCGATCTCGCGGCTCATGTCGTCGGGCGGACGGCACCGATCACCGCGGAGCAACTGGCAGTGTGGGGCCCGCCGTATTCCGTGGGCGACGTGGTGGGCCGATCCGGACTCGAAGCTGCATTCCAACCGGAGCTCGCCGGGGCGCCGGACCTGCGGATCGTGAGGGTGAACCGATTCGGGCGCGAGCTGGGCGACCTCCACGCGGTTCCCGGCCTTCCCGCCGCCGACGTCCACACCACGCTCGACATCGACGCCCAACGCGTCGTCGATGCGGCACTCGATGGCGTGGAGCTACCCGCCGCCATCGTCCTCCTCGACGTGGCCACCGGGGGCATCCGGGCCTCGGCGAATCGCCCCGTGGACGGGCTCGACCGGGCGCTCCTCGGCCTGTACCCGCCGGGGTCGTCGTTCAAGGTCGTCACCGCCTCCGCACTCCTCGGCGCCGGTCTCACTACCACATCGGCCGTCGACTGCCCTGCCGAGGTCGTCGTTGGCGGCCTGAGGGTCCGCAACGCCGGCGGGCGCGATCTTAGCGAGATCGACCTCCGCACGGCGTTCGCAGAGTCGTGCAACACGACGTTCGCCTCGCTCGCCGGCGGCCTTCTCACCGATGGCGAGCTGTCGCAGCATGCCCGCACCCTCTTCGGATTCGACACCAGCTACGACCCCGGTCTGGCGACTGCCACCTCCCGGTTCCCCGACCCGGTGGACACGGCCGAGCGCGCCGCCCAGGCGATCGGCCAGGGCCGGGTGCTGGTCACCCCACTCCATCAGGCTTCGGTGGCCGCTGCGGTTGCCGGGATGGGCTGGATCCAGCCAACGATGCTCGCCGACGACGATCAGCGGGCACGCATCCCGATGGCCGCCGATGTCCAGGTGGCACTGGCGGCGATGATGCGGCAGGTCGTGACCGACGGAACGGGTACCGCGGCCGATGTGGACGGCGTCGTGGTGGCCGGGAAGACGGGCTCGGCCGAGTACGACGACTCCGGAGACACGCACGCCTGGTTCATCGGGTTCTGGGAGGGATATGCCATCGCGGTGGTCATCGAGGCTGGCGGCTCAGGCGGGCAGGTGGCGGCACCGATCGCGGCCCAAGTGATCGCGGCACTGGACGAGTGACGGCAAACAGGCTCGCCCCGGGATCGACCGGGCCCCTAAGGTCGCGTCATGCCCGTTTCGAAGGCGTCCGACGCGGTCTACGAGGCAGTGCGCAGCCTGCGTGTCGTCCGGGCCTTCCGCCCTGATCCCATCCCCGCGGCCACTCTCGGCGACATCCTCGAGGCGGGCCGCTGGACAGGCTCGTCCAAAAACCGGCAGGCCTGGGGCATCATCGTCGTCGAAGGATCCGGCGAGTTGGAGAGGCTGGCGACGGCCGGCCAATTCACCGATCCGATCCGCGCCTCCGCGGTCTCTGTCGCACTCGTGAAGGACGCCGACGGCAACGACTTCGACATCGGTCGCCTCGCCCAGAACCTCATGCTGGCGGCGGCGGCGCGCGGAGTGGGATCGTGCCCGGTGACCCTCCACCACACGAACCGCTCGCATGAGATCCTGGACCTCCCGAGCGGCACCGAGTGCCGATATGCCGTCGCGCTGGGCTTTCCCGACGAGAACCGCGAACGAGCGCAGCGCGCCGACCGTCGCGAGCGGGGCGTGGCCGGCCGACGGGATCTCGACGACGTCGTCCACCACGGGTCGTGGAGGAGCTGAGCCCTCAGGGGGCCGAGCAAATCGGCTCGCCCCTCAGGGGGCGAGCGGTTGCCCCCGCCTGGCCGAGATCACCTCGCCAAGGATGGCCACCGCGATCTCAGCCGGCGTCGCCGCACCGATGTCCAGGCCGACCGGGCCGTGGATCCTGGCGACATCCTCGGCGCTGAAACCCGCCTGCTCCAACCGCTGCGAGCGCGCCGCGTGGGTCCGCCGCGACCCGAGTGCTCCGATGTAACGCGCTTCGCTGCGCAGCAATGCCGGTAGGAGGTCGTCTTCGAACCGCGCCTCGTGGAGCAGCGAGACGGCATACGTCGACTGATCCGGCTCCATCCCGGCGATCAGGTCGCCCGGCCACCCCAGGCGAACTGCGGCCGCCCCGGGGAACCGTTCCGCCCGGGCGAAAGCCGGGCGCGGGTCGCCCACCTCCACCGCGAACCCCACGAGGGAGGCCATCGCGCACAGAGACTCGGCGATCGGCCCCGCTCCGAAGATGAGAAGGCGCGGCTCGGGCTCGAGCACCTCCACGAAGACCTCACCCGATCCGGAAGTGACGGTCCCCGACCGGCCGGCGCCGATCATTCCGATGGCAGCGGTGATCACCTCTCTGTCCCCGGGCACCGCGCCGGCGACTACCTCCCCATTGGCATCGACGACCGCCTTCGATCCGTCGGCGAGAAAAGTGAGCAGGGCACCGGTGCGACGGGCCTCCAGGAGGTCGCGAGCCGCATCGACGGGGTCGGTCACCACTTTTCGATGAGCACCCGGATGGTGCCCCCGCAGGCGAGGCCCACCTCGAATGCCTGGTCATCGGTGATGCCATAGGTGACGACAGCCGGCTCCCCGCTGCTGATGACATCGAGGGCGCGCGTCGCCACGTCGCCCTCGACACACCCGCCGCTCACCGAGCCCACGATCTCCCCATCGTCGGCGACGAGCATCCGCGAGCCGGGAGGCCGGGGAGCGGTGCCCTCCACCGAGACCACCGTGGCGGCGGCCAGGCCCTTCCCGGCGGCCTTCCAGGCGTCGCGCACGGCGAGGTCGTCGAGGAGGCTCATCGGGGTATTCAAGCCGACAGGAGGGTCAGCGAATAGGTCGCTGGGTCCATCAGGCCTCGGCTTGTGGCAAGCCGAGACCTGATCCCGGGGCGAGCCTATTCGCTGACCATCTAGGCAGTGCGCCCCACCTATCCTTGAGCGTTCCCTTCGGACACGAGTGTCATGCGCCGAGCCCGCCACGATCTGGCCATATTTGACTCCCGGCACGGCCGGCGCTTCAAGCGACGCCGCAACTGGGGTCAAATGGTCTCCCGGACCCTTACAGGCGCGGTGGTGCTCACCGCCCTCGTCGGTGGCTGGATCCTCGTTCAGAACGCCCTTGCCGGCGAAGAGGTCCACCTGCGGGTCGTCGGCGCCGATCAGCAGCCGATCGCCGGGGCCACCATCGTCGCCGACAACGGGAAAAAGGCGGTGACTTCGGACGGCGGGCTGGCCGTGCTCGCCTTCGATGCTCCGTCGACCCTCACCGTCACGGCCCGGGGGTACCAGGACGCCACCTATCCGGTCGAGGTGATCCCACCCCAGGGCTCGATCTCGCTCCAAATGTACCCACACATCCTCCAGGGGAGAGTGACGGACATCAACGGCATCGGCCTGCCCGGAGCAATGGTCACCCTCGGAGACCGCACCGTGGAGTCAGGAGACTTCGGCGCATTCGAGTTCGTGGCCGCCGAGCCCGGGCTGGTCGTCGCCGAGAAGGCGGCCTGGGTGCCCCGGGAAGTCGCGTGGGGAGGCGAGCAGACCCGCGTCGACCTCGTCCTGGAGCCCTTCATGGTGAAGGGCCTCCGCGTGTTCTACGACGTCGCCGGCGACGACGCGCAGTTCGCCGAGATCCTCCGCATCGCCGAAACCACCGCGGTCAATGCGCTGGTCTTCGATACGAAAGAGGAGAAGGGGCGGGTGCTCTACGACTCGCAGGTTCCGTTTGCCCGCGAGTCGGGAGCCGTCGACATCAAGTACGACGTCGAAGAGGTGCTGCGGCTGGCCAAGGAGCACGACCTCTACACGATCACCCGCATCGTCACCTTCCAGGATCCCTACGCCAGCGTCTCCAACCCCGATGCCGCGGTGAAGGACTCCGAAGACGGGGGGAACTGGACCAACGTCCAGGGCCTCGGGTGGATGGACGCCACCAACCGGGACTCGTGGCAGTACCCGATCGACCTCGCAATCGAGGCATGCCGGCTCGGGTTCGATGAGATCCAATTCGACTACGTGCGTTTCCCCACCGACGGCGACGTGTCGACCACCGTCTATTCGCTCGGTGACGACCTAGACGCCGACACCAGGGTCGAGACGATCGCGGCGTTTCTCAGCGAAGCGCGGGAGCAGATCCACGAGGAGGGGTGCGCCGTCTCCGCCGACCTCTTCGCCATCGTGCTCTCGGTGTACGACGACCAGGGCATGGGCCAACGGGTCGAGGATCTGTCGTGGACAGTCGACGCCATCAGCCCCATGATCTATCCGAGCCACTACGGGCGGGGCTGGCTCAACCTCGCCAACCCGAACGACTACCCGGCCGAAGTCGTCGGCCAGGCGCTCGAGGCGGGCATGCCCCGGCTCGAAGGGGGGGCGCTCATGCGCCCCTGGCTCCAGGCGTTCTCCTGGACCGCCGACCAGATGCTCGAGAGCATCGCCACCGCCGAGGAGTCGACCAACGGCTGGCTCCTCTGGAACTCGACCAGCGAGTTCAATCCGGAGGGGATACCAACGGAGTAAGAAGAAGCAAGAATCAAGAATCACGCCTCTTGGCTCTTGGCTCTTGGCTCTCAGAGCGGAAGCGTCATGCCCTCGTAGGCGGCGTCGACGGGAGTGAAGAGTCGCCGGGCCTCGGCGCGCAAGACGTCGACCTCGTCGTCACTGCGGTCGGGGTCATGGCTGGTGATGATGAGCCGGCCCACGCCGGCGGCCGCCGCCATCTTGGCCGCCTGCTCCCAATCGCTGTGTCCCCACCCCTTCTTGCTCGACGAGTGCTCGTCCGGGGTGTACTGGGCGTCATGGAAGAGGATGTCGGCGCCCGACGCGAACTCGACGAGTGCCCGGTCGATCTCGGGATGGTCGCCCGACTCGTGGTCGGTGGCGATCACGATGGTCTTGTCGGCTTCGAGCTTGTAGGCGACGGTGGTCTGCGGGTGGCTGACGTGCATGTGCGAGACCCGCACCGGCCCCACCTTCATCGTCTCTTCGAGGATGTGGATGTTGACCCCGACCGCTTTATCGACCGGTACCGGCCACCATGGGGGTTTCATCACGTCACCGAGTGCATCATTGGGGGTCTTCCCCTCGCAGGGCGGGCCGTAGATGTCGACCCGGGTGCTGGGGTCGTAGACGGCGCCGAAGGTCGGCAGTCCCTGGATGTGGTCCCAGTGATAATGGGTAAGGAGCACCGTGAACCGCTTGGGACCGGGCCGCTGACGAACCTCGTCCTGCAGATTCCGCAGGCCGGTCCCGGCGTCGATCACCAGGTAGTGGCCCGGCTCGACCTCCACGAAGTAACAGGTCGTATTGCCGCCGTAGCGCCGGTAGTGGTTCCCCGAGACGCACATCGATCCGCGGCAGCCACCAACGGTGAAAGTGAGGGTCACGCGCAGCCTCGCCCGGCGGGCACCGGGCCGTGGAGGCGAGGCGCCTCGGTGGTGCTATGGAGCAGCGTCAGTCCGCCAGCGCCTTCTCGGTCCCGCTGAGCCTGCTGGCCAGCTCGTTCATGATCTTCATGCCGATGTCGGGATGGGTGCTGAGGAGGGCCCGCAGATCCCACTGGGTGATGACGAGGCACTTCGCCTTGGAGGTGGCCACCACATCGGCGGTGCGAGGCGTGTTCTCGAGGAGCAGCGCCATCTCGCCGAAATAGTCGCCCTGATTGAGCTCGGCTACCACTTTGCCACCCTTGCGCACCTCGGCGGAGCCCTCGAGCAGCAGGTAGAAGCCGAGGCCGGGATCGCCCTCCCGGATGATGACTTCGCCGGCATCGAAGGTGCGCTCCTTGGCGGTCACCAGGACGCTCGACAGCTCCTTCTCCGTGCATGAGCTGAAGAGCCCGGTCTGCTTCAGCAATTCGGTGCCCATGTGCCTCCACCTTTCGTGAGCGCACACGATATCGGAACCAAGCGCACATGGCTCCCCACGACATCCGTGAGCCGATCGTGTGCAAACCGAGTGACGGCTTGAGACATAGGGGGAATCGCTCCGGGGTGCGTCGGACCGGGCAGGTCGGTCAGCTGTAGGGACCGGTGACGCGAGCCGAGCGAAGCGGCGAGAGAGTACCGAGCGACTCCGCCACTACCACTACCTGGTCGCCCTCCTCGAGTATGAAGTCGGAGGGTGGGTTGCTGAAAGTGTGCCGGTCACGGGCGACGGCGAGCAGCGTCGCCTGGTGCTCGGCACGCATCCTCGCGGAGAGCTGGTCGATGGTGAACCCGCAGTACTCGGTCGGCAGAATCACCCGATACAACTCGGATCCATCGCCTCCCGAGACGAGGTCGGTGACGAGTCCGCTAAGCCCCGGGTACATCGCGGTGCGAGCCAGGAGCCGCGACGCAAGGCGCGAGGTCACCAGGATCTCGTCGACATGCGTTCGCTCGAGGTGGGGCACGTGGCGGGGATTGTTCACCTCGACCACGGTCCGCACTTCGGGCGCCATCGCCTCGATGGCCAGCACGATCAGGATCGACCGCATGTCGGCGGCATCGGTCGGATCACTGGGGCAGATGATCGCCGCCGTGGCGTGGGGGATCCCCGCGCGGTCCAGGTCGTCATTGTTGGTGGCGTCACCCTTGACGTAGTAGACGCCCTCCCCCGCCGGGTTCCGGTCGGCGTCGTGGAGCAGCACGATGCGAACCCCGTACTCGTCGGATTGCAGCTCATCGATCAGATCGCGCGCCGTCCCGTTCCACCCGCAGACCACTATGTGGCCCTCGTATCCCGAGGCTCCCATTCCTTGACCCTCCTTCATCAGGTAGTCGATGACGACGCCGACCACGGCTCCGGTCACGGTGACGAGCACTCCGACGCCGAAGATGGCGAGGACCCAGTGGATCACCCAGCCCGTGGGGGTGCTCACATACGAAATGTCCCCGGCGTCGAGAATCGTCATCACCGACCAGTAGAACGATCGCCCGAACTCCGAGAGTGTGGTCTCCTTCTCGGCGAGGGTGACCCCGATGGTGGCGAGGAGCACGACGACGAGGCTGGTGAGAAGAAGCGGCCGAATCACCTTCCCGCCGAACTGCCGGCGCAGACGCCGATAGTGCCACCGCAGCCGCTTGAACAAGATGCCCTCCCGCGCCGACGCGGCGCGTGGGGATGATAAGGGGTGCGGCCCCGATGGCCGTTGCCCGTTACCCGTTACCCGTTGCCCGGCCCCCACCACTCACAGGAGGGGGCGCTCTCTGTCGTAACAGCCGGGTTGGAACCGACGCCAGCAACCAGCAAGACACGCGTCGACGCGACTCTTGCTGGTGGCTGGAGGCTGGTAGCTGGAGGCTTCTTGTTGAGGGGTCGGCGGGAGGCGACTCCCACCACTCACAGGAGGGGGCGCTGCGCGACTCTTGCGGGAGGCGGGCAGCGGGCGACGGGTGGCGGGAGGCGAGCGAAGCTCGCCGACTTTTGAGGGGCCGGCGGGAGGCAGTCCCCACCACTCACAGGAGGGGGCGCTGTGTGCGGGTTGGAACCGCGCTCCCGCCGACCTTCCTCTCGTACGCAGGGTGTGCCAATGGGTGCGAAGGGGCCAGGGGCGAACG
>Ga0326597_10001288_pt1 | contig 40944 bp, 49 predicted proteins | sample RVTome_12_FD_203789 | JGI IMG/M metagenome (GOLD analysis project Ga0326597, IMG submission 203789) | Soil microbial communities from uranium-contaminated site in the Upper Colorado River Basin, Wyoming, United States - RVT100D185 | ecosystem: Environmental > Terrestrial > Soil > Contaminated >... | reverse complement strand
GGCAAGGTTTAATAGGGCTTTCAGCTTTTCTGCTTAGTCATTCGAGCGATGAGCGACTGACTACCCGCGTGACTAGGTAAAGTGCCTCCATTTTTGCTAAAATAGGTGCGAGCCTCCTTTAAGAGGCACACTTACAAGTGCTTTGCTCCGAATGTGCGCATGGCCTCGACCACTGACCGGAGTGCGCGACCCTTTACAGTAAGACGCCAGTCGACACGCGGATAAAACGCGCTTTTGGGGACGCGCAGGAGAAGGCCGCTTTTTTCCATCTTTTTTAGTTTGTTGCATATCGTACGTGAGCTGATGCCATTTAAAGAAAGTTCGAGCTCGGTGAATCCGCGCGGTTTCACGAAGAGGTCACGTAGAATGAGCAAACTAACAGAGTCACCGACGATATCTGCCGTTCGGGCAATAGGGCACGATCTGCACAGGATACGACGTTGACGTTTTGTTCTCAGCATGGCGTACACAGTATAGCATCTAAAAATGACTTTACAAAGTAAAGTCATTTTGTATGATACATGTACGATCATATGGAAAAAAAAGATGCACTTAAAGTAAAGGTCATACTCGGTAGCATTCGTCCGGGCCGTTTTAGTGAACATCCGGGTCGTTGGATACTTGGCATAGCAAAACAGATTGAGGGAGTAGAAACGGAACTTCTGGACCTTCGCAACTATCAAATGCCATTCTACGAAGAGCCCGTTTCTCCGGCGACGGATAAGACCGCTGGTCTAAAGAAGGATCCAGTGAAGCGGTGGTCGGAGAAGATCGAAGAAGCGGATGGATTCATTATCGTTACCCCCGAGTACAATCACGGATATTCGGCTGTCCTCAAAAATGCCCTCGACTATGTATGGTATCCCTGGAATAAGAAGCCGGTTGCGTTTGTGGCGTATGGCAATGCGGGAGGTGCGCGCTCTGTCGAACAACTGCGTGAGGTCGCAGTGGAACTTGAGATGCATGCCATTCGTCGAGCCGTACATATTCCGAGTCCTTGGAACCTCGTAGGAAAGGACAACGTTTTGAAAGAAGGCGCTTTCGATCCGTACTCCGACACCGCAAAGAAGATGCTTGAGGAACTTGTATCGTGGACAAAAGCGCTCAAAGCGGTCCGTGAGACATGATATACTTCGTTATCAATAATCTTATTCAAAATTAGTGAATTCTGTATGGCAACACCACAAGTTACGATTTATTCGACTCCCACGTGCCACTTTTGTCACGCCGCGAAGGAATTCTTCGATGCGAACAAGGTGAAATATACGGACCACAACGTCGCGACCGATCTCAACAAGCGAAAGGAGATGGTGGAAAAAAGCGGACAGATGGGTGTGCCGGTCATTACCGTCGGGGACCATCTGGTCGTCGGGTTCGATGAAGAAAAACTTAAAGAACTCCTTGCTGTCTAATGTTCGCCTGCTAGAGTCTAGACACCCCTCGTAGCTCAATGGATAGAGCAATCCCGTCCTAAGGGAGAGATGTGGGTCCGATTCCTGCCGAGGGGAGTATAATTTAATCATGGAGGTGAATGATCAAACACTGACCGAGCTTCTCAGGCTCACCAAGGAGAATAACCGCATGATTCATGCAATGCGACGCAACGCATTTTTGGGTACCGTCGTCAAACTTGTGCTCTATGCACTCATTTTCGTTGCCGCACCTTTGTGGCTGTACACATCGTATTTGGCACCAATGCTAGACCAGCTCTTAAATACATATCAACAGATCCAAGGGACGGGAGCGCAAGCACAAGCGCAACTGAGCGACCTACAGGGTTTCTTTGAGCAGTTCAAGAACGGGTTTTCATCGGGTGAGTAAGTTTGCTATATTGTTTCTCTAGTTGCCCAGATAGCTCCCGCCCACGCTCAAGCTTGCGCTCGAGCTACGGACGGGCAGGCAGGTAGGCCTCTTCACTACCGCTGTCCTTCGTAGCTCCGGCAGAAGCCGGAGCGAAGTAGGGGCCCAGATAGCTCAGGTAGTTAGAGCATTCCCCTGAAGAGGGAAGGGTGGTCAGTGCAAGTCTGACTCTGGGCACAAAAGAAGGCGGCCCGCATGAGGGCGGGCCGCGTCTGCCAAATGGCGGAGTGCGAATTAGGAAGCGGCTCGCCTCTGTTTTCGCGTTAACGGTTCTTTCCAACCGCCGATCTTCATTAATTCGCGGAGCCGTTCGGCCTCTTCTCGTGCCCTTTTCCTCGGAAGGAGGAAACCGGAGAACAGCTCCTGCCGGTTTTCTGTAAGGCGAAATAAGATGCCGTACAGTAGAAGTGTCGTCCACCCGAGTGTGACAGCACAGCAAAATCCAAGCACGTTGCCCCACCAGCGGTCGAGTGTCGTAACGGGCTCCGTCCGGATGTTCGTCGCGAACATCAGTGAACCGGCGATGGTTCCAGCCGGGAACCACGTGACGCCAACGACGCCGAGGAGTATTTGGAAAAGCGGCGGTAGGTTGTTAAACCACGCCACCAGCGATTCGATCTCCGCCATGGTTGACCTCGGTTATGCGGGGGGATTCCCGCCAGAAGTGAAGAGTATCGAGTTGAACTAGAGCAGTCAATAACTAGAACCCCATCGAAAAGGTCATGGGCTTCGTATCGCCGATAAGCCACCCCGAGGTGTCAAGTTTCACTTCACGCAGTATGCCGAGGTCGCGGTACTTAAGAGCGCTGTTCTTAAGTGCGTGGTCATAAATACGTTTGGTCAATTCCACATCCTTGAGGCAGTACCGCCGTACCTTTTCCACCTCACCTTGTCGCCACCACTTGAGGGATTGAGCGCCGTCGGCGCTCTTTTTCTCTCCCAGCGTTGCCTCCGCTATCGTGTCGAGTTTGAGACGTCTCCCGAGCGAGCGATGGACCTCCTGCATCAGATCGAGGCTCCGCATCTGTGCAAGGTCGCCGGGATAGTATTTGTTCAAGAGGGGAATATCGAAATGGTCGGAGTTATACCCAACAAGAACGTCCGTACGTTCAAGTATCTTCCAGAGCTCTGGAAGTTCGTGTTCAAGAAAGCTTGCGTACGTATCCGTTTCCGAGTCGTGGATCCCAACGAGCGCAATAGAAAGGTCGGCAGGGTTTCCTGAACCCACCTCATCCATCCAATTAGCGGTCTCGATATCGAATACAACAACGCGCATATATATCTCGTGCTCGTTATCCGAGAGAGCTGAAGATGTGTTCTGCGATCCTGTCGGCAGGAAGGGTCAACTCACTGCCGGTCGTGAGGTTTTTTATTGCATAGCGGCCACTTTCGCGCTCTTTCGCACCCACTGCGATGACGAAGGGTATCTTCATTTTGTCCGCGTAGCGGAGCTGATCGCCGACGCGTTTCCCTGAGAAGTTGACCGAGACCGTCACGTCTTCCCGGCGCAGGTCCTGCGCAAGTTTTATCGCGTGCCCCATCGCGTCTTTTTCAACAACAGCGATCATGAGTTCGGTCGCTGGAGCGTAACGCGGCAGGAGGTTGTGTGTTTCAAGGAAGTCGCGTGCCGTTACATCGCCCATCGCAAATCCGACGGCGGGCACTTTTTCTGCACCGAACAAACTCAGGAGGTTGTCATACCGCCCACCACCAAAGAGAGAACGGCGATTCGCCTCATCAGTGTCGTACACTTCAAACACCATGCCAGTGTAGTAGTCGAAACCGCGAGTGATCTTGGTGTCGACGATCATGTTTCGAACGCCCATGTACTCAAGTTGGGTCCGTAGCTCTTCCAGGTAGGCGGTGGAAGCGGTCTCATCCAAGAGTGGTACCAGTTTCTCGGCTCGTGCACCGATGAGCTCCTGGAGGTCTTTTGAGAACGTTTCGGATTTTGCTCGTCGGTCGAGAAGGCGTGTGACATGCGCTCGCTGATCTTCAGCGATATCGAGTTCTTCATACGCAGCGTCTAGTATTCTGCGGTCTGATACTCGTATTTCGAAGTTACGCTCATCGGCACCAAGGCTGCGCATGACACCGTGGGCGACCGCGATGACCTCTGCGTCAGCCTCGACACCCGACGCGCCGACGATGTCAGCATTCAATTGCCAGTGCTCGCGCAAGCGGCCCCGTTGTGGCCGTTCGTAACGGAAGACATTGGCGATGGTGTACAAGCGGGCGGGAAGCGCGATCTCTCGTGCTCGCGCGGCGACCATACGGGCAAGGGTGGGTGTCATCTCCGGACGGAGCGTCACCTCGCGGTCCCCACGGTCGGTGAACGTGTACGTTTGCTCGTTCACGATCTCTTCGGATGTTTTGGTGCGGTAGAGCTCCGCAGGTTCCAGAACACTCGCATTGTATTCTTCGTACCCGAAGAGCTCGCACACCCGCTCCATGTGCTCAAAAATATATCGCTGGAGAAATTGGTCTTCGGGATAAAAGTCCCGCACGCCTTTGTAACTTTCTGTCGAAAGCTTCGCACGTTTCGCCATTGAGCGGATTCTAACACATTTCGACATGCGGAAAATACTATTATAGTATGGGCTCAATGAGCTGGGAGAGAACAAATACTGACTACCCGAATAAAACAGCCCAGAAGAAGGTGAGTAAATCCCTCTCCTCATTTGTCAGGCGCAAGTCCCGCCGAGGACTTGGTCTGGGTCTTTTTACAAAACACGACATCCGATCGGGAGAATTTGTCGTTGAGTACACAGGAAGTCGAATTCCCACAAAGCATGCCGACACTCTTAAAACCCGTTACTTGTTCGAGGTAGACGAAGATTGGACGGTAGACGGCTCGTCGCGCACGAACCTTGCACGCTACATCAACCATTCATGTAATCCCAATTGCGAGGCGGAGATCCACAACGGCCGCATTTATATTTGTGCTGTCCGGAATATCAAGGCAGGGGAAGAGCTTTCCATTGATTATGGCGAGGAATACTTTGACGAATTCATCCGCCCTTCCGGCTGTAAGTGCGAACGATGCGCGGTCCGTGATCTCACAGTTGACCGATGAGTGTTTTTACAAAAAAGCCGAGTCCATAGGCGATGGTCGCCGCAAAACCTCCCACGACGAGCATTTCAAGGCCCGCAGCGAACGGGTTCTTGTTGATGACAAGGGAACGAGCTGAACCGACAAGGAACAGCGTGGCGGCGGTCGCGATACAGGAAACGGTGAACGCGTGTGCTGCGGCGGCAGGGATAAGGAACGGCACGAGGGGGAGCGCACCAACGGTCACGAATGAGACGAATGTGGCGAACCCATCAGCAGAAGGACTACGCGTTTCAGAGCGGACGGACGTTAAGGATTGCTCAGAGCGAAGCGAGAGAAAGCGTGAAGCGCCCATCGAAAAACCGTCAGCAATAAGGTTTGCGACACCCAGCACGATGATAATTACAGAAGAGAATCCTGCGCCAGCCGCACCCGAAATGACCGCAAACGTCGTAATAATACCGTCGTTGGCCCCGTAAACGATGTTGCCGATGTAGTACTCAAGAAAGCGCTTGATGCGTCCTCCCATTGCGCTCCAGTGTAACACCTTCTATACTATACGGAATATGAAAAAAGGGGCGATGATTTTTTGGATCGGTATTCTCGTTCTCGTCGTGGCGGCAGTGGGGGCATCCCTTTTTATAAAGCCAGGACCGAGCAACCTTGAGCCATTCGCACAGTGCCTAAAGGATGAAGGCGCAACGTTCTACGGAGCTTTTTGGTGCCCGCATTGCCAACGACAAAAAGCACTCTTCGGAAGTGCTGCCTCAAAACTTCCGTACGTCGAGTGCTCGACGCCTGACGGACAAGGGCAACTACAGGTATGTATAGACAAGGAAATAACAAATTACCCGACGTGGGAATTCGCGGATGGGAGTAGGTTAACGGGTGAACGCTCTCTCGCAGAGCTCGCGGAAAAAACAAGTTGTCAGCTTCCGAGTGGGGGGAGTGCTCCAGAGGAGATTGAAGAGGGCGGAACGAGCAATGCTACCTCTTGATACGTTCAACCAGCTCCTCGCGCTCGGCACGCTCGTGCTCGGCATCATCACCGTCGCGCTTCTGGTCGCATACGTATTCCGTCTTGAGGTCGGCGCGTTCGTCGGCACGTATGGTCTGTGGCTCGCGCTTTTCGCCGTGCTCGGCGGCATCGCCAGCACGCTCATTCACTCCGGACTCTACAAGATCCCGCCGTGCCCGCTGTGCTACTGGCAGCGCATTTTTCTCTATCCGCAGGCCGTGCTTTTCGCGCTCGCGCTTTTGCGCCGCGCCACGGGAGAAACCCTCCGATTCGTCATCGATTCTTCCATCGCGCTCTCCGTCATCGGACTTGGTATCGCGCTTTACCATCACGCGCTTCAGATGTTACCGGGGAGCGGATTGCCGTGTCCGGCCACAGGCGCGGTGAGCTGCGCGCAGATATACTTTCTCGAATACGGCTTTCTCACGTATCCCTTCATGGCCGCCGTCCTCTTCTCGTTCCTTATCGTGACGATGTTGTTTGTGCGGAGACAGAACTCGTAAGCATACTCTCCTTGATGTCGTCGACGTCGCCGTCGACTTTTTTGCCGGGGTTCAGTATGTTCGCGGGATCGAATATTTTTTTCGTTTCAGCAAAGAGCTCTATCATACGAGGACTGAACATCAGAGGAAGGTAGGGGGTGCGCACGATGCCGTCGTTGTGTTCTCCCGTGATGGAGCCCTTGTATTTCACGACCAGACGGTACACCTTTTCCTCGAGCTCCGTGATCATCTTGCGCGACGACGGCTGTGCGAGGTCCATGAGAGGAATGATGTGGAAGTCGGCGTCGCCGATATGACCGGCGATCGTATAAATGAGGCTGTATTCCTGGAGAATTTGATTGAGTTCAGGAAGAAATTCCGGGTAATCCGCCGGGTGGACGACAAGGTCGTCAATGAAGGGTGCCGCGTAGAGTCCGCGGAGATTTTTTCGCAGAAGACTGAAACTTTCACGTCGTATCGTCCAGTACTTGGCTGCGGCTGTTTCGCTCGCGGCTATCTTTGTTTTGACGGGGAGGTCGGCGAGCGCCCGCTGCGCTTCACGAGCTTTCGCAACGGCTTCCGCTTCCGAGTTTTCCGCGAACTCTGCCATCAAGACGAGCTTCGGCACGCCTCCTAAGGCGACGATGAGCATTTCCGGAATGAACGCAAAAGCGAGCTTGATCATGTCGATAACTCCGAAGTGTCGGACGATCTGCGGGATGAACCGCACAGCAAGACGGAATGTCTGATCGTCGTAACTCTCGAACGATTCCGGTTTGTATGTAAGAACACGTTGGACGATCTCCGGAAGAACGTCGAAATCAAAAAGGAAGACAACAAGCATCGCCTTATGCTCCTTTGGTCGCAGCAGACCCATCGTTGCTTTTGTTACCACTGCAAGCGTCCCCTGCGAGCCGGTGATGAGTTGTGTGAGGTCGAACGTGCCGCGGTCTTTGTTGCGCACGTTCCAGAGGAAGTAGCCAGCTGAATTCTTTGAGACGTTCGGTCGTGCATCCTCGATCTCGCGCTCGTTCGCTTCGAGAAGAGCTCGAGTTTTGCGGTAAACCTCACCTTCGAAGTCTTGTTGTGCTTCCTTGGCAGCGAGCGCTTTCTGGTCGAGAGGCCGCACCTGTGTGCGCGTTCCGTCCGAGAGAACGACATCAAGTTCGCGCACGTAGCGGTTTGTCTGGCCATACCTGAGCGTGAGTTCACCACCGGAGTTGTTCCCGATCATGCCACCGAGTGCACACAGTTCGCGGGAAGCGGGGTAGGAGGGGATGAGCTTCCCGGTCTTTTCGATGGTCGCCTTTTCGAAGTCTCGATAGTAGATACCTGGTTCGGCTATTGCGTACCCCGTCATGCTTGAGGGGTCGGCATCGTTACCAACTTCATACAGCTTGTTCATATATTTCGTGAACACGAGCGAGATGGAGTCGGTCAATGGGCCACCGGTCATATCGGTACCGGCGCTTCTCGGTGCGAGCGATATTTTCTCACCACGTGCACGTGCTTCGCGTACGTACTTCACGACAGCAGACACGTCCTCTGCGTTTTTTGGAAAAACAACAAGAGAAGGCTTCCGTTCGAAGATGCTCGTGTCGCGGCTGTATTTCCGGAGCGTTTCTTCGTCGTTCGCAACATCCCCCTGTATGAGTGCGGCGATGTCGTCGCGCAGTGTCATCAATGAATTATATCAGTGAAAAACAGCGTACTTCTTCAATAAAACACTGTTGTAAAGTTTGCTTGACATCCGACGCGGTGCTCCGCATGATGGGGGTGCTATGGGGGAACAACGTATCACGAACACGGTACAATCAGCACGAGCAAACATGAAAATAACGCAAGAAGAACTTGCTGAGCGTGTTGGTGTCTCTCGGCAGACTATTATCGCGATAGAAAAGGGGAACTACACACCATCGGTACTCCTTGCACTGAAGATCGCCCGCTTTTTCAAAACACCCGTTGAAAAGTTATTTACCATCCAATAGTAAGTATGAAAGAAATCTTCGCCTCACTCACGCTCGTACTGCTCCTTCTCCTGATACTGAATCCATTCCACTTCTGGATGCCGATGCCTGTACACATCATGATACTCGGTGCCGCCGCTACCGCCTTCGGTGCCGTAGCCGTCTTTGTGCTGCGCGAACGGGTAGCAGATGAACGCGATGCACTACTTAGGAGTTTCTCGGGGCGGATCGCATTTCTTGCTGGTGCGGGGGCCCTGGTACTGGGTATCGCGATACAAAGCCTCCAACATACTGTTGATCCGTGGCTCGTTGGTACCTTGACCGTGATGATCGTTGCAAAGACGGCGGCACGCCTTTACGGCGACCGATACTGCTGAAGTTTGTCCACAGGGGCATGTCAAGTCAATTTGACATACTGTTTTTTCTCCTTACACTAGAGATATTAAGTAACAAATCATTTTTTGTATGAATACTATTCTCGTTTTGGTCGTAGCAGCGGTCGTTCTTCTTGGCGGTGGATACTTGTTCATCAGTAACTCCAATAGTCCCGTGCCATCTGGCAATGGAACGATGGTGGAAGATACAGTAATGGAAAAAAGTGACGACACAACGATTGGCGATAGCATAGAGAGGGATGAGAGTATGGTGACGAACGAGGTGATGGAGGGGGAGGATATGATGCAGAAGGGTTCATACGAAGAGTATTCGCCCGAAAAGCTTGCGCTTGCGGAGAACGGGAAAGTCGTTCTCTACTTCCACGCTGATTGGTGCCCGATTTGCCGTGGTCTTGAATCAGAGATTTTGGCGAACCCCGCCGGCGTTCCGAACGACGTGCACATCCTGAGGGTCAACTACGACACGTCGAAAGACTTGAAGCAGAAGTACGGCGTTACCTACCAGCATACCTTTGTGCAGGTAGACGCTAATGGCAATTTACTCGCGAAGTGGGGCGATGCGACGACGCTCGCGCAAGTTCTCGCGAAGGTTAAGTAATTCATGATACTCCTCGTAATCTCATTTGTCGCAGGGATCCTCACGGTGCTCGCACCGTGCGTCTTGCCGCTCCTTCCGGTCATCGTCGGCGGCTCGATGGAAGGAGGAAGCTCGAGCCGAAAGCGCGCGTTCATTATCGTCGCCTCACTCGGCGTATCGCTCATCCTCTTCACACTCCTTCTTAAAGCGTCGACCGTTCTCATTGGTGTTCCCGAGGCCTTCTGGACGTGGCTCTCGGGGCTCATCATCATCGCCTTCGGCGCAACGCTTCTCGCGCCCGGCCTGTGGGAGCGTCTTCCCTTTGTCGGAAGCATTAACACCGGCTCGAATCGTCTCCTTGGAGCCGGGTTTCGCCGCGGCGGATTTTGGGGCGACGTTCTTATGGGCGCGGCGCTCGGACCCGTATTTTCGGCCTGTTCGCCCACCTACTTCGTTCTCCTTGCGACCGTGCTTCCCGTTTCCTTCACGCTTGGCATCGGCTATCTTGTGGTCTTCGTGCTGGGGTTGTGCCTCTCGCTCCTCCTCATCGCGCTTCTCGGCCAGAAGCTTGCCGACAGGCTCGGCTGGGCAGCCGATCCACGGGGCGTCTTCAAGCGCGTGCTTGGCGGCCTCTTCATTCTCGTCGGCATCGCGATCATCACCGGCATCGACAAGGACATACAAATATGGGTGCTCGACACGGGTTTTCTCGACGTAACCCGCATCGAGCAGAAACTCCTTGAAATGCAATAACGTATGCGTACCGAATATGTCATCGGCAGCATCGTCGCGCTTGCGCTCATCGCGGGCGGCGTACTTCTTTTGAACACTTCCTCGGATTCTGTAGGGGGCGGTGCCGAAGCTGCCACGGGGGGCCGTTTTCTTATGGTCGCGGAAAAGGAGTTGCGCTACCCAAAAGCGCCGGAGCTCGTTTCTCCAGACGGCTATATCAATACAGGAGGAGAATCCATCACTATCGGGGAGTTCAAAGGAAAGAATCCTGTACTCATCGACATTTGGACTTACTCGTGCATCAACTGTCAGCGCACGCTGCCGTACTTGCGGACATGGTACGACAAGTATAGCGACGATGGACTCATTATCATCGGCGTGCACACGCCGGAGTTCGCCTTTGAGAAAGTGCTCGCAAATGTTCAAAATGCCGTCGAGGAGTTTGGTTTGAAGTATCCGGTCGTGCTCGACAACGAGTATCAGACGTGGAATGCATTCGGCAACCGCTACTGGCCACGCAAGTACCTCATCGATATCGATGGCTACGTTGTCTACGATCACGCAGGGGAGGGTGCGTATGAAGAGACCGAAAAAGCTATACAAAAAGTTCTTGCGGAGCGGGCGGAGCGTCTTGGTACGGATATGCCGTCCGATCCTGTTTCTTCTCCCGCAGACATGGTGGATGTCGATTTTTCTCAGGTCCGGAGCCCAGAAATATACTTTGGTTCGGCACGCAATGAACATTTGGGCAACGGTACACCCGGGAACTCCGGAGTGCAGACGTTCACCGTTCCTCCACAACTGCTTGGCAATACGCTATACCTTGGCGGCACGTGGGATGTAATGCCTGAGTACGCCAAGAACACCGAGGCCGGTGCACAGATACAATTTATCTATGCCGCAAAGAACGTGTACATGGTCGCTTCGGCCGATACGCCGGTAAAGGTGCGGGTAACGTATGACGGAGGAAAGCCACTCGGCGAGCTCCGAGGAAAGGATGTAAATGAAGTGGGAGAGTTGACAATACAGGAAGATCGTCTTTATACGTTGATAGAGGGCAATGACTATGAGACACACCTCCTCGAGATAACGATAGAAGGCGAGGGGGTCGAGGCGTATACGTTCACATTCGGATAGTCGCTCAACAGAGGCGTCTTATATAGGACGTTCTGATGACCTTTATGGTGTATTTGTATTGGACACGTTCGTATGTCGTACGCACTGTGTAATTACGTAATGATAATAGGTGTTTGTACATTGACGAGTAGTAGTGGTACAGCGTAGCGTGTGCCTGGGGAAACCAGCGTTGCAGGAGCTTATCCTATGACGTTGACTACTTTTTTACGCTCAAAGTGGACGATGCTTCTCGTTCTCACCTTTCTCACACTCGCTTTTTTTGCAGGAAGTCAGCGCCCTGTATTTGCAGACGTCTTAAACAACACGCGGGACGGTGCCGGGAAAATGGTTTGTGTCGTGTATACGGGCCTTAAAAAAGTGGGGGACTTCGAGTCACCGTCGTTCGATTCGAACGTTGACGAGTGCCCAGGTGATTCTTCTCCTCCGCCCGCTCCACCTCCACCTCCACAACCTGGTCAGTGTGAAGATGGGCAAGATAACGATGGTGATGGATTTACCGATACCAACGACCCGAATTGCCATACCGACGGTAACCCAACGAACGCCGCTTCGTACGATCCCAATAGGACAGAGGCAGGCTCGCTCCCCGCATGTTGGAACGGGCAAGACGACGATGGGGACGGGAAAGTAGACATGAACGACCCGGGCTGCTCAAGCCCAACGGACAACGACGAGACAGATGGTGGTAACGGAGGAACACCTCTCCCGCAATGCTCGAACGGTACTGATGACGATGGAGACAGCCTCATCGATGCTACGGATCCAGGTTGTCATACCGATTTCGATCCGAACAACTCGAGCTCGTATGATCCCAACGGTATCAATGAAGCAGCGACAGCACCACAATGCTCAGATGGTGTTGACAACGACAGCGATGGGAAGATAGATTCTGCCGACCCGAGCTGCCATACGGACTTTAATGCCAATAATGCGAGCTCCTATGATCCGAGCGGCACGAATGAAGCCGCCGCCATACCACAGTGTTCGGACGGTACTGACAACGATGGCGATGGAAAGACGGACCTCGACGATCCGGGATGCTCAAGCGCGACTGACAACGACGAAACAGACCCGACCTCTAACGGTGGAAGCCCGAACACGGCTCCACCTCCTCCTCCACCAGGCGGCGGCGGAAGCCCGTCTGGGGGTGGGGGACCACCGGTCGGTTTCATCAGCACAGGCGTTGGTACGGTGCTCGGTGCAGCGACCGCAACCCCTTCGTACACACCTGAAGAGAGAGCCTCGTGCGACACATATCTCACGGCCTTCATCAGGGAAGGGCGGAACAACGACATAACGCAGGTAACACGTCTGCAGAAGTTCCTGCGAGATTTTGAGAACGCTTCAACGACCGAGACCGGCATCTACGACAAAACAACGCTTGCCGCGGTACACGCCTTCCAGACCAAGTATGCCTCAGACATCCTCACGCCATGGGGCATCAAAGAGTCGACCGGCTACGTGTATCTCACGACAAGAAAGAAGGTCAACGAGATATTCTGCAACTTTACCAAGGCGTTCCCGCTGACCGCTGAAGAGCAGGCGAAGATAGATGCTGCTCGTGCGGCAGCAGGCCTGCCTCCTCAGGTCCCGAAAATCCCTGCCGCTCCTTCGGTTGCACCGCCGATCGTGAACGTGCCTGCGCAACCGAAGGCCCCTGACGTTACTGTAGCGCCGAAAGCTCCGGCGACGTCGGACACAAGTTCGTCAACAGACGCGCAGCTTGGTGCTGTCAGCAACATCCTCGATTTCCTTAAAGATTTCGTCAACCGCTTCCGCTAAAAATCCAACTTTTACACAAAGGTCTGACCTTTGTAAGAAGACCTGTTTTTTTGATGGTATTATTTTTTTTATGAACAGGGTTGTTCCTCTGCTCACTGGCGAGGTATATCACGTCTACAATAGAGGGGCTCATAAACAGGACATTTTTCGATCAGTAGACGATTACCAACGGCTTTTAATGCTCTTATATCTTGCAAATAGGATGGGGCCCATAAATTTTCGAAATATTAAGAAAAGGAACAAAGGTCTGACCTTTGCGAGACTAGTTGAACTAGAATCGGCTGACCAGAGTTTGGTCGATATTTTGGCGTATTGTCTTTTGCCGAACCATTTTCATCTTGTACTGAAACAAAAGACTGAACACGGCATCAGTAAATTCTTGCAAAAGACAAGTACTGCGTACTCGATGTACTTCAACTTATGTCATGGCCACAGCGGTACTCTTTTTCAGGGAAGATTCAGGAGTCGTCACCTAGATACAGATCCGTATTTCAAATGGAGCTTTTCATACTTGCACCTTAACCCAACTTCGCTCGTCGAACCTGAGTGGAAGAAAAAGGGAATACGGGATCCTGGCCGTGCCAGTAAATTTCTAAAGGACTATCTCTATTCGAGTTATTATGACTATTACGTCGGTAAACGACCGGAACGAGCAATCCTTGCGTATACTGAAGCAATTAATTTGATAGATAAAGAACAAGATTTTAACGCGATGCTCGTTGACTTTTCGAAAGGAAAAATCCACTTCCCCGTTGTGGAAAACGAACTATCTTAAATCTTTGTTGGTATAATCGTTGGTATGAGGGTCGCGATGCGCGCGGGGGCCCCCGCATTCATCCTAAGTATTCTCACCGCCTCTTTTTTGTATGCTCAGGTCTTACCGGCGCCGGATCCGTTTCCCGGTCTTTCGTCGCTTGTATGGGGCGGTAATTCCGATAATCCAGGGTACATAACGATACTGGATGGCGGTGTGTATAGCGTACCTCTGGGCATTCTCGCCCCCGCCTATGTAACAGGCCCATTGCACGGACCAGACGGGATAACGACCCTAATGCACGTTGGGGAGCTCTATAAAATTGACGAGAACGGTGTGCGTGAGTACGTTCATACCTTTCATACCCACCAACCAAGTAATCCGGAAAATCCGAACGGCGACCCTCTTTTTGCTTGGGAGACCGCAGGTTCGTACGAGTTGGACATATCCGGGATCCCGCTACCGATCCTCAACTTTGAGGATAAATTGCGCCGGTGGATCGCACGAGTGCTATTTGCCGATATCGCACATGCGCAATTTGGTGTACCGATCCCATATGGAACAGTACATTTCACTATTGAAGACGCTGCGCCGAGCACGCCGGAGCCGGTCATTATTATCCCCGGCATACTTGGCTCGGAGCAACACAATGGCGTATGGGAGATAGACCCAATACTGCACACGTACGACGACCTCATCGCGACACTCGACATAAATGGCTATACACCAGACGTCGATTTGTTCCCCTTCCCGTATAACTGGCGCGAGTCGAATGTTGAAACGGCTGTATTGTTGAAGCAGAAGATAGATGAAGTAAAAAATATTTGCAGTTGTGACAAAGTTGACCTCGTCGCGCATTCAATGGGAGGCCTTGTCGCGCGACAATACATACAATCTGACGCCTATGAAGATGACGTCGATCAGCTTATTTTTCTCGGCACGCCCCACCTCGGCGCCCCGAAAGCGTATTTAATGTGGGAGGGAGGTGAAACTGATCCAAAAGGGTTGTCCAACTATGTATTACAAAAAATTCTTGATCAGGAGGCCCTAGAAAAAGGATATCCTGATTTGTTCAGTTATATTCAGAATGAGCCAGTAGTGTCCGTCAGGGAACTGTTGCCCGTCTATAGCTACATTTTTGATGGTGTTCAGTTGAGAAGTTATCCGAATAACTACCCTGCCAATCTGTTTCTTGAAAACTTGAATGTAAACTTTGGAAATTTCTCGAATATGGCTGTCAAAGTACACAATTTTGTAGGTAGCATAGCAGATCTAGACACGATTACGGCAATAACCACAGAGGGTAATCAAAACTATTTACCAAAATGGGGTCACGGGTATCCAGCGGGTTTTTATGAAGGGACTGGCAATAGGGGAATGGAACGAGGGTCAGGAGACTCAACGGTCCCATTACCCAGCGCCTCGTTCGTTCAGTCGAATCTTGAGGTATCCTCATTCTCTCACAACTTTCTTCCTGATGGATTCAAGACGAACGTCTATTCACTGTTGATGGGAAAGGAGGCGGCAGTCGTGGTTGATAACATTAACTTTCCGAATCTAAAATTAATACTCATCAAGATTCTCTCACCAGCCGACCTTTTTATAATTGCGCCTGATGGTAAGAAAATTGGACGAGATCTCGACGGACAAGAAGTCAACGAAATACTAAATGCTTTTTATACCGGCTTTAACACAGATACGGAGTTCATCACCATTCTCAACCCTTTGCCAGGAGAGTATAAGGTTTACACACAGGGTACAGGAGAAGGGCAGTACACCGTCGAGACCACATATATAGTCGAAGAGGGGACGACCGAAGCATCGTTCTCGGGCAATACGACGCCGGACCTCACGACCGAACTCAAACTGTCCTTGGATACGGAGAATCCTGAATCGCTAGACATTGCTCCTACTGATACTGAACCGCCCGTAACTAGTATTGCCCAACCAGAATCGCGCGACTATCTCCGCTCTGAAGAGTTACCAGTTGATGTTTCTGCTGAAGATATCGATTCGGGCGTGTTTGCCCTCGAAACATTCTTCGACGATGTCTCGGTCCCAAACAGCGGGACAGTAGACTTGTTCTTTCAGTCACTGGGCGAGCACACAATTCTTGCGAGTTCAACCGACAACGTAGGGAATGCAACGACGAGCGCCCGCAACGTCCGTGTGGTTGCCACGCCAGATAGTACACTCGCTGACTTTGAGCGGGTACACACGGAAGGTTGGATGAACGGACTAACATATCTAGTTTTGAAGCCGCAGCTCAATGTTTACCTTCGTTTTGCTAAGCAGTTACCCCCAATCATTTTTAAGAGAAGTCTCGCGCCTGTTATTCTTAAACAATTGGAGCGGTATCGTGGCAAAGGGCTCAGTGAAGAAGGGTACTTAATATTAAAAGAGGATATTGAGTGGTTGATTACCAATGGCGTATGATTCAAGTAACCAAGCATCACGTTTTTAGTTTCATTTGGAACCTGACTCTGTTGAGTGTCGCCATCTTCCTAACATATTTTGGTGCACCCCTTGTGTACAAATCTGTTTTTTGTGAGTACCTAGGAAGTTGTGGAGGAGGATTTTTTGGATTTGATTTGAGTGGGGTCGTGTGGGTAGTGGGTCTGTACACATTCTCTGCTACAGCTATTTTGAGTGCATTAGGTACTCGTTCACGGTATTGGTGGGTTGCAATCGCTAACATGCCAGTGTTGCTTTTAATATTACGCCTGACCTATCAAGATTTTAATCTTTTCGAGTTTTCAAATCCAGCAGTTTTTTCCGATTTTGTCGGAGCGCTCTACATACTAGGAGCTTGGGGAATTTACATTTTTGCAGGCTGGATTTTAGGCTGGCTAATTCGTAAGCTTGTACGGAAATTCGCGCCAGGGATGATGGCGAGGATTTAATAGAGTGTGCAATGTGCACAGGAATAATGACGAAAGTCCAATAAGGTTTACAAAGGGCCGTGTGCAAGGGGCGCCCTTGCATCTCCTTTGCATCTGTCCCTGCACCTCTGTGCTGGGGGTAAAAAAGGTGCCTCGCCCTCTGATATGTGGCACCCGGGGAGGCGGTAAGGGGGCCACGTGCAATAGAGGGCGAGGCGTACGCCAATGAACGTACATCGCTCAGTATGGGAGCGACGGCCGAGGTTGCCCGGAGGCGAGATCTCTAGGCTACCTGGCAGATTGAATTGTAAGTTCTGTATATAAAAAAGTCACTCCGCCCCTCGCTGTGACACCCGGGGGCGACGAACGGGGTGCTACGAGCGAGGGAGCGGAGCTTCGCACTTCGGAACAACGTCGTGATGGTGCACGACGGGCGGTGGTGCGGGGCCAAAGAGCAACGTGGGACCTCGCAAACCGCCTGGTGGATTGTAGCGTTTTGGTGGGAGAAGGGAAAGGCGCACAGCTATAAAGTACAAGAACGAATACCATTAAAGTACCCGTCCTTTATCGGGAAATTTTTATAAAGGACAAACTGGGGTTGTAATGGACGATAAATGTTGTACAGAATATTTAGCGGTTGACACAAAGGACACGGACTCTGTAGTATTCAGCGCGGAAAAGTCGTTGGAATTTTGTTTTGAAATCGATATCAGGACTTCGGAGTGGGCCCGAAACCGGCAGCTTTTCGCTGGTTTCCCCAGGTTTTGGGCCCGCTCTGAAGTCTTTTTGTTTAGCGTCTTTTCTTCTGCATCAAATAATACGCCTCGTCAACGCCCCGTCTATGTATAGCGGTGGATTAGCAGACCCTGAGAAAGGTCTTGCTAAGATACGGCCTTGTGTCGCCACCGATTACGCGATACCCGGGTTTTTTCTGGTAAGGATTTGTGAGCGCACGCATTTGACGATATGGCAAACACGTATCGTATCGGGTTAATTTGGCTAAAAAGCGTTGACACACATTGATAGACGGCGATAATGCGTCCCGTCGTGCAAGCAGTTGCGTGTGCGACAGGGAAACCAGCGGCACTACATGGCCGCTATCAATAACACAAACAAGGCAGCGATCGGTGGGAATAGCGAAGCATCTTTGGGTGTTTCGTCTTTTTCATTTGTTTTCATTATTAATGGGTGAAGTGCACGGTGCGGTCCGTTCGCATCGGACGGATCGCACCGTGGACTGCACCTCCCAGCTTGTCCGTAAGGACAAGCGGGGCAGGAAAGGTTCGCGATAATGGTCGATGCCTGTCTTCGCGCCGTCCTTAAGGAGGCACGAGGGCAGATTACTAGACAAAACAATCAAAACACTATGACAAAATCAATCACATTGAACTACACGATAGCTGCAGTTGCAGGTATCGCGATGGTTCTTGCGACGGCAGCTCCTGCCTTCGCAGCGGTCAACTCGACGAGCATCACGTTCAACGTTACGAACAAGGGAACCATCAACAACGTAACGCAGGCTGACGCTCACTCGGGCCAGAACCTCGCGCTCGGCTCACTCGGCGGCAACGGCGGCAACGGCGGTGTCGTTGACGGTGGAACCGGCAGCGAGAACAACGGCGGTGCAACAGCTGGCAACGGCGGCAACGGCGGCAACGGCGGCGCTGGCGGCCTCGTCCAGACGGGCGACGCTACAGCGGACGCTGGTTCTGAGAACGGCATGAACGGTACGGACGCAGAAGTTGCGTTCGACTGTGACTGTGGAGACGTGAACAGCGTCACCATCACAGCGAACGTCGACAACGACGATCCGAACAACACCATCAACAACATCACGCAGGCTCGCGGCCGCACTGGCCAGAACCTCGCGCTTGGTAGCGCTGGTGGCTCCGGCGGCACTGGCGGCGACGTCACGACGGACGGCAACGAGAACAACGGAGGCGCTACGGCGGGCTCCGGTGGCTCGGGCGGCACAGGTGGTCTTGGCGGCACGGTCCTCACTGGAAACGCAGGTGCGACTTCCGGTGCGGTCAACTTGCTGAACACGACTATCCTTCGTGTCCGCATGTAGTCTTTAGAGCTCACGCTCTAAACCGAAAGGAAGGCAGGGATGCGTCCCTCAAAAGACAAATCCCTCCTTCTCATGAGACCAGCGGAAACGTGGTCTCAGAGAGGGAAGATGGATAGCTACGAGCTTCAAGCTGCGAGCTGTCAGGAAGAAAATACAAGTGCCAATTAAAAAACAATACGTATGACAAAGAAACTCACGAGTTTGCCGGCAACGCTGTACGCAGTGTTCGTGCTTTTTGCGCTCGTACTGTTTGTCGCGCAGAGCGCCGATGCGCTTACTCGGAGTACACGACTCGACGCTGCGCTCGTGCGGGAAAATGTGGAGCAGGGAAGCGGAAGCGGCGGCACTGGTGGCTCCAACGGCGGACAATCCGGCGGAAGTGGAGAGACGGATTCGCAGTCAAACGATGTGAACGTCAACGAAGAAGCGGCACAGGAGCTTTTTGACGAGATCATACTGGGGAGACACGAAGAGCTCATGGGCTCCACCACCGACGACATCATCAACGGCACTACGACAGAAGCAATACCGTCTTGGGGAGGTGATCAAGACACAGGGGACACGGAGGAACAGGTAGAGACTACCGACACAGAGAATCCTGGCTTCAACCTCATCTCAATCTTCAACTCCATCATCTCGCGCTTCCGAGGTAATTAATTATTATTAGAAGCAATTAGTAGCTTTTAGAAAAATATATGACAAAGAAACTAACACTCTCACTCACGACGACACTCATCGTTGTTTTCGCGGTGGTAGTGCTCTCGTTCGCGACCACCGTGCATGCGGCGGGCCCGTGGTTCGTCTCGCCGACAGGTAATGACGGCAACGATTGTCTCTCGGCGGCAACCGCCTGCTTGACTATCAACGCTGCAATCGTGAAAGCTTTGGATGGTGAAGTGGTGAACGTCGCGGCGGGTGTATATGTCGAAAACGTAAGTCTAAACAAAAGTCTGACGCTCTCCGGCGCTCAAGCGGGTGTTGATGCGCGCGGTCGCCTTGCTGCGGAATCGATGATCGTCCCTCCTTCGGGGGTAGGGATTACCCTCCTCGCAGGTTCTGCAGGGGCAACGATTGATGGCTTCATGATCGCGGGTGGCACGCGCGGCATTGAATCACAGAGCGGGCCGCTGGACGGGTTGACGGTACAAAACAATCGCATCGTCGCCTTCACTAGTGCCGGGATTTTCTTGAACGACGCGGGCACTGATGTGACGTTCGATAAAAACGTCGTGGACGGCTCATCGGTCACCGGTAGCGGTGGAATCTTCCACCTCGATACGGACAACTTCGACGGCATGTGGATAACCAACAACGACATCGTGAATGGTACAGGTCGTACCGGGCTCTTCTCGGATGGCAATCACAACGTCGGCGTTAGCGCTGGTCGTTCTCCAAAATTGGTAGGTAATCGTTTCGAAAGCAACGAAACAGGTGCCAACCTCGGGCGTTTCTCATGGGAATTCGCCGACATCTCCGATAACATCTTCAAAGACAACTCCTTCCCTGGTCTTCAGGGCGGTATCCAAAACTCAACTATCGAGAACAACACCTTCGAGGGCAATGGCCGTGGTGGGCTGGAACTTACCGGCTTTGGTGGAGCGGGTGATTCGACAAGAGGCGCACAGTTCAACACAATCACGCACAACACCTTTATCGGTAACGGGTTCTTGAACGCTGGAGAGGGTATCTTCCTCTCGAGCGGACAGTTCCCAGGCACTATCGCTACCAACGTCATCAACCGCAACAGCATAGACGGCAACGCCGACGGCTTGTTCTACAGCGGTACGGAAACGATAGACGCAACCTGCAACTGGTGGGGTGATGCAAGTGGTCCGAGCGACGTTGGCCCTGGTACCGGCGACACCGTCGGCTCAAGCGCAACCATCGACTTCTCAACATGGCTCACCACTTCCGACCTAGATGGGCCGTGCGATGGTCCGTTACCGGCGGCTGACGTGACGGTCACTCTCGCGAAGTATGTGGACGGCGTGCATGCGACGGATGTCAACGCCTTGGGCTTGTCCTTCCCTATGATGTCTACGTGGAGCGACGCTGGCTTCCCGGATGGTTCTGGTGCCTTCTCGCTCGCCTCGCCATCGTACGAAGCGACGACTGCCGACATGGACCTCGGCGCCAACTACTCGGCTGAAGAGTTGCTCGATGAAGGGAACGTCGGCGCAAGCTGTGCCGAAGCGAAGCCATTCGCGCTTGTCGGCTACAGCTGGGGGGAAACCGAGCTTGATGCGGCAGGCATGACACCGACCACCACGATACCCGCGTTCGTCTCGCTCGCATCGAATCAGTGGATACTCGTGTGGAACGAAACCTGCCCTGGCACGCTCATCGTGCAGAAGGTCGTCATCAACGATGACGGCGGCGTTGCCACGACGACCGACTTCTCCTTCCAGGTCAACGCGGGCGGCCCAATCTTCTTTGAGGGCGACGGTGAGAACGAGCTCTCGGTCTCGGCCGGCGCCTTTACGGTCCTTGAAGACGCGGCGGCGGGCTACACGACAACCTACAGCAACAGCCAAAACGCCAACGCCGACTGCGACGCTCTAAGCATCGCACCGGGCGAGACAGTTACTTGCGTCATCACCAACGACGACATCCTGCCTCCTCCTGCGGAGCCGCCGGCGAATGCCTGTGACACGCCTGGTGTTGCGCCGGTCGGCTTCACGCTCGTGAACGGCACGGTTGGGAGTGACAACGTCCTCATCGCCCCCTTCACCATGTTCGTCGGGCTCGGCGGATACGACACGGTCAATGGACCTGCCGACGGCAACTACATCGTCTGCACTGGAGTGAAGACCGACAAGATAACGCTCGGGAATGGCAACTTCACGATAGACGCGGGAGATGGGTACAACAACATCACAACAGGCAACGGTAATGGCTACATAAAGGGGGGAGTTGACACCGACACCATCACGACAGGCGACGGTGTCCAGACCATCCACGCGGGCGATGGGTACAACAAGATCATTACCGGCGACGGCGACAAGACGATCACCGCGGGTATCAAGGCCGACCAGATAACGACCGGCTCCGGCAACGACGCGATCGATGCTGGCGTGGGCTACAACAACATCAAATCAGGCGCCGGAGACGACACCATCACGACCGGCGCAGACAACGACACCATTGACGGAGGCGACGACTTCGACACGTGCAGCGGTGGAGGAGGCTTCGACTCGATAACGAACTGCGAAGCCTAACGATTATTAATTTATTCACATAACACAATTCGTATGAAAACACAGAATATGCAGCGGGGGATACTCATAGCATCAGCTCTCTCACTCGCAGTCCTGGTGCTGGGCTCCATGCCCCACCACACCTATGCGGCAAATGATTCTGCCAGCCTCGGTGGAGGCAACGCGCTCACGCGTGCGCTCGCGGGGCGCTCACTGGGCCTGACGAATGCGACCTCCTCGAGCTCGATCCTGGTGCGCCTTGAGTTCGCAAGCGGGAACGGCGGACAGCCCGACCCGCTTCCTTCGGAGGAGAATGCCAATGACAATTCGAACACCGGCGGCAATGCCTCTACCGAACAATCGGATGGCGAGAACGGTGCAGATGCGAGCTCTGCCGGAGGCGCAGGAGGCGCCGGCGGTAACAACGGCGGCACCACGGCGGGGAATGGCGGCAACGGGGGAAATGGTGGAGGTGCGGATACCGGCGGTCTGGTACGAGCCGGAAACGTGGTCTCCAATTCGACCGCTGTCAACATGCTCAACACCATCATCCTTAGGATAGGTCATTAAGAAATCACCATCACTATGCGAAAACATCTCACATCGAAGAAAATTATCGGCCTTGCGGCAGTTGTTGCCATCGCTACGCCACTTATCGTGCTTGCGTGTGTCCGCGCACCGAGTACGCCGAGCGTCATCAACGACATTACCGCGACCTTCGGCATCTTCCGTCGCTAATTCATCTGCGAACACCATGACTAGAAAACTTCCAATACTCACCCTTGTACTCGCGATCGCGGTGATCATGGTGCTCGCTGTGAGCGCATACGCCGACACGCGCAGCTCGCTTCGCGATGGCGCCGCAAACACGAGGGAAAATCCTATTGCGCCCACTCCTGCACCTTCGCCAGCGCCGACACCTACACCTACACCACCTCCGCCGGCTCCTTCTGGCAGCATCAACAACACGACGAGCGGCGAAGCGGGCTCAGGAGGCAATGACGGCGGTCAGGTCGTAACAGGCGACGAGCACGTGGAGGTACACACGGTCAATGAAGGACCGACAAATTCGAACACCGTTGTTTCTATTACAACGGGTGGGATAACACCTCCTCCTGCTCCGTCACCAGCGCCGGAACCGACGTCTTCATGCGATCCACGTTCGCGTGAGTGTACCGAATCGGGAGGACGAGGGCGGTAGAAAGTGTAAGAAAACCCCTTACATTTGACCTTTGGCAAGCGTCAAGTTTTATTGTGAAATATCGCTTGACCCACCCCCATAGAAGGGGTAGAAACTGAGGGCCAGCGTAGGGAAATATTCCCTCCTTCTCATGAGGCTTGTTGGGAAACGAGGCCTCAGAGAGGGAAATATGTATCAACCGATGTCAAGCTCGGTCAATCGTCTTTGGGCCGTACTATTAACGGTCGTCCTTGTCTATGCTCCCCTGGCCCCATCGCTCTACGCGCAGGAGGCAAACGACCCACTTGTTGATCAGCGGAACTGTGAGCGTGACGGCGGGGTGTGGGACGGCGATTCGTGCGAAGAGCCGGTAGACCTTTGCCCGAATGTTCCCGGCGATCAAGAAAGCGAGCCGTGCGCAGACACGCAGTGCGAAGCAGGTGGGGGAACATGGAATACCGACACGTGTGAGTACCCGCCAACGCCAGAAGAGGAATGCATCGCGGATGGCGGAACGTGGGAGGCAGATGCGTGTACGTACCCGCCGACCCCTGAGGAAGAATGTGTTGCGGCAGGTGGCACTTGGAACGGCAACTCGTGTGACATGCCAGCCGAAGAGACGGGAAACGCAACAACAACAGAAACAAGTATTGACACGAACACGGGCACGACGACAGAGGAAATTATTGATACGGGGACCGGAACTACTACCGAAGAGGTTATTGATACGGGCACGGGAGAGGAAGTAGTTATCACCGATGAGAGCGCGCCGGAGACTTCCTCGACGGACTCTGCGCAGGTGGATCCTTCGGAAAGTGATACCGATAACACGGACTTCGAGGACATCGGCGAGGCGTCGGCGCCCGATCCAGAAAAGCCGCTCATCGACCTCTCCGCTACGTCGACAGAAGCAGCAGCCGTGGACCCGCAGTTCGTCGTTGCGGATGACAATGATGGTACTGGCTCAAAGACCGGGGGCATCGTTTTGACAGGAAATGCAAAAGCGACGACGCGGATCAAGAACACGCTCAACGTCACCCGCTCCAATGTCGACGGTCCAGGCAAGACAAACAGCTCTAACATTACCGCTTCCGCCGAGAACTTCGCCGATCTGACGACTGGCACTAACACCAATGCACTCAGCGGCGAGAATACCGCAACCGGCGGAACACAAGGCTCTGCTCTTATAAGCACGGGGAAATCGGTCGCGACCGCGGAGGTCATGAACGTCGTCAACACGAACATCTTCAACTCCGATGGGCTCGTGCTCTTCTTAAACCCCTTCAATGGCGACGGCTTCGACTTGCGAGACTTTGATCTATCGTACTTTTTCGACGAAGGACCAGGTGCGTCTCCGACGCAGTACGGCTGCACCATTCTCACGTGCTTAAACAGCTCGGACTTGAATGTACTCAACAAGAACGAGGCAGACGTGCTCAATACCGTTGAGGTGAGCGCCAGGACCGGTAAGAACAGCGCTACCGCGCAGGAGAGCGGCGACGCGGATATTACGACAGGCGACGCGTACGCTGCCGCGAACGTCTTGAACCTGGTAAACACCAACTTCGTCAACTCGAGCTACCTTTTGGTCGCGTTCAACAACTTCGGCGACTTGAACGACGACATCGTGCTGCCGGGCGCTTCATTCTTCGAAGGTCTCCTCGCGAACGGCAGCTCCTTCCCAGAAATGAATTCAAGCTCGTACGTCGTGGACAACATCAACGACGAAAACTTCTTTGGCACCACGACCGCGAACGCGATAACGGGAGGGAACATCGCGACCACGACCGCCGCCGAGCACGAGGGGAACGGCGAAATACGTACCGGTAACGCCTATTCATCTTCTCAAAGCTACACTGCAGCCAACCAAACGCGCGTCGGCGGCTCCTCGGTCTTGCTTACCTTCCGCGTGTGGGGCGAGTGGAGTGGAAGTATTCAGGGTCTTCCTGCAGGAATGAGCTGGCGGGCAACACGCTCCGACGACAACAGGAGCTGGCTTATCGAGATCATCTCAACCGGCGGCACTCCCAATGGCTCGAAGGGAATTTTCAACTCATCGCAATTCGTCGCTTCCTCGACCAACATAGCCAACGTCCGCACCGATGTGAACGTATGGGCCATTACTGGTGAGAACACGACAGAGACCGTGGATGGCGTTGGACGCATTCATACAGGAGATGCGTACGCCGCGGCCAACGTCATCAACATGGTCAACACCAACATCGTCTCCCGCAACTGGGTCTTCGGCTCGTTCAACATCTTCGGCGACTGGAGTGGCGACATTGCCTTCGGCGGCCACAGCCCCGACCTTGCGGTCGCAATTGGAGTAAATGCTCCAGAGCCGACCGTGACCAGCTCGGACGTCGAGTACACCTTTACTGTTGAGAACAATGGCGATGTGAGCGCCGAAAACGTCGTACTTTCGAGCGCCTATAGCAAGGGTGCGCTCCAATACATGCGCGGCTCAAGTGGAAGTACAGAGACGACTGCAGGGAGGGGATGGGATATCGGCACGCTCGCTCCCGGCGAGTCGCGCGTCGTCTCAGCGACGATGCGGGTCTTGGTGGGCGATATCGAAGAAGGCATCACGGTGCCGATACCGATGACAGTGAGCGTAACAAGCTCCGGTCACGATCAAGACGACTCCGACAACACAGCGCAAGCGACGATCACTGTTTCTTCGAGCGCTACCGGTGGAAGTACTGATGACGATACGGGGAGCGGCCGTGACGAACGGGAAGACCCACGTGCGACCCCAGGCGATGAATCCCCGCCGCCCCCACCGCCTGCGCCGACCGGAGGGGGAGGATCTCCGGCGCCTGCACCTCCGCCTCCTTCGAACGGCAGCGGGAGCAGCCCACCCCCCTCACCACCCCCCTCACCATCGCCTGGTGGTGGTGCATCTCCTGCAACGGTAGGCGGCGGAGGCGGCGGAGGCGGCGGGGTCAGTTTTGGTGGTGGAACGGGTGTGGGCAACATAACGATATACAAGACGCATGAAGGCGACACCTTTACCTCACCAGCGACAGTTGCGTACAAAGTCGTCGTCGAAAACAATAAGTATGCAGGACCGACCTATCAGACGGTACTTACCGACATACTCTACAACCCCAAAGGAGAAGTCGTCTCTGACCGTTCGTGGGATCTCGACGTCATGGCGCCAGGTGACCAAGTAACTCTCACCTACTCAGCCGCTTTTGGTACCACGACGCTCCCAGGCAAGTACAAGAACGTCGCGCGGGTGACCGCGAAAATAAACAATCCTGGCGGCGGTGGCGGTGTTCTCGACATGCCCCCCATGATGGCGGAGAGCATTGTCGAATTACTGCCCAACGGGATCGTCTTGGGCGACGCAACCTCGACCATCGACATTGCGACCTCGACCGTAAAGATCGCTAAGGGCAAAGTCGCAGACTCGTGTGGCGCTTACATCACCAAGAACCTCTACCGCGGCTCTCGCGAAACCGAGGAGATAAAGAAGCTGCAGACCTTCCTCAATGCCGAGATGGGTGCGGATCTCCCCGTCATCGGCGTCTTCGGACCCTTGACCGAAAAGACGGTCAAGGAGTTCCAGACGAAGTACGCGAACGAGATCCTTTATCCACTTGGGCTTCGGCGCGCGACCGGCGGCGTGTACGCCTCGACCATTCATAAGATCAATGAGCTCGTCTGCAGCGGCAAGTATCCTGAGCTCATCGCCCTTACAGAGCCAGGGACGACCGTCTCGACGACCGGCACAGCGTCTACTAACCCGGCGCCGTCGCCTTCACCCGCATCTTCAGGCTCTGCGCAGGGGACGAGTAAGACGTCTGAAGACGAGCGCGGCACAGGCATCTTTGCCGTGAAAGGCGACGGCCTCATCGGCACGCTCGGCGGCGTCTTCTCGAGGTTCGTGCCGAGTTTGTGGTAGCTCGTCATATGAAAAACCTTTTTCTGATATCGGTCATGCTCGCATTTCTTTCGCAGCCGTCGTCTGTCGGTGCACTCACCACGAATACGATCCAAATAAGCGAAACCGGCGGCATCATCACCTCCGATCAAGTGCAGGTCACCGGTGACACGGATGCCGCTGCAAGCGTGCGCAACGTCATCCGCTCCGATGGGTCGAACACACACGTTGATATCAACGTCCGCACGGAGCGTGACGGCATCGAATACGCGACCTCGGTGTCACGCATCATCGAAGGCTCGGGAAGGGTAGAGGTCGTCGTGCCTTCCGCCGAGGCGTCTCCGCGGGTGACCATCTTTTCCCGTGCTGAAGAGAGTGGGCCGGATACGGCGCAGGCGACAACAACGACACCGTTCTCTCTCGAAACCGTGTTCGAACGCTTCTCGAGCGCTCTTGCGCGTATGGTCAACCTCGTGTTCTTCTTCTGGTAACCGAACACCGCACTTCGCGCTCCAGCACAGGATTTTTTCGTCTTTCCGAGTTATACACATATTTTTTTGACCTGACTTTCCCACAGTTTGAGTAGGTTTTTCACTTTGCATTCATCAGCGCACCCTACAATGAAGGTACACTGCTTCGTATCGGGAAACTATGGGGTGGGGTTTGCGCATGACCTACACATCCAAGGTACGGGATGGAATAATCGTCGGTTTACTGGTCTTCACCCAGTGCTTCTGGCTCTTTACTGCATTTGCGTATTCCGAAACGACTCGTGAGAGCGCGCGCAGTACGGTACGCGAAGTAAGTGCTCCGCCTCCCGCACCCCCTCGACCCGCTCCGGCAAGCACACCCGCTCCGTCGCCACTTCCGGCAAGTACTCCGACGCCGCCGCCTTCTGCTTCAACTGCACCAACGCCGCCGAACACACCGAACGCACCGAACACACCCACACCTTCCTCGCAGGTCGGGAGCGTCGGTGTTACCGACCCGACGGCACCCACGACCCCCCCCGCTGATCTTGGTTCGATCATCAAATATTGCGTTGTCTTCCCGTTCCTTAATTCCTTCGGCGCTCCCATTCCCACCTTCGACGTGCCGCCGTGTCCGACTGGTCCTCCACCGCCGCCACCTCCTCCACCACCTCCCCCTGGACCACCACCACCACCCGGCTCGCCGCGGCTCACTGTCGTCAAATTCGTCATCAATGATGGTGGGGGAACGGCGACAACGACCGACTTCACGCTTCGCGTCGGCTCGACGACCGTCGTTTCTGGCGCGGCCAACCTCTTCAGCGCGGGGACCTACCTCGTCTCGGAAGCGACAACGACGGTGACCGTCGGTACAACGACGATGACCTACGCACAAGGATTCGGCGGCGACTGCACAGGTGCGGGACTGGTGACGCTCATTGCGGGCGACATCAAGACCTGCACTATCACCAACGACGATCCGGGCGGCCCGCCCACGCCGCCGCCCTCCCCGCCGGGCGGCGGTGGCACGCCTACTCCTCCTCCCACGCCCCCTTCTGGTGGCGGCAGCCCAACGCCTCCTCCCTCTCCGCCCGGCGGGGGCGGTCCTCCGGTCGGACTCCTTGGCAGTCCCGGGAGCGGAAGCGGGAGTTATCCGACACCACCCGGCCAGATACTCGGCTCAACGACGCCGGACGAGCCCGATTACATGGGTGGCGCGAACGGCGAGCCGGGAGCACCGAATGCTGGCGCTGGCACTGATGCACCAGGGCTCCTCGTTTTCTCCTTTGCGTCTGTCGTCCTCGGTCTCTTGTACCTTTATATTTGGGCACGATTTCGCTTCCCGCTGCGCGCGAGAGCAAAACAGCAACACGCTTATTAGTGTCACGGAAGTACCGGAACGCTTCTCAATGCACTACGCTTACAGGGTACGTTGCGTGCGATGCGGGCGTGACGGTGGGGAATCGGCAGTACGCTCGCTATGAAAGATCCTGGGACAGCTCTTCGCACGTATCCGAGACTCGCGCCCGGAAATTTTTTCGTGCCGCGTCGCTTTGCGCGTGTGCCGCGTCGCTACGAAGAGCTCGGGGTCTGCGCCATCATTCCCACGCACGCGCCCGATGCGCTCACCCTGCGGCTCGTTTTGGATCTTTTGCGTTGGAACGAAAAGCTTCACGTGCTCGTCGTCGACGATTGCTCGCCGCGTGAGCGCGATAACACGCACTTTTTTAAGAAGGTCGCTGCCATCCCGAACCGCGTGACCTTGCTGCGTACGCCTGAGAATCGCCTGAAAGCGAGTGCATTGAATTTCGCACTTACACATATACAAGAGCACTTCACGCACCTGCCCGACGTCGTCGTGACGCTCGACGACGATGTTGTCATTGCACAAGAGACAGTGCAGGTGCTCGTAAGAGGGCTTATGGATTCTCCGCACCTCGGCGCCGTGTGCTCACAGTGCCGCGTCTACAACAAGAACGAGAACCTCCTCACACGTCTGCAGGGCCTGGAGTACCTCGGTTTCAATGCGATCCGCCTCGCCGACGAGGGCTTTATCAACGGCCCCTTAGTGATGCACGGCATGCTCGCCGCCTTCAGAGCAGAAGCGCTCCTTGCGGTCGGCGGCTTTGCCGAAGGACATCTCATCGAAGACTATGAGATAACGATGCGTCTCAAAGAGCGCGGCTGGCATGTGCGCTCGGTGCAAGAGGCGCCCGCATGGACGCGTGTGCCTTCGACGCTCCGAGGGCTATGGCGACAGCGCACGCGCTGGAGCTACGGCGGCATCACGGTGGTCTCCGCGGCACGCTCGCCACTCTCCGTCTTTCAAGACATTTTGGGACACACACTCTTCCTCTCGATGCTCGCGCTTATCGGCGTACTCTTCTTCTCGCGCGGTGAGGGGCATGTACCGCCGTACCTCGCGGAACTTGTGATAACCATCGCGTTGGTACAGCTTGGCATCTCGTACGCCTTTCAGCTTTGGCTCATGCGGCTTTACAAGGAGAAGGACGTCCTGGACTGGCTCTTGCGGCTTTCTCTCGTGCCGGAGTTCGCCTACAGCTACCTTATGACCTTCGCACTTTTGGGCTCGTACGTCTTCCACTTCTTTGTCGTATGCAAACGCCCAAGGGGTCGGCGAGGGCTTGCCGTAGCGATAGAGAACCTCTTCCGCACGCTTGGCTACGCGGAGCGGCAGTGGGGGACACGAGCCACACACACCATATGATCCACTTCGGCGGAACGGTAAGCTTGGGTGCCTCGCTCTCTCCCTTGGGTGCGTATGCGGGGTACCTCCTTTTGCAGTCCGGGAGCTTTTGGCTTGCCGTCTGCTTTCTGACGCTAACAAGCGTCTTTTTCCTCGTTGCGACAGCGGCGCTTTGCCGCTTTTTCGTCAACTACTACCGAATGCATCAACAGCGGGCCTAAGCTCTCCTCGTCTTTAGAAGTTATACTTGCAGCATGGCTGTAAAGAAACGAAGAGTTCCGATGCGCAGAAAGCGTCGGACCCTGCACCACTATTTCATTCCCTCGCACCACAACAACTTCCGTCCGCACTATCTCCAGGTACAATCCATCCTCATCAACATCGCCGTCGTCGTTCTCCTTTTCCTCATCGCGCTCGGCGTGCAGAGCCTCGTTATCAAAAGCCCCTCAAGCCAGGTGGGGGCGGTCATTGCTGGCGTCTTGGTAGACCTCGCAAATCAGGACCGCGTGGCGGAGGGCCTCGCGACGCTCGCCGTGAGCAAGACCCTGCAGGAGGCGGCGCAAAAGAAGGCCGACGACATGGCGGCTAGGGAGTACTTTGCGCACGAATCGCCGGATGGGAAAAGCCCGTGGTACTGGTTTGGGCAGGCCGGATACGATTTCCGCTTCGCGGGGGAGAACCTCGCCGTTTACTTCTCCGATTCCGAGGAGGTGGAGAAGGCGTGGATGAACTCGCCCTTGCACCGCGCCAACATCCTCAGTTCGCACTTTACCGAAGTGGGCATCGCGCTCGCGCACGGCACCTACCAAGGGCACGAGACGACCTTCGTCGTGCAGATGTTCGGCCAGCCAGCGAGTGCACAATCCGCCACGGTCGCTTCCGCGCCCGCCGCGAGCGCGCCTGTCGCCGGCGCCTCCGCCGAAGCCTTAGACGTCATCATCGAGGACGAGACCTTCATCGCCGTGCGGAGGGAAGGGCCGCTCGCGGCGCTCTCGGAGGATGCGAAGCCCGTGGGCGCGCTCAAGGCGCCTTCTTCGAATTCCTTCTGGCGCGCGCTCACTTCGCCGAAGACGATGCTGCAGTACATCTACACTCTTATCGCTTCGCTCATCATCATCGCACTCTCTTTCCTCGCGCTCACCGAGTATCGCCGCATGCACCTGCCCTCCTTCGCGCGCGGCCTCTCCGTGCTCGCGCTCATCGTCGTGCTGCTCCTCAGCAGTGCCACACTCTTCGGCGGCGCGCTTTTGATCGTGTAAGTTGTCTTCCTTGACAGCCGAAGACGTGTGTATATACTGGGTATATATGACTACGAAAGTAATATTCAACATAGACAAAAAGGTAAAAGAGCGGGCCCAGAAGAAAGCCCGCCAACAGGGACTTACGCTCAGTAGTGTCTTAAACCTCGCCGCGAATGCATATGCGAATAACCGCCTTGAAGTTGATGTTCTTGGTGAGATCATCAGTCAGGCTCGTCGGGAGATCAGGGAGGGAAAGGGAATACCTGCTACAGAAGTGTACAAACGGCTCGGTATCAAAATCAAGTGATACGATAGCGGCATGGAGGTCACGTATTCTCCGAAGGCAGCAGGGGATCTGTCTGGTTTTTCGCGTGTGATACAGAGCCGAATCGCAAGCAAAATCGAATTTTACGCTCGCCAGGATAATTGTCTGAAGTTTGCAAAGAAACTCACCGGGCACGATGCCTACCGATTTCGCATAGGAAATTACCGCGTGATTTTCGATATTGATGGGAACGATATGTTTATACTTGCTATCTTAAAACGGGATGTCGCGTATCGTGGGCTCTAGGAAGGAAACGAAACTAGGTAAAAAAGAAACGCACCGGCCGCCCGAAGGGGGCCGATGCGCGACGCTCACGTTCACTGTCAGGGGTGAGGGGTGAGCGTTGTCAGTTGCGGAAGCCGTCGACCGCGGCGACGGGCTGCACGGGACCGATCAGTCCCGATCTGGGGTAGGCGCGGTACTGGCCGAGGTTGCCGTTGCGCAGCGCGCGCATACGGTCGGCGCCGACCGAGCCGAGCATGGTCCGCTTCTTCTCGTGGCACCAGCAGCCGATGTCATGCACCTGCTCGTCGGTGACGCCGAGCGCCTGCTGGAAGCCCCGCATCGAGAAGGGAATGGCCGGGTCGATTTTCTGCATCGCCCGCACCATCTCGCCGAAGACGGTCTTCCGGATCGGCACGTCGCCGAGGTCGTCGCGGGCAGCCAGTCCCTCCATGTCGTGGATGACGTCGAAGGGCGTTCCCTTCTTGGCCTCGAGGGCGGCGATGCAGGCGCAGGTGAGCCGGACACGCTGAAGCGACGGTTCGGCGACGAACTGCGACGGCCCGCTGGCGGCGGTGACCGTCGGCGAAATTGCCACAGCCATCGAGGCTGCGGTCTTTGGGTCGACTCGTTTCATCGCTATGGTCTCCCTTGCAAGGGGAGCGGTACGTGCACAGCGCACGGACCTGCTCCACGCTCACCCTAGCACAGAGGGGAATTTGTCCACAAGCTCGCGCAGGGGCTCTTCGCCCCACTCTCCATCCCTCAAAACAGGCCTTTTCCACAGGCTTTTCCCCACAGCGAGAGCTGCCTCGACTTCGGCCTATATTTGTGGCAAGGTGCGGGCGTTATGCGGAAAACTGCCACTCCAGAGCTTAGCGTCGTCATACCCGTCTACAACGAACGGGGGAACCTCGCCCTTCTCCACAAGGAGCTAAAAACGGCTCTACAAGGCCTCAAAAGAAGCTACGAGGTCATCTATATAGATGACGGCTCGACCGACGGCTCTCTCGCCGAACTGAAGGAGCTCAAAGGGGCCACCATCATCGAGCTCAACAGGAACTACGGGCAGGCGACTGCCCTCGACGCTGGCTTCAAGGCGGCGGAGGGCGACATCGTCGTTTCCCTCGATGCCGACGGCCAGAACGATCCTGCCGACATTCCCGCGCTCATCGCAATATTAGAATCAGGCACGTGCGATGTTGTTGCAGGGTGGAGGAAGAGCAGGAAAGACAACAGCCGCATCAAGCTCATCACACTCTCAGCGCGATTGCTTCGTCGCCTTTTCATCGGCGACATCGTGCACGATTCCGGCTGCACGCTGCGCGTGTATCGGAGCGCCGCGGTGAAGAGCCTCGACATCGGGGGCGAAATGCACCGTTTCATTCTTGCACTCCTCAAGTGGAAGGGCTTCACCGTCTGCGAAATGGTCGTCAATCACCGCCCGCGCATCAACGGCGTCTCGAAGTACGGCTCCGGCAAAGCGGTGCGGGGCCTCATCGACCTCATCTATATATGGTTCATCCACAAATACTCCCAGCGCCCCTTGCACCTCTTTGGCTACATGTCTATCGGAGCCTTCGCGCTCGGCATCGTTGCGAGTGCGTGGTCGCTCTATGGCAAACTTTTCTTGGGGCTCTCGCTCAACAGGAACGGGTGGTTTTTCCTCGCGTTTTTCTTCCTGCTTGCCGCCATCATGCTCTTTAGCTTCGGTATCATCATGGACTTGCTTATCAAAACGCAGCTCACGCTTTCGCCGCACGAAAAGCGCTATCACGTGCGCCGCGTCATCAAGACCTAGTGCGAGCTAAAAGATGATCGGTTTCCGATCTATCGAGATTGATTCGGTCCATCGGGTCGCTGTTCCAGTGTCTTCTGAGTAGTGGACGATGATCAATCTGCTTCCTACGTAGAAATTAAGTTCTTCCCATTCGCGCGGCAACTTTTTTCGCCCAGTCACAGCAGCACGAGAAAGGCGAGTAGCTATATTCTGGAAAATCAGGTCATGCAGATTATCGGCATTTTGGCGCGCTGCCGTCATTATCTCGTCTTCATTCTCCAAGCCGCTGTCTTGGTACAACTCGAAAAAGCTGTTCGCGTAGTTCGCAATATACAACTTGAGGTCAGCAAGTGCCGCTTCCCTAAGCCGCAATTCCATGACGGATCTTTCTATTCTCCGCAGCTTGTTTTTTCCACGCAGCACGCAAGCGAATCCGCAAACGCTCCATTGACTGGTCAATATACTGCTTGGTCAGCGCGCGGGCTTCTTCCAACGAGTACCCCTCTTTCACATTCGCCTTACCCCTCCTTTTCATACGATGCATACTAGCATATTCGGCGAAAAAGTGAGTCGGATAGACAAACAGGGCGATTTGTTGTAGAAATCGGGCTACTCATGCTTTCGGGGAGCCTTGCCCTAACCCCTAGCCCCTGGAACCTGACCCCTATGAAAAGAATCCTCGTTTTGAATTACGAATTCCCGCCGCTCGGCGGCGGAGCGAGCCGTGTTTCCTACGAACTGGCCAAGCGGCTTTCAACAAACCGTGATCTCACACTGCCACGAAAGTGAGATTTGACACTCTCTTGAAGTCTCGCACATTTCTTGTTAGCACGGTTGCATTCATTGCAAGCGCGGTGGCAGCGACGACGCTGTCGCCGAGCGAAAGGCGATAATCGCGCCGAAGTTCGCCGGCGAATTTCCCAAGATCGCGATCGAGCGGCATGATGAGCGTCGAGTCGAGAAAGGAGGCTATGGCGTCCATCTCCGTTTTCGAAGCTTTCGCAGAGCTCCACAGCTCAACGACGACGATCGTTGGTACCGTTATCGTTTCGTTCGCGAGAATAGGCGAGAGTACCTCGACGGCTTGCGCATCGTCCTTCACGAAGTGGACGATCGCATCCGTATCAAGGACGAACGACATGATCACCCGCGTCTATCCCACGATTTGCGAGCAGAGCGCATTTCTCGAAGTATCTCTCTACCGCGCGCCCCTTTCCACATACCTTTCATACGTCGAAGTGCGGAGCGTCGAGCGGCGAGGTTTTGCGCGGCGGGTTTTGTTCTCGTTGTTTGTGTTGCCATGGAGGTCATCATAGCATTCAGGACGCGTACAGTAAATGAAGAATGGACAGATTGCTCTATCTATTGTAGAAAGCGGGCACCCTGGCTTCTGGCCTCTTGAAGAATCCACAACCTAACACCTAGAACCTAGCACCTAGCCCCTATGAAAAGAGTCCTGCTTCTCAACTACGAATTCCCGCCGCCGAGATTTTCTTAGTGGTACTCCACTTTAGAAAATCCAAGTGTGGTTGCGAAGCAAGCCACCGCTCGGCGGGGGAGCGTCTCAGGCCTCCTACGAGCTCGCAAAGCGGCTTTCGGGTAACTGGGAGGGACCTTCGCTCTCACTCAAATAGATCGACGTGCGTGCCGGTACGGACAAGTAGAACGGTGGTTTCAGATACGTCGTAAATCAGGATCCAATCGGGGCCGACGTGACACTCCCAAAATCCCACCCAATCTCCCGTAAGCTTGTGCGGACGCGCGTTTAGCGGAAGCGGTTCGTCGGAGCGCAACAAGGCGATCATATACTCGAGTTTTCTCACGTCCCACTTCCGCTTCGTGATTCTCTTGAAGTCCCGCTTGAAGGATCCAAGCGGATCGAGATGCTTCATTGCACAATGTTATCTCTCCTTCAGTATTGCATCAAGGATTTCCTTGGTACTTCCCGTGTACACCTTTCTCTTTTTTCCGGCGCGAAACTCTCGAATTGCCCTGCGAGATTCTTTATTCGGGTTGCGCACTTCGAAGGGGAGCCCTTCGTGCAGTACTACCTGCTGGAGGAACATGGTAACAGCGTCCGAAGTCTTGACGCCAACATGGCGCAAGACGCGCTCCGCCTTTCTTTTAAGCGTACTTTCCACGCGTGCATTTATGTAGTCTGTCTTGACCATGCGGCTACTGTATCACATACGTGTTACAGCGCAAGTTCGCTCAGATGTTTGACCTCGGGGCGAAAAAATGGCAGTATCTGGGCGTTTTCTTAGCATTTCTTCTACAAACTACTTTCTACTAACTACTGACTACTCTCTACTCCCTACTCTCTACTTTCTACCCCCCACCCCTATGCAATTACGTTTGATAAGAGTTATAAGCAATTCGCCGCTTTCCTGTTTAAAAAATTATGGGCTTTCGATCGATCGAGACCGATTCAACCCAACGGGTATTGTCTTCTTTATCTTCAGAGTAGAGTACGAAGATCATGCGGGATGCCGCAGATACGTGCACTTCGAACCAGTTGCTTGTTAGTTGCCTGCGCCCGATGATCTTTTTCCTGCCCAACCTCGTTCTAATTGCTTCATCGATAGAATCATAAAGCTCCAAAGCACTGCGCTCATAACTGGCGACAATCAAATCTTCATTCCAAAGGCCGGTATCTCTGTAGAGAGTGAGAAAGGCCTCCTTGTAGTGATTGACGAAGGACTCTAGATCAACACGCGCCGCATTTCTATACCGCAACTTCATGGCGAGAATGCCGTCTTTGTCCGGCTTGTTTTCTCCATGCTACCCGCAGCTCCTTCCTCAATCTTTCTGCGGAAGTCTTGATATATGTGTGCATGTGGGCGCGCAGCTCCTCAGGTGTGTATCCTTCTTTATGCTTCGCTGAACGCTTCTTTTTCATAGTTTCCACTATACCATATTCAAGTCTTAGCCGAATCTCTCATCGGATTTTTGTTGACACCCCACCCAAAAAATGGCAGTATCTGGGCGTTTTCTTAGCATTTCTTCTACCGCCTAACACCTGCCCTACCCCCTGACACCTAACAACCTAACACCTGACCCCTATGAAAAAAGTTCTCGTCCTCAACTACGAATTCCCGCCGCCGAGATTTTCTTGACGGTACCCCGTCTTAGAAAATCCAAGTGTGGTTGCGAAGCAAGCCACCGCTTGGAGGCGGTGCCTCGCCGGTCTCCTATGAATTGGCAAAACGACTGTCGGAGACGAATCAGTACGATATAGACGTGGTGACGATGGGATACAAGGGCCTGCCTGCGTATGAGGAAGTGACTGAGAATTTTAGATAAGTGTTGGCTGGACTTTCTCGAACTCAAAGAGCTCTGAGTTTCGTAGCAATATCGTTCTATTCGTTGTAAACGACATTCCCTTGTTTGGCTGTGCTTCAAACCCAAGGTACACGCAACTGACATCGCGATCGCGTACCTCCTTGATGGCCGGCTGAAGATCGGAGTCGGAACTGCCGAGGATTATCTCCTTGACCTTTTTATCGCAGGCCAAACTGACCATATCCACGGCGATTTTTACATCAACACCCTTCTCTTTGAAAACAAGTACCTTTTTGCCGCCCTGCCCATCCTCGAACTGTCCACGGACCCGCCCGCTCAAGATCACCTCAAATCCTTGCTTCTCTAAGTGTGTCTTGAGTTGTCGCTGGTCCTCGATAAGTTGTTTGGATTTTTCCTTGCTCTGCGCATGCTCTTTGATGCGTGCAAAGTAAAACACTTTTCGATCTATTTTGATGCCTGCCAAGACCCTCCCCAAGAGCCCTCGGAAATCATACACGTGCCATACCGGCTTTCCTTTACCGGCATCTTTGAAGACGGATCTTATTTTTCCCTTGATGTTCTCTCCGTCTATAAGCAGGATTGTTTGCATTCGCCAAGTATTGTAACAAGCAAATAGGCAACGAAAAACCCCAGCGAACCTTTCGGTCGGCTGGGGCGTGTATGTGCATAATATATCCCCTTGAGAGTGAATAGTCAATGAAGGATGGGGAGGGGGTGTGGAGATTGCCTCTACGAGCGTTTTTGTAGACTTTTTGCGGCCGCTATGTTCTAATGCGGCCCCCGTCAACTGTCATGAGTCATCAGTCCGATTCCCGTTATATGTCATCCGTCATCAGTCCGTTCCTCGTCATATGTCTCTAGTCAATGGTCATTTGTCCGAGCCCCGTCAACTGTCATGAGTCATAAGTTATTGGTCTTAAATTACGAATTCCCACCCCCTGCCTGTGCGCCGCACGCAGACAGGCTTGGCGGGGGAGCGAGCCTTTTATTCTCCCGGTCGCGCTAAAAGATGATCGGTTTCCGGTCGATTGAGATCGATTCGACCCAGCGTGTGTTCGTCGTTTTTTCTTCCGAGTACAGGACAAAGATCGTGCGAGACGCCGCTGAGACATGCGCCTCAAACCAATTACTTGTCACCTGTTTACGACCGATAACCTTGTTTTTGCCGATCCGCAACCGTATTGCCGCATTGATTGCGTCATAGAGTTGTAAGGCGCTTCGTTCGTAACCCTCGATGATCAGATCTTCATTCCAGAGACCCGTGTCGCTATAGAGTGTCCGAAACGCTTCCCTATAGTGGTTAATGAAAGACTCAAGATCGATCCGCGCCGCGTTTCTATACCGTAACTTCATGGCGAGAACGCCGGCTCTGTCTGGCTTGTTTTCTCCACGCCTCACGCAGCTCTTTCCTTAATCGCTCTGCAGACGCTTTGATGTACGCATGCATGTGGGCACGCAACTCTTCGGGCGCATATCCTTCTTTTATCTTCTTTCTCTTTTTCATGACAATCACTATATCATATCCGCATACATCGGCGCGCGAGTGGACATTTGGCCTGTTTTGTTGTAGAAAGCACAGTACGACACATAACAAATGACCAATAACATATGACAAATGATAAAAGCAAGGAACCGTTTCGGTTTGTGGATTGGGCGGTGTATCAAGACACGCAAGACACGTTTGTTGAGGTGGTAAAAGTCGTGCGAAAACTGCCCGCTGATCTGCGGCACACGCTCGGTACCCAGGTCATCCGGTCCGCCCTTTCCGTTGCATTGAATATTGCTGAGGGGAGCGGGCGCCTCACAGATAAAGAGATGAGTCGCTTCTTCGATATTTCGACCGGCTCCGTGAGCGAGACGGTGGCCGCCTTGCACAGCCTCTTGAAATTGCGTTGCATCACTAAGCAAGAATTCGATAGCCTGATCGCACGATATACGAGCATCTCTCGACAACTCGGCGGCTTCAAGAAAAAGCTGAGGTCATAAGTCTGGCTCCTCTGTCATCGGTCATTTGTTATGAGTCATAAGTCAATTCTCGTCCTCAACTACGAATTCCCGCCCCTTGGCGGTGGCGGCGGTGTCGCGGCGCACAAGCTCGCAAAGGGGTTTGTGCAAGCCGGCTACGGGGTCGATTACCTGACCTCCGGCTTTCGCGGTTTGAAAAACTTCGAAGTGGTAGACGGCATCAATGTCTATCGCGTCCCCGTGTGGGGGAGGAAGGACCTTGCGACGGCCTCGATGCTCTCGCTCCTTTCGTTTCCGGTTACCGCGCTCTTGCAGGGCATACGCCTGTGCCGAGCGCACAAGTACGAATTCATCAACACGCACTTCGTCGTTCCCACAGGGCCGCTCGGGTACGTACTTGCCAAGCTGTTCCACATCAAAAATATACTCTCACTCCACGGAGGTGATATCTACGACCCGACGAAAAAGAGTTCTCCGCACCGACACTGGTACCTTCGAGCGGTCATCCGCTTCTTGCTCAACAGAGCTGACCGTATCGTCGCGCAATCGAGCAATACCAAAGAGAACTGCATCAAATACTATCAGCCCAAGAAAAACATCGACATCATCCCGCTTCCATATGAACCGTTTGAGGTCAAACCGGCGGCGCGGCGTGAGCTCGGGCTGGAGGAAGGGATTTTCTATACTGTGAGTGTGGGGAGACTCATCCCTCGAAAAGGGTTTGATTTCCTTATTCGGAGTATTGCTCTCATCGAAGACAAGAAAGTACACGCGCTTATCATCGGGGAGGGGCCGGAGCGGGAGAATCTTGCAGTACTTGCGCGGGAGGTTGGGGTAGGGGAAAGGGTGCATTTTTTGGGGCAGGTGAGTGAGGAAAAGAAATTCCAGTACCTTTCAAATGCAAATGTGTACGTCTTGAGCTCTGTGCACGAAGGCTTCGGCATCGTCCTTCAGGAAGCTATGCAAGTCGGCCTACCCATCATTGCTACCAACAACGGCGGCCAAGTGGATCTGCCTGTAGGAAGTACAATTAAATTTGGCGATAACAAAGCTCTGGCGAGCCAAGTCAGTAATCTAGCGAACTCAAAATCTACTAAATCTATGAAGCACGAAACTCTGGCGGACTTTCAACCGCGGATGACCGTGGCAAAATATCTAGACTTGGACTTAGCAAATCACGACAAATCAAAAAAGCCTGTTCTAACCGAACGCGATAACGCCTTCTTTGATCTGCAAGTACGGACGTATAAAAATTTGGCTCATAAATATGATGAGGAACAAAATCGAGACAATAGAAATCACCGGAACAAGATAACTGCGATCAGTGAATTTTTGGACATTCAGGATGGAGATAAGGTCTTGGAGATAGGTGTTGGAACAGGAATTCATGCGCAACACCTCTTGGATCTTAACAAGAGGAAGCATTTTGATTTCTACGCTATCGATATATCGGAGGACATGTTGGAGCAGGCAAAGAGAAAGATTGGATCTAAGGCAACATTCCTTTGCATGCCCGGAGAAGATCTGAAGTTTGATAACGGCTTTTTCGATAAGGTCTATATTTCGGGCAGTCTCCATCATTTCAGCAATCCTGAGCTTGGCATAAGTGAACTCCTTCGAGTGCTGAAGAGGGGCGGCAAATTCTGCATTATGGAACCGAATTACATCTTTCCCACAAATTTCGCCGCAGTGATGCTTCTTCCGGAGGAGGCACACATGGCATTAATGAAAAAGTCGAATTTTAAGAATTGGTTAGGCGCGTACAAAGATATTAACTACAAAATCGCTAATTTTGCCTACACTCCACCCTTTCCCTGTGCATTCATCAAAGTATATGACTTTATCGATCTGACGTTTTCTAAGACACCCATCGCTCGTAATCTATCGGTGATGCTATTTATTACTGGCATAAAAACGTCCTGATATATGAGAAACGTTTTTATTCGCATGGGAGTT
>Ga0326597_10001287_pt1 | contig 40950 bp, 39 predicted proteins | sample RVTome_12_FD_203789 | JGI IMG/M metagenome (GOLD analysis project Ga0326597, IMG submission 203789) | Soil microbial communities from uranium-contaminated site in the Upper Colorado River Basin, Wyoming, United States - RVT100D185 | ecosystem: Environmental > Terrestrial > Soil > Contaminated >... | reverse complement strand
GCGCAACTGATTGTCAATGCGCCGCGATTCGTGGCGCTCTGTCCCAAGCACATGCAAACCGCCGAGCTCTTTCACCTTTTCCGCTTCGGCTGGATCCTGCGGTGTTCCGCCAAGTTGAATGTCGACACCACGACCTGCCATATTCGTCGCAAGCGTGACCGCGCCAACGCGACCGGCCTGTGCAATGTACTCGGCTTCGCTTTCATGGTTCTTGGCGTTGAGTGCATTGAATGGAATTCCTTCGCGCTTTAGCAACTCGGAGAAAAGCTCATTCTTTTCGACCGACGCTGTACCAATCAAAACCGGCTGTCCGCTTTCGTGCAGGCGGCGAACTTCTTGAATGACGGCCTGCATTTTTCCGATTTCATTTTTATAAATACGATCGACAAGATCTTTTCGCGCAATTGGCTTATGCGTCGGAATGACAAGCACATCCAGACCGTAAATCTTGTCGAACTCTTCTATTTCCGTTTCCGCCGTACCGGTCATACCGGAAAGTTTGTCGTACATGCGGAAAAAGTTTTGGAATGTGATCGTCGCAAGTGTCAGACTTTCCCGCTTGATGTCGACGCCTTCTTTGGCTTCGATCGCCTGATGGATACCGCCGGAGAAACGTCGTCCAGGTTGGAGACGGCCAGTAAATTCATCCACGATAACCACCTCGCCGTTTTGCACAACGTAATTCACGTCGCGCTTGTAAACGGCCTGCGCTTTGAGAGCTGAGTCTGCATGGTGTTGCAAATTGCTGGCCGAGCCGTACAAATTTTCAATGCCGAGCGCCTGTTCAATTTTCGTCATTCCGGCTTCTGATAACGTGGCGGTGCGCATTTTCTCGTCAACGTTGTAATCCTCGTTCTCTGTTAACGAACGGATGATATGTGCGAACCGTACGTAAAGTTGATTCGACTCTTCCGCGGGTGCCGAAATAATGAGCGGCGTGCGCGCTTCGTCGATCAAAATAGAGTCGACCTCATCGATGATGCAATAATGCAAGTCGCGTTGAACTTTCTGATCGTTCGTTGGCGCCATGTTATCCCGGAGATAATCGAAACCAAATTGGTTGTTCGTTCCGTAGGTAATGTCGCAGTCGTATGCTTCTTTTCGTTCACACGGACGCAGGTAATCCATTTGAATCTCAAAAGATCCTGTTGCATCGCGCTCTTCATCAACTTTTTCTTCTTCTTCACTTCCCTCTTTCAATTTGAAATCCGGATCGTAAATGTATCCGCTTTCTTGCGTCACACAGGCAACGGAAAGACCGAGCGCGTGAAAAATCTGCGCCATCCAAACCGCATCGCGCTTCGCAAGATAATCGTTCACGGTAATCAAATGACAACCTTTTCCCGCGAGCGCATTCAGGTACAGCGGGAGCGTTGAAGTGAGCGTCTTTCCTTCACCCGTTCTCATTTCAGCAATGCCGCGATTGTGAAGCGTGAGTCCGCCAATGAGCTGGACATCGTAGTGTCGTTGACCGATCGTGCGGCGAGCGGTTTCACGAACCGTTGCAAAGGCCTCAAAAGCCAGGTCCTCAAGCGTCTCCCCTTTTCCGAACCGATCTTTGAATTCCTTGGTTTTTACTTTGAGCTGATCGTCTGATAGTGCGACGAATTCCGGTTCGAGCGCATTAATCTTTTCCACGTCTTTTTGGAGCTGTGCGAGCAGTTTCCTGTTCGGATCTCCGAAAATTTTTTTGAGAAATTTTTGAGCCATAGGTTATTACACAGCCGTTAGCCGTTAGCTTTTAGCTGTTAGCACTTGCGGAGATTCCTGCACTCGCGCTCGAAGTCGCCTTGTCTTAAGGGCTAAACGCTAATAGCTGAAAGCTAAAAGCCCGAGCTTTAAGCTCCAAGATTATGCGCTTTTTCCTTCAAGAAATCAAATATCGTTTGATTTAGGAGAAAATGTGCCTAAACGATTGACAAACTTCTTATTTTCTGATATTTTCGAGCGTCAGTTCCGCAACAAAATGTACGAACTTCAGACGCCCCGCCGATGTCTTGCGCAAAGGCGGGTCTCGTTCTAAGATCACGACAGGCTCGCGACTTTGGAACGGGAATCACTCCCGTCACAATTTGGATGGAGACGACATGGAAACGAACCCGAGTTCAAGCTTCACTTGGAAGCGTTTCGCGATCGGCAGTTGGATAATGTTCGTCGCCGTCGTGCTCCTCCAGCTCGCGGCGAACTTCAAACTCATGAGTAGCCTCAATGAGTCGAAGGCTCTCACGCAGGAATCGCTCAGCCTGGCCGACAAGAACTCCGTTGCTTTCGCTGAGGCGAGCGAGCAGGTAAAGACTTGCAAAGCGGAGCTCATAAAGGTACGTGAAGCCGGCCAAAAGTCTTTTCTGAATTGGATCGACTGCAGCCGCGAGTTGGCAACATGCCAGAGTGAGGCCACGGACCTCGAGAGCAAGATGACGCTCTGCTGCGATGCGATCCAAGATCCCGCCCATGTGGAGGAGGAACCCCGCAAGGGACGCAAGGGGCTGCGCTGGCCTCCGGCGACAACCACCAGTGAGTAGTGTTGCCAAGTGCAACACTTTCTGATAGTCTCGATGAACATCCTGATTCGGAGGAAGAGGATTTTGGCAAAGGTTCCCTCAAAGTCCCATTGGCGAGACGCGGTAAGTCTTCCACCAGAAGAACGCGAGCAGCTCGCTCGAAGATACACCGGACAACCTGCGTCCAGTGACGAACCCCGGCCTCCCGGGGATCTGGACGACGTCCTCTCTGCGGAGTGCGTCCTCTATCAGCGGTTGCAACGCCGCTGATCCCGACACTGTCGGACTGCCTACTAACTTCGGTAGGCATTTTTTGTTAAACAAAAAGCCACTACTCCTTCGACAAACTTAGGGAGTAACGGCGTTCACTTTTCTATTCTTTCCCGGGGCGCGTTGCCCTTTGATTTTTATCTGATAACTTGTTTTTGTAATCGTTCAGTTGCCGCTTGACTTGATCTTTTACTTTATCGATGGCTTCGTAGAGATCTTCTGCTGTTTCTTCAGCGCGAATAACCGTTCCTGGAACGTGCATTTGCATCTCCGCACGAAAAACTTCTCCTTTATTGTGATGGTTCGTGGTTTTCCCGATTTCGACTCTCAAGTCTGCAACGGGTTCAAAATCTTGGACCAGTTGTTCGAACGCCTCAATCTTTTCGTTGATGTACGTTTTGATTGCATCGGTTAAATCGATGTTTGTCCCCTTGATTCCGAGAAGGTGCATAGGTTTAGGTGTTAGGTTCTAGGTATTGGGTTTTAGGTTGAGATTCAAAAACCTAGGTACTGCACTTCTTCTTGCAGTTGAATGCCGTATGTATTTCTTGCCTTCATCTTTGCCATCGCAATTAACTGTACCACATCGGAAGCTGTGGCGTCACCCAAGTTCACAATAAAATTGCCGTGTTCTTCACTTATTTGCGCGCCACCAATTTTGGATCCTTTGAGGTCAAGTTGGTCGACCAACCAGCCAGCAGAGATGCGCCGGCTCTTCTGCATCTCCGTAGGTATATCGGCATCTCGCTTCAATCGTTGCAACTCTTCGTCGTCCGAAATTTCATAATTCTTAAAAATACATCCCGCTGATCCCGCGTGAAGCGGCTGGGACGCTTTGCGCTTTGCGAGCGTCTCGTCGAGCTGTTTTTTTAGCGCTTCGGAGTCTCCGGGTTCGAGTTCAAATGTGGCGGAAAGAACAGTGTCGTTCGAGTGTTTGATCGCGGACTCGCGGTAGCCAAAATCGAGGTCGACTTTTGAAAGCTCAATCACCTTTCCGTCTCGCAACACCTTTGCCGAAATGAGCCGCTCTTTTGTCTCGCCACCGAAACATCCTGCGTTTCCCCGTACAGCTCCGCCGATGGTTCCCGGCAAACCGATCGCCCAAGTAAATCCTTTGAGTCCCGCATCCGCGGTCGCACGCGCAAGAGCCACCGACAATACGCCGGACTCGGCCGTAACGGTCGTGCCCTCGATGACAAACTCCCGCATCGCCATTTTAAGGACGACACCGTCGAATCCTTCGTCCGCAACAAGCGTATTCGATCCCCCGCCCATCACAAACCACTCGACACCGCTTTCCCTGCAGAGCGCGATCGCCTTTTCGAGTTCCTCCACAGACTTCACCTCCGCAAACCACCGCGCCGGCCCACCAATGCGAAAATTCACATGTTTGGACATGGGCTCGTTTTCTTTTAGGCGATCGCCGAAGAGAGTTTTTAGTTGTGTGGTGATGTCGGGCATACATTTTGACCCCTCCCAACCTCCCCTTAGTAAGGGGAGGAGCACGCGTTTTCCCCTCCTTACCAAGGAGGGGCTAGGGGAGGTCGCGATTTACATGGTGCAAGATGGTTTCAATCACCCCTTCAACATTTTCAACAACATCTTGGTTTGTGAATCTTAGCACAGTATTCCCATGATCCGCCAAAAATTTTTCTCGGGTCTGGTCATATTGAAGTTCTTGTGGGGTCGAGTGCGTTTCTCCATCAATTTCAACAACGAGTCTCAAACGTGGACAATAAAAATCAACAATGTAAAAACCGATACCAAACTGGCGGCGAAACTTCTGGCCGAGAACCTGCTTTCCTTTCAAATGAAGCCAGAGTTTTTTCTCCGCCTCTGTCGATTCGTTGCGAAGTTGTCTGCGACGATCCTTTTGGAATTGTTGATTGTATAATTCAGTCATACGACCCCTCCCAACCTCCCCTTAGTAAGGGGAGGAGCACGCGTTTTCCCCTCCTTACCAAGGAGGGGCTAGGGGAGGTCTTTGTTAGCGTTATACGACCCCTCCCAGCCTCCCCTTCTCCCGCGAAGCGGGATCCCGCCCTGCGGGAGAAGGGGGAGGATCTACAAACAGTCTACTTGAATTACCAGAAAAGAAAAAAGAGCCCCGGGAGGCTCAGGTCGAGTTGTCGTACTCGACAGACGCTACGGACGCGCGGCGTCCGGAGGCATGGTGATCTTCCACACCTGGTCGCTGATCACCTTCATGAGCCAGCAATGCAGGGTGTGGTTCGTCTCCTCCTGGTACAGGTCGGGGCGGGCGCGACCGCGAGCTTCGATGATCACGCGGTGTGGGTTGCCGTGGCCGATCATCGTCATGAGGAGAGCCCCGATGGCCGGGTGCTCTTCGGTGCCCTCGCCGACCATTTCGACCCGCTCGCGGTGGAGGCCCATCTTCAGGTAGACTTTTTCCACCGTGTCCATGGTGAGCCGGATGGCCTTGAGCTTCGGGAAGTCATCGGTCTGCATCCGGTCGTCGAGCACGAACTGGCCGCGGTCGAGGTCGAAGTACGGGCGCTCGATCTCGATCTGAAGCGGATGCCTTTGGCTGGGCTCGTGCTTGTACTCGAGGTGGCTGAAGCGGACCAACGCGTCATCGTCCTGGAGCAGCTCGGCAAGCTTGCGCTGCCAATCCTTGAGCCCACCGTGCTCGGCGAAGATGCCAAACTTTTGAAGGTGATCGCGAATGTCCTCGTGGAGGTACGCCCAATCGATCACGTATCGCAACTTCATGCTCATGTTGTCCTCCGTCAGGTTCTGCTGCCCGTCCGCGACGGGTCAGCCCTGCACCGGTTTCTCCCAAGGACCATCCGTGGGAGTGCTTCAACCTATACAAAAACACCGGTTTTGTCAATCCCGCCCTTCGCGAAGGGCGGGATCAACCGTTGTCTCGCAATGACCCCTCCCAACCTCCCCTTGGTAAGGGGAGGAGCACGCGTTTTCCCCTCCTTACCCAGGAGCACGCGTTTTCCCCTCCTTAACAAGGAGGGGCTAGGGGAGGTCTGTATTCCTATCCCGCAAGATTCCTCGCGATCTCGTCCACGTCGCCGGCGCCCATCACGAGCACCACGTCGTTTGCTTTTATAAGCGCGCGCAATTTCGTTTCGGCCTTGTCCAAATCTTCCGCGTACTGCACATCTTTCCCCGGATCATTTTCTTTGATTGCATCAACCAGCATTTTGCTCGACACGTCTTCCTTTGATTCCTGCCGGCCGGCGACGTCGTAGATCTCAGAAACAATAATATGATCCGCAAGAGGAAGCACATCAATAAACTGATCTATGAGTTCCTTTGTGCGTGAATGTTGGTGCGGCTCAAAACAGAGCACGATGCGACGTCCGGGAAAAAATTCTCGTGCCGCCTCGATCGTTCCACGGATGGCTGTTGGGTGATGGCCGTAATCGGAAATGATGTCCGCGCCATGCCAAACCCCCACACGTTCAAACCGACGCCAAGTTCCCGTAAACGATTCTAAAACTTTTTTACACACGTCAAACGGCACGCCGAGCTCCATGGCCGCCGCCGTGGCCGCAAGTGCATTCATCATGTTGAACGCACCGGGAACCTTCATATCAACGACTCCAAAAACTTTCTCTTCTTCCATCGAGCTATGCAGCTCAAACGATTGCACGCCTTGTGCGGTCTTCCGATCGCTTCCACGATAATTTGCTTTCGCGTCTGTCCCAAATCTCACAGAGCGGTCTGCCACAATCTTCTGCGACTCGGCATCATCCGCGTTCAAAATCGTCAGTCCCTTCCCTTTGAGTTTCTCGACAAAGAGCTGGAACGTTTCGCGAATGTGATCGAGATCGCGATAAAAGTCGAGATGGTCTTCTTCGATGTTTGTAAGCACGATCATTTCCGGTTCAAGATGCAACATGTTCGCATTATGCTCGCAGCCTTCGACCACGAAGAAACGTCCACCGCCAAGCCGCAAATTCCCTTCCTTAAACCCGGGAACAAGCGAACCTACAATGACCATTGGGTCATATCCGGCTTCTTGAAGAATCAGTCCCAAAAGTGCCGTTGTCGTACTTTTCCCGTTTGTTCCCGTAACAACGATCGTAGAATATTCCTTTGAGAGCGCGCCGAGAAAAGCAAAATACGACATCTCTGGAATCCCAAGTTCACGGGCATGAGTGCGCTCGAGATTATCTTCTGGAACGGCCGAGGAGAAGATGACGAGATTCGTTCCATCTGCAATATTTTCCGGCGCGTGCCCGGAATGCATGTTCACGCCGCGCTTTTCCAAATCCTTCACAATATCTGAAACAGCCACATCAGAGCCGCTTACATCTTTCTCTTTTGCCAATAAAAATTTCGCTACGGCAGACATGCCAATTCCGCCCGCGCCGATCAAGTGAACTTTTTGGATTCCGTCTAACATAGTGGATCCAGCTTACCTGAAAAAGATTCCAGAATCAAAAAAACACCCGTCCCTCAAACGAGTGTGTGCCTACCCAGTGTAGATCCAGTGCTGCATAACGCTCGAACCCTCAACGGTGTTCAGAGTGAACGTGCCGCCCGGTTGGTAGGCGAGATTCCATGCGTACGGAACAGACATCTGCGTATGGGCGCAGGTGAATGCGACGTGAGAGCCTTTCGTGGCAAGGATGTAGCCGGCGAGCAGGCCGGTTTCGTCCAGGACGACTTCGCGAACATGCGAACCTGCCGGAAGATCTTGGACGTACTGGTCTGAGGTGACCAGTCGACGCGTGCCTCGGTCGGGCGTCCGCGTAGACACGGAGAAGTCGGTGACTTGTGCCACGAATCGACTTCCGTCCGGTGACCACCAAAGATCCTTGGGATTCTTCAGCTCGAAGGATCCATCGTAGACGACGCGCTGAGCTGCGCGAACGTGATTGCGTCCGTGTCGGTTGAGCCGGAAGGTCACGGGCGTGATCAGAACGAGTCGACGCTCCAAGGACGTTTGGTTCGGTCGCACGAGGAGCGCGGCGGCACGAGCCGTCGGAGAGTTCCACGCGCAATCGACCAGGCCGTCGATCTTGGTCTCTTGACCGCCGATCCACAGAACCGTTTCGCCTCCCGCTCGCTCCACCACGTAGGCGTAGCCATCGAGCAAGCGAAGAGCTCGGACGGACTTCGCTTCGAATGGCAGCGGCGGCGAGAAGTCGACCTGTTCGATTCGCTCCTTGCCGCTCTGCTCGCTCCGGATGATCCGGTAGCGAAAGCGCGGACCGTTGAGCGGCTCGACGATGATGATGCTTCCATCTCGGAGCACGGCCCACTCCGAATCGCGCGCCACTTGAACGGTCTGATCTTTGAGAACCAGCCGTTCGACGTCTTCCGGATCAGTGTCCAGCCGACCTTGCGGCATAAACCCGAACGGCGGAACGTCGTGCAATCTTCGGATGTGGTCAAGCTGTTCGAGCTGTCGGAGGTTGTCCTTGGAGAGAGAGAACGTTCCCGTCCACCCAGACTCCAAGCGCCCCCAGCAAGTAACCCGGAACGGGGTCACGCGCAGAATGCGCGTCTCGCTTCCGATCGTGGTCGAAGCGACCTCGAATGCAGAATGTCTGATCTCGTGGCCATTGGCCCCGGACCAAACCATTGCAACGACGTCGCCATGCTGGCTCGCTGTGAGCTGGCGACACTCGACCAGCTCGATCAGACGTTCACGAGAGACCCCCGCGGGGATCTCCAGAAGAGATCGCTTGCCGTGCATCTGCACGACTTCGTCCTTCATCAGGCAAGCAGCAGTGTTTCGCATGCAGCCTCCATGTTGGGCGATCCCAAAGTATCCTATTTTTGACTCATTGTCAAGATATTTTGGGTCACGTACAATGAGGGAAATTTCTGATTGGCTATGTTGTAACAAAGAATCAAATCTTGGACGCTTTTCCTCTTATTTTGATTCTTTTTTATGAAAATTTCCACCTACGATCCAGACATCTCACGCGCCCTAAACTTGGAACTTAATCGCCAGCGCGAAGGACTCGAGATGATTCCGTCCGAAAACTTCGTCTCCGAGGCGGTGCTCGAAGCGCTCGGTTCGGTCGCAACCAATAAGTACGCAGAAGGCTATCCGGGCAAGCGCTATTACGGCGGATGCCAGTTTATCGACGTGATTGAACAACTCGCGATCGATCGGGCGAAGGAGATCTTCGGCGCCGAACATGTAAACGTCCAGCCGCTCTCGGGCGCGCCGGCAAACATCGCGGCCTACGAGGCACTTTTGGAACCCGGCGACACGATTCTCGGCATGGATCTTTCTCACGGCGGCCACCTCACGCACGGCCACCCTGTTACGCAAAGTGCGAAGATCTACAACTTCATCCGCTACAAAACCAATGCCGACGGCCTGCTTGATCTCGAAAATTTGCGCGCGATGGCAGTCGAACACAAACCGAAACTCATCCTTGTCGGTTACTCTGCGTACTCACGGGAAATTGACTACGAAGGAGTAAAAAAGATCGCGGACGAAGTCGGTGCGCTCACGATGGCGGACATTGCGCACATCGCCGGACTGATTGCGGCTGGAGAAATGAACAATCCGGTTCCGCTCTTCGACGTTGTGACAACGACCACACACAAAACCTTGCGTGGTCCGCGCGGCGGCATGATTATGTGCAAGAAAGAGCACAAGAAGGCCATCAACAAAGCCGTGTTCCCGGGCCTGCAGGGCGGACCTCACGAGAACGTGATTACCGCGAAGGCGATTGCGTTTAAAGAAGCGCTCGAACCGTCGTTCAAAGCGTACGCGCGGCAAATTAAAGCGAACGCAAAAGTGCTCGAGCGCGTGCTTGGTGAACGCGGATATCGTTTGATGTTTGGTGGAACCGATAATCATCTTCTTCTCATCGATGTCACGCCAAAAGGCGCAACCGGAAAAGAATCGGAAGCGGCGCTCGACAAAGCCGGCATCACGGTCAACAAAAACATGATTCCGGACGACGCGCGCTCCCCAATGGATCCGTCCGGCATCCGCCTCGGAACTCCGGCGCTCACAACCCGTGGCATGAAAGAAGCCGAGATGGAACAAATCGGCGCATGGATCGACGAGGCGATCACGGCGCGAGGGGATGAGGGTAAGCTCGCGGAAATAAAAACGGCCGTCAAAGAACTGACCGACCGGTTTCCACTCTATCCTGATCTTACGTATTAGTCCGTAAAAACTCTTTCAACTTCTGGAACGCCTGGCCGCGGTGGCTGATGGCGTTCTTTTGTTCTTTTGGCATTTGTGCGAAGATTTGATCGAATCCTTTCGGCTGGAAGATGACGTCGTATGGCAATTTCGGATGTGCCTCCCCGCGCGGCTCGAGCGGAATGGAGCCGTCACAGCGGCCGACGAACGTATGAGATTCGCCCTTCGGACTCATGAGCACGAGGGCCGTTTCAAAATACGCCTCACGATCCCCTTCCGGCACGCCCGACATTTTCTCAAGCGTGAACGGCACATGGCCCGCGCCGCCGGACCAGCGCGCCGTGTACACGCCCGGTTGTCCGCCAAGCGCCTCGATACAAAGTCCGGTATCTTCCCCAACGGCCCACTCACCCGTCTGCTCCGCAACAAACTTCGCTTTCTTCCACGCGTTCGCGCGAAACGTTTCACCATCCTCTTCAACATCCTCAAGCACACCGGCTTCTTCCGCACTCATAACCTCAACATCAAGCCCCTCAAGAAGCGCGCGCATCTCCTCGAGCTTGCCGGAATTGTGCGTGGCGAAGATGAGTTTCATGTTGACATTTTGATTTGGTGCTATTATATTGCAACGTCGGCTCATCGACAACACAACCCAGGAAAGGCGATGACGAAACCCTACGGAGACCTGAACGCACACGCGATCGGCATCATCATGAAAGAACTTGTCCGACGGGCGATCGAGATCATCCGCGCAGAGCGCTCCTTGTTCGAGGCAACGACCAAGCACGGGCACTCGGGCGAGATGGACGACGTGGTCACGAGCGCGGACAAGTCCGCTCAGCGCGTCTACGTCAAGCTCCTCAATGAGTGCTTCCCGCTCTTCGGCATCATCGCCGAAGAAGACGGCTTGCGCAAGCCGTGCCAGATTCCGGGTCGAAACCTCTACTTCACGGTCGACCCGCTCGACGGCACCAAGGCCTACGTCCGTCGCCAGTCGCACGGCATCGGCACGATGATCGCACTCGTCGACGACGGGCAGGTGATCGCGGCCTACGTCGGCGACGTGATGACCCGGGAGATCTACGGGTATCGGCCGGAGTCAGATCGTGTCTGGCGGATCAGCGAGTACGGCAAGGCCGAGGAGCTCGCGATCGATCCGGATCGCCCGCTCAAGGAGCAATACCTGCTCTTGCGAGACGGTCCCGAGACCTATTCCCCACTCGCGGCCGCGCTCGCGCATGGGGAGACCGGAATCTGCCGCGGCATGGAGGTAAGCAGAGGTTCGATCGGCATCCACTTTGCCCGCCTCTGGAAGGGCGAGGTCGGCGCCACGATCCTGCTTCCCGGCATGCGCACGCCCTGGGACGAGACGCCTCTGCTCGGCATCAGTCACCCTCTCGGCTTCCGGTTCGTCCAGATCACCGCCGACGGCGAAATACTCACACTGGAACCATTTGTTCCCCACCGGGCGTACAAAGAGGCCACAGAGCTCATCGTGCTGCACAAATCACGCCTCAATGAGCTCGAGAACTGGCTCCCAAAAAACGCCGACAAGTTCCGCTGACATCCGCACTTGGGTGTCATTTTTTTGCATATCTCACAACAAAAGAAAATCGATCCGGTGAGGGATCGAAAGAAGAAAGGAAAGGAGGAGTCGTGGACCACTGTTGTGGATGCCCTCCAAACCGGCTTTGGCCGATCAGTTGACGTATTCGTCCGTGTTGGCGGCGAATGTGTCACTAGCCTCCAAGTCCTCGAAGTTGTCCAACAGCAACTTCTTGTACGCGAGGTTAATGACGAACGCGGCGAACCCTTCGATGCGGATCATGTCACGCGGCGCATTCGCTGGAAGCAAGGATCGCGCGAGGGCACGCGCGGCGTTCTGAACGAAGCTGCTGTCGATGCGATCCATCCACGCAAGCTCGGTGATGAGGCAGAGTCCTTGGTCGAGGCCGTAGAAGATCACCGTGCACGGCTCGCCTTCGAACTGGAACTCGCACGTCCCGTACGGGAGCTCGGCCGCATCCGGCGTGTCCATGGTACTGAATTGCAGAACGAGATTGTCATCCAGGTCAAGCCCCGCCTCCAGGACTTGTGCGTGCGCTTGCATCGGATCCGTGAACGGCGTGAGCAGAGTCTCATACATATTCGCAGCCGTGTCGTTCACCACAATCATCTTGCGCAGGTTGTCCTGTGGCAGAGAGGAACGTTCCATGTCGTCCAGCGCCGCCTCGACGGCGATCGCTTCCTCCTTCGAAATGTCCTCGCTGTACCAGTCGCACAGGTTGTAGACATCCTGGTGCGAGTAGACGATGTAAACGAACGACACGTCTTCTCGGCTCGCCGTCACGATCCCGCAATTTGCTTCACCTTCCATATCAACCGGAAGAAACATCCGATGAATCCCCATGCTGACTCCTGCTTGAGTAAGGTCGCGACACATTACCAACGGATCCACGCGCCGTCAACCGTTGCTTTTCGTGAATAAAAATGTTATTCTCCGCGCATTATGAAAACAGAAGCGCAAAAAAATGAATACAAAACCGCCGCGCCCTTGAACGTGCGCAAAGCGTTTTACCGACATGTTGTCGAACAAAAGCATTGGGGTGATTATGTACGCGAGGCGGCGGATGGATTCGAGGGAATGCGCGTGCTCGATCTGGGCTGTGGCGATGGGTCCATGCTCCGCGAGGTATACGAACCGTTACCGGGCGCAACGGGCGTTGGTGTTGACCTTTCCGAAGGGATGATCAAAAAAGCGCGAGAGGATCTTTCAGGTGATCGCTGCACGTTTTTCGCTGGTGACGCGGGAGCGACGACGTTCAACGAAAAATTCGATCGCGTCAACAAAGCCGGATACTTCGACGAGCAATCTGTCACGGCGATTATTACGATCAACACCTAGCTATGGCACTTATTCTCGACGGTCGCGAGCTTGCTGATCGCATCCGCGCCAAAGTAAAAGAACGCATCGAAAACCAAAAGCTCGACCTCGGACTCGCGGTGATTTTGGTTGGCGACGATTCTGCGTCGCATTTATACGTCGGCCTCAAACAAAAAGCCTGCGAACAGGCCGGCATTCGCTTCGAGATGAACTTGTATCCGGAAGACGAACCCGAGACGAACCTGATCGCGAAGATCATCGAGTTGAACACGCGAAAAGATGTCACCGGCATTCTCGTTCAACTTCCCCTGCCTTCGCAAAATGCCGACCACGTAATCGCCGCCATTGATCCGAACAAAGATGTGGACGGATTCCATCCGGAAAATCTTCGTCGACTGGAAGCGGGCGAACCGGGCATTGCACCTGCGCTCGAGCTCGGCATCATGAAACTTGTTGATGAGGCAAGAAAGGCCGGAGGACGAGCAAGCAATGCATCGATCATCGGATCTCAATTGTTCGCGCGGCCTCTCGAACATCTCCTCAAAGAACAAAACATCGTTTCCGAGCGTCTTGACCAAAACGATCCGAACCTAGCGGAGAAAACACGTTTGTCAGATCTTCTTATTGTTGCCATTGGAAAACCGAGATTTATTACAGCGGACATGATCAAGGAAGGAGCGACGATCATCGATGTCGGAACAACGCGCGAAGAAAACCAAGTCATTGGCGACGTTGATCCGTCCGCAGACAAAAAAGCCGGAGCAATGACTCCGGTTCCCGGCGGCGTCGGCCCAATGACGGTCGCCATGCTGCTTATGAACGTTCTGAAGGCTCACCAACTTCAGACACTTCATCGCGCTTAGCCATTTTTTTCAAAACCGATTTCGGTATCTCCACAGGAGTTGCCGATTTTTTTGTCAGGTATCCAGCAACAAGAATCGCGACAATGTTTATGGATTGGCCTTTCAAAAATGGGAGAGAAAATAAAAGGCTCCAGGAATATCCATACACCGGACCGATCAAGAATGCCATTGCGATAAGCGAGAGCATTATCCAGAGAGCTCCCGTTGACAAACGAACCGTCCAATCATTAAACCGTGCATGCCGAAAAAAAAGCCAGGCAAAAAGTAGATATGCGAGTGGCTCGATCATTTGGGAAACGACGAGAACCAGAATGTTCTCCGTGGCCAGGTAAAACGTCGACAAAAGCAGGGTTGTAGAAAAGGACAACACAAACATGATTGCCCATATCGTCAGTGAACGAAGAAGATCCAATCTATAAAGAAAAACGGACATATCAGTAAGTTACGTTAAAGAAGTAATGATGCTCAAGATCATCCCAAGAACAAATAGGCCAGCGAGAGCCCAGCTAAGGAAACCCGGGACATGAAGGCAGTGTTGAAACCGACAAACCGGACTTTTTCGCATTTTCTCGTAGGTAAGCACCACGAGGATTCCGAGGAGGCCGACAAAAATTCCTCCGACAAATCCGATCAGCTCGATGAACTCCCGAATGCCAAGTAAAAATAATACGACGGGAACTCCGGCCGTGAGCACAAAAGCTTGAAGTCGTTTCATGCCAAAATCAAAACGGAGGGTATTTTGGAGTTGAATACCTAGAAGCATAAAAATCGAAACAATCGTGAGCGAACCGAGAACTGCTCCCACGATGCGGAAGGTATTTCCGAGAACAGGAACAAGTCCATCGAACGCCGCTTCTGTCGTTGCCGAACCTGTAACGCCGACGACCGCAAAACTGAACGCAGTATACAAAAGAAGGATCAGCACCATGGCGACAACAATTGTACTGGCAAGATATTTTTCGTGCCGTCTTCCGAGAACCTCCCTCATTTCAGGCACGACTCCCATCCCGGCGATCGAGAATAAGACGACACCATATGGAACAAACACGTTTTTCAGATTCACCTGCATCAGATTGGAAAGATCTATGTGAGGAACAGAAGCCAAAATGATAAAGACAAAAAGAAAAAGCAGGAGCGAGATAATGGTTACTTCGATCTTTGAAGCAAACTGAATGCCGCGATACATGAGTGCACTCGCCAGAGCGGCAAGGATGAGTGAATACACAACCTCGGGGCCACCAAAAAGAGGAGAAAACAAAACATGGACGAAACGACCGCCGATGATAATGTACGCAATCATCGCTCCCCAAAGACCGGACGCGAGCGCAACGAGAGAAATCCAACCCCACGGCTGGCCGAGATACTTTCGGACATATCCAACGAGACGGTGCCTCCCTTCTGTTTGCAGGACAACTTCCGCATACATGAGCTGCAAGGCAATGAGCAGACCCGTCATGATAAAAAGCGTGATCGCGCCGACGACCCATCCGCTTTGCGAAAATGCATAGGGCAAACCAAATACACCAACACCGACAATTGAGCCGACCATGGTTCCCACCGCGCGATAATATTTCATCAATCTATCTGTCATGCGTTCTCCACTTGTTAACCCCAATTATACCACATTTCTCCCCTTGATCGCCTGCCCGTTAGCCGCTAAGATGCAGTCAGTATGAATGATCATCGGATTCCCCCACAAAACCTGGAAGCAGAGCAGTCGCTGCTTGGAAGCCTCCTCATCGACAAGGAAGCGATGATCCGTGTGGCCGACAAGGTTCAGCCGGAAGATTTTTACAGCGAATCAAATCGACTCATCTTCGACACCATGATTGATCTGTATGATCGACATGATCCGATTGATGTTCTTGCGCTTGGAAACCGGCTCGAAGAAAAAGGGAAGCTTCAGCAAGTTGGAGGACGTGCCTACTTGGTCGAGTTGAGCAACATGGTTCCGACGTCCGCGCACGTGGTGCACTATTCGGAAATCGTTCAAAAAAAAGCGACCTTGCGCAGACTCTTGGATGCATCCGCGCAAATCACGCGGCTCGGGTATGAAGAAGAGGCGGACATCGAAAATACGCTCGACGAAGCGGAACGCACGCTCTTCGGTGTCTCTCAAAAATTCCTAAAAAATACCTTCACCTCCATTCGAAGCGTGCTCTCCGGCGCATTCGACCGCATTGACGAACTCCACAAAAACAAAGGCTCCCTCCGCGGCCTGCCAACTGGATACAAGGAACTCGACAATCTCCTGGCCGGCATGCAAAAATCTGATTTGATTATTCTCGCCGCCCGGCCATCGGTCGGAAAAACATCCTTTGCTTTGGACATTGCACGAAACGTTGCGTCAAAGGCAAAAGCATCTGTCGGACTATTCTCGCTCGAAATGTCCAAAGAACAACTCGTCGACCGTATGATTTGCGCGCATGCCGGAATCGACTTGTGGAAGTTGCGCACCGGCCGTCTGTCGGAAAACGATGAGGATTTTCCGCGCATCGGACAAGCACTCGGCACGCTCTCGGAGAGCCGAATTTTTATCGATGACTCTGCAACCTTGAATGTCATGCAGTTGCGCACCAAGGCTCGGCGACTGCAATCCGAGCACGGGCTCGACATGATCATTATCGACTACCTCCAGCTGATGGAAGGCCGCAGCAAGTCCGGTTCGGATAATCGCGTGCAAGAGGTTGCGGAAATTTCTCGCGGACTCAAACAAATCGCCCGCGAGCTAAACGTTCCGGTTCTCGCGCTCGCCCAGCTGTCGCGTGCCGTTGAACAAATGAAACCTGCCATCCCTCGTCTTTCTCACTTGCGCGACTCAGGTTCGATCGAACAAGACGCCGACGTTGTCCTCTTCATCTACCGAAAAGCCGCCGACCGAAACTATCGTGAAGATGAGCTTCCACCGGAAGAACGAAACCTCGCAGAAATCCACATCGCAAAACATCGAAATGGACCGACCGGGCTCGTTCGACTCTTCTTTGACAAACGAACAACTTCGTTTAAAAACCTGGAACGTCGCATGGGACCCGCGCAAGCCGACCAAGACGCTCCCCCACCAATGATGCAAGCTTCACCAAAATTTCAACCCGCCCATGCAAACTTTTCCGACGATGTTCCACCGCCCCTTGAAGCACCACCGCAAGGTCCTGTAAGCTAGCACAAGCCATTAGCCATTAGCCTTTAGTTGTTAGCACCAGGGCTAAGCGCTAAAAGCTAACAGCTAATAGCTCTATTTGTAACTTATGTTCAACAAAATTAAAGCCGTAAAAGAACTTCGCGATTCAGCCAAACAGATGCAAAACCAGCTCGACGACATCACGGCCGAAGGCACCGCCGCTTGGGGCAAGGTGAAAATCACAATCAATGGAAATCAAAAAATTGTGTCCGTTGAAATCGACGACGAATTAATGGGGGACAAAAGCAAGCTCGAAAGTGCGATCATGGAAGCCCAAAATGACGCCACAAAGAAGATCCAAAAACAAATGGCATCTAAAATGAAAGACATGGGCGCACTTCAAGATATGATGAAGAATTTGGGAATGTAGTGTGCGCAAATTCCCCGAACCTATTTCAAACTTGGTCGCTTCGTTTTCGCGGCTACCCGGCGTTGGCCCAAAAACGGCTCTACGCTATGTTTTTTACTTGCTCAAACAACCAAAAACAGATTTGGAAATAATGGCTCGCACGCTGGTTACACTCGGTGAGCGCGTCAAAATTTGCAAGTCGTGCTTCACCTACACCGAACTCGACATCTGCGACATTTGCCAAAACCCAAAACGCGACACAGCAAAACTGTGCGTCGTGGAAGAGTCTCGGGACATTGCAACTTTGGAATCAACGGACGCGTACCACGGCCGCTATCACGTGCTCGGAGGTACGCTGAGTCCAATTGATGGAGTGACGCCAGATGTTCTTCGCATTCGAGAGCTCAAGGCGCGACTCGAACAAGATACCGGTATCGAAGAAATCATCCTCGCTTGCTCGCCGACGGTGCAAGGTGAAACAACGATGATGTACTTGCAAAAGGAACTTGCCACGCACGGACGAACGATGACACGCCTCGCACGCGGCCTTCCGATTGGCGCCACACTCGAATTTGCCGACGAGATCACGCTCGGAGATGCCATGAAAGGACGAAAATAAAAAAAGACGCCTCCGATCGCTCGGGGGCGTTTACGAACATTCATATCCTTATTTCCCTTTTCGATTCTTGATCGTTTTTACGAAGTTTTTGGAAACCATGACCGCACCAATGATCGCGAAGAGCAGTGCAATCATCGACAGAATGCTCATTACAACTTCTGCGCTCGCAACAAATTCTTCCGAAACTGCATCAGGTGAAACTTGAATGTAGTAACGGATAACATAATTCACCAATACGACGATGAAGAAAATGACGATTGGGATGAGGAGAAAAGAATTTGCTTTGCGTTGACTTGGCATACATTATAGTTCCGGGATAAATCCGCCGGCCTGGATATCCCACAGTTTTTTATAGATGCCGGTCTTTTTCTTGAGCAGCTGGATATGAGTACCTTGATCCACAACCTGGCCGCCGTCTATGACAATAATACGGTCCATGAGCATAATCGTCGAGAGGCGATGCGCGATGACGATGGTCGTCTTTCCTTTCATGAGCTCTCGCAGCGCGTCCTGAATGAGTGATTCCGATTCAGAATCGAGGCTCGAGGTCGCTTCATCGAGAACAAGGATCGGTGCATTCTTGAGAATCGCCCGCGCAATCGCGACGCGCTGACGCTCCCCGCCGGAGAGCTTAATCCCTCGCTCGCCGACAAACGTTTCGTAACCCTTGGATAAATCCTTAATGAAATCATCGCAGTGTGCCTGCCTCGCAGCTTCCATTACTTCCTCGTCCGTCGCATCGCGCCGGCCATAGCGAATATTTTCCATGAGCGTGCGGTGGAACAGAATCGGCTCTTGTGGAACGAGCGAAATATGCTCACGCAAGCTGTCCTGCGTAACACGCGAAATATCCTGCCCATCAATCAGAATTTTTCCCTTCTTCACATCATAAAAACGAAACAACAGTTTTGTAATCGTCGACTTCCCCGCCCCGCTCGGCCCCACAAGCGCAATTTTTTCGCCCGGCCGAATCTTCATGTGGAAATCTTTGAGCACCGGTCGCTTCTCAAAACCGAAAACAACTCCCGAGAATTCGATCTGTCCTTTTTTTACATCAAGAAGTTTCGCTCCAGGGCGATCCTGCACTTCGTGAGGCGTCTCAAGAATTTCGACCATCTCACGCGCATCCGCAAACGCTTCATACACGTCGCGCAAAACACGATTGAAATCCCACAGCTTCATGAAGAGTCCCAGCAAGTACCCTTGAATGAGAGCGAAGTCCCCAATGGTCAACACTCCCTCCTGCCACAATCGCGCGGCGAAAAGAAAAATGAAGAATTCGATGAAGACCATCATGCCGGCCTGCGTCGCGTCCACCACTCCGTTCACGCTCCACAAAAACGTCTGCCAGCGCCGCAAACGTTCTGTGACATTTTTATACAATGCATTCTCGTGCGTGTGGCCCGTGAAGAGCATCACGTTAATGTTATTTGTGATGCCGTCGGAAAGAGTCCCTGTCACCTCGGAATCCACCTTTGCTTTTTGCACATCGTACTTTTGCTTCCACACCGCAAACACCGTATTGAGCACGACGAACACCGCCATCCAAGTAAAAAGAATGTACGCAATCCGCGGATCGCGAATGTACAGCACGGTGAGATTTCCAATCGCAAGAATCGAAAGCGGAATTATTTTGAACGTAATGCTGTCGTGCAGTTTCTCAAACGCTCGGGATAGGCGATGTACTTTACGGACAAGTGATCCTGCAAAGTTATTTGCGAAAAACCGATATGAGTGTCTTTGTAAATATTCGTAAGAGGTTTGTTCGAGATCGGCCATCATGCGCGGTTGGAGCCAATTCGTTCCAAAATGCGTGACTTGCGAACAGATCCAATGAAGGATCCACAGAGCGAGAATGCCGTACAAAATCCCGACGAGAATGTTAAACGATTCTGGCGAAACGTCCCCCTCTGCCAAACGATCAAAAAATAATTTATACAAAACAGGATGAAACACGTCTGATGTGTACGCCATGGTGTACGCTCCCCAAATCAAAAATGCCACCGACCAATGTCGCATCAGGTGTTTCCAAAGGTGCTTGATCACTTTGCGATTCATGCCGTCTCATTATACCAAAATCTCCGCGTTATGCGGAGATTTTTTTACTAGACGTCTTGTTTACGAGTGAGGACAAAGAATCCATGACGAACCTTGTTCGGTTTTATTTCTTTTATGCGTGTCATGACAAATCCCTCTTGATCAAAAAACGTACGCCATTCGTTCGTGCTCCTGTAATTATGTGGGCCATGTTTCATAAGCTCGAGGTTCATTTTACGATCTTCCCGTTCCGTCACAACCCGTTCCACGTCCGATTCGACAATATCCTCTGCAACAAACAACTTACCGTTCGCTTTCATGACTCGACGTAACTCCGCCATAACAGCCGGATACTCTTCTTGATCGACGTGATGCAAAACGAAGAATAGGGTCGCGGCGTCAACAGAGGCATCGGGCATATCCTTCAGATCACCGGCGTGAATTGTTTCATGAAGATACCGAACCTGCTCGCCGCGCTCGCGCATCCGCCTTTCCACTGGTGGAGCGTAATAATCATGGGGATCAATCCCCGTCACATTCACTCCCGGAAACTGCTGTAAAATTGCTTCCATCTCATGCCCCTTTCCCGCGCCAATACAAAGAACTTCTTTGCCCTTTGTGACCTCCGTGTTTGCGGGTCGTTCTTCCTCGAGCCCACCCTCTTCAGACATTACAAGTTCATCCGGAGCCATTTCTTCCCCCAGATTCATCTCTCTGACCATCCACCTTGCTCGCTTCTGCAACTCCCAATCCACAGGCCCACGCGTCACTTCACGCATGAGTCGAGATCCAAATCCGTGCCTCCCTGGTGAAAACTTTGTCATACGCACCTCATTATACCAAAATCTCCGCGTTATGCGGAGATTTTTTCAATTTGGATTTCCGTGAACGGTTGGCGATGGCCGACGTTCCTTCGGTAACGAACCTTTGGTTTGTACTTGATCACGCTCACTTTTGCTGCGCGACCTTGTGCAAGAACTTTTGCCGTTACTTTTGCACCTGCTACCTCTGGCGTACCGACTTTCACACTCTTGCCGTCTTCGTCGGCGACGAGAAGCGCGTCGAATAGAACGGGTTGTCCTGCTTCAAGATCGAGTTTTTCGATCTTCAAGGATTGGCCTTCAGAAACCTTGTACTGTTTCCCTCCGGTCTGAATTACTGCGAACATAGTGCACTCGCGGCTCCCCCCGACACGTCGGGGTCCTGCCTGCGATCGTTAGGAATTAACGCGGGAATAATAGCGATTCTAAAGCCGAATGTCAACAGTTTGCCCGATCTCTAAGTCGAATCGATCAAAAAACCCCGATTTTACCTCCAAAACCATGTCGATCGTTTGTCTCGGAGAATAGAGGTCAAGCGAAATACCTTCATCGACCGGCACGGTTTTTTCAACGCCGATAATGACACTGTCCCGGATCCAAATCATATCAATCGGAAAATTCATGCCCTTCATCCAGAAACTTGGCACATTCTCTTCTTCGAAAATAAAGAGCATTCCACTGCTGTCATCGAGTGAAGCTCTTCCGGACAAACCAATCGCCCGCGCCCTTGGTGTGTCTGCAATCTCGACCACAATGGACGTACCGTTTTCAAACGTAACATTCCCAACCGGGTCGGTCTGGCGCGATGCGGAAAAAACGGATAAGAACACGAGCTCGGCCAAAATCACTGCGACCAAGAAAATGTTTGTGACAATCCAAATTTTTCGATAGGACTTATGCATCGCGATGTTCCCTTCGGACGAAAAATGCCGCGGTAAAAATCATCATGAGTGTGAGGATGACCAAGGCGATTAATTTTTCTCGGCTTTGCAAAAAAAGCGCACTCACTCCAAAAGCACTCGCCCCAACAAGATACGCGAGGACAATCCGATTTTGACTCCAACCAAGGTCGAGCAGGCGATGATGCAAGTGCTTCTTGTCGCCTGTAGCAATTTGTCGCAACCCGCCTTTTGACAGACGGCGCAACAGAACCCAAATGACATCGAGAAGCGGAATCCCGAGCACCAAAAGCGCTGTGGCGAGTTTCCCACCGGAGATAACCGCGAGGATACCGATAAGATACCCAACAAATGTCGACCCGCCTTCTCCGAGAAAAATCGATGCCGGATGAATGTTCCACAGCAAGAAACCGAAAAGCGCACCGAGCGAAACAAAGGAAAGAAGCGCAACGTCGGGTTGGAAGTAAGCCGCGGAGAGGGAAAGAAGCATAATCATGAGCGCGCCGATCGAAGAGATGCTCGTGGAAAGACCATCAAGGCCATCAAGAAATTTCGTGGTATACATGACGATCATGAGCCAGACAAAAACAAGAATGTTCGACTGCCAGGAAGTAAGTTCGATGACGCCGCCAAATGGGTTGGTGAGTTTGTCGACTTCAATTCCGAACGCAAGAGCAACAAGCGCTGCGAGCACGGGAGCAATGATGGAATATTTTGGCGAGAGGTGAAATTTGTCATCCAAAAATCCCCCGATCATCAAAATCAATCCGCCCAAGAGAAAACCTGAATAGTGAAGGTGCGTGATTTCGCCTCCTGTAAGACTATCTGTCGTAGAAAGGAGGAGGAGAACCACAAGAACCATGGAAAGAAAAATCGCAACGCCACCAAGAAGCGGCGTGGCCTTTTTATGGATCTTGCGCTTGAGTGTCGGCGCGTCCACGATGCCAAGTGCCTTGGCGATTCTTTGCATCACAAACGTTCCGAGAAAAGAAATTGTAAATGCCAGAGAGAACCAAGCAAATGATGTCGGTTCCATATCAAAGTTTTTCGGCTTTTTCAATTTCAATGTTGCCGCCCGCGCTCAAAACAATCGTATCGCGCCTGCCTGCCTTCCCTTCCAAAAGTGCGTTGGCAATCGCATCATCGACCACCTCTTGCACGACGCGTCTAAGCGGACGAGCGCCGAACTGCGGATCATAGCCCTTGCGTGCAAGCTCGGCCACAGCTTCGTCCGTTGCGCGAAAATGAATTCCCTTCGGCTCAAGCCGCGATGCAACTTTCGCGATCATAAGGTATGCGATCTGTTCGACTTCATCTTGTGTAAGCGGCTTGAAAACGATCACGCCGTCAAAACGGTTCAGGAATTCTGGACGGAACATGGTACGCAACTCCTCTTCCATCAAGTGCGTGCGGATCTGTTCCATCGGGATGGTTTGATTGATGGCATCTTGGATATATTGGGAGCCGGCGTTTGATGTTGCGATGATGATCGCGTTCGTAAAGTCAATCGTTCGGCCGGCCGCATCCGTCAAACGTCCGTCGTCAAAAACCTGAAGGAAGATATTGAGAATGTCCGGATGTGCTTTTTCAAGCTCGTCCAAAAGGACGATACAAAAAGGATTTTGGCGCACGGCTTCGGTTAACAGTCCGCCTTCGTTGCTTCCGGGCGCACCAATCATGCGGTTGATGCTGCCTTTTTCTTGATACTCGGACATGTCAAAACGAAGCATCGCTTCTTCATTTCCGAAATACGTTTCTGCAACCGTTTTGGCAAGTTCCGTTTTTCCCACGCCGGTCGGGCCGAGAAACAAAAAGTTCGCGATCGGACGGTTGGACGCGCGAAGCTCTGCGCGCGCTCGACGTAATGCCGCCGACACGGATTTTACCGCTTCTTCCTGCCCAATGACGCGACCATGCATTCGCTCCTCCAAGCTGAGCAACTTTTCTTTTTCTTCCGCACCAACCTGTGTGATCGGAATATTTGTCTTCCCAGAAACAAGCGAAGCCACATCTTCTCCGGAAACCCGTCCACCTTCTCCGCGCGTTTTGGCAACCTGCAAGGCCACCTCGCGTGCAACCTCAATCGCCTTTTTCGGTAAGTACGTTTCATGCATGTACCGGTCGGTAAGCTCCACACACTTTTCTACGGCCTCATACGAAAAAATAACTTTGTGTTCATATTCAATTCCCCCAACAATGGATTCGAGCACATGGATGGCCTCCGTTGTATCCGGTTCGGGAACGTTTACTTTTTGAAACACCCGACCAAGCGCAGAACGTTCAATTGATGCAGTATAGGCTCCGGGCGAGGTCGTCGCGACAGCAAACGTTTGTCCGCGAGAGAGAAAATCGACAAGCACAGATGAGAGATCGGCGGACTGCTGTGTTCCGCTAGATATGCCGGTCATCTGTTCAATATTTGGAATGGCCAAAATAATATTTCTTGCTTTGGCAACGTCAATCAAGGCAAGCATGAGCCGTTCTTGTGCTTGTGATGGCGTTGCTCCGGAAACAATGGCAGGGATATTCAAACTGACAAAACGCTTATCTTGGAGAACGGCAGGAACGCGTTCTTCCACCATGAGCTCGGCGATGCCGTCGAGAATCGTATTTTTTCCCACGCCTTGAGGCCCAACCAACACCACACTCTGTCGCCCACCTTCAATCACACGAAAAATTTCTTCGACCTCTTTTTCCCGTCCAATCATCATTGGCAGTGCCCCCGACACCGCAGCGGTTGTCAGATCTTCGGACATGGAATCGAGCATGCGGGTTGCCACGGAAGTCATTGCACGGTTCATCGGACCGGTTGGTTTGAAGGCGGCAGCTTTTCGGAACTGCTGGTATCGCTCGCGAAGTTTTCCGTTGATACGAATCCACTCGATTACGTTTGCCATGCGGTTTTCATCTACATTCACTCCGTAAAAAAGTTCTCGAAGAAATTCATTCCGCGCGTAAGATTCAGAAAAAATTTCAAGGGCAGAAACGGATTCCCGGCCTTGTTTGTATGCGTTTAAAAATGCAGCTAAAAGCGTTTCCTCCGAGAGTGGAGAAATTTTTGTTGATGTGCCAACCTGCGCGGTGAGTAGCCGGCGGCCAATGGCATCTTGGATATCTTCAAATTTCACCCCGAGACGTCCGAAGATAACGGCTGCATCTTGTGATCCAAGCGATCCAATGAATAAATGCAGAGGTTCCACGAATGCATGTTTGTACCGAGCGGCGAGCCCGTACGCCTCTTCGACAGCTTTGGTGGCGTCCGGATGAAACAACTTAGCAACGTTGACAGCCCCGGTACCGGTCACGTCAGAAATTGACGGTTCGGGAGCTCCTCGCTTCTCCTTTGGCATACTCGCCTTCGTGCGAGTAGATTCGGAAATGCGATAAAAAGAAAAGGCACCAAAAAGGAGAGATAGGAAAAAACTGAAACCTCCGAAAGAAGGTGTGAGCCAGTAAATCGAAGAAAGGATCGCTCTGGGGAGTGAGAATAAAAAGGCGTGAACGAAAAATAAAATGAGGAAGATGGTCGCGATGGAAAGCCCGACAATGTTCACGACGCTGGCTGAACGATCCCGCGCCCGCTTGCGCGCGATCGAATCTGCGTCTAAATTATCCGACCAGACGTACACCTTCTCCCCGATCTGAACACCTTTGGTGGGCTCGGTTGCAACCGTCTCGGCTGGAATAGTTTGTGTTTCATCTTCCATAGACTAGGTAAAAATAACCCCGGCTCCATGATAAAGAATTCCGACAATGGCCAGTGGGAAGAGGCTGAGGTAGAGAAGAAAGAGAATGAAAACGATGATCGCCCAAAAGAAGACGGCAAACCCGCGAAAGAAAATCATAACAAGTCGGATGAAGAAACTGATCAATCGTCCTTGAATCGACGTTTCTCCATACATCGGGACAAAAAGATTCTTCACCCAGACACCGAGTCCGAACCATGCCGATGCACCTTTGACCGAACGAACAGCCCACGATGCGCTCATTTTCAATCCACGCGTGTACCACCACACAGGAAAAAAGAGCATTCCGCCAAAAAAATCGGTGAAAAAATATGCGAGCGTGGTTGTGGCCATACTTTGTGCCATACACAACTATTGTATCACAAAACCTGGACGGGAGCTGTTCTGTAATCTTGGAGTTTACTGAGAACCTTTGATGCTTTCGCGAAGGCTTTTCATGAGTGTCATGTAGAATTGGATGTTGTGGATGGTCGCAAGGCGCAGACCGAGCATTTCGTCTGTTTTGAAAAGGTGGCGCAAGTAGGCGCGGCTTGTGGTCGCGCACGTTTCGCAATCGCAATGCGCATCGAGCGGCGCGGTGTCGAAAGCGAATTGCTCGTTTTGAATTTTGAGTTGCGTATAAAAATCCGTTGGGTTCTGACTCCAATCGACGGTCGCAGGATCCTGTGCCCAGACGAAAAGCGTGCCGTGGCGCGCGTTGCGCGTCGGCAAAACGCAATCGAACATGTCCACACCGCTGTTCACATAGTGGACGATTTCCTCGGGCATGCCGCCGCCCATGAAGTAGCGCGGTTTGTCTTCGGGGAGAAGATCGCAAACGAATTCGGTGATCCTGTACGCATCCTCGCGCTTCTCTCCTACCGAAAGTCCTCCGATCGCGTAGCCGTCGAAGCCGATGTCCATGAGCCCGCGCGCGGAACGTTCGCGCAAGTCTTCGTGCGTTCCGCCCTGGACAATTCCGAACAGGGCCGGGAGTTCCGTGTTGTCGAAGGGAACAGCGGCGACAGTCCGATGGCCCGGAGACAATACGGAGCTCCCGGCTCTGTTCGTGAACGCGTCCTTTGAACGCTTCGCCCAGCGCAAAGATCGCTCCATCGCGTCTTCATACCGATCACGATCCGAATCCCCCGCAGCCACATCGTCGAACTGCATCACAATATCCGCGCCGATCGCCGCCTGCATTTCCATCGACTTCTCCGGCGAAAGAGAGACGTGCGAACCGTCAATGTGCGACTGAAATTCGACGCCCTCTTCAGTCGTCTTATTGATTTTCGATAAACTAAACACTTGGTAGCCGCCGCTGTCCGTGAGCATTGGTCCGTCCCAACCCATAAATTTATGCAGGCCGCCAAGCTTTTTCATGGCTTCAAGACCTGGGCGAAGTAAAAGGTGATACGTGTTCGAAAGTACAATTTGCGCGCCGAGTTTTTTCACGTCGCTACTTGAAAGCGTTTTGACCGCGCCCTTTGTAGCGATCGGCATAAAAAACGGCGTCTCAATAATTCCATGAGCCGTTTCCATTTGCCCCCGCCGAGCTTTTCCGTTTGTGTTCTTGAGATGAAACATGGGTTTCTCCGAAAGAAACGTCATACCGCAGGGAACAGCGCGACAGTCGCTGGCCCGAAGGTGTGACGTTTCTTGAGGGTTACTATTCGCGTAAATCCAACTCCTCTAGCAGTTTCTTTTGCTGACGCGAGAGTTTCTTTGGCGTGACGACTTCCACAATCACAACATGATCGCCACGACTTCCTCGCGTCGGCACGCCTTTTCCGCGAAGACGCAATTGCGTCCCTGATTGCGTTCCCGAAGGAATCTTGAGATCCACGGGTCCGTCCACGGTTTCCACTTCGATGGTATCGCCGAGTGCAGCTTGCGTAAATCCGACGTTCGCGCGCGTGATAATCGTCGATCCTTGGCGCTGGAAACGCGCGTCCGTTCCAACGTGCAAACGAATAAACAAGTCGCCCGACTCTCCGCCCGGCACCGCCTCGCCTTCGCCGCGCATGCGCAGCGTCGTGCCCGGCTGAATCCCTTCGGGAACTGTTATCTTCAACGTTTTCTTCGCTCTTTTCACTCCCGTTCCCGTACATTCACTGCAACGGGTTTCCGGAATCTCCCCGCGACCACGACATTCCCCGCAAGCCGTACGGGTTTGCATGTTCCCGAGAATCGTTCGTTGAATCTTTGTTTCCATGCCGGATCCTTGGCACGTTCCGCATGTTTTCAATGACGTTCCCGGTTCAGCGCCAACTCCTCCGCAACGTTCGCACGCAGACGGTTTTGTCAACGTCACTTCCTTTTCCGTTCCAAAAATGGATTCTTCAAACAAAATATCCATGTCGACTTCGATATCACTTCCACGTTTTGTCCTCGCTCGGCCACCTCCGCCGAATCCAAACATGTCACCAAAAATATCTCCGAGGTCGTCCATGTTGATTCCTTGGAAGCCGCCAAAACCCTGACCGCCAAATCCTCCCGAACCGCCAGCTCCACCTTGGAACGCAGCCGGACCGAACTCATCGTACTGCCTGCGCTTTTCCGGGTCGCCGAGAATTTGATAAGCGGCATTTGCTTCTTTAAATTTCTCCTCATCCCCTTCCGGTTTGTCCGGATGATATTTATGCGCGAGTTTACGAAAAGCCTTCTTCACATCTTCTTGTGAAGCACTTTTGTCTACCCCTAAAATGTCGTACGGATCTTTCGCCATACTATGACTTTAGCGCGGCCATGATGAGGCCCCACATGAACGCAAGAAAAATGAGAATAAATAAGATGGAGAGTACATGGAACTGCGCGACCGAGTAGGCTAAATGAACCGAGCCCCCGCAATGCGAAGGCGGCGGCATAACCGCCGTCGCTTCTGTGGCACAACCGTCAGCGACTTCCAGGTACGCAACGATGTGCTCTTCCCATGATTGTGGCTCCCGTTTTTCAACGGGTTTTTCCAGCCTCGCCATAGATTATTTTTTCTCGTCCGGTGTGTGAATGAGTTTCGGGTCGAACGGAACAACGGCTTCTCGAATCTTCTGAAAGTTCTCTTCGTATTTCTGAATGTTCTCCGTAAGGGCATCTCGAAGTCGCACAGCATGTTCTGGCGAAATGACGACGCGGTTCAAGAGCACACCTTGCGGCGGAAAAATGGCAACCATTTCGAGAACAAATTCCTCAGCCGTATGCGCAATCTGAATCCTGTTCGCATACGTCGGCACAATACGTTCATCTGTAGCTTTGACTTGGATCTGTTGTTTTTGTTCGGTCATATGTTTCGTTTGAGTCGACGTGGCCGTTATGTCGTAGGGAACAGCGCGACAGTCGATGGCCCGTAGACATGACGGCCACGTCGACGAATTACACTTCCTTTCCGTCAGAGCCGGATCCGGCTTCGCCGGACTTTTCTTCAAAATCTGCATCCACGACCTTTTCGTCCGTTTTCTCCTGAGCAGAACCTCCCCCATCCCCTCCTTGGAAAGGAGGGGTGCCCGCGTCTGCACCTGGCGCACCTTCTCCTCCCTGGTACATCTTCGCGCCAACTTTCTGCGCGGATTCTGTGAGCTCGTCTGCGGCTTTTTTGATCGCTTCGTGATCGTCACCATCCTTCACGTCCTTGAGCGCTTCGATCTTGTCTTCGACATCCTTGCGCTCTTCAGCCGAAATCTTGCCCTCGGCATCCTTGAGCATCTTCTCGCTCGTGTAGATCATGGTCTCGGCGAGGTTCTGGTGCTCAATCTTCTCTTTCTTCTTTTCATCTTCGGCCGCATTCTCTTCCGCTTCTTTCTTCATGCGTTCAATTTCCTCGTCTGAAAGTCCGGTCGAAGCAGTGATCGTAATCTTCTGGCTCTTGCCACTCGCCTTATCGGTTGCCGACACATTCAAAATACCATTCGCGTCGATATCGAACTTTACTTCGACTTGCGGAACGCCGCGCGGCGCCGGTGGAAGTCCGGAGAGAATAAATCGTCCGAGCGTTTTGTTGTCTGTTGCCATGGGACGCTCTCCTTGAAGCACGTGAATTTCAACCGTGTTCTGGTTGTCTGCGGCCGTTGAGAAAATTTGTTCTTTTGACGTTGGAATCGTCGTGTTGCGCTCAATAAGTTTCGTCATCACACCGCCAAGGGTTTCAAGTCCGAGGCTGAGCGGCGTCACATCGAGCAGAAGCACGTCTTTCACTTCCCCGCCGAGCACGCCGGCTTGCACGGCTGCGCCCAAGGCAACCACTTCGTCCGGATTCACGCCTACGTGCGGCTTCTTGCCGAAGAACTCCTCGACTTTCTTTTGGATGAGCGGCATGCGCGTCATTCCTCCGACCATAATGATCTCTTCGATCTCACTTTTATCCAGTCCTGAATCCTTCAGCGCTGCACGAACCGGTTCGAGAGTCTTGGTGGCGAGATCGTCCACGAGCTCTTCGAGTTTTGAACGAGTCAATGTCAAGATAAGATGTTTTGGCCCTTCTGCGCCGCTCGTAATAAACGGCTGGTTGATTTCTGTTTGTTGAGCAGTGGAAAGTTCAATTTTTGCTTTCTCAGCCGCATCCTTAATGCGTTGAAGCGCAAGAGCATCCTGCCCGAGGTCAATTCCCTCCTGGGACTTAAACTCAGCAATAATCCAATCAATAATCGCGCGATCAAAGTCGTCTCCGCCAAGATGTGTATCGCCATTTGTCGACTTTACTTCCACGGTATCTTCCGACACGTCGAGCACGGAAACATCAAACGTTCCTCCTCCGAGGTCGTACACGATTATTTGCTGACCGACTTTTTTATCAAAACCATAGGCAAGTGCCGCTGCGGTCGGCTCGTTGATGATGCGCTTCACGTCGAGTCCGGCGATCTCGCCCGCGACTTTTGTGGCCTGCCTCTGAGCGTCGTCAAAGTAGGCCGGAACGGTAATCACAGCTTCCGTAATTTTCTCGCCGATTCGTTCTTCCGCATCGACTTTGAGCTTCTGGAGAATCATCGCAGAAATCTGCTCCGGCGTGTACTCCTCATTACCCATTTTCACGCCAACGCCTTCGCCTTTTTGGAAAATCTCATACGGCATGGTTTCTTGGTCGCGCTTCACTTCGGCATCATTAAATCGACGACCAATAAGACGCTTAATCGAAAATAAGGTGTCCTTTGGATTTGTGACCGCCTGACGCTTTGCCGACGCTCCGGCAAGTCGCTCGCCATTTTTTGTAACGGCCACCATCGACGGCGTCGTTCGCGCTCCTTCTTTGTTTTCAAGAACCTTTGGCTGGCCACCTTCGATCACTGCCATGCAGGAGTTGGTGGTTCCAAGGTCGATTCCGAGAATTTTTGACATAAGTTGTGTAGTTGTTAAGTGATGGAGTTATGGAGTGGTGGAGTTATGGAAATCTCCATTACTTCAATACTCCACCACTCAATCACTTGTTACGTTATTAACAATCACTTTTGCTGGACGGAGAACCTTGTCTCCAATCTTCCATCCGCGCTGGGCGACTTCGACGATCGTCTGGTCTGCCACCGTCGCGTCGCTCCGCTCACCAGCGGCATCGCAGATGTGGGGATCAAACGGATCGCCTACTTCGCAGAACGGCTCCGCTCCAAACGTTTTGAACAAATCTTCGAGCCCGGACCGAACGTGGAGAATGCCGGCAAGCCAATTTTTCTCCGCATCGCCGAGGTTTTTTGGTTGAAACCGAACGGCTTGATCAAAGTTATCAAGCACGGGAAGCAGTTGCAGACAGAGGTCTTCAACTGTGGAGCGCCGCAAATCTTGCTTCTCGCGCGCGAGATCTTTTTTCAAGTTGTCGTAATCGGCAAGCGCGCGCTTCCACCCGTTTTCAAGCTCTGCACATTTTTCTTTGAGCACCGCGAGCTCATCCATTTCCTCTGTCGCTTCTGATTGTGATTGTTCATCTGACATAATTATCGAGAAAATTCTTCATCAAGAATATGTTTTGCCCGTTCAAGAAGATCCATGTTTCGCGCATAGTTCATACGCATCGGTCCGATCAGCCCGATCAAGCCTTCGCCGCTTCCGGGAAGCGCGTACTTTACCATAATGGTCGACATCTGCTCGCCAAACGGATTCTGACTTCCAAGCATCACCACAGTGTCGTCACTCACGCGCCCGAACATGTTCGCCATCACGCTATCAAACTGATCGACGAGCTCGGAGATCGATTGCATGAGAGCGAGATCGTGGAAATCCGGCTTCATGAACAGATTCGAAACGCCGGTATAATAGCTCCATTTTGGCCCCATGGCAACAATCGCCGTTTCTCCGGAAAGCTCTACCAAACGCCGCGCCATGAACTTCACAACTTCTTCCCGGTCTTGTGAGAAAGGAAAAGATTTTCGAATCGGTGCGCCTCTGAGTCTATTGCGACCCGCTTCAACAAAATGCTGCAAGTAAAAAACATACGCCTGCTCGGTCGGAATGCGGCCGGCGGACGTGTGCGGCTGCTTGATGAATCCTTCGGCCTCGAGCACGGCCATGTCGTTTCGGATGGTGGCAGGAGAAACACCGAGTCCGTATTTTTGAACCAAAAGCTTCGACCCAACCGGTTCGGCCGTGCGAATGTATTCGTCAACGATGAGTTTCAGGATGATTTCCTTGCGAGGATCCATAGAGACGGAGTAGCGACGATTGGATGCAAGCGATTCTGCATTGCCGAAGGGAACAGCGCGACGAGTCGCTAGCCCGGAGGCAATGCAGAATCGCGCAGCGAGAGTCGTTGGCCCGAGCGCATAATAACAATGTCGCCCATGAAAACAAATTAGCACTCGCTATTTTAGAGTGCTAATTATCCGCTGTCAAGCGCGTTATTTTGCGAGCGTTTCTGCCTGTTGCCGTTTTTGATGCCTCTTCCACGCTTCAAGAGTTTCTGTCAGGTTCTTTTCTTCGACTTCGAGATGTTTGAACGTCTCCAGGTGGAGTTCCTTATTGCGGGCAAGATCTGCCCCAAAGGCAATGCGTTCGCGCAAATGCTGAGTGGCTTCTGTTTGTGAAAGCAAGTGTCGCTCGAGTGTGTCGCCGGTCGTTTTTTGCAGAACCACTTCTCCCTCTTCCGAGAAACCGACCGCTTGAAAACCATCTTCTGGCTCCCACGATCCGTCTGCTTGCTGCATGGGAATGGCGATCACGTCGTCGAGTCGGAGCTTTATATCGTTTTGTTGCATTTCCAGAACGAACCGATTGATACGCCTTTCCTTTTTCCCCGGGAGCGCGATCACATATTCTTGGCTCGCTTCATCATATCCGATGACTTGATGTGGCTGAGGACGTTCTTCCCAATTTTCGAGAAGCCGGACACTTGTTCCCGTTTCAAGACGTGGCGGCAGATCTTCGACAAGGCGGTCAAGCTCTGAACGTGCAATCCAATAGTCCAACCGAGCTCGTTCTTGTTTGAGTTGAGTGTAAGCAAGGTCTCCCTGCAGAATCACCTCGGTTCCTACTGACTCATTTTTCTGCCTCTGCATTTCACGTTGCATCACCATGATTTGTCGATCTACTTGGGAACGTTTTTCCAACCACTCTGCGGCTTGCTCGGGCGTGTAGGCACTCTCGGGCTCACGCTCTTTTTCAAAAACTTCCGTTCGTCCTTCGCCGATGGTTTCAACCACTGCGGAAGTATCATCCGGATGTGATCGGTCTGTTTCCATGCGAGCGATCTTCATTCCGGTTTCCTGCAATGCCCTCTCTGCAAATTGGTCATTCTGATTTCTGAGCAGTACGTTGGCAATCTGCTGATCCACAACGTTATCCGTGAGGCCGTCGGTCGCCAAAAGAAGTCGGTCGCCCGGCTGAAGGTCAATGTAGCGCACATCCGAAGCACTCCCTCGAACATCGTTCCACTCCTCATCGCTTTCTTCATCGTAAAAGGCAAGCTCGGCCTGTTCGGGAACGTACTGAAGATTGTCGGCCTTTCCCGGAACGCCAACGACTTCCGTGATCGACGAACGATCCTGGGCAAGTTTTTTTTGCAAAGGATTCAGGTCGTCAAAATGCATGTACTGGTCGATTTCTCTTGCCTCGTCGATCGTGAGGTCGCCCGTTTGGAGATTCGTTTCGATCTTGACCTGACGAAAGCTGTCATCACTCGTAAGTTGCTGCAAACGCTCGCCTCTTTGCAAATACATGCGACTGTCTCCAACTTTTGCAAAGTAGCCGCGCATGCGACCATCCGGAAGCTGGACGGTTTTCACTCCGGCGAAGGTAGAAGATGCCTGTTTGAATTCGGGCTTGTTCTCGGCGAGCCGCTTGACCGCCTGATTCGCATCTTGCACCATGCGCTGAATTTCTCTTGCAACCAAATCGTTGACCATGCCTTCTGTGACATTCGGGGATGATTTCAATCTCGCAAGTTTTTTATCGAGCGATGCTCCGAGCCGCGCTTGAGCAAACCGAGCGGTAATTTCGCTCGCCACGGAACCGAATCCGGTCGAAACACCATCAGCAACCGCATACAATCCATGCTCGGGATCGTTGATTTTACGATCTTCACAAAATTCCTTTTCTCGCTCAAGAACGCGCTCAGGAGAAATCCGTTGAAGCTTGAATCCCTTCTGTGCATCTTCGCCTTCATTCACGACATGCGCATCGCGAACATCGTCCGGCATGAATGCTTTTGCCTCAAGCAAAATTCGCCGCCACCTGGCGTCGAGCCGATTTTCTTTGAGATGACGTTGCATCTTCTGACCCATGTTTTCTGCCGGTTGCATATCAGCAGTATTATAACAAAAAACCGTCCAGAGTGGGACGGCACGTTCAGTTGGTGATGTTGAGCTTTGCCCAATCATCATTTGGAGTAACGAGGTAGAAGCCGACGGCCGTGATCCGACGGAAGGAACCTCTATTTTGCACCCACCTGCGTGAAAAGTCGCAAGTGAGTCTGACGCGGCCGTCATCCAGCCGTTCCCGCCAGTTGATCGTTGCGGCGCTCAATTCCCCGCGGGAGTTCCGCTCGACGACGATGGCATTTCGGAACCAGTCGACATGAACCGGCGTGTCGATCGTCACAACCCAGCCGCTTCGCCGAGGAATTTCGATCGTACAAACACCCAGCTGTTCGAGCATCCGCAACCGAGCCGGTTTGCCGTTCTTGCTGGAATTCCATCGACCATCTGCGAACAGGTAAAGGACATCCCCCACTGTTTCCTCCAAGCACAATCATTCGATGAGTAAAGATAATGGAAAAACTGGAACCTGTCAAGAGGAGGATTCCTTTTGTCCACCTGCGAGGCGCTTCCAGGAAAGCTTGCTGCTTTTTTTCTTTTGCAAAAGTTCTTTAAATCGCTCACCGCCAAGCACACTCGGCACGATCACATACGTTGCGCCCGCCAGGTAACATTCCTCTGACTCCTTTTGATTTCTCGACGCAACAATGACCACGCCTTTGTATGATTTTGAATGCAAGTAGGTAAGCAGAGAAAGCGAAATCGCGACGTCCGGAATCGTCGAAATGACCATGTCTGTTTTCTCGAGTTGGATCTCGATAAGAAAATTCTCATCGCCTGCATCACCATACATATTTGGTTCCCCAAGCTCGGAAAGCTCCGTAACGATATGTGGGTCGAAATCGATGATGAGATATGGTTTCTTCATTTTTCGAATCGGTTCAAGCAACACTTTTCCCATCCGATGAAATCCAAACAAGACAACCTTCGGCGAAACTTTGCGCTTGCCTTGATTTTTGGAAGAATGGACGCGTTCAGGTTCGAGGAATTTGAAAACCGGAGCAAGCTTCCCGTAGATCCAGGTATTATTTTCGATCATGTACGCGCTGGCAGCAATCGTAACAAGGCCGACACCGGTCGCAAGCGCAAGTGATTCTTCCCCGACCTGCCCGGCGGCGATTCCCGCTGCAATCACAATGAATGAGAACTCCGAAATTTGGGCAACGGTGGTGCCGGCCAAAAATCCCGTGCGTGGATGGTAGCCAAGTGCGCGCATGATGAGCATGACGATAATCGGATTTCCAATCAGGATGAACAAACTGAAAATAATGGTCGGCACAATCATGGATTCAAGCGATCCGAGTGTGAGCTGCGTGCCCAAGAGGATGAAAAAAATGATGAGGAAAAAATCGCGGAGCGGACGTATTCGCGCATTAATTTCACGCTCAAACACGGTTCCGGAAAGAGTGATACCGGCAATGAGCGCGCCGAGCTCGACACCAAAACCAAAGGCAACCAATACTCCGGCAATCAAGAAACACCACGCGACCGCAAAAATGAACAAAAGCTCTTGGGAGCGCGCCGCGTAGGCGACAAGCGGTGGGATCACGCGTGTCGAAACAAGATAGAGGACGGGAATAACGATGATGCTCTTAATGAGCGCGCCGAGGACGACGTCTTCTGGCGCCATTCCCGATCCGACAGAACCAAGCCAAAGCAGGATGAACATGGCGATAAAATCTTGAACCAGCAAGAAGCCAACGCTGATGCGGCCGTAAAGCGAGTCGAGATCGCCTTTGTCCATGAGCAGTTTGATGACGATAATTGTGCTCGAAAAGGTAAACGCAATGGCCAAGAATAAACTGGTCATGAAGTCGAATCCGAGGAGTTGGGCAATCACGTAACCGATGACGGTTGTGAAAATAACTTGACCGACCCCTGTGGCAAGCGCGATTCCTCCAACGTCTTTTACACTTCGCCAATTCAATCCAAGTCCAACGGTGAAAAGCAGAAACGCCACGCCGATTTGCGACATGACTTCAAAAATTTCTGGCGAACGAGCCACGGCAAACAGGCCGGGACCGACCAAAATACCCGTAATGATGTAGGCAATAATGAGCGGCTGCTTCAAACGGTAAACCAACATCGACAGACCAGCTGCGATGACGAGAACCATGCCGATTTCAAAAAAGAGTTCCTCCAAAAGCATGGACCTAGTATATCACAAATGCCGGCTATTTTTGATACAGATCAAAAGACTTATCCATGCTATACATTTGGTTGGCAACGGCGTCCAAACAAACATCGCGACGCCAGCCGTCCATTTTCAAACATTGCTCGACAGCAGAATCTGGATGGTAACGGCTCAATCGTTCCATCACACCCTCAAGGCAAACAAATTGATCATCCTCTGTTCCGAAACTGCAGAGTTCTTCCGCGCTGAGGAGACCTCTTTTCACGATCGTCATGTGACCGTTGCCGATTCCGTGGAAACATCCGAGCCGGTTCGCCCCCTCCATGGCTTCGCAGACACTCACAAGATCGCCGAGCGTTCGTCCTTGCGTGTAATGTTTCACCGTCTCAAAACCAAATCGATAACGGAAACAAGCGGCGGGATACGCGTGCTCGCCGCAGGGTGAAAAGTCGACGACATCCTTGTTCTCCTCGAAGTCAAAATTTCTCTCAACGTATTCCATGTATCCGCCCGTCGCGCAGTAGTATTGCATTGGATACGATTCGAAGAACTCGCACATACGCATGGCCTCGTCGATATCGTAATCCGAAATAAACATCAAGGCGTGACCAACTCCGTGCGCACAATCACCAACCGAATACGGACCTTGTCCATCTTCGAACACCGCGTCCGCGCACATCGACTTCATTTTTTCCTCAACATCCTCGATCTCTACGTGCGTGCCCGGGTCGAACACTCCGAGTTCTCCAGAAGGATCAGCTGGTCTCTCAACCTCGAAGGCCTCCATCATCACACCGTGCATGCAGCCGGAAAAACAAGCGTCATCGCAGGTGGCGAGCGATTCTTGGATCGATCCAACCCTCTCAAAAATCACTTTTCCAAGATCGTGCCCGCGGTCATGGCAGGTTGGGTAAACGGAGTGGAGAACTTGAACAATGCCGTTGGCGCCAATTTCATCGATCCATGCTTCATACAGCGGACGCAAGGCAAATCCATTGGTTTTGGATAAAATGTCGGCGAACTGTACTTGCTTGTCGATGGTTTCCAAAAGCGGTTTCTGCAACTGCATTTGCGCAACTTCTGGGTCAACATAATCGACTTCTCCTCCGGAAAAGGATCGTGGATTCTCAAAAAAGAAAAAAGCTCCGACCAGAGCAAAAAGGACGAGAAACATGACAACGACTGCGACAATTTTCATTTTCATACCATTGGAACTTTTGCAGAGATCCCATTGAAAGAGTAAGCAATTTACCCGGAAGCGTCAATCATGTTGAACGTAGAAGAAAAACCCACGCGCCAGGATGGTGCGTGGGAATTTTTTATGGACTAGCTGTTTACGCGATTCTCAATGACCTGCCGTCTTGTCCAATTGTATGTACCGTCAAATTCACTCACGCTTCCTATCGAATCGCCCATGCGATAGTTTTGGAAGATTCCAGGGTCAACGTCGATGATGTAGTCGGACCAATTCGCGCCGAGCAGATCGATCATCACCGTCTCGGAGGTAACGTGACGCAGAAGATACGCGCCATCAACATCAACCTCAACGTGGTACACGCGCGGATCCGATTGAATTTTTACGAACACAACGCTTGGTTTTGGAAGCATTGGCTTTGCAAGGGGAAGCGTTCCAAGAGTGGCATCTGTCACCCAGATAACCTCATCCCAGCTTTGTGCCCAAGTCATGAAGGTTTGCGCGTCCCAGAAGGCATGACGGTTCATGTCTTGATCGATATAGTAGACGGTCGCGTAATTGTACGATCGGACATACCAGCCTGGAAGGACGGAGGAAACGGCTTCTGGTTGGTTATCCCATGGCGAGAGAGCTGTTTCTCCGGAAAGAGGCGCGATCTTGCGGCCTTCGCTGTCGAAGGCAACGCCGGCGTTGATTTCATCGTCGCTGAGCGTTGGAATTGGCTCGCACGCACCACCCACAAGCTCGAAGCCTGGGTTGCAGGAAGTCAGCTCAAGGGCGACGATTTCAATGTCTATCGTGTCGCTGTCGAGCACGGCTTTTCCGCTGTCATACGCGCGAGCCGTGAGCCTTGCGTCTCCGGTTGCCGCGCCTGAAGGAACCTGGACGGAGGCAGGGCTTCCCGTTGTGCTGAGTCCGGTTGCAAGTTTGAATGTCGTGCCATTCTCATCTTGAAGTTCCAGATCGACAGAATCAATTCCGAGGCCAGAAATCTCATAGTACACATCGAAGAAAGATTCGAGTTGGAGGGAGTCGCCTGCCATTGGATCCGTCAAAGCAATCATCGGGGTCGTTGATGGCTGGCTGACCGTTCCGCCTCCACCTCCGCTAGACGCTTTCCTCGCGGTAAAAGTGAAACTGAAATCTGGCCCAAAGAAATCGTTTCCAGAGCCGTCCAGTGCAAGCGCACCATCGAAAATATACACGGTAACTTCGTCCAGATTCGTGAAATTGTCGTGTTCGATGGTCATGACCGTACGACCTGCGCTATCGAGGGTAAATGCAGTAAGGGGGTCTTCAATTCCACCTGGATCTGGATCAACATCAAAATCGATACTGAGATCGTCAATCGTCGATGTGTCCATCTCTTCGGAGAAGGTGATCACGATATCCTTGTCGAGCGGCTTCAAAATTCCGCCATCTAAAGGACTTGTTGATTCGATGACAACACCCGCCATGTCCACATACGTTATCTGGCCTTGAGCCTGTTCGACGTTGTCAGAATTCCCATTCAAGTCTGTCAGCACGAAGCTCGATTGGGTCGTAATCTCGATGTCCGTGCTGTCTTCGGCGGTATCAATAACGGTCGCTTCGTCCACATCCATCAAGACAGACGTGGTGCCATTTACCGTTATGAGATCCGTTGTGGAAGCAGTGAACTGCAGTCCGTCAAAATCCCCATCATTGGAAAACGTGAGGTCGCGCTGCGCCAAAACGCTGAATTGGCTGACTCCTTCAGAGAAGCCGAGCTCGATTTGATCCACTCTTCCATTTCCATCATCATCAAAGTATTGCGCCGTAACGATTTTTGGATCCGCCTTATCAACTTCCGTTCCCAGTGCGTCACCGGTTGCAAGCCGATTGCCTGCTTCGTCACGCAGGCCGGCAATGGCATTATGCAGGTAGACGATATCCGTTGTATCAAGTTCGGTCGTAAAATCAAAACGAATCTTGTCATCATCCGGACCGACATCGTTGCCCAGGCCGTCACACCCGCCGCTTTGCGTACTAAAGGAACTCGGCACCACCTCTCCGGTTCCGTCATTGGTGTCGTCGACATCACCCTCGAAGTTCGCGACATCCACGGTGTCATCCCAGATAGCCTGGTCGAAAGTAACCTGGATGCGGTCAATCTTTCCATTTCCATCTACATCACACGAATAGGTGTTAGAAATGGTCGGAGCGGAAACGTCCCAGGCCGTCGGGTTAGAGATCGTTGCGCTCGTGTTGGCAGAATTTACCGGATTTCCGGCCGCATCAAACACGATACCTGCATCCTCAATAGCAAGGTAGGTCGAAGGCGTCGTCGGTGCTGTGGTTCCGCCGTTGAAAAAGGCGGTCGGGTCAAAATTCAAAAGGACGCGAATCTCATCTGTGATCGTTGCTCCAGAAGTGAAAATTCGATTGCCGGTTTCGCTGGACGTCGTCATGTCGCCCCCATCCGTGGCAGACCAGCTTAATATTCCGGCCAGAGTCCGCGCTGTCGTCATGGCTCCAATCGTTGTCGTTGTGTCATGCGGCCCAGAACCGTCATCTCCGCCATCGCCATCAAGGGAGATAAAGATTCTCTCCGTGTAGTTGATAAGAACCGCATTAAACACATCTCCGACTGAATAGGTCGTGAAGGTAATGCTTTCAATCACCGGCTTGGCGCTATCAGCGACCGTAATGTTCAATTTGTCTGTAATGACGCCCGAGTCTTGCAAGCTGTCGTTTGTGTCGTCATTGTCATAAGAAATGACGGGATCGGTTGCACTGCCGGTTTCTGCCGCATCAGCGTTCACGATCACATACACAACCGCATCCGAACCGTCGCAATCCCCTTCTCCGGTTCCTTCCGGATCCGCGGCACTGATCCCGGTGATCGAAATATTGAAATCCCCTGCCGTATTCACGGTCCAGTCGCCTGCCTCGTAGGTACACTGGGTGATATTTTCGTCAAACGTGAGCTTTATATGATCAACGGATCCATCGTTATCGGTATCGAGATATTCTGCGGAGGAAACGGTGTTCGCAGCAAATACTGGAACGATCGCGCGTGAAAAAACAAAAGCAACGAGCAGAGTAAGAATCATCAGCGTGATAAGTGCAGTCAATTCAAAACTCTCCCTGTGAAATAGAATGGATCGGACGGGCCGTGGCATAAGTTCTTTAAATTATATCAATAAATAGGGCGCGGTTTTTGACTAAGGCTAGTTTAGCACAGCTATATATGCTTGAGAAGACACAGAAACCGTTCATAAAACGACCCCTCTGAATTTGTATCCAGTAAAGTAGGCACGGGGAGGGCAACGAATGTGAGAAAGTTTCTTAGCCACTTTAGTGGCGTCACACGGGGCTGAAGCCCCTTTGAAAACGCATAAAGCTCTCAAGGAGCCTTATGAACGTTCAACGCGTGGGGGGTTGGACAGTGCGAATCTGTTTTGGAGGGAATGTTCTTTTGCTCATGTGACAGTAGTGTAACAGAATCAAAAAGTGGGCACTTTCGTGTCCACTTTTTGGGGTATAGATCACCTCTCGGGGATCGTTTTTTCGCTAGATTAGCCGTTTACTCTGGCAATAATGGTTTGTCGTGTCGTCCAATTATAGACGCCATCAAATTCATTCACGCTTCCTATCGAATCGCCCATGCGATAGTTTTGGAA
>Ga0326597_10001286_pt1 | contig 40957 bp, 63 predicted proteins | sample RVTome_12_FD_203789 | JGI IMG/M metagenome (GOLD analysis project Ga0326597, IMG submission 203789) | Soil microbial communities from uranium-contaminated site in the Upper Colorado River Basin, Wyoming, United States - RVT100D185 | ecosystem: Environmental > Terrestrial > Soil > Contaminated >... | reverse complement strand
GGCGAGGTCGATCCCGCGCCGCATGTTCCACATATCCGACGGACTGCGAGGCATCCGCGAAATCTGCGCCAAGTCCCGCGCGATGGTCCGACGCTGCGGCGTGCGGCTCATCATCATCGACCACGTGCAGATCATCCGCCCCGACGGCCGCCACGAATCAAGGCACCGCGAGTTAGCGGTAATAGCGGACCAACTGCACAACCTGTCGAAGCGGACCGGTGCGTGCGTCTTAGCGCTGTCGCAACTGAATCGACAGGGCGCCGACCAACCGAGCCTGTCGCACTTACGCGACTCCGGGGCGCTGGAAGAGGTGGCGGACATGGTGATCCTGATGCACCGCGAGGAAGGGCGAAGCGGGAACCCCCAAGAGACTCCGGTGGTCATTCACGTCGCAAAGAACAGGGACGGTCCTACATGGTCATACACCGTGTGCTTCCACAATCCGACCATGCGATTCGAGGAGCGAAAGGATGACGAATGGACGAAAGGCAGCAAGAGCGATGCCGAGCCGAGTCAACCGGTTCACAAGATTCCAGTGCGGGCAATGCACGAAGACCCGCAGGAGGAGATTCCGTTTTGACTGACGGAGTCCTATTGCGAAAGGTCATGAGAACGGTTGCACAACATGCGTTCACCCATCGAAAGAGGGACATTGGACTTAAGATGCCCGGTGAACGCAATCCGCTTGTTACCTGTGAATGTGGATGCGGACGCAAGTTTCGCAAATACGATTCTCAAAACCGGCCGAGGCGCTTCGTCTCAGGCCACAATACAAGCCTAAGGGGGTGATGCCTTATGCCAACCAAAATCGCGTGGACGGATAGGACCTGGAACCCGACGACCGGATGCACGAGAGTTTCGGGGGGCTGCTGAGCGACCACTGTTACGCCGCGTCGATGACCAGGCGGCTCGAGGCGATGGGCCGTCCGGAGTATGCGGGGCTCGTTCATAACGGGCATTTCAACGGGACGGTGCGGACGCTCGAGGATCGTTTGGCCGACCCGCTTCACTGGCGCAAGCCTTCGCGCGTGTTTGTCAATTCGATGAGCGATCTGTTTCATCTGGGGGTGCCGTTCGAGTTTTTGGACAAGGTGTCCGCGGTGATGGCCCTGTGCCAGGAGCACGAGTTCCAGGTGTTGACCAAACGCCCGGAGCGGATGGCTGGCTACTTCGAGAACCTGACCCACCGATCGAAGCAATGGTGTAAAGCGTCGCTCCGAGGCACGACGCCAATATGGTCCGTAGTGCCGCGATGGCGGCTGAATCGAATATACGACGAACGCGCGGAGAAGGGTCTTGACCCGGACGAAACGGGGAAAGACGACATCGTGTACGATCAGATCGATTCCGAGACGGATTCAGGCGCTCGTCCGCTCCGCAACGTCTGGCTCGGGACGTCCATCGAGGACCAGGCCACGGCCGACCGGCGGATTCCGCATTTGCTTCGCTGCCGCGCCGCGGTGCGGTTCCTCAGCGTCGAGCCGATGCTGGGCGAGATCGTCTTTCGCCCGTGGATCGAATATGCCCCCGCCCTCTTCCGGACCGGCGCAGACCACAATCCGATCCATTGGTTGATCGTGGGTTGCGAATCCGGTGCGAAGCGCCGACCATGCCGGTGGGAGTGGATGGAATCCGTCGTCGAGCAGTGCCGCGCCGCTGCCGTTCCTGTGTTCGTCAAGCAGCTTGCTGAGCGGTCCGATGGAACGGGCAAGGTTTACCGGCACGAGCCCGGCGAGCCGTGGCCGGAATGGGTTCCGCGCGAGTTGCGTGTTCAGGAGTGGCCCGACAAAAGGGGGAATGATGTCTAAATGCCGAAAGTGCAGCTCGCCACGCGCGCAAACGATCTGTACCTACTGCGAAGAGCCGTTGACCGCCGACGAACTGGAAGCGCCGCACCAGCGGGACGGCGACATGTACTGCGACGATTGCTGGAGCGACAACTTCGAGTTCATCTGTTGTCTATGCCGCAACCTTGAGGACGACGAATACCAGCATCGGTTCCTTGTGGTAACAGAGCCGACCGACGCCGAGTGCGGAAAGACCGTGGCACCAGGAGTCTACGAGATAGTCGAGACCCCGTACTACGGCGGGCCGATCATCGGTCGCCTGCACATGTTCGCCGATTCTATCCGGCGCGTCGCGGACCTGCCCGCTGGGATCGATGCGGACGGCTGCCCATGCGGCCACCTGTGCCGGGGGTGCGCGAATGGTGTTGTGGGCGTCAAAGTCTGATATGACCACGCCCCGCGGCTTGTGTCGCGGGGCGGCGAGGACAAACATGAATGAGGAACACGAGGACTCCTGGACGAGCTTGAAGGATGCCTGGATGAGCTTTCGGGACTCGACGCGGCCGGGCACTTCTGCGAGTCCGTCCAGGAGAAGTACGAGTCGATGCGTGAGTGGTACGACGAGCACGGGAAGCTGACTGATAAGCAAGCCGTCGCCGTCGAGAACATGATCGCCGGATGCCGGCGGTGGACCGACAACTGCGAGTAGGAGATCGAGTCATGGGACGCGCAAAGCTAAAGGTGACCGAGCAAGACGACCTCATCCCCGACGTTCGGCCCGAGAACGAGAAAGAAATTCTGCGGCTGGCGCAGGCGTTCGTCGCCGCCAAGCGCGCGCACGAAAAGATCGGAGTTGAAAAGGACAATGCCGCCGAGCGGCTGGTCGAGGCGGCGCGTGAGTCCGACATCGAACCGATCGGCGACGATACGTACATCGTGGTCGTTGACGGGACGAGGATCGAGGTACGGCCGGGCAAGGTCAAGGTCAAAGTCAAGATGCGCGGGGACGGCGAATGAAACGACAACCGTACGTTGACCTGGGAGTTGGAATCGTCGCTATTCAGGGCATCAAGTTTGTCCGGCGCACGGACCGGCCGCCGAAGCACTACGCGACGGAACAGCGGTCCTACACACTGGAACTCGCGTACAAGGGCAACACGGCGTGCCCGTTGCTACTCGACTTCGGTTCGGACGAGGCGGCCCGCGACGCGGCGTACCACAAGCTCCGAGACGCGATGTTCGCCGATGGGAGATAACCAGGTGGACACTGAACTAAAACGAAATCAAGTAGCGGCATGTCTCGCGGCTGGACACAATACGTTCGACATATTCCCAAGGTCCGGACTTAGCCTCGCCCGGGACTGGCTGAAAATGCACGCGCGGATCGCGGAACTGGAGCGCCAGATTGAGGAGCGGAGCAAAGACGACAAGAGCAACGCGGCATGGCTGCGTCGGATCGCGAAACGTATTCGCGACGGCTATCAGCCCATCCAAACCGGACCGTGGCCGCTGGGCTTCGACCAAATCGCCTACCGCCTCGACCCGCCGGAACCGGAGAAGGAGCCTAGGGAGAAGCCGTATCGCCTTGTTATGTGTGCTCCATCGACGCCGCTCACGCAGTGGTGCTGGCACGTGAACGAGAACAGGGTCAACGGCCGGTGCATTGCGACCGGAACACAACCTACCGAGGAACTCGCCCGCCGCGACGCACAGGCCGTGATCGCCGCCAACTGGCCGGAGTGGACCGAGCAGCCGATGGGCCTGACGGGGGTTAAGGAGTGAAGTCGGGCGAAACCGAACTCGTCAAGGCCGCAATCGCGTATCTGAGGATGCGGGGGTGGATGGCGTGGCGAAACAACACTGGTGCGATGGCCTGGTCGCACAAGGGGAAGCGCTGGTACGTTAAGTTCGGCGTTCCCGGCGCATCGGACGTCTTCGCCATCAAATTAGGTAGCGGGCGATTCCTCGCCGTCGAGTGCAAGGTCGGAAGGAACAAGCCGACGAAGGCGCAACAGGCGTTCATCGACGACGTGAGGCGGCATGGTGGACTCGCGGTCTGCATCTGGAGCCTAGACGACCTGCACGAATACATCGGAGGCTGACGACATGAACCCTGAACAACTATCGACCGAGGGCTTGATAGTCCACGTCGAACTCGATTGCTGCCCCAATGTCCTCAGCGATTGCCCGAAGTGCGCCGAGATCGCCCGGCGGCTGCGGCTCTTGGACGAACTCGAAAAGACGGGGAAGGACATGCTTCGGGCGCTCGCTGGCGCATACCCGGAGATCGCCTTAGCATTGGAGAAAACGAAATGAGCGGTGAGTACGGAGAGCCGTGGGTGATGCGGACGGGCGCCGAAGGCAGACAGGGATACGACTGCGCCGACGCAACAAAAAAGGAGACACAGAATGATGGCCAACGAGATCATGCAATTGGTGGAACCTGGGCGACGGGTTTCGATTTACCACGAGTGCAACCTGGCGTCCAAGCGCGACCTGCTGTTCGCGGGCGCGGAGAAGCTGCTCGCGGCGGGGTTCGACGATTGGTTTGTGGGCGTCCTGCCCGACGATGAAGGCGCCAACACTATTGGAGAGTTCTATCGGCGATTCCCGGAGGCGTACGTGGCGGTGATGTACAAGCCCAATCAAGCGATCGGCCCAAAACTCGTCACGAACCTTGCGAGCGATGAACAGTGGGAGAAGCTCGCCGACCTTATCTCGTCGGCGGAGGCCCCACCCGTAGCCATCGGCCTGGACCTGGAGCAGGTGTGGCGCGATCTTGTTTGGAGCGAGAACGCCGCGCCGTGGAAGTGGAACGATTTTCGCTCGGCTATCGCGAATGCCTTTGACCCAATCGACGAAGAAACCATCCGCTACATATACCCCGCACTGCCGAGCGCACCTGCTCGCCAGCCAGTAGCACGCGACCTGGTCATGGCCTGGGCGTCGGTCGCGGACCCGTTCATCGACAACGTCTCGGTCAACGGACCGGGAGCGGCCGACAACCCGCACGCTCAGGCCGCTGGCGACCAACTCGCGCAGCTCGGCCTTCGCGCCGTCGGCCTGGCCTACTGCACGCGCGACTACTACCCGTGCACGCGCGACGGGTTCACGGCCGCCGTGCGCACTGGGTTCAAGCGGTACAACCACATCATCATCAACCCCGGCGAGGCGAACCTGCTCGCGCTTGGGGAGGCGTTGAAATGAGCGACGCGAAAATCGATCCCACGTTGAAGCTGTGTCCGTGGTGTGGTGAGGAAGCCGAGATGGTGACTAGGTCGCGTCACGACTACTACGTGCAATGTACGATGACGTGTGCCCCAGCACATACTACGCACACGACGAAGGCCGCTGCCGCCGCAGCATGGAACCTCCGCGCCCCCGACCCCGACGTCGAGAGGCTTGTCGAGGCGGCGGCGGCGATCTGCGACCCAAACAACACAGTGGACGAGACGTACAGCCGCATGAAGGCCCTGCGCGACGCCCTCGCCGCGCTCGACTGCGAGACTCCACAGCAATCAACCCGTGGCGAGACGCCTACCGCGGTCGAAGCGCTCGAAAAGGCTCATGCGGCCGGTGGTAACGCATGGGACGAGATCGACGACCCCGAGCAGTATCTCCGCGAGCATGTGCGCGGCACGCACTGTCCCGAGTGCCACGCCGAGTACGCCCAGGTCTGCAAGTGCGTGGAGACTCCCCTTATCGACGCGGCGAGGAAGGAGGCGGGACGTGGCTAAGGCGTGTTGGTGGTGCGCTGTGTGCGATCGCATTGTGCCAGGAGTTGAGGTTACACACGAGGAACGGCACGACCCAAGAGCAGGCGGATGCGATGAATACGTTATTCCCGCCGTCGTGTGCGAGGATTGCGATGGATGTGGGTACTCGGGAATCTATCACGATGGTCGCAAGCAATCATGCGAACGGTGTGGAGGCCACGAGGACTCTCTTGGCCGTGGGTGTACCGTTGTGGAGGGGAAGGATGCGGGGCGGTGAACGATCCAACACTAGTGCCCGGAGACTACCTATTCGACTGGGTTCTCGTGCAAAGCATGTGCGGCGGTAGGCTGTGCGAATTGCAATATCGGGATGAAGCCGCCGGGGTCTCGCGCCTCTCGTTCACGAGTCGTGGTGGAATACGGAGCGAGTTCTATTTAGACGGATGCAAAAAGCCGTTCCTTTCGGAGCTAGAACTGTACGATGCGTGGATGAAGCGCGACCAGGAACGATGGGTCCGTGTGGACGAACACGGGCTGAGAATCGTAGAGGGGAATCGGGATGCCTGACCTAAAACTGAAACTCGTCTACATCGCCGGGCCGTACCGGGCGGACACCGAGAACGGCGTCCACGAGAACATCGAGGCCGCGAGGAAGGTCGCGGTTGAAGTCTGGAAACTCGGGGCCGTGGCCGTCTGCCCGCAACTGAACTCGGCCTACATGTGCGGCGTCGTCCCGGTCGAGCGTTTCCTCGAGGGCGGCCTCGAATTGGTGCGCCGTTGCGACGCGGTAATGCTGCTTCGAGGCTGGAGAGGTTCAATTGGTTCGCAGAGCGAGTTCAACCTTTCCGTCAGGCTGAGGATTCCGCAGTTCGATGAAGGGGATTTGCGCAACGGCGCACTCAAACGGTGGATCGATGCCTGACTCCCGGATCATCGAGGGAGATTGTAGGGCGCGGCTCACGCTGCATCCCATGACATTCAAGGAAGCCAAGAAGTTCATGGATCACCACCGCCACCACCGGCCGCCGACAGGGGGCCTCTTTGCGATCGGGGTCGCGCGCGAAGGTGAAGATGAGCCGTGCGGCATCGTAATCGTCGGTCGGCCGGTGGCCCGCCTGCTGGCTGACGGGTGGACCGTGGAGGTCACGCGGCTATGCACGGACGGAACGCCCAACGCATGTTCGATCCTCTATCGGGCAGCGTGGCGCGCCGCGCGGGCGATGGGCTATCGACGGCTGGTGACGTACACGCTGCCCGAAGAGGGCGGGGCCTCTTTGCGCGGCGCGGGCTTTACTCTTATCGGCGAATGTGGCGGCGGGACGTGGAATCGCAAGACACGGCCGCGCGTGGACCTGCACCCGACGCAGAAGAAGTTCCGCTGGGAGGTCTGCGCATGAATGACTCCCGGATCATCGAGGCATACGAGTGCGACCGGTGCGGGGCGTGTTGTGAGCGGCTCATCATCGAAGTCGAGCACGAGGACGTACTGCGCGAGCCGAAGATCGCGGAATCGGCGACCCTACTTGATGGGCGAGGGAAGCTGCCGCTGGTGGACGCTCAGTGGGGGCTTGCCTGCGGTAGCGGGTGCCCCTTCGGCTCTCATGACGCCGACGGGAAACATGCCTGTAGAATTTACGCGACGCGGCCCGGCGTGTGTGTGTCCATGCAGGCCGGAAGCGAGCAATGCGTCATGGCACGGTCGATTATCGGCTTGGAGCCGCTACGTCCGGTCAGGCGTGAAGCGACCATCGGACTCCGGATCATGGAGTTGGCCCGAGGAGACAACAATGCCTGACCCCCGGATCATCGCCCCGTTCCCCTATTTCGGCGGCAAGGCTCGCGTAGCGAGTCTCGTCTGGTTGGCGCTCGGAGACGTTGGCCACTACCTCGAACCGTTTTTCGGATCGGGGGCCGTGCTCCTTAATCGGCCCCCGTGGCACGCGCGGAAGATTGAAACGGTGTGTGACGCCGATGGACACGTTGCAAACTGCTGGCGGGCGATCCAGTTCGCGCCGGACGAGGTGGCGCGATCGTGCGACTGGCCGGTGAACCACGCTGACTTGATGGCGAGGAAAAAAGAGTTGAACGCCGCGACGGCCGATCTGCTCGCCCGCCTCTCGAGCGACGCGGAGTATTGCGACCCGAAGCTCGCCGGGTACTGGGTGTGGGCCGCGTCGTGCTGGATTGGTCATGGACTGATCAGCCCGAAGCAGAGGCCGCACGTCGGCGACGCGGGGATGGGCGTACACCAGACGAAGATACCGCACGTCGGCGACGCGGGGATGGGCGTACACAAGACGAAGATACCGCACGTCGGCGGCGCGGGGATGGGCGTACACCCTCGCGATGCGTACCGGCCGGAAATCTACGGATGGATGCGGGCGCTGTCCGAGCGACTGCGAGGCGTCCGCGTCGTGTGCGGCGATTGGTCGAGAATCTGCGGAGGTAACTGGCAAAGCAAATGCGGCGTTGCGGGCGTGTTCTTTGATCCGCCGTACTCTGACTTAGCGCAGCGCGCCCCCGGACTCTACTCGACGGATTCGCTACAGGTTGCGCACGACGTTAGGGCGTGGTGCATCGATCGCGGTGCGAGCGAACGATACCGTATCGTGCTCGCCGGTTACTACGAGGAGCACGCCGAACTGCTGGACCGCGGCTGGCGAGTGCATCGGTGGTCGGCGACCGGCGGGTACGCGCGATTGGCGAAAGACCAGGACAGTCCCGGCCGCGCCAATCGCCACCGGGAGGCGTTGTTTTTTTCGCCGCACTGCCTGGAGGCAGACGCGGACGGCAAGTGGGAGTTGTTTCCATGAAGGCACTTACCGTTTGTCAACCCTACGCAGAACTCATTGCCTGCGGTGAGAAGTGGGTCGAGAACCGGAGGTGGCCGACCAGCTACCGCGGACCGCTCGCAATCCACGCGGGCAAGTCACGCACGTGGCTTGGTCCAACAGACGAATCGCTGTACCACAACATGGCGTTCGGCGCGATCGTTGCCGTGTGCAGGCTGGACGCTTGCGTCCGATTCAATTCAATCACCGGCAGCCACGATCCCAAGATGATCGAGCTTGCGGCGCACGAGCACACCGAAGGCCCTTGGTGCTGGGTTCTGCGCGACGTGCGGCGCATCACGCCGGTGCCCTGTCGCGGGGCGCAGGGCCTGTGGAACGTCCCGAATGACTTGGAGTTGTTTCCCGCCGCAGGCGGGGAGGAGTAGAAGATGCCGTTGTATAAGGTGCAAGATTCGGACCGGCCCATGTTCGTAGTGGGCGAGTCGTTCGAGCGGGCGCTGGAGATGTGGAAAGTCCAGGTAGCCAGCGAAAACCCGGATTGTGACGTATCGCCGCCGGATGGCATCACCCTAGTTGCTGATGACCTCGAAATCCTAATCGCGCACGGAACACCGACCGGAAGGTGCGTGGATGATAGCCTGGCAACGCCCGCCGATGGCGGGTTGCGTCCCCGGCCTGGTGCGGCGTAGAATTCCGGAGTTGCGGAGTAGCGCATGAAGAGGCTGATGGCGTTATCAGGGCTGTTGCTTGTCGGCGCGTGCTTGCCGATGGGCTGCTCGCTGCTCACGCTCCGTCCCGGAGACGGCGCAAAGCCAGCCCCATCGCCGGACGATCCACTTTCGAGTCTCGGAATTCAAGCGGCGTCCGACCTGTTCGTAATTCTGGCGGTCGTTGGCCACCGCTACCTGTACCACAAAAAATCTAAGATTTGCGCGAGCGCTTCGCCCGCGAACGGTGCTAAGCATGGTGATGGGACATGAACGGGAAAATCAGATGGCTGTTGGCGGTGGGGTGGTGGCTCGATTTTCTGCTTGGGGCATGGTCGCTCGCACTGCTCCACGGCTACTGGGCGGGATACTCCACGCGATGGACACACTGGACGACCGACGGGGTTCCGATGAGCGCGAGCACGGCGGCGACGTTCCTGGGGTTCGCCCTGCTCGGCGGGATAACCCTGGAAATCCTGACGCGCATGGTTTCTGGCGGTGGCTCGATCGCATCACGGCTGAGCAGGTGGTTGGCCTGATCGTGTTCGCGTTCTTATTCGTGTATGCCCTGGTGCGCGGCATGGACCCGACGATCTCGGGAATCCTGATCGGCGTGGTGTCGTACCTGATCGGCGACGCCCGCCGCGCAATGAAGAACGGGAACGGCAGGAAATGAGCCGCATCGAACGCGCAGCTTGGACGGTCGGAACGCTGGTCGCAGCGTTCGTGTTAGCTGCGATGTTCGTTCAGTTCGCTATCTGGCTGCAACGCGCGCAGCCGAGCGTGAGTTACCCATGAGCTTCTTCCCTCCGCGGACGGCCCCGAACACTCCGGCCCGAACGACACGGGGCCGTCCGTCCCTTGGGATGATGGAGAATAGGAAGTGTTCTCGGCCTACAAACGAAGACGCAGGAACGCGAAGGTCTTATCGCTGATAGAGAAGTGGGCGAACGAGCCAGGGGACTACGATGAGGGCGTGATGAAGGCTCTCGATCGCATACTCAAGTCACCGCGAGAGTACATGATCCCGTGCATCTGCAAGTCAGTGCTGGTAGATAGCAATGGGAACGGCTTGATCCTACAACTCCGCAGCAGCGGCCAGCCTCTAGTGGGTAACGAGCCGATGGACTGGAGTCGAGAATCTCTCCGGCTTTTGATGGACGAGATCATGGGCGCAAAGATAGAACTACTGTTCTCCCAAAGCGGGAGCGAGTTTTTTCAGTCCGACACAGTTGACCTCTAACGAAAGGAAACGAAGATGAAGTTGTCCAAGTGCCTCTCTTTTCTGCTCTTGGTCGGTGTCTCGTTCGGAAGCTCCGCGTGCGTGATGCACGACGGCGCAGGCGAGCGACGTTGGACGGTCGGAACGGCCGAGCATCCGGTCTTGTCTTACGTGTTGTCCGCAGAGGCGGGGACGTTGGACACGACGGCGAGCCTCGACCCGACGCAGGCGGTTGACTACGCCGCCGCGACGGTCAAGCGCTGGGTTGCGGGACTGATCGGCATGTTCCCGGCGAAGGCGGCGGTGGCGGATGGCGGCTGAAATCTGTCCGTTGTGCCGGGGTCAGGGCGTGGAAGTGCGCAGGTTTCCTGGCGACGGCATGCCAAGCACGATGGCATTGTCACCGACGAAGGTGGTCTGCCACGCATGCAATGGCAAGGGAATCATCTGGCCGCCGACCGACGTTCCCGGCCCGTCGGACAACGAGTTCGGTCCGGGCGCTGAGCCGTTGTCGGTAGAACTAGGCCGTAGCGCGTGGAGACGTATGGCCGATGAATCGGACGACGGATGAAACGATTGCGGGCGGTGGCCGTCGGGATCCGGCCGTCAATGGATTGTCCCGCCCGCTTTTCTGGGAGGCGCAGGTTGACGCCCTTGAGGCGCAGCGGCGAAGCCGTATTGCTGGTCCGCCAAGCGGAAGGCATACGGGTCGCTCGCCGGTTCAACTCCGGCGGCCTCCTGTCTGAGAGGCGAACGGCGGTGGGGTCCGAGCCTCTGGTCGCGCATCCCACGCGACCCGCCCCGGCGTAGCGGCCGCCGGGGCATCCTTTGGGTTTCTCTCGCCGGGCCGGTCGTCGGGAACCTTTCGGGGGCCACCCGGCGGCCGGTTTTTTGGTTTGCGCGCCCCGCTGCGTCAACCGGGTATAACCGGACCGCCACCGGCGAGCGGGGTTTTTGATGACCATGAGGCCCCTAGGATCGCCGGGAAGCCACCTACGCTTCCCGGGCGACAAGGACCGTTGTCGCTACTGCGGGGACACGTCAAGCGCGAATGGGCATTCGTCACGCTCAGCTCTGCGTGATCCACCGCGTGTAGAGGATGAAAACTGCGTACGTCTTCGTCGCGTCCGTGAAGGTAAACTTGTACTCGACCCGGTAGCTAGTGTCGGGCGACGAGAGCAGCGACGCCGCTATCTGATGCTCGAAGTTGAAGCCTGTTGAATCGACCGTCCACCGCGCGTCGCCGGTTTGGAGCGTGTCGAATACCACGTTGGCGACCGTAAGCTCGGTCAACGCCTGGACCACGGTTGCTCCGTTGTACACCGCATAGTGGACCGACGTGAGCGAGGCCTGCGTGATTGCTGCAGCGTCCTGACCGGTGATCCGAGCTAGGTTAGTGGCCTCGCCGTCTTCCCAGATCGTTGCTCGCGTGACTTCCACGTTTGTACTCATTGGACCGATACCTCCGCAGCTACGGCTCCGGGCTGAAACACGTCGGACGCTACCGCACCAGGTTGGAATACGCTACCGGCAACGGCTCCCGGTTGGAAGACTTCCGCCGCAGCTACGGTGTACGGCCCGGCGATCTCGTCGCCCGTGCTGATCGTCGGTGCGTAGGCCGTAACGGTCAATGACGCCTTGCCGGGCGTAACGAGAATCGGAAGCACGATCGCGGGCGCATAGGTCGTGATGGTGATGCCCGCTTTGGCGGGGACCACGACTATCGGCGTCTGGACGGTAGGTGCATAGGTCGTCAGCGTGAGGTGCGCGGTGGTTGGCGTCACGACCACGGGCGTACTGACGGTTGGCGCGTACGGTGTAATCGTCAGGTGCGCCGTCGTCGGCGTTACGATTTGCGACCCGCTGACCGATACTGTCGGCGCGTAGGCCGTCACCGTCAAGTTGGCGGTCGTCGGAGTGACGGCTACCGGAGTGCTAACCGTGGGCGCGTAGCCTGTGACCGTTAGGCTCGCCTTAGTCGGCGTTACGGCCACCGGGGTACTGACGGTTGGGGCCTTGCCGGTGACAGTCAGATGGGCTGTGGTAGGCGTGACGGTGACGCCGCCGCCCGCCGCCGCCGGACGAATCAGTACCAACGAGCAGGCCCATCCGTCCGACGCTCCGGCCGTGAACGCCGCCGGATTGAGTTCTCCGGAGGACGTATCGTAGGCCCGCGAGCACATGGCGCCCGAACACTGCCCGCCTCCGAGCGCTGACGACTGGTGAGTGTTCTGGTTATCGTCAAACCCTGTCGGATAGGCCGTGGCCGTCATGTCCCCGTCGTCGCCGCCGTACGACGCGATAGCGAGGCTTCCGGCCTCTTCCCATGTAGCCGTCACCGGCGGCGGGTCAGGCGTGTCGGAGTTGGCACTTGTGGCCGTGTCGCCTTCGGCCGCCGATGTGGCGTGCGATCCGGTGACGCGGACGAGGTAATAGACGGCGGTCTCAGATGCGTCACCGACGAGCGTAAAGTTGAATGACTCCTCAGAGCCGTCGCAGTTCAGCTTCTCCCAAACCTCATGGGCTGCCGCCGTGCCACCAGCCCCACCGGTGATCCTTGCCCAGCCTGTCGGCATAGACGTGGACTCGATCCCCGCGTTGCCGTCCTGGCTGAACACTAGAAGGAGACGATCGCCGGAGTTTAGCGTGGCGATCGAATCGACGGGACAGGTGAACGACGTTGCCGCCGGGGCGACCTGTGTAACTACGATCTGGGCTATTTCGGCAGCCATTGGCTACGCAAACGTAATGTCATACACGCCGCCTGCGGCCGCCGCTACCGTCAACGTATTGCCGTCGGTAGCCGTCACGTCTGCCGGCGTCGAGTCGAGCAGGCAGTAGCACAAGACGTTGCCCGCCACTTCGTAAACGACGGCGAACCGCGCAACAATCGATCCGCCGCTCACCGCCCACACCGGATCGGTCGCGAAATCAACCTTGACCGGCGCAGTGCCGCTGATCGACAGCGTAACGGCAATGCCGCCGGTCGTGTACCCGTTTGCATTCGCGTGCTCATTCGTGACACCAGCGTAGGTCGTGCTCGACGCGCCGATGTTCGACGTGCTCAGGAACAGAGCACACTTGAACGAATCGGAATCAACGTCGAACGTCCCGTCGGGAGCCATTGCGGTCTTCGCCGCATCCGTAAAAATCCATGCTCCTGCTGCCATAGTCACAATCTCCTAGTCGTCAACTACTACCCAAACCAATCCCATAGCGTTACTAATCTGCATCGTTCCGGTCTCGGTGCAGAAGACCTGGACCTTCGCCTTCGCCGCGAACCGCTTGGCATTCGGCAACCACACGCATTTGGTGTACGTGCCGGTTCCGTCGCTCGCCAACAGCGTGAGCGTCAGCTGCGTCACTTCAACGTCGTCGAGCCGCACCTCGATATCGAACTGGCCCGATGTTGCGTCTGAAACGATCGCACACAGCGAGTGGCCGACGATGTATCCGCTGCGAACAAGCGGCCAACCGAAGGTCGCGGTGAATGCGACTGCAATGCCGCTGGCATATTGGCTCGCGCCGACCTGCGCCCAATAGGGAATCGCGACAAGCTGCCGGTTGGCGGGGAATGCGGGCTGGGTGATGTGATCGCTAGCCAAGGGTCACTGCTCCCAGCGTTACCATGAGTTCCCAAGTCATTACCCCAGCGTCCGGGTTCGTCCACTCGAATACGATCTGAGGCCAGCGATTCGGATCGGACACCCCGAACGGCGGCTGAATGATCCAGTTCTCCCGTTCGTCTTCCGGCGGCCGCCAGAAGATGTCGGCCTTCCCGTCGGTGCCCGCTTCCAACCATTCGGCGAGCAGGTAGTCGTGCAATGTGTCGGTTGGGTTGCCGTCCAGGCGCATTGATAGCGTCGCCGAGCCGGTCCCGGCCGTGAACTTGGCGAGCACGCGCATGGGCAGCCATAGACCCGACTCGGCACGGAACCGGCAGATGGACGTGGCGTCGGCCACGTCGCCCATGTCATTCGCGCCGTTCGCCGTGTGCGTTTGTAGGCCGACGACTCGCATTAGACCTCCCCGTAGATCGGCGGATTGGTAAACGCCACGTGCGGCCCGGCCTTGATGGTCGCGCCGGGACTCAGCACACAGTTGGCGACTGTCTTGTTTTGGCTGTTTCGGTTGAAGTCAACAACCGACCCGGACGCGGCGGTGAGCAGCGTGATGGCCCCGGCGTGGTCGAAATAGAACGTCGATCCGCCGTCGCAGTGTGCCGTCACCACCGTTGCACCCGCCCCGTACTCCTGCGTGTACGTCCCACCCTGTTTGTTCCAGAGCGTCGTGCAAAGCGCCTTGCTCAGCACATTGCCCGCGTTGTCCAAGGCCGTGAACCCGCCGGCCCCCGTCGGTACGCGGAGCGATTGACCCGGTTCGATCCGGCCGTATGCGATGACCCCGGCTTCGGCCGCTAGTTCGGCGTTCGCCCGAATGAGGTGCAGGTTGGTGAGCAGCGCCGTCGTGTTCGGCGATACAAGGACGTATTGCGACGAGTCGTTGAGATTGAGCACCATGTAATCGATGCCCGCACCACCCGCCTTCAAGTACTTCCGGCCGGTGCCCTCGACGACCAGCCGATTGACCGCGAGAATGAGGGGGGTCGATGAGCTACCTACCTCATGCGCGCACGCTTTGTCGAACCAGACGGTGCCGAGGTCCGCGGCGCTCTCGTCGCTACCGGTGATGGCCTGACTGAGCGACGAGAGGAGCGCGTGCTCGGTTGCAAGCGGCACGCCGCCTGTCGGCCAGTTTGACGCCGTTGCCCACGCGCCGGACGTTCCGAACTGCGCGATACAATCCCAGGTGATTGCCATTGTCTATTCTCCGAAAATCGGGAATTCCTTGCGGTAGTCGGTCAGCGTTCCGGGTACTGTCTGCGCTCCGATCAACTGGAAGTCGCGTCCGATGACCTGTATCGCAGTCGATATCCCGCCGAACACTTCGGCCGGATCGCCGACGATTTCTAGGCTGCCGCTATGCAGGTTCATTGCGAAGTTGCCTGTTACGAACGGCACCGGATCGTAGACTACCCGTCCGCCGCGGACCGTGAGGCCGGTGAGCAGTTTGTGCTGAACCCAAGTCCCGCCATCGACCACCGGAGTCATCGATACGTACGAGTCCACGTGCCCACCGTGCACGGCGTGTCCAGTAAGCGTGGCACCCTCCGTAATCTTGACTCTGGCGTCCGCGCCATAGACATTCAGCACGCCCGCCAACTCAATATCTGCATCGAGCGTTACGCCTCCGGCGAGGACAGTCAATGTTCCGAACAGGCCGTTAACGTGCGCGTCGTCAACTCGTGACAGAGGCTTGCCGATGATGATGTTGGATAGGCTCGCGATACCCGCTGCTCCGTCGTCGATGTACATGTAGAGCTTGCCGGTGTGGTTGAAGATAGCATTGGCGACGGGCGAACCCGCACCAGCAACGCCCGTGATTTGCAGGTACGCCGACGCGCTGCCGATGTCGCCGTGGTAGTTGGACGACGATCGGTATGTGACGCCAACACCCAGGTCGAGGCCCGTAGTCCAACTTACCTGAGACGCGCCGTCGAGGTACGCTATATCGCCGGCGCCCGGCACAACGCCGCCCTCCCATGACGCGCCCAGCGACCCGTCGCCCGTTGTCGAAACCCATCGGATCAATGCCATGTTACGAATCTCCTGTCGCGCAATGCGCTTCTGCTGTTCCGCCTTCGGCTCGACGGAGCAGGAGGTTAGAACCAGCCAGGTCGATGCGAGAAAGGTTGCGAATCTTGTCATGGCTTCCTTTCATCGATGCCACACGCTCAAATGCGAATACGCATGTTCCAAGCCACCCGCGAGCGCTCGAAGATGGGCGCCGTAGACGCGAGAGGAGTCGAACGGCTGGCTGTTGGTCGGCGGACCCCAAGATCGAACTTCGATGTGTCTCAGCACATCTTCGGGACCGATACCGTATTGAGTAGCGCGTGCCGTCAGATGCGCCTCTACCTCTTCAAGCGGCGTACAGCTTTGCGGATTCGCGAAAGTGCCCCACCAAGGCATAAACATGGGAGGGTCAATCTGACCGCCGCCCCGAGCCGTATAGAATGGCCACGCCGCGAAGGGTTGCCCGCTGCCAGTCGAAATAATCGGGTAGACCAATCGCGCCTCCGGATCGGGAGCCGTGGGAATGAACTCATTGAGCGCATCCAAGAAGGTTCCTGGCGAGTCGCAGGCATTAAACGCGCCGCTTTGCATGTATTCCACGCCACGGGCAATCGGCATTCCTGCCTGCGGTGGTCCGTAATGACTGCCCGCGCTCGTCCATCGAGGCACTTCAGTATTGCCATATTGCCAGCGACCGGGATACTGAAACGTAATGCCACGTATGACCTCGACGCCAAGGTCTTCGCGTAATGACCGAGAGAGATTGTTGTAGTAGGCGAGATCGTTGAGATACGATTCGCGTGCGATCTCTAGGCCATCACCCGGAACCCCCGCAAAATCTAAGATGTACTGCTGGAATATCGGGTCATATTCCGCGTCCCAAAACCCGCCTGTGAACACGATGATGTCGGCCACCAACTGTGCCGACCGCCGGTTCCGAGAGTATAGCGCGTTTGCCTCGAACGAGTGCGTGAACGATTCCTCAAATGCTATTCCTGGTAGACCGCTCATTCGGTGTTCAACCTTGCCCAAGCGCGGCCCGCCGCGTTTGCGTCCTCGACCGTCAACAGCTTCGTCGGGTCATTCGGGTCGGGAACGCCTGTCCAGTCCACGGCGCGAATCTTGATTATCTGATTTGAGAGGTACCGCGGAATGATGATCTCAGTATGCGCGTTCTGGCCGCCGTCGGTCGCATGTCGCCGTTGGGGGATCGCCGAGTAGGTGTAAATGATCCCGCCCCATGTGATCGGGTTCGCCGCGGTACTGTGCCACGGCGTCTTTTGCAAGTCCCACGGCTTTGCGACCTGCAACGCCTGAGTGATGTCCCAGGTCTCGGTCTCGGGGTTCCACGGGTCAACGAGTAGGGTGTCGTCGTACACGATACGGAGTTTCGCGGAGCGGATGGACGCTGCGGCTGCCGGTACGATCGACGGAGGCGTCCTCGCCACCTTCGCCTGCACGATCGACAACCGCCGACCGCTAGGCGTCGCCTGCCGGACGAGCGGCGCGGTCACCGTCTCGTGGGCCATAGACTCCACGTCGCGGATGAGGTTCATCCACTGCCGGGCAGGTACTTCGCCCCACCGAGTGTTACGCTTGATGTCCGGGTAATCCGTCATACGAGCAGCCGAAACAACTCCCGAAAGTCCACCCGCCGATTGGTCAGGTAGCGCTCCACGAACACTGTGGGCGACGGCTCGGTGTGCTCAATCACCGCCTCGCCGCCGGTCACCGGGTCACTATACTTGCCGATCTTCTCGTCGATGTCCAACGGCTCCGACGATTCGATGAACGTGAGCGATAGCCGGTACGCGGCGACCGGTGCGAAGGGAACCACGGGACTTGAGACCGGTTGGCGGATGCGATTCTGAATCGTCGTCGATTGACCGCCGACCGTGGTCTGCACCGCTTCCGCAAAACTGTTTGCAGGGATCGGGTCAACAGCGAAGTCGTCGAGCTTCACGTGGCCCGGCAGTCCGCCGAGGAAGTTCGCGGAATTGGTCCGCTTGTAGAACTTGGCGACCGTCACGTTGATCGACGGATCCCACACGCTCGACACGCGCACGAGGTTGAGCGCTAGGCCGGGAACCTCTTCGGTCGTCAGGATCGGCTCGACCATCTCCGTCGCCTTGAGCCGCACCGTCTTGTCGGCGACCTCAACCACCGGGTCGCCGTTCGCGTCAATGATGGGTTCGCCCTCGGCGTCCAGGACAGGCTTCGTGAACTTGATTCGGGCGCGAAACGGTCCGTTGCGATCCGGCAGGAACACGCGGTTCCCGATTCGCTTGACGAATCCAGCCGCGAATCCGTTAGTTGGTAGCCGCACGTCACCCGTCAAACCATAAGGCAGTTCGCTCGTCGGCTCGTCAGGAACAGTGTCCACCGTCGGCATACCGATGGACGTGCCGCGGGTGGATGGTAGCCAGCCGGTAGTCGGCGGCCGGGAACCGTCGGGCACCCGATAATCAATCCGAGCCGTCCATATATTCGGCGCCTCGCGCTTGATGACCTCGTAGTCCGAGGCCACGGCGTACACGTTCCACGGCGACGACGATCCGATGGGGTACTGACCCTCGAGAACCCCCGCAACATAGGGCGTCGTGAACTCGCCGTGCGTGATCTCAGCTGCCGAAAAGATGATGCGGAAGGTGCGAGGGAAGTAGCTGCCGCTGACGCCGTGGCGGCTGCCGTCGCGGGAGTTAAGCAGTTCTGCGAACGTCGGCACTACGCAGCCCCCCCGTTCGCTTCGATCCGTGAGAGCAGAGTTTCGATGCGTTCGATGAGCTCTACTTTGCGCTTCTCCCGGTCCTCACCCGTACCCAGTTTCGTCGCGCCGCCGATGCCGGTGAGCCCGCCAAGCGCGGCGGCACCAAACGCGAGCCGCGGAGTCTGCGCGGATCGCTGCAACTGCTCTTCAAGCTGCGCGATTTCCCGGAGTCTGGGGTCCAGCTCGAAGTCGGATGGACGCCGTATCCCTGCCGCCACGGCAAGGCCCCTGGCGCGCGATTGAATCTGTCGATCGAGTGCTTGCGCCTCTTCGATTCGCGCATCGAGCTGTGTGCGTCGCTCTGCGCTGATCTCCTTTTCAACTTGCTCGCGTATCCGTGCGATCCGCTCCTCTTCGGCGGCGAACTCCTTTAGCTGCTGGGCCCTGAACTCGACCAGCTCTTTCTCTTGCCGATTCACGGCGTGTCGTAGTCTCTGCTGCCTCTCCTGCTCTTCAAGGATTCGGATTTCAAAGTCGCCCAATCCAGCGCCACGCCGCCGATCCCGTTCCAACTCGCGCGCCGCTACCTCCGATCCGCCTTTCGCTTGAATCTGCAACTGCTCCGTGCGGAACGTCGCTTCGCGCTTGCGCTCTATCTCAAGCGCCTTTTCCTCCTCTTCGCGGAGCTTATTTTGTCGCGCTTCAGCCTCTTCAAGGGCACGTGACGATGCCTGCCATGCTTTCGTGACCGCGTAGATGGCGACGGTCAGAGCCGAAAAAATAACTCCAAGGGCGCCGGCACCCTGCGCCATATTCCGAAGAAGTTGAAGCGCGTGAGTCAATTCACCGACAACCCCGCCTATCTGGCCACCGAGCAGAGTTGCTGCGTTGCCAAGTCCCGCGAGTGAGTTGCTGGCATTGATCGCCGCGGCGTTCATCTGCTTAATCGCCGGCGGAACCTGACCGATGTCACTTCGCATTTGCGCAGAGGCTTTGTCGGCCGCCGCCTGCATGGCCTGGATGGTCGAAATGAAACGGCCGCGGTCGTCGCGCAGTCGTTCGATGAACGGACCGTCGTCAAGGGACACAACGCCCAAAGCGAACTCGTTACCGCTCGGCGCTCTGCTCATCGTTCATTCCTTCAAGCAGCCAAAGGAGCCTCGTAAGCGGCATGGCGAACACGGCGTCAGGCGTCAACCTGTAGTGTCTGACGACGGCTCTGGCGATGTCAGACCAATCTGGTTCTCCGGGCTGTTCGTAGGGTTTGCAGCACCCTCCTTCGACTCGCGGGACATGAGGCCGGAGGCTATAAGCAGTTCGTGGCACAACGACATGCACTCATCGACCCCGAGCTTGTCGGCGCGGAACGACTTATCGCACTTCTCGCAAGCGACCTGCACGGTGAGCGACTGCAACTCCACGCTACGCAGGATTTGCAGGACGCCTACCGGCAACTGCATGATCCGCGCGATGTAGTCCATGTGCAGCGCGCCGTCCATCATCATCAGGCGAGGAATTTTGAAGATTTCCTCGATCCGCGCGCGCCGCCACCGCGTTGCCACCTGTCCGATATCGTTCATCGAAAGCCGTGTGGTCTGATAGGTTTTGCCCTCGACCGCGAGCGTGACCGTCCCGTCCGTGATCTCGTCAACGTTCATAAGTCCCCTATGTGATTACCGTCACGGCGCCGCTGGACTCGTAGCTCCCCGTCACACGATGGAAGCCGGTCGCGGTCATTTCCACGTCGATGTTGTCGAGTAGCGCGGGGAACGTGAACCCCACGTCGGGCGTCGCGTCGGTGTCCAGGGCCACGATAAACGTGCCGTCAGTCGTTGCGCCGGGAGTTGCGAACGCCGTGATGACTTCCGCGGCAGCAAACGTCGAATCATAGAACGCCTCGAAACTGCCCTTGCAGCTTGACATGTTGCGGATGAATTTCTTCCACGTCACGCCGTCCCCGAACTCGTTGTTGAGCTCCTTGTCCCCTGAGAAGCTGATCGTGCCGCGGACGTAGCCCGCAGTATCGGGATGCCCGATCGTAGGGAACGTCAGCGTACCCTTGATGCCATGCACTCGCGCCATGAGCTATGCTCCTATTTCTTCTTGGCGTTCCTCAGAATGGACGCCTTGAGTTGCCGTTTCCAGCGCGCCTTGAGGCGATTCCCGCCGCCCTCGAACAGCACTTCACGAAAAAACTTCCGCTTCGCCATCCTCCGAGTGCCGGACTGTAGCCAGACTCCGTACTGCGGCGTCCGCACCCACAACTGCTTACCCTTGCGCATTACGCGCGTGGTAGCAGCGAGGTTTCCAGTTCGCCGCGCCGGATACGTGTTCGGTCTGGACGCAGGCGGATACTTCTTGTCCGTGATCTTGTCGAGAATCGCTTCCGTCATGCGATCTTTCAACTCGTCGAGACCGGCGGACATTGCCCTTCGCCCGCGTTGTATCACGCGGCCAACGTTAAACTCGATGCGCCTGATTCGCGTTGCAACTGCCATTACGCCCAATCCACGGCTACTGTGTAGCGGTCGATTATCTCGGCCGCTCCGTCCACTACCAGTGGACCTTCGGAACCGACGTGCAGCAGCCACATAGCGGTGATACCGGTACCGGAGAGCTTCGTTTGATGAAACCGATCGTGGAACCGACGACTCATGTTCGACACCTTATCGATCTGCGGTGAGTTGCTCGCGTGCTTCACCACGGCCGAGTAATCGGTCTTGAACTGACTCCCGAACGCGCTCACGTCCTCAAAGCCCTCGATCGTGACCGCGATCCACGGCCGCTTCGAGAACTCGTCGGCTTCGGGGAACCCGAACAGCAATCGCGTGGCGGTTGCCACCAGCGTAGCGTCGCCGTCGTAGCGCGCTCGGATAACCGACTCGACCTGTGCGACGTTTTTCACAGCTTGCTCATTGTCGATCGGGATGCTGACCGCTCACTCGCTGTAATGAGCGTGCGGCCGTGATCCGACCACGACGCCCGCGGGTCGCGCGAAGTCGGTCCAGCCGGAGTCACAGCGCCGGGCAACACACGCTCTCCCTTTGCGATCTTCTCGCACCATTCAAGCACGCGATCTATTTGCGCCTGCTTCGCGTCCGACAAGCGCTCCGACCGACCGCCGATCATCAGACCTTCGGCCAGGTCCAGCGCCTGGCGCTTGAGAAGCGCGGCCAACGTGGTATCGACCGATACGTCAACCGGCGTGGCATAGCGGACGGCGAGGGCTGAATCGATCATACCCTCGGCCGTCTCGACTATGTCAGTCAGCTTCGCGTCGGTCGGGACTCCGCTTGCCTCGTCGTTCGTAAAGAACGCCGCTTCCGCGTCGTCCTCGAACCGCGTCTTTAGTTCGGCGTTGGTCAGGTAGTTACCCAACGGCGCTCACCTCGTCCTTGCGCGGACGACCGCGCTTGCGCTTCGGCTGATCCGAAAGGAACGCCTGCCGGGTCGATACGCCTTGGTCGGGAATCGGATTCTCGACCACCGGCGAACCGAACACCGTAGGCTTGCCGTCCCGCAAATACTTCTCCTTGTGCCGGGCAGTCGCTACGACGAATGAGTCCTCCTGCGGCTTGGAGCAAAACGCCCGCCACCGCTCGATAATCATTGCCGTCGTCTCGCGCCCGCTGTGCGAGATGGAAGCCGGCTCGCCCCAGAAGTCCTTGATCCTCCGGGACTTCGGAAGATGGTCCTGACCCGTCTCTGGGTTGACCCCGCTCTTGAAAATGCGCTCGGTCTTTCCGTCGGCCATGTGGCACAAACGAATCAAGCCGTCTTCGCGAATGAGGTAGTCGTGTCCGGTTTCCCGGCAGACTTCCCGATCGCGCTCGCGCAATTCCTCGATAACCGCTCTGCGAATCTCGTCGTGCTTGGCGCGGGACTTGTCTTCGTCCCATGCCACCTTCTTGGTTTCGCCCGTGTTGAGGGTTATTTCCTTGAACGGTCTCACGTGATCTGTCTCCTTTACGTGATGGTGTAGAGAATCGACATACGGGGGTCGCCGTAGGTCAGAACGAAACGCTGTCGGCACAGGACCTTGATGCCGTTGTTGTCGGCCACGTCGTTCGCGCCGTCCAGGATAATGACCTCCAATGGTGTCCGCTCCTGGTAGATGAACGGCTTTCGGCTGCTGGAGCCCAGCAACGAGAAGAACAGCTCATCCGTTCCCGTGAGATACGGAAGCACGTCGATCCCCTGGAGATACTGAGACCCCCAGACGTTCGTGTCGCCGCCGGTCACCGTCTGGTTCATCGCCTCATAGAACGGCCGCTCGTGGCCCGGAGGCACGATGACGCGAAGATTCGTAAGCGCCTGCGGAGAGAACGGTCGCCCGGTGTCGTCACGGAACGAGTAGTAGGCGATGCGAATGTTCGAGATGATGGTCAGCGCCTCAGCAACCGTTGCGGTGGTGACGGTATGGTCGCCCGTTCGGTTGTTGTCGCACACGCCGGACGTGCCGATGGTATGGCTGTCGCCGTGGAACGTGTTTCCGAACACGTCGTTGTTGCCGGAAACGTTACCAGCTTCGAGCAGCGCGGCGAACAGGGAGTCCTTGTACGTGCCCCACACTTCGGCGAGTTCCTGCATGCGCGCACGGATCAAGCCGGTCTGGTCGTCCTCCATCGACTTCCGGGGGATGACCATAGTGAGCTCGTACTCATTGTTCGCAATGTCGAACGTGAAGTCGTTCATGTTCTGAATCTGGCGAGAATCCAGAAACTGCCGAGGCGTAGGAGTGAACCCCGGCATCACGTACGTTTCCGTTTGCGTTGTAGACGGCACCCGCAGAGAGTGCTTGTCCCAAACGCTTTCAATGGTCGAAAGGCGCTCGTGAAAGTTTGCCAGCGCGCCCTTCGTCCCCAGTTTTCCGAGAACTTCGGTTCCCATTGGTTACGATCCTTACGTTGTGGCCGTGGCGGCCTGTGCGCCAGCCTCGCCAGTGTCGAGCATTTGGACAACCGCTTGACCGGAGGCCGGAACGTTGAGGATTCGCCCAACGTTCGAGCCCGACGTATCGGCCAAGCCCATAGTCGCATCGTCGGTTGCGTACGCCATCGCGCCGATGTTGGCGACGGCGGCGGACGTGACCGCGTGCTGAAACGCGGCTTTCGCCACGACCTTGACAGTGTTTGCGCCGTTGGCCGACCCGCCGGTCACACGCTCCAACGACAATCCGTAGAACACCTCGCCGCCTGCGAGCGGCGCAGCGTAGGCGTCACCGGAGTCGCCGGACACGAGAGAGCCGATGTAGATTTCCTCGGCCGCGCCGACCAACATGTTCAAGATGCACCCGCGCCCGGCCTGAGCCTCAAGCGCAAGAATCTTGGACGAGTTTGGTGAGTTTGCGGAAAGGGCCATATTACTTATTCTCCTTCACTTTGAGCGACTCGCGCTCCGAGTTTGTGAGTGCGGCGTGCCCTTCGAGTTGCAGGCACGACGTAACGTAAGACACGACGGAGGTTTGCTCCAATTCGGGCTGATCGCGGTGCGCCGTCCACTCGTCGGCGTACTTCTTAATGAGCCGCGACCGCGTGCTGTCGTTTGGACTGGCGGACGAAGCGTTGTCCGATACCGTTCCGTCGCCAGCCCATACCCGTGGAGCCTTCTCCATGAGCTTTCGGAAGTGCTCGACGTTCTCGGCGCACACCTTCCGCCAATAGTCAACGGTTTCGGTATCGTTCGCGTTGATCTTGCCGGACTTGACGGCTTTATCGATCTCCGCGTTGACGACCCGTTCGGTTTCCTTGCCCTTGAGTTCGGCGACCGACGCCTGCAACTCCTCGTACTTCTGTGCGTCCACCGTTGTGCTCCTGATCTCGTCGATTTTCGAGACGATCCTTTCAAGCGAGGCGTCCTTGGCGACCCCGAGCCGCGAGGCGATCTTGCCAAGCGATTCCTTAGCCGCGGCCGCCTCCTCGCCGCCGCCGCCTTCCTCTTCCCCTTCGCCCTTCATCAGTTCGCGCACCTTGGCGAGCACGGCCTCGGCAATCGCACCGGCTTCGTTGGGGATGTCGGACAGACCCATCGCCTCCGCGATTCGCGCCAACGCCAGCATCGGGTCGCCCATACCCTCGCCCATTGCAGGGTCTTGGTTCGCCTGCGTTTTGGGCTTGTCCTTTTCCTTGCCTGCCATGAATCCAAGCTCCTTTGCGACCAGCCGTTCTAGACGTGCGATCGCGGGTTTGTTGGTCAGGGCGACTGAGTGCAACTCAACCGCCCGACGATCTGATTTCCGAACCAGTACGACCGGCGAGATATACCCGTACTCGCCGGATTGAATCATCAGCCTTGCCTTGTCCGTCCACTCGACCTTTGCGACGATGCCCTTACCCTGCACGTACTCGACCGCCTTGATCCACCCGGCCGCCGGGGCCCTCCCATCCGGTGCGGAGAACTTCCCACCGAGCGTTTGGTGCTCGTAGTCAACCGGCAGGTCGGCGCCGTGCTTGCTGAACGCCGCAAGGATCGCAGCGAACCCGTCGCGGTCGATTACGAAGTTTCCGTTCTTGGACTCCACTTCGCCTTCCGGCGCAACGACGACATCCGCCAGTGTGACGGCGGTTCGGAAGGCTCGTACTTCGTACAATTCAGCGGCCATTACCACACTCCACGGTTTCGCGCTCGTTTTGATGCTCTGCCGAAATCGGCATGAGTAGCGATAAGTCAAGCTCCCGATGGTGGCTGCACACGTTGTCCCACGCGGCGTACACGCCGAATCCCGCAAGACGAATACGACGACATGCCACGATGTCATTCCCGGAAGTGACTACCCCGTCTTCGTCGGTGTCCCTTGCGAAGAGCACGCGGATGGATTCGGCCACCCGGCGTGCCATCAAGAAGCATCCGGTTCCGACTGCCTCGACCTCCTCGATGCCAGAGCCACGCACGGATGTCAGAGCCCCCCCGAGCCTCTGCACGTTCCATGCGAGAAGCTGCTTCCCGGCTGCTCTCTTGCAGATCGGAGTCGGAAACCCGATGTAGTCCAGGTCGGCGGATACGTAGTCGAGCGGGTTGTCGGTCGGCGGGTTGTCCGCGTCGATATTGAGCCAATGCGTACACCGACTTGCGCGGAACTTGGCGGCGAGAGAGTTTAGCGCGTTCTCGTATGGGACCATCCGCACGAACATGATGCGCAGCACGAACCGATCGTCGTGTGTTAGCGCCGTGAGCCAGTGCGCTACCTCGACTCTGATCCATCCCTCACTCGGGAGAGACAGCAGGATTTCAGGTTTGTCCACTGGGCAATCCACCAATCGTATCCACCTTCATGTTGTCGGGTTTGCTGAATCCAAGCCTCTCATACACCTCGTCAGTTCTAAGAGGCAGGCCAAGCTCTTTTGCGGTGCGTATTTGATCCAGGTCAAGCCGTTCCGAATCCACGTCGCGCTTGCTGACTAGCTTCCGCTTGAAGTGCGGAACCGGAACCTTCATCTCAGGGAACTTGTAGTCGAGCATCGGACGAAAGACCTGCTCGCGGATAGCACGCAACTCCTTGGCAATGTCAGAAATGAGCAGGTCAGCCCTGACGTTGTCATGGACCTTGGCTGCGGCGAACGAACCGCGGTCGCCTATGTCCGTGGTCAACGACTGGCCGAGATAGAGAATCGCTAGCGTCGTGTCGGCCCACTCCATTTGATTCTGGAACGTGTCGCCGGACCGGTTGCCGAGTTCGAGGACTTTGAGCTGTATGCCGGCCGGCAGGTTCGCCGCCGCATCGCTCGACATGTTCTCAATCAACTCAAGAGCCGTAGCACGATCGTCGTCACCTACTGACGCGGCGGGGTCTTCCTCAGTCCATCGCCACGGAACTCCATACAACTCACTGAACGCCATCCAATCCGCTCGACTGAAATGCTTCATCAAGAACGGGACGACTGATGCGTGGGTCAGTGTCTTGCGAAACGGGAACCCGGCACACTCATTCGGGTGATAGACCACGAACTTTCCAGGCCATGCGTGAACGCCGAATAACTCCTCGTCGATCTCGATGTACACGCCGCGATCGTTGTACGGATGCCCGCGAAGCCTATGACCCGGCACGTCGATGGTTGCGACGAGGTTCGCCATCCGATCGAACACCATCTCGAAGACGGCGACGTTCGGCCCGATCGCGGTCGCCATGTGCTCAAGTGTCGTCGGCCACGAGGCAAGACGCCGCAATACGTAGTCGATGTAGTCGGCTGCGTACTTGGCAACGGGCATGTCGTTGTCCGGCTCGATTTCCCATTCGAGCGCGGTCAGCGCCATTCGACGGGTCGCCGCCACGGCCTGTATGCGCCCGTCCTTCGCCTCGATTTCCTCCTGTAGCTGGCACAGCGCCGCGATGTCCCCCGAATCGACAGCCGTGAGCAGAGCCGCCATCTTGGCTGGCGTGGGGTCGTCTGTGACCTTCCGCCGGTAGGCGTCCAGCATCCGGCTGTAGCGCGTCACTTGCGACGACGAGTAAACTTTCAATGGCTCGTGCGCTGACATTGTGTTCAAGGACCGGCCGGCGCAAATAAAAAGGCCGCGCGGGGGTACGGCCCCGTACGGCCTATCATTTGCGCCAAACGTCGGTCCGGGAGCTACCCGTTAGGACGCGGCCGGGTTATTCGTTAGACTGCCAAGTTGTACGCCTTTCGTTTCACGTGCTCGGTCAACCGCGAGAATAATACGGTCTGGTCCCGCGCCTGTCTATAGTCCAGGTCAAGACCCACGTCCTGAAAATGCTCGTCGAGCTGCCGGACCCGGCGGATGATGATTTCGCTGGCTACCTTGTCTCCCGCCCCACACCCGTACCAGGAATGGCACTCGGCGATAGCGTCTCGTACCGGCCGTCGAACCCGAATGAACCGGCCGTGGGGCAGAGCATGACGTAGCCACGGTGCCAGGTCGCAGAGTCGGGGGTCGGACATGCCCCATTGGACGCCTGACCGGCCACGCAAATCACAGTAGTCGAGCAACTTAAACAGCCACTCGCGGGCCGAGATTTTCCGGGCGAGGCACGATGAATTTAGGTCCCGAAGTGCCATGTCCTCGTAGGCTCCGGGATTTTCCGGGTCGGTCCATAGAAATCTGTTGCCCATCGGAACCCCAAGCTGCTGCAAGGCGGCCGCCACGTAGTTCGCGCCGGAATTACCGGGGGAAAGGACCACGAACGGCGCCGCGTGGGTCTGAGTCATCAAGTCGAACGTCATGGCTTCCTGCCGATCCACAGCTTGACCCGCTTGTCGGTCTGGTACGTCTCGTCGCCGTCGTTGTAAATAACCGTTGCCCCGGCGTCAACTAATTTCTGGATCGCGTCCCGATATTCCTGACGCTCCGAGTCGTGCAGGATCAGGAACCCGCCCGGCCGAACCTTCGGCCACATCAGGGCCATCCACGCAGGCCGTTCGTCCGCCTTGCCGTCGATGAACGCCAGATCGTAGGGTGACCCGTGGTCGGCTAACGATTCGTCGTAACCGCCGAGCCGGAGGTGCCCGCCTATCGAACAGCCGCTTGCGAACATGGCTTCATGCAGGCGGTGGACCGCATCCCGCCAAGTCGGGTCGTGCTCGACGCTCGTCAACCGCAAGTCGGGATTGACCTGGAGCATGAACAGGGTTGACCCGCCGGCCCCCATCTCAAAGGCATTGATCGCAAGGCGGGCGTGATAGCCCAGCAAGTGCATGTGCTGCGTACCCATCATCGGCAGGGTCGTGAGCTTGCCCCAGGTCGGGAGTAGGATTTTCGGCAGGCTCATACTTTCACCGCCCTTGGGCTCCGAAACCCGCCGACGAGTCCGCGTCGCGCTTCGATCAACACTTCGCCAACCGGCTCGTATTCCAAGTTGGCGAACTGCCGCCACCAGGCCTTGTCTTGGCCCGGCCACTGGCTAGGCCATCGTCGATTGCCGATCGCCGACGTGAGGATCATCCGACCCTGAGTTCCGAAGTGCGACGGCTCTAATACATGCCCCTCGAACGCAACGCGACACGCGGCGATCGGTTTGCCGGAGTCAATCAAAGCTCTCGACATACGCGACAGGTACTGCGGGTACGGAGCATCGTCGTCGTCCCAAAAGCACACGGCGTCGATGCCGTCATGGATCGCCTGTTCGATTCCTAGATTGCGGGCCGCGGACGCGCCGATGTTTCCGTGCGGCGTAAGAACGAACAATCCATCAGCCCAACATGCCGGCGGCCTGACCGTGCGCCCAAGAAACCCTTTGTCCTCGTTGTTGTCCACGAGATAGATCCGCTTGTTGGGGTACGTCTGTGTGGTGAATGCTCGAATGATCGAAGACGAATAGCGCTCAAACGTCGGCGTGATTGCAGCAACTTTCATGCTCAGTACCTCGCAAAGCTCGACCGGCGACTCGGGATTTTAGTGGTTCCATCACGCGGCGCTTGCGGCTCGCCAGTACGCAAGACGCCCGCGACACAGTATTTCAACGCCATTACCGTGTCGAAGTGCCCGCACTGTTCGGTGCGTGGCATCTTCGGCTTGCCGGTCTGTTCGTTCCATTCGAGCGTGTCGCACTCCGCGATAAGCTGCTCGGACACGTCTCGCAAGACGTGAAGCCGCTCGGCCGCCGCGAAGTCAATCAAGCGGTGCAACTCGGATTTCTCAAAGTCCTCGCCCGGATGCCGCTTGCGGGGCGCTGGGCGCAGCGTAACTTGCAGGCCGGCATCACCTGCTGCCTTAGCTAAGGCCTTGCGGTCAGAGAGGTTGGCCGGATCGCACCAGTAGGTATGGCCAAGCATGAGCCCGCCGAGCTGCTCGCCGGACAGCGATTGAACCGAACGCCAACAGCCTATGAGATACAAGCAACCATCCCAATGCACGCCCGACCATATAACGCACGGATCGTTGTACCCGAAGTCGATACCGCCTACGCGCAGCGGCCAGGGGACCGAGAGATACTCGAACGGCACGTCGTCAACGATCCACGACCGGGAGAACGGAAGGATGAGGCCCTTGCCGGCTTGGACCGCCTCTTCCGGGGTCGATGGGTACTCCTGCCGGAACCGTGCATCGCCCATGTCCGGATCGGCGAGCTTCTGTCGCCGCCACCTGAGTTGGCCGGGCGATAGCTCGATACCCTGTGATGAGGCCAACCTGACAAGCTGCTTTTCCTCGTCGTCGAGCGGGAACGAATCGCAGATACCGACGGTACACCGCTCGTCCTCGAACCATGCGATGAACATGGCCCGGTACTCGCCCTCGCCGTTGCGCGCTGCGTCGAACGCCGTCCAGAATTGGTCCCGACCCTGGAACGTGGACTCGTCGATGATGATTTCCGCCCACTCGGCGGCGATCGAAGTGTCGCGCGCCGTGTCGTCTTTGTGATCGCCCCACTTCGCTCGCTCGGACCAATGGAGGATGGACAGCGTGTCGCCTGCCCCGACCGCTTGGCCGCCGGACGTGGCGAACCGGTCAAATGATCCGTTGGCGTACCGATGGATGCGCGCCAAGAACTCCTGGCCTCCACCCATGCCCTGCGCGAACCGCTTACCCATCCGCTGCAGGGCGTCCACCGTCTCGTCGCGGTGGGCGATGCAATAGCCCTGGTTCAAGCCCCAATTCCAGCAGACGAAAAAGCGGAGGGCGCAGATGAAGGTCGAGGTTCCGCCCCGCCTGGCCTTGCCGATCCGCAGACGCACACGGTTCTCAGCCGCCGCCTGATCCATGATCGCAAGCCAGATTCTTTTCTGGCTGCGGTTCGGGGTCATAGGCCGCTCGACCCCGCGCTCGTCGCGGATGATTGCGTGGCCGGCCAGCAACCACAACCAGAACAGCACGAGCTTGGCGGCGAGCGAATCAGGCGGGTGGTCGAGCCGAATGAGTCGGTCTATCTGTCCGTCGAGGTCAATCGCCGGGCCCCTTGACAGGTTGCCATCCCGTTTATAGCGTGGGCGTGGGCAGGGGGATAGCGCGTGGGCATCACTTCGAGGAGCTAATCAGTCTCTGCCTTAGGTCTTCGAGAGACGTAAGGTAGGCGGGCTGATGGTTCACGATCGTGACCGACGTGCCTTGGCTCTTAGGCTCGGTCCGATCGAAGATTATCTCAAGCGCCTTGGTCGCCGTAAGGCCTTTGCCCTCAAGCGCAATCTGTGCGAGACGCCGCGCGAACAGCTCGCCGAACGTCTTACCAGTACCCGACTCGACCTGGGCTGACACGTCCTTGATCCACTCCTTGACGGCCGAACCCTTTGGTACGCCTGGCGGCGAACCTGGACCTCCGTGGTGGCCGAGGACGAAGCGTCCGGTCCTCGGATCGCGGTCATCGCCATTTCCCTTAGAGTCTTTCTTGTCTGTCATTTTCCTAGCTCCGCTTTGCGCAAAAGATTTTCCTTGACGACGACCATCAGCGGCGTAGATTCTAGATCATGCGCAATCTGTGGTTCAAGCAGTGCTACGTAGCCGACATTCTCTCCGGAGTCAAGAGCTTCACCGTTCGCAGCGTGTGCCGGGTCTCTGAGGGAGATGTCGTTTCGTTTTCCGTCGGGCCTCGCCCGCCGTTTGCGATCGCGACGATCGATCTCGTCGAGCGGATTCGCCCGACTGATCTGACGCCGGAGTATCGTCGAGAACTTCTAGCGATCCTTCCCCAACTTTCCCCTTCGCTTTTTCGGATTCACTTCCGTTGCCGACGTATTCCCAAGACACCACGCACCTGCCGTGCGACTGACTTCGCCCTTTAATCCACCCGCCATGATTGTTAGTTCCGTGCCGATAAATAGACGTAGCGCGCCATTCGTCGCAGCGCTCCAGAGCCCGAATCATGCCGGTGTGCGAGGTGACCAATCTCAATCTTCGTGGCGCGATGCTCGCCGCAACAACGCGCAGCATCGCCCGGCCGATCCCGACTCCCTGAAAGTCAGGCAGCACCACGATGCGCGACACTCGAAGCATATTTCCATGTCCGAATGCGCGAATCAATGCCGCGAACGCGACCGGCACGCCATCCATAACTCCTAAATAGCAATTGCAAGCGCGATGGAGAGATGCGCTCAGATAATGATGCGGCGCAAACATCCTCCACGCCTCATTCTCACAACGAAAGACATCAATGGCGATATTCGGTCGTCGAAGACGCCCCCTTGCGAGTTCGCCGCTCGCCATATCCAAAACCCAGTCCGGTTCCATCCAGTCCACGATGTCATAGTGACAAGTCACCGCAACGAACCGCTGCGCGTCTTTCCGCCGAACCGCCTTACTGACCGCCGCTGATCCAATCTTGGCCACCGTTCGATCCACGACCGATGTAAACTCGTCGTACACGACGAGCGACTTATCGCTCAGAAGCGCCCGGGCCAGCCCACAGCGGAACTGCTCCCCGTTACTGAGAACATGATACGGCTTGCACCAAGCCGGTGGACTGGAAAACCCTACTGCCGTAAGCGCCGCACTGATCTCTTTGACCGATCGCTCGCCAAACCCGTCGATAACGGCACGATCCTTCGCCCACTTACGCGAGGCATCGAACGCCGGCCCATATGCCTTTCGCGCCACTGTGGTCTTGCCAGATCCGCTCGGGCCGACGATACATCCGATTCGCCATTCTTCGTCAAGGCCGGGCAGTTCCACGATGAAGGAACGATTTAGCTTGTCGGCAAGCGTCAGATCAAACGAACCGGCAACTTGCTGAACGCGAAACGAATCATATACCGGACACTCGACTAAACAGTTAAGATTCTGCACTTGTGACCATCGCCTTTCATTTTGTCGAACACTTCACGCTGTTCGCGCTCGGTGGCACATTCGACAAGCACTTCGTAGATCTCAGGAATCTCCACCGCGGGCGGCGTGCGTTGTCTCAGCAATCGATCCAGCCGCAACGGCTTGAAAAGCTGGCTACTGTCAATCCCGGAGAGAACCGCGTCTAGCTTGGCCTGATCGAATAGCCCCGCGATGTGTGGGCTGTTGGCCGCGACGTTTGCCAGACGCTCACGCTCGTCATCCCAATCGACGACGCGAACCGGGAACCGCTCGCCGGTCGGCGTAACGATGCACTCGCCGTCTAACGCTAACGTCCCGTGGTGCTCGTCCCGTAGTGCCGCAAGCCGCTGATGCCCGGCCACCAGGTGGCCCGTACGCCGGTTCCAGACGATGCCAGAGATGTCGCCAAAGGCGGATAGCGACCGGCCAAGCCCGGCCAGGGCCTCTGGATCGATCTTACGCGGGTTGTAAGGCGCTGGCTTAAGCTGTTCCAAGTTATTTAAAGCAGCGCGTTTCATGTTGCACATTATGGTCTAGTCGCCACCAACTGTCAATAGACCAGGCCGTAGACCAGGCCGTTTCACGTGAAACAGGTTAAGCCACCCTTGAGTTGTGCCCGTCGGTCCAACCGATATTTTCTCGTTTTTACTCTTGACTATTACCTGGTTATGCCGATGATGACCGTACACCACGCAGCACGGGCGTGATAAACCTGGATATCCGCATCTTCGGCCGGCCGTACCCGTGCTGCTGAGGCCGCCTGAGATGCGGCGTGCGCAACGCAAAGCACCGCATCGCAAAGCACCGCACCGCAAAGCACAGCAAAGCCAGCTTTTACGAAAGGACCGAGGAATGAAACTGATTCAGGCCAGAGTCGAAGTTCGTGGCGTCGCCCCGATCCTGTTCTCACGTCCGGGTCTTCCGCCGAAAAACAAAGGCGAAGACGACTGCGTGTACGAGGAGCGAATCTGGCGCGAGCGCGCACATGTGGACGTGGACGGGAACTGCGTCGTCACGCCCGACATCATCAAAAACAGCATCGCCGACGCCGGCCGGTACACTGGCGAGAAAATCAAGGGGCAGGGGCAGAAGCGGTACACGGACAAGCTCAGCCGCGGAGTGATGATCGTCGAGCCTGCGCTACTGCTGGACGGCGGCGGCAAACCGATCCCGAAGGGCGCCACGATCGCACACCCCGAGTTCGGGTCGTCCCGAGGCCAGCGAGGCCAAGGGCCGAAGGTTTGGAAGACCTTCCCGCGGATCGATGTATGGAGCACGAACTTCGCGGTCCACATCATTGATCCGCTGTTGCAATCGGACCCGGACAAGATTCGAGAGTTCCTCGAGGTCGCCGGCATGTTCACCGGCTGGGGCAAAAATCGGGCGGCAACGGGCGGTATCTTCGGCCGGTTCAACGTCGAGAAGTTCTCCGTGCAGAAGGGATCGCGCTGAGCATAGCACAGCACGTCAGTGCAACGCGCAGCAATGCGATGCAAAGCGCTGCAAAGCACAGCAAAGCCAGCTTTTATGAAAGGAATCCGATGGACAAGACGAACGTAGAGGTGCAGAGAGTCATCACACCGATCCATCCCGACGCGCTCAAGCTGTTCATCCTTCTGCGCGACACGACCGAAACGCAGGTCACGGCGGAAACGCTGCTGGACGCGACGGGCATCGACATCCGCAGGGCGAGCGGGCCAACAGGCTACGCGCGGATCAGGACGGCGATTCGGCGATTGATAAACGAGGCGGGAGCGGACTGGGCGTTGGAGCCGCGGCAGGCCGGCGTCTTCCGCCGGCGCTACGAGCACAAGGTCGATTACGCGCACAAAGAGACTCGGGCTATCCACCGGCGACACAACCGGTCGGCTCGCGTGCTGACGACGGAGAGCATCGACTCGCTGACCGCGGATCAGTCCCGCCAGCGAGCAATCCTGCTCGCGTATCACGGCACCCTGGCGTCAGCCACGCGCGCTGACGCCCCGGCCAAGTTCTGCGAGCGGGCGCTCGACCGAAAGGTCAGTCTGCCCAAACTGCTCGAGGCCATCGCGGCGACGGGGGCCGCAAATCAGCAGGACGACGACTGACCCCTGGGCCTTCCGCGCGGCCGGCCGGTCGGCTTGTACCTGGCCCTTGCCTTCGCCCTGCACGCCGCACACCGCACGTGCTCTCCGTCCGTCTCCCCTCCGCACGTCGGGCAGAGACCGGCCTCGATTTTCCGCTTTCGCCAGGTCATTTGCTTCGTCGTAAGTCGTTTGTTTTCAAGCACTTATGAAAATCCTTGGTAATTGCCGGGATTTTCCTTGACGCGGCCGATAAATCTAGTATATTACCTATAGCATGATCGGTCGAATCAATCAAACTCAGCAGCCCGACCCGGTGGCGGAATCGCCCGTCTATACGGCCGATCATGCAACGCTCCGGGTCGGGCTGTCTACTACCCCGCGGAATGGGGCGCCCGTCAACGACAAGGGAGACAAGACGATGGCGACGATCACGACCTGCCGCCAAAACGTGCGCGAGCCTCACGAAGTGACGGACCAGGGCAAGGTACTAGCGATGGTCGAGACCCTGCGTAGCGGGCAACAGCTTCCGCCGATCGTGGTCTGGGACGACAGCCACGGAGCCGGCGCCAACACGGGTGGCGAGCCGGCTCTGACCGGATCGCACCGGCTCGCCGCCTACCGCGCAGCGAGGCGGGAGGCCAACGACCTGCACTCGTTGGACGATTGGGCGGATGCTGCCGACATCGACAACATCCCCGCCGTATACGTCAGTGACGACGACATGCAGGTCGTTGCCGACGAGCTCGGTGACGAGCTCGGCGACGTCCTCGATCGCAATGCCCCGAACGCGATTTGCGAGACGCTCTACCGACTATTCGCGGCGTCGCGCCCCGACCTGGCCGCCGCGCTTGAAGATCAGCGAGGCTAGGCCAGCTCCGCGGCATGGGGCCGCGGAATGGGCTGCCCGGCCGAACCGGGCGCGAGAAATCGCACAAGGAGAAAACCGATGAAACCAACCCTTCTGGAAGATGCGCAGCATGTACTCAACGGCCGCCTACGCGGGCGCTCCGAGCGGCTCGCCCGGCTCACCGCCGCCGGCGTTCCGACGAAAAGGCCAGACCTCGAGGTATGGGTTCACTCCAGCACGTTCGATCTCGCGGTCAAGCGTGGCGTTTGGTTCCGCGGAACCAGCGTCCGCGCAGCGAACGGCGTGACCCCTGGACTTCCGACCTTCGGTAGGTTTGCAGCGCGCGTCGAGACGCGAGAAATACGTGTTTTCGACCTCGACGACTGCGATCCAAGCGACACCGCAAGATGGGCATGGACCGACGGCGGTGTCAGCGGATACGCCTACGAAACGGAAGTCGAAGCTCGCGACGCCGCCGAGGCCCACCTTTTGCACGAGGGATGGACGCGAGACCCGGAGGAGGCTAAGCGCGAAGCGATCGCTCACGCCCGCGCGCGACACCGCGCGAAGTGCTCAGAAAACCCAGCGTACAAATTTGTCGCCGAGCGCTGACCCGCGCCTGAGGGCCCAGCGCGACCCGACGGCCTGGGCCATGCCCAGTACCCCGCGGATGGGCCGCGGGAGAACAGGAGAAACAACGCCGGTTCACGTTTCGCAAGCCTGCGGCCAAGGCGGTCGCGCAGCACCTGGAGCGAATCGCGGCGGACCTGGCGCTACCTGTGCCGGACGGGTTCAGCTTCATCAACTACGTCCAGGGGAAGCTGAGGCACACCAAAACCGATGGGAACAATCTCAGAGCCGCCATCGACGGTCTGCCCGACGCCATCCGACGGTTCGGAGGCGCGGCGCAGGCAGAGGCGGCATAGCCCGAATGGGCAGGAAGGAAAGACCAATGAAGGAATCATTGACGGACCGGTTTCGGCAGCGAGCACTGCGCTGCCGGCATGGAAGCCAGTGCCGACACGGAGGCCGCTGCGACCAGCAGATCGCGTGCGAGCACACCGGAGAGCTCGGGGCCGGCAGCGACTTCCCATGCGCCGACGGCGTGAAGTGGACCGAGCAATGCCTCGAATGCGGCGCTACGAGGGAGCGGTGCAGCTGCCATCAGTGCCGCATGCAGGATACCCATGTGAGGCCGTGGAGGCCATGGGACGGCACGACGATCATCGCCCCGCGGACCGAACCGGTAGGGTCGCTCATGCCAGGAGGCACGCGCGGCCCGAGGATGTAGCCGGCACGTCGCCGGCACCGCGCCCCGCGGCATGGGGCCGCGGGACAGGCCGCGGATGGAGATTGAAGATGAACCCGATCACCCAAGGCCGGCAAATCCATGAACGGATCGAGTCCGGCGACCTCCGTTGCGATTGTCCGCACTGCAAACCGCTCGTCGGCGGCGGGCAAGGAAGGCCGGACTGGCGGGACGACGACGTTGTGAACTGGTGCGCGGTAATCAGCGTGCTGTGCGTGGTCGCGTGTTTCATTGCGTTCGGCGCTCTTGCCTGGGAGTGGCTTAAATGAGCTACGAGATCTACGCGAGGTACCGATACGTGATCGAGGTGTACGGTGCGGACGGCCGACGTGAGCAGACTGTTTGCTTGCAGGACGACGAGTCGGCGAAAAAGGTGGTCCGCATCGCCAAGCGCGACGGCAAACGAGCGGTCGTAATCAAGGGACCGATCGAACAAGAGGAGCAAGCAGAATGAGCGACGAACCGGCTAAAACGTTCGACGAGTGGTTTCGGTTTCGTGCGGGCGGCGACAGCCCGCTCGACGGACTTGTGGCTTACATGGAGACGTTCGGCGCGCGCGCTTGGATCGCGGGGCAGCGTGCGCAGATGGCCGAGACGCAAGCGCAGTTCGCCGAGCTGCGTGCGGCGATTCAGAAGGAGGTCGTCGAATGAACGGAGAGAAGACCATGAGAATCATCGAACTACGGGCTGAAAACTTTATGCGGCTTAAGGCCGTGAGAATCATGCCCGACAAGACCCTTGTGCGAATCGAGGGCCGCAACGCGGCCGGAAAATCCGCCGTTCTGAATCTCGTTGCTGCGATGCTGGGTGGCGGGAAATGGAAGCAGGAAGACCCTATCCGACGTGGGGAGAGGAAGGCAACAGGCACGCTCGCAATCGGTCCGCCTGGTGGACCTCCGAAATACGTCATCACAAAACGATGGATTAAAGGGAACGAATACCTGGAAGTAAAATCAGCGAACGGAGATCGGCTGGCGTCTCCGCAGCGGATGCTGGCTGAATTGTACGACGATCTGACGCTGGACCCGCTGGAGTTCTCGCGCATGTCGGCGACTGAGCAGGCCGCGACGCTGCGCAGAATCGCCGGAATCAATGTGGTGGCGCTCGACGAGGAACGCGGCAAGCTCTACGCGGAACGTACCGTGGCGAACCGCGCCGCGAACGAGGCCAAGGCGAGGGTCGGTCCGATGCCGCCCAAGCCCGCACGCGACACTCCGATTTCCGTGTCTGAACTAGCCGCGCGACAGCAGGAGGCCGTCGCCCACAATCGTGAGGTCGACGACCTCGAGCGATTGACCTCGCAGGCGATCGCGGACGCCCAAGCCATCGAGCAACAGGTAGCGGCGCTGAAGGGTCGGCTCGCCGTCGCCCAAAAGGTGGCGTCCGAAGGGTCGAAAAAGATCCGCGAAATGAATCGCATCGACGTTGCCGACCTCGGCGCAGAGATCGCCGCGGCCGAGCAGCATAACGCTGCGATCGTCGCGCGCCGGCAGTACGAAGAGCGTGCCGCCGACGCGAAGGCGAAGGTCCAGGCCGCCGAGGCGCTCGACGACCAGATAAAGGCCATCGACGACGAGAAAGAGCGCAAGCTGCGCGAGGCGAAGTTTCCGCTTCCGGGGCTGGGGGTCAGTGCGGATGGGCTGCCCACCCTAAACGATATCCCGCTGTCTCAGGCGTCCAGCTCAGAACAGCTGCGGATCGGCGCGGCCATCGCGTTATCCGGCGACCGCCCATTGCGGTTGCTGCTGATACGTGAGGGGTCGATGCTCGACGAGGGCGGGCTAGCCGATCTCGACTCGATATGCCAGGAGTTCAACGCCCAGGCGCTCGTCGAGCGGGTCGCCGACACACGATCGCCGGGCGCCGTGTACATCGAGGACGGGGAGGTCATCGACGAAATTTGAGTCGAATGAAAACATGAACAGTGACCACGGCAAGAGCAAGGCGCTTCGACTCTCGCGCGGCGAGTGGCTCGCCCTCCACCAGAACCCGGAAGTAGTGACCGCGTCGTCCGTGCCAATCATCATGGGCTACAACCGATTCTGCACGCCGCTCCGCCTGTGGGCGCGCTATCGTGGAATCGAGCCGTGGCCGGACGAGACGCTTCCCATGATGATCGGTACGGCGACGCAGGAGGTACACGCGAAGGTCTACGAGAAGGCGACGGGCCGGCCGACCAAGACGCTGCCGCAGACGCACGTCTACCGGCACCCCGACGCCACGTGGCTGTACGCGACGCCCGACGCCGAGGCGATGGGCGACGACGGGCCGGTGGTCGTCGAGTTCAAACATCACAGCGCGTCACGCGCCGACGAGTGGGACGACGGCATTCCGATCGACGTGCAGGCCCAACTCGTCTCTCAGATGGCGTGCATGGTTAGGACGCGGGGCTCGGCGAGCGCGCTCCTGAACAAGTTCGGCTGGTATCACCGCTGGGCCGACCTTGATGTCGCCACCGCCAAGGAGTGGATACCCATTATGCTTGAACGGTGCGAAGACTTTCTTCGCATGGTGCGTGAGGGTGTCGAGCCTCCGGCGGAATGGTGCGACCGTGACGTGCTCAAGCGTATCCACCCTCAGGAACAGCCGGGCCTCATCAAGCACCTCGATGCTCCGGAATGGGATGTGACCTTCGAGCGGTTCGAGAAGTTGAAGGCTGATATCAGCGTGCGGGAGCGAGAGTTGAAGGAGATCGATGCGACGATCAAGCAGGAGTTTGGCGATGCCGAAGAATTGTGGACGGCTGGCCAGCGGCATTACACGTTCAAGTCGCACACCGTGAGTCCGGGGTTGTGTCCGCATTGCAAGGGCCTGGTCCGGCCGGGACGAATCGATAGAGTGCTACGCAAAAAAGGAGGCGCAAATTGAGCCAGATACAGACCTACGAGCAACGCATGGGTACGTTCAGGGAACTCCTCCAGAGGATGAAGGCGCAGTTCGCACTCGCGGCCCCGAGACACCTGACCCCCGACCGGGTGATGCGCCTTGCCCTGAACCAGGCGCAGAGGAACCCGAAGTTGTTGGAGTGCGACCCGAAGACCGTGCTCGGCGCGCTTATGACGTGCACGCAAATCGGACTCGAACCGGACGACGCGAGCGGTCGCGCATACCTGATTCCGTACAAGGACCGGTGCACACTGGTGATCGGCTACAAGGGTCTCATGGAGTTGGCGCACCGGAGCGAGAAGGTCGAGGCTATCGAGGCGCGCGTGGTGCGCGAGGACGACGTGTTCGAGGTTCGGCTGGGCACCGAACCCTCAATCAAGCACATTCCATCTCTTGGCAGCGACCGGCCACTCGTCGCGGTCTACGCCGTTGCCTGCCTGGCGGGTGGCCGTCGTCAGTTCGAGGTGATGGCGAGGAGCGAGGTCGAATCTATACGTCAGCGCTCGTCCGCCGTGAAATCCGGACGCGGAGGGCCTTGGGACACGGACTACGACGAAATGGCGCGCAAGACCGTGACGCGCAAGCTGTGCAAGTACCTGCCATCCTCAGCCGAGTTGCAGCGCGCCGTGACTCTGGACGAGCAGCAGGACGCGGGCCTTCCGCAGGACTTGGTTATGGTCGAGGTTGATTCTGGCGGGTCGAGCACTGCCCCGCCGCCGAAAACTCTGAACGCAGTCGCCGCCAAGCGCCGCGGACGTCCGCCGAAGTCGGATCAATCCACCGTCGATGCGGAAACGCCTCCTGATCCTGAGCCCGTGGATGGCGGGCGCTGCTCAGTTGGGATGGCCGCGACGATTATGCAACGGTTGGCCAGGGCCCAGAAGATTCGAGGAGCCTGGAAGTGTTTGACGCCGGAGCAAAGATCGATCATCGCCGGGAACTATAAGACCGACCTGGGTGCCTTGGCGCTGTCGAAGACTGGTTTCGAGGATTGGACGTCAGAAGCCGCAAGCGACCTGCTGTTCGAAATAGAGCAGGCGCAGATCACCGGCCCGGATAAACCGTGAAGAAGGCGGACCGCTCCCCTGAATCGCGTTTAAGCGTTTGGTGCGAGGAATCGGGCAACTGAGGAGAGATCGTGCCGTGGCGAAACGGGAAACGGCCTAGAATCGAATCGTGGCGGCGGGCCACCAACCGCGCAGGCCGACCGGGCGGCTCGTTGCCGTCCAGTGCCCGCCGCCTTTTCACAGGGTGAGCCGTTGCAGATTATGCAACGGTTGGCCAGGGCCCAGACCCCGGCCATGCTTGCAACAGACCATTTTCCCGACGCCGGGAAAAAGGTCTTGACCCGGATCGGCGGGTCGGGTAGGGTAAAGGTGTGAGACGACGGACTCCAAACTGAAAAACCGAATCCGGCCCGGCCCCAGCTTTGCCCACCGGGCGTCGTCTCACACCGACGCTGGGGCCGGGCTACGCGCGGAGCCAGGGATGGCCTGGATCAAATGCGAACACGGCCTGTTCGAGAAAGCCGAAGTCCTCGCAATCGGCGTCGCGCTCAACATCCCCGAGAACCAGGCGGTCGGATGCTGCCTCAAG
>Ga0326597_10001285_pt1 | contig 40996 bp, 31 predicted proteins | sample RVTome_12_FD_203789 | JGI IMG/M metagenome (GOLD analysis project Ga0326597, IMG submission 203789) | Soil microbial communities from uranium-contaminated site in the Upper Colorado River Basin, Wyoming, United States - RVT100D185 | ecosystem: Environmental > Terrestrial > Soil > Contaminated >... | reverse complement strand
CGACGGGCACCTCGAACGACAATCCACCCGCGGTGACACGACGATTGTGCACGCGGGGATCGCCTACAAACTGTTCTGACCCCCATGGCCACCCGCGTGCTCATCCTCATCGGTCGTGCGGCGCAATTCGCGGGTCGGGTCATGGTGGAAGCGGTTCGGCCTCCGTACGAGCTTCGCGAGACGCTCCGACAATTGTTCGAGCTCGGGTGCCGGTCGATACCCTTGATTGCCGCGAGCGGCTTTGCGGTCGGCGTCGTGCTCTCGATGCACACCCGCGCCTCGCTCGCCCGATTCGGGGCAGAAGCGCTGATTCCCGCCGGACTCGCCATCGCGCTGGTAAGGGAAACCGGCCCACTCACCGCCGGCCTGCTGCTGTCGGGACGGATTGGCGCCGGCATCGGTGCCGAGCTTGGCGCCATGAAGGTCACCGAGCAGATCGACGCCCTGGAAGCCACCGCGGTCGACTCTTTCAAGTTTCTCGTGGTCACGCGGGTGGTCGCGTGCGTCATCGCCCTCCCGATCTTGACGACCGTGATGAACTTCACCGGCATGCTCGGCGGCTATGCCGCCGAGACAGCGATCACCGGCGTGCCCCTGCAAACCTACTTCAGGCAGGCATTCTCGGCGATCGAGTTCTCGGACCTGGTGCCGGCGACACTCAAGACGATGGTGTTCGGGTTCATCATCGCCGCAGTCGCCTCGTATCTGGGGATCAACACGACCAAGGGCACCGAGGGAGTCGGGCAGGCGTCCACCCGCAGCGTGGTCATGGCGTCCATCCTTCTGATTGCCGCGAACGTCGTGCTCGTCCGCCTGATCCTTTTCATCTACCCGGCGTGACCATCGTGGAGACGCCCGCCGTGGAGCTCAGGCACGTCACCAAGTCATTCGGTAGTTTGCGCGTCCTCGATGACGTCTCCTTGACCGTCGATGCCGGGACGAGTCTCTGCATTCTCGGCCGCAGCGGGACCGGCAAGAGCGTGACCTTGAAGCACATCATCGGCCTGATCAGTCCGGATGCCGGCACGGTCTGGGTCGAGGGTGAGGACATCACGTCGCTGTCCGGTCGGGCGCTCTCCAAGGTCCGGCAGCGAATCGGGTTCCTTTTTCAGAACTCGGCACTCTTCGACTCGATTCGCGTGGGAGAAAACGTGGCGTTTCCCCTCCGCCGGCACACGAAACTGAAGGATGCGGAGATCAGGGCTCGCGCCAGTCACCTGCTCGCGCAGGTCGGCCTGGAGCGCGACTACGACAAGATGCCGGCGGACCTCTCGGGCGGCATGCGGAAGCGGGCCGGCCTGGCGCGCGCGCTCGCGCTCGAACCGGCAATTCTGCTGGCCGATGAACCGAGCGCGGGGCTCGACCCGGTGACCGCCGGCGAGATCGACGCGCTGCTGGTGGACTTGAAGCACCGGTCGCGCACCACCGTGATCGTGGTGACCCACAATATTCCCAGCGCCCGGACGATCGCCGACGAACTCGTGTTCCTCCATGAAGGCCGGATCCTCGAGCGGGGCACACCGGAGGCGTTCGATCGCAGTGACCAGCCCCTCGTGCGTCAGTTCATGACATCCGAGGGCTCCGGATGACCTCGATCCGTCAACGAGACGCTGTCTTGAGAAAGGCCTGACCACATGACCCGCATGCGTACCGCAGTTGTTGGCGCGTTCGTCCTGGGAGGACTGCTCCTGTTTGGCGGCGGACTGTTCCTGATTGGTGACCGGCGGCTCCTGTTTGCCGACCAGTTCGAGCTCAACGCGACGTTTGGCAAGGTGACCGGCCTCGAGATCGGCACCCAGGTGCGCGTGGCTGGCCTCACGGCGGGCGAAGTGTTGGAGATCCGTCTGCCCTTGGGGCCGTCGGACCGATTCCGCGTGCGGATGCGCCTGCGTGATGACGTGCGGCAACTGGTGCGCACCAATTCGACCGCCGCGATTCAGACCGACGGCATCGTGGGCAACGCGTTCATCCAGGTCAGCGGCGGCACCGACGCCTTCCCGGCCGTCTCTCCCGGGGACACGGTCACCGGGGTCGATCCCATCGAGTTCGCCGACCTCATCCAGGAAGGTCGGGACACGTTTCGCACCGTGACGAGCGAGGTGCTCGACCTCAAAGTCGAGGTGTCCGCGGCGCTCGTGGCGCTGACAGAGAGCGTTGAGACCGTGAACGGTGTCATCGGCGACGTCGGCCAGAATGTCGACACCCTCACGGCCACGAGCGTACGGGTTGTCGAGGACCTGCACGGGACGGTCGAAGAAGCCCGAGGTCTGGTCAGCGACGTCAAGAGCGGGCAAGGCACGATCGGCCGGTTGTTGACGGACCGCGCGCTCTACGACCGGATGACGAATGTCGGCCTCGAGGCCGAGCAGACGATGCGGAACATTCGACAGACCACCGAGCGGGCGCGCGCAGCCGTGGAGAGCTTTTCGGCGCCAGACGGCACGGCTCAACAGATTACGCAGACGCTTCGAAACACCTTGACGGAAGTGCAAGAGGTGACGTCTGACCTGGCCGAGGGTACCGAGGCACTGAAGCGCAACTTCCTCTTCCGCGGGTTCTTCCGGCAGCGGGGGTTCTTCGATCTCGATTCGGTCTCGCGTGAGGCCTACCAGTCCGGAGTCCTGGAGGGCCGGGACCGCACCGCCCTCCGGATCTGGCTCGACGCCGCCGGGCTGTTCGCCCGCGATCCGGACGGCACCGAACGGCTCACGGCCGACGGCCGACGCCGCCTCGACTCGGCGATGGCGGATTTCGTTCGTTACCCGCCCAGCAGCCCGTTGGTGGTCGAAGGATACGCTGAGGCCGGCGACGGTGAGGCGCCGTACCTCGTCTCAGTCGATCGTGCACAGCTCGTGCGGGACTACCTGCTGGGGCGCTTCCGGCGGCAGGCCACCCTGACCGATGTGATGCCCTTGAGTGATGCGGCGCCCGAGAGTCCGCGAGGGGACGGACGGTGGTCAGGCGTCGCGCTGGCGCTCTTTGTGAGCAACGACGCCCTTGGACGCCCTGCCCCTGGAGTGTCGCCCTAGTCTCGCGCCCCAGACCCGCTCCGAGACTTCATTCGCCGACCTTCGTGATGTCGATCGGCGCGGCACTCTGTTCGCGTGGACTCGACCTGCCCACCCGCCTCCGCGGCTTCATGTCCTCGGTCACGCCGAGCTCGCCGTGGCGGGAGCGATCCGGATGCAGGAGCGCCTCGATCGTCTCCTCGCGCTCGAGAGACGTCTCTGTCAGCGGGTCCTCAGGACGCGGGCTCCTGCGGCGGCGATCGGTGACCTCCTCACCGCATAGTTTCGAGCCGATTCGCTGAACCGCGAGCGATCCAACACCCATGCCGACAATCGTGCCGGCCATCAGACCGGCAACGAAACCGATGCCCGCGCCAATCTCATTGCGAATGTTGTTCGCTCCCATCCCCGCCTCCAGCAATATCCTACTCCCGAAGACCAATTGAGTTGACGCGCTTCGGGTCCTGTCGCTGGGTTTCCCCGCCCGCGCCACCCCACCGCGCAGAGTCCGCGCCGCGGGGACCCCGGGTCCTCGGCGCCCAGAAAGCACTGTCACGCGGAGGCGCCTGCGCGGCGGTCGGGGATGCCCCTCCCAGCCCCCTCCCAGCGCCACCCGCCCCAAGGACGGCGTCAACTCAACGGGCTTTCGGGAGCAAATCCAAGACGACGAGATCAGCCCCGATGTCCGGCGACACAACTGCCACGGCCCGTGGAGTCGAAAGCCTCGCGATCGATCAAAGCCGCGATGGCGACGTCGGCGAAAACGGATAGGGCGTCCGATCCGCGTCCGCTTCGAGTGCCGACCACAACGTCACGTCGCCGCACCGGGCGAGCTCCTGGTTCGTAACCCCGCCGTTCGCCATGCGCAACCGTGTCACGAGCTTCAGGTTCGCACCTCTGCGGTGGGGCCCACTCGCCACAGCGTGTGGTGTCGCAATGATGGCACGGGTTCTCGTCGCCGACGGCGAAAATGATGCTTGCCCTCTTCAGACAATAGCCAAGGCTGGTCACTGGTGGCCGACGCAGCACGGACCTCGCAGTCTTCTTGTCGGCGCCGGAGTGCACGCCGGCACCGGTCCCGGCCAGCAGTCGCCGAAAGACACGGCCCGACCCGGTCCGCCCTGGCGGACCCTGACGCGGGAGACGATCAACTAAACTTGGAGTGTCGCCCTCGCACTACTGGGATCACAAGAAGATCGCCGACGATCCCAGTCGCACCCTCTTGCGTGAGCGACGGCCGAAGGGTGCCCCCTGTTTATCGTGTCTATGAACGTGCTTTCGACGATGACCCTTGTCAGTCGCCAGTGGACGACACACCGGTGGCGTGTCGTCGCCGTCGCGCTGCTCGTGTCGTTCGCGCTCGTCGTCGGTCTGATCCACACGTCCATTGTGCGAGCGAGAGTCCTCTCATGGGCTGTCTCCGAGCTTCGTGATTCGGGGATACGGGCGGAGGTCGGACGACTCGATTACAACCTGTTCGCGCTGACGTTCGGCCTGGAGGACGCCACGCTGACTGCCGAGGGCTCTGACACTGCCTTTTTCGCGACCGACGCCGTCACACTCGATCTGCCATGGTCGATTGTCGGCGGCACGCTGGCCGTTCAGTCGCTCGAGATCGATCGGCCAAGCATCGTCATCGTCCGCGCGGAGGACGGCACTCTGAATCTTCCAGAACCTGCCGGGGCCAACCCCGAGGCTGATGCCCCACCAACCGGGCCGCTCCGAATCGATCGACTGGTCATTCGCGACCTCGGCCTGCGGTATGGCGACGCGTCGATGCCGTTATCCGTCGACGGACGCGGCGTCTCGATCGACATGAGGGGCGGAGCCGGAGAGGCGCTCACCGGTCGGATCTCGATGTCGGACGGCGTGACGTTGCAGCTCGGCGAACGTGAGACCAGCGTATCCACGCTCGAAGGCGGCCTGGGGTTCGATGGCACGACGGTGTCGATGAATGCGCTGACGCTGGAAGCCCCGGAGGCCAGGCTGCGGCTGGACGGCACGATCGGCCTGCTGGCGGGCGAACAGCGTGTGGACGTGCGGTACGAGGGGCGTCTGGATGCCGAGCGTCTCGCGCCGTGGGTGGGGCTGGACCCGGCGCCGAGTGGACAGGTGGTCTTCTCCGGCACCGCGCTGGGACCGCTGGTCGAGCCAGATGTGAGCCTCGACGTGAGCAGTGACGGACTCGCCTGGTCCACACTCGGCCCTCTCTCGTTCGCGGCACGCACCGCAGTGTCTGGACCAATCGTGACGCTGCAGTCATTCGTGGCGTCGCTGGCCGGCGGGCAGATTTCTGGCGAGGCGCGGCTGCAGCTCGATGATGCGGGTCCATCGAGTGTCCGCACGAAATTTCAAGATCTGAACCTCTCGACCCTGGGAAGCCTTGCACCGGATCTGCCGGTGAATCTCGCCAGCATCGCCGAGGGCGAGGCCGCGCTCGAATGGACCGGACAGGATATGGCGACGGCCGCCGTGAAGGTCTCGGTCACGCTGCGTGCGTCCCCGGTGCGCCAGCGAGCACTCGCACTGGCGGGCCAGATCGATCTCGTGTTGGGCCAGGGTGCCTGGACGCTCTCAGTAGATCAGCGCGTCGCAGACGCGATCGTTCTGCGCGGGAACGCCAGCGGCCGCCTCGAGTCTGATCGTCTCGACTCGTCCTCGCTCGGCGGTCGCGTGACGCTGACGGTCGGCAGCCTACCGGATGCGTTGCGCCGACTCGATGCAGCAGGTCTGGTGGCCAGCGAGCCGATCGCCGGTCGCGTGCGAGGTGGCGTCTCGGCGAGCTTCGACCTGGGTGGTACCTTGAGCGCGCCCCGTGCCACGGGCACGCTGGAAGCCACCGAGTTGTGGCTGTACGATACCGGGCCTGGCCTCGCCCGCGTGACCTTCGCCGCGACAACTCGCGAGGTCACGCTCGATCCCGTGCAACTCGACGTCGGGCCCAATGCCGTGAGCGGACGCCTCGTCATGGGGGTTGCGACCAACTCGCTTGACGGTTCGGTCGTAGCCACACTGCCACAGCTGGCGCCGCTCGCCGTGGCGCTGCCGGCGGAGTGGCGGCCAGAAGGCTCGGCCGACCTCGAAGCCGAGCTCGGTGGTACGCTCGACAATCCCACCGTACAGCTCTCGCTGTCGTCGACCGATCTCCGTGTAGCCGGTCAAACACTGCGGACAATTCAGTCGAAGCTGCAGCTCGCCAACCAGGTCGTGACGGTCGAACAGCTCGAGTTCACGCAGGATGCGGGGCGCTTGAGGGCCACCGGTCGCTACGACATCCAGACGGAGCGCTTCACATTCGACGCGTCCGGCGACGACTTCTCGATCGCCCCGCTCATCCTGACCGAGGAGCCGAGCGCCGACGAGCCGGCAGCCACCATTCCGCTGGACGCTCGCTTCAGTCTCCAGCTGAGCGGCGGAGGCACGCTCGCCGATCCGAACGCCACCGGCTTCGTCCAGTTCACCTATCTCGACTGGGAGCGCTATCGGCTCGGTGCGGCCCGCGCCGATGTTGTGGTCGAAGGCAGGCATGCGCGAATGGTGATCGGGGTGCCGTCGGTCAACGCCACGATACGAGCCGACGCCGAGCTTGACGCGCCGCGCTCGTTTACCTTCGAAGCCTCCGCCATCGAGGCACTCCTGTCTGAGCTCGTGCGACCGACTGGTCCAGCCGGCGCCATACCGTCCGGCGAGACGTCGGGCTTCGACCCAGCTCTGCTCGCCGGCATGGTGACGCTTCGCGCCAGCGGCATCGGACGGCTCGACGCGCTCACCGATGCCACCGTTAATCTCGACCTGCGCCTGGCGGATGTGACGGTGAACGGCGCGCCGCTGCGCCTGGAGCGTCCCGCGCGACTGCGGTACGCGGGCCGTGAGCTGGTCGCCGAGGACCTGGAGCTGCACCTTGGAAACAGCGTCTTGTCGGCGCGCGGGGCGCTTGGGTCGACGACAACGGCAGGCGCGGGCCTTGCCGTCCAGATCACGGGTTCGCTCGCCGATTTCCTTCCGTTCGCTCGCCTGGCTCCAGGTGCGGAGGCCTTCGAGGCCTCGGGCACGGTCGATCTGCAGGTGCAAGCCGCGGGCTCCCTCGAGATGCCCGATCTCACGGCCGAGTTCACCGTCGGCGAGGGCTCCTTCGGCAATGGCACGCTACCTCCCGTCAGCGCGGTCGCCGTCCGAGCAACGTACGTCGAAGGCCTGCTGGAGGTGCAGGAGCTGCGCGGAGGCTGGTTGGGGGCGAGCTTCGAGGCCTCCGGACAGGTACCGGCCGCCCTGCTTGGCGAGGCACTTCCCGAGGCCTACCGGCAAGCGCTGCCCGATCGGGGCCGTACGGCCCGGATGACCGCACGCGTCACGTCGGTCACGCAGGAGGTACTGACTCCGTTCCTTGATCAAGCGACCCTCGATCAGATCGCGGGGCGCTTCGATGCGGTCATCGAAATGGAGGCCGACACGCTCGACCTCGAGGGCGTGCGCGCCGACGTGACGCTCGCGCGTGCCGAAATGGAGCTGGCGCGCGTGCCACTCAGCCAGACCCGGCCCACGCGTATGCACCTGGAGGGTGGCCGATTCGACGTCGTGGAGTGGAACTGGTCGGGTGCGGGTAACCGTCTCGAGGTCTTCGGTGGCGTGAGTCTGGCGGGCGAGACTCCCGATCTCGGCCTCAGAGTGACCGGCGCCTTCGACCTGCGCCTGCTCGGGGCATTCGCTCCAGACATCGCGACAGCGGGCCGCGCGATCCTCGACGTCGACGCAAGCGGACCCTTGGACGACCCGCAGATCGAGGGTCAGATCACCGTGGGAGGTGGAAACATCATTGTTCGTGAGCCGCGTTTCGCGATCACCGATCTCGAGGGCGTCGTGACGCTCACCGGGGACCGGATGCAGCTGCGCGAGGTCACCGCGAGCGCCAACGGAGGCGACCTGCAGATCAGTGGAGAAATCTTGTATCCAGACTTCGAACTCACCGGAGGCACGGTGGTGATCTCGGGACGCGGGCTTGCATTCGAAATCCCCGAAAACCTTCGAACCGAGGTGGATGCCGACCTCGAGTTTACGTTCGCCCAGGCGGCGCCCCTGCTCACGGGGCGCGTGACGATCCTTCGAGGGTCCTATCGGGAGCCGATCAGCCTGGCCGGACAGCTCCTGACCGGGGTCGATGCCGTCGCAGCGGCGCCGGCGGAGGCTGAGCCGAGCTTTGCGGATCGCATTCAGCTCGGTATCTCGGTCGTCTCGGAAGAGGACATCCTCATCGACAACAACTACGGCCGGCTCGAACTAGGCGCCAACCTGAAGGTGATCGGCACACTGGGGCAACCGGCTCTGGCAGGACGTCTGACCATGCTGGAGGGCGGCGAGGTCTTCCTCGGGGGACAGACCTACCAGGTCACCCGTGGAACCGTGGATTTCACCAACGCAAGGCGCATCGAGCCGAACCTCGACCTCGCGCTCGACACGCGGGTCCAGAACTACGACATCACCCTGGAAGTCCGCGGCACTCCGGAGACACTGGACGTGTCACTGCGGAGCCCTGGGGCGAGTCAGGAAGACGTGGTGTCGCTGCTGTTGACAGGGCAGGTTGCCAGCGGAACCACGGTGGCACAGACTGAAATCGCGCGCGGACAGCTCCTGATGCTGCTCTCGGGCGAACTGCTCGGTTTCGCGGGGCGCGCGGTTGGCCTCGATTCCGCGCAGGTGGGCCGGGGCCTCGGCGGCGCTGCGTCGGACTTTGATCTGCTGGGAACCAATGCCGACCCCGGTGCCCGGCTCACACTGACCAAGAATCTGAGCCGCGACGTGCAGCTCGTGTTCTCCCAGAGCCTGCGTGAGAGCGGCGCCATCACTTGGATCGCGATCTACAGGCCGCTTCAGGGTATCGAGGTCCGAGGCACGACCGAAGACGACAACAGCCGCGCGTACTCGTTCCGGCAGGAGCTGAACTTCGGCGGCGGTGTTGCGACGCGCACGGGTCGCGCTCCGCGCGGACCGAATGAGGGCGTTCGTGTCAGCGAGGTGCGGATCACCGGGACACCTGGCTTCGCTGAGGCCGAGCTGCGAGACAGGATCCGGCTCGACGTCGGCGATCGCTTCGACTTCCAGAACTGGCAAGAAGACCAGGATCGCCTGTCGGCCTTTTTCCACGAGCGGGATTTTCTCGAGGCGCAGATCACAGCTCGACGCCGGGTTGAAGGACAGGGAGACACCGGCTCTGTCGCCCTTGAGTACGACATCGAGCGCGGCCCGCGCACGACGTTGGCCGTAGAAGGCTACACCGCGCCCTCACCCCTGGTCGAGAACATGAAGGTTGCGTGGAGCCGCGCCGTGTTCGACGGTTTTCTACTCGAAGACCTCGAAGTGATGGTGAAGCGTACGCTCGTGGAGCAGGCCTACCTCCAGGCCACCGTGAAGGCGGCCGTGACCTCTTCGCCTGAGGGCGACATCAAGCAGATCACCATTCAGGTCGCCCCTGGCGCGCGCTACGACGAGCGGCGAATCGCTTTTGCCGGCAACGAGCGGGTGCCGATCGGTGCCCTCGAGGCGCTCGTCCAGGCGCGGGGGTTGGACGTAAGCGGCTGGGACGACGCGAGTGATCTCGAAAGCACCCTGGAGCAGTATTACCGGTCCGTTGGCAGCCTCGCCGTTGACGTCACGGTGGATGCCCCGGTATTCAGCGGCCGGAGTGCGACGCTCACTGTTCGCATCGACGAGGGGCAGCCGTTTCAGATCGCCAGCGTGACGGCTCAGGGTGTGTCCGGGAAGTCCTCGGCCGAAGTGCTCGATACGTTCGGCATCGTCGCGGAGTCGCCGTATCTACCGTCCGCGCTCGAGCCAGCACGTCGTGAAGTCGAGGTGAGCTATCTCGAGGACGGATACAACGACGCGCGGGTGTCGGTGACGACGCTCGTCGATCGCGAACGGTCGCGAGTGGATATCTCCCTGACCGTCGAGGAGGGACAGCAACAGATCCTGGCGGGTGTCGATATTCGCGGAGCCCAGGTGACCTCGCGCAGCACCATCGAGCGGGCTGTGAGCCTCGAGTCGGGTCAGCCCGCGAACCTGACCGACATCTATCGCGCCCAGAAGCGACTCTACGACACCGGTGCCTTCCAGAGCGTAGACGTGACCATCGAGCCGGTCGCTGGCGCCGCGCCTGGGGACGGAACCCAACCCGTGCGCGCCTCGGTCAATCTGCAGGAGCTACCCCGCTATCGGTTCCGGTACGGCATCAGACTCAACGACGAGGTCGCGCCAGCCGAGGCGAACCGGCAGGTACGGCCGGCGTTGGTGATGGACTTGCTCAGGCGCAACCTCTTCGGCCGCGCTGTCCTGACAGGCGTTGCAGGTCAGCTCGAAGCAGACCGTCGGCTCGCCCGCGGCTACGTGTCGCTCCCGCAAGTATTTGGTCTTCCGGTGACGAGCACCCTCTTCCTCACCGGGTTTCGGGACGAATTCACACCGGGCCTGGTCGAAAACAAGTCCGAGTTCACCGCCGAGCAGCGGTTCCGACCCGCCAGCAGCATGGCCGTGACCTACGGCTACAATTTCGCCCGATCGCACGTGTTCCTTCTTGACCCGGATCCGGTCTTCCCCTTCGACGTCACGGTCAATGTTGCCAGGCTCACGGGCACCTATGCCTGGGACACCCGCGACGATCCGTCCAATGCCCAGCGTGGATGGTTCCATTCCTCTGGGTTGGACTACGGGCCCGAGGCCCTCGGCTCCGAATTTCGTTTCATCCGATACCTGGCGCAGCAGTACTACTTCAAGACCGTTCGCGAGAACGTTGTCCTGGCATCTGGGTTTCGTCTGGGAGCGGCCCGGGGGTTCGGCCAGGACCTCATCACGAGTGAGAAGTTCTTCGCCGGCGGAGGCACCACCGTCCGCGGCTTCGCCGAGAGCGGGCTGGGGCCGCAGGACTCCGTCGGTGCACTCGGCGGCAACGGGCTGGTGCTTCTCAATCAGGAAGTCCGTTTCCCGGTGTACAAGTGGCTGCGAGGCGTCGGCTTCTTCGACGCCGGCAACGTGTTCGCACGGGCTGCCGATGTCTCCTTGTCCAACCTGGATGCCGGCACCGGCGTCGGCATCCGGATCGATTCGCCCTTCGCCTTGATCCGGATCGACTACGGCGTGCCGTTGTCCCGCCGCCAGGAGCAACCGAAGGGGCGCTGGTACTTTGGTATTGGACAGACCTTCTAAACCTGACGCCATGACAGAAGAGCAGTTTCGGAAATCCTTCCTCATCTTGCTCGTCGCCGCGATCTCGGTCGCCTTTGTGGCCATGATTCGCATGTTCCTCCTCACAATCCTCCTGGCGGCCATCTTCTCCGGTATTGCCCGTCCGTTCTATCTGATGCTGCTGCGGAAGTGCGGCGGTCGGCGGTCGCCGGCTGCCTTGGCAACCCTTGTGCTGCTGCTCGTACTCGTCATCGTGCCGCTGATCCTGCTCGCCAGCGTCGTGGCGACCGAGGCGGTCCGGGTAGCCACCAGCGTGCGTCCGTGGATCGAGGCGCGCGTCGCCGAGCCGGACTTCCTCGACGACGCCCTTCGCCGCATGCCCTACGTCGAATACCTCGAGCCCGTTCGCGAAACCCTCATGACCCGTGGGGCGGCAATGGTCGGAGCTGTCGGGACGTTCCTGGCCGAGACGCTCTCGACCGTCACGCGCGGCACGGTCCTCTTTCTGGTCCATTTCGTTCTCCTGCTCTACGCGATGTTCTTCTTTCTGATCGACGGTCCGCGTCTGCTGCAATCGATGATGTCGTATCTGCCGCTCGCCGACGAGGACAAGGAGCGGATGCTCGACAAGTTCGTCTCCGTCACGCGCGCCACGCTCAAGGGAACCGTGCTAATCGGCGTCATCCAAGGGGTGCTCGCCGGCCTCGCGTTCTGGGCGATCGGGATCGACGGCGCCATCTTCTGGACAACCCTCATGGTCGTGCTCTCGATCGTTCCTGGGGTCGGAGGAGCGCTCGTCTGGGTTCCAGCGGTCGTGCTGCTGCTCGTCCAGGGCGCGATCTGGCAGGGGGTCGGCCTCACCGTCTACTGTGGACTCCTGGTCGGCAGCGTGGACAATATCCTTCGTCCACGCCTCGTCGGGCGCGACACGCGAATGCACGATCTCCTGATTCTCTTCTCAACGCTGGGCGGCCTCATGGTGCTCGGTGCGACGGGGTTCATCCTCGGACCGATTCTGGCGGCGCTGTTCATCACGGTGTGGGAGATGTTTGGCGTCGCGTTCCGCGACATCCTGCCGGCGCGACGAAACTCCGCGCCGTAGCCGTCCGACGTGCCGCTGAGACCACGACCGTCGCTGGAGTCTTCCCCTCTGTCACGGCACCCGCGATAAGCTCCTACTAGGACGTTGTTACCATCGCATCGACTGTGCCCACACCGGCACCCAGCGAGGAGGACCGTCGTGAGTGTGATGCTCGTCGCGCGTGATCTCAACGTGAGCCCGGCTGTTCGCGACCGGGTCGAGGCCCTGTCAGCCGAACTCAACAAGTTCTTCCACGACCTCCGTCGAGTGTCGTCGCATCTCCGCCTCGACGCCGGCACGATCAGCGCATCGTGCTCGCTTGTCGCTCGCAGCGGGGAGTACCGAGCGCACGCATCGCACACCGCCGCTCGCGCCGCCGTCGATCTCGTGTACGACAAGCTCGTCACCCAACGGCGGCGGGTGAAGAAGAAGCGTGTCGGCACACGCCGCGGCACCTTGCCAGGGATTGAGGTGCGGTGAAGTGGCGACCTGCCCCACTCAGGCGGGCGTGTGAGTGCGTCGAGATTGGAGTTCCGGTCAGGCGTCAACGCTCTGAAATACGCGGCCAGCCGCTCACGCCTGCCACACGACGCGGATTGTCGAGTCGATGACTAGATCAACCGGAAGATGATCGCGGCAATAAGAGTCGGGGGAAGCGCGCCGAATACCAGTCCGAGCGGGGACACCGAGCCGCCGAAGAACCGACCCAGGAGCGCCTGGCCAGCCGGGTTCGGCGCGTTCGCGATCACCGTCAACCCGCCGCCAACGACCGCGCCCTCGACCACGGCTGCCTTGAGCCCGTCGCTGAAGTCCGGCACCAGCGTGGAAAGGAACGTGATGAGCGCGTTGTCGTTGAAGGCCGTGAGCACCGTTGCGCTGAGAAACAGTGGCGTCTCGGCGAGACTGCCCAGCACGGGCGCAATCCACCAACCCTGCAGGCCGCCATGGATCACGAGTCCGGCCAGGAAGAATCCCACGAGCAGGGGCGTTTTCAACTCGAGCTGGCTCTGAAAGGGTGCGGTGGCCCTCACGAATCCCAGAAAGAACAGGAACCCACCCATGAAGAGCGCCGGATAGTGGGCGGTGAACACCGTCCACGCCATGAAACCGATGTGCACGGTCGTAATCCACGAAGGGACTGGCAAGAGGGTGACCGCGGATCGCTCCTCAGGAAACTCGACCTCAGGCACGGGTGCCCGCATGGCGAGCGCCACAAGTTCCCGTCTGAACACCACGTAGTACACCGTCGTCGACGTGGCAATGGCAAGAGCGGCTCGCCAGCCAAAATGACTCATCATGTACGCGGTGTCCCACCCCCAGACCCGCGCCACCATCAGCACGGGTGGTGCAGCGAAGTGCGTCAATGTGCCACCGATCGAGACGTTGACGAAGAGGAGGCCCAGAGTCGCGTACTTCATGCGGGCACTGGGCTGCAGGTCGTAGAACTGACGGGCCAACAGCATCGCGCAGATCGTCATCGCCGCCGGCTCGGTGATAAACGATCCCAGCAAGGGCCCAACGGTCAGTATCGTCACCCACCACGCTGCCGGCGTGCCACCGCCGATATCCACCAGGCGTCGGAGCTGTGACTCGGCGAACACGACAATCGGTCTCGTCGACGCAAGCGCCATGATCACCACGACGAACAACGGTTCTGTGTAGTTGACCGTGTCGTTCAGGTAGTGGCTCGCGGTGGCCCAGCCTGCGTACGCAGTCATCGCAACGGCCAGCACGACCGCCCACAGTCCGAAGATCACTTCCACTTCGCCGAGAAAGTGCAGGAGTTCGGCCCTCACGAGGGGAGTGACCGGGCGTTCGGTGGCGCGGGCCTCTGCGTCGTGCTCGTGCTGAATGCGGTGGGCCAGCGCCGTAAACCGTGCGGCCACGAAGGTGTGGAGGACGGCGAGCATGAAAATCGCGGTCGCAGCCGCGTTGAACGGCTCGAGTTGCACTCGCGAGATCAGCGTCTGCACGAGGCCATCGCCGGCCAGCAACGGGTAGTCGGTCAGCGCGCGTGGCAGCATCGCTATGGCATCGGCAACCTCATCCATCAACCCTCATGGTTATCCAAGGTAGCCACCCCAGGCAAATAGAACACCCTCGACAGCGCCGTGCAGGAGAATCACCAGGCCGGCCGACGCGGCGCGATGAACGACCCGATCGACACCGGAATCAGCCGGCCCCTTGTCACCCGGAGCACTACACCTCTTCGTCGTCCCACTGTCTTCGGCGGTCTGCCCGGCGCCGGCGCTGCACCATGAACGCGATCACCGCGAGCACCAGAATCGCTGTCCACACGCTGGATGGGTTCACGATCGCGACTATCCGGTTCGTCCAGCGAAGATAGCTCCCCCACGCGCCTGCCGTCGCCTCGTCGACGCTTTCGCCGGTCTGGGCGAGAAAGGCCTGAGCGAAGGGCACCCCATCCGCCACCTGGGCCGCGACAGCGCCTGGGACGCTGGCCCCGTGTTGACGACGAATGTAGTCGACCAGGGCGGTTGCCAACAGATAGGCCCGCGCCGAGTCGGGCCTCTCGCCGGTACCGAACAGGCGACCCAGTTCCTCGATCGGCGGCCCGCTGGCAATCGCACCCAGCAGTCGGACCTGGTCGGCCATGCCCCACCCACCCTCGACCGCTACCGCTACCCCCTCGTGAAACCAGCGCGGCAGGTCGTAGTCGCCCGCGCGCGACGACAGCGCGAGGTGTGCCACCTCGTGGCGAACGACCGATTCGATGGACCCATAGGGGTACGAGGCCGTGCGTTCCGGAACAATCTCGACGCGGGTGGGCGGGAGCGCGATGCCAACGATCCACCGCGGCGTGTGAACGGCACGTACGTCGTTCTCGGCGATCAGCACCACCTCGATCCTTGCCGGCATCTCGAGTCCCGCCAGCATCAGCGCGTCACCCAGTTGCGACCAGTCGACGCCCATCACGCGCTCGGCCGCCCAGTCGAGCGACGGCGGCGCGTCAACGGTCAGGGCCTGGCCGGCAACGGGCGCGGCGACAGCCCAACCAGCGATCGCACAGCCGCTGGCGATCCACCACGTCACAGGCGCGATCCTTCCAGCGATGCGCGTCACGACGCCTGAAAGGTGTGGTCGCCCCCGAGCGTCACCCGCGAGGTCTTCCATCGTATTTCCGCACGGTATCCTGCCAGAGGTAGGCACATCTTTTGCGTTCGATATCTCTGCCGTGCGTGGCAGCACTCCGGTCTCGTCCGACGCCTGCCTCTACTTCACCGCCTCTCGCGCAAGCAGGGCGCGCTTGCGTTCGACGCCCCATCGATATCCAGAGATCGCACCGTCGCTGCGCACGACACGGTGGCACGGCACCGCCACGGCAATCGGATTCGCAGCGCACGCACCGGCCACGGCTCGCACCGCCTTCGGCTGGCCAATATGGGTGGCGATCTCCGTGTAGCTCGCGGTCGCGCCCGCGGGGATCCGTCGGAGCGCCTGCCATACGCGTTGCTGAAACGCCGTGCCACGGATGTCGAGCGGCAGGTCGAGCCCGGCCGCTGGAGTCTCAATGAAGCCGACTACCTGGACCACGACTCGCTCGAACGCCGCGTCGCCGGGAACGAGCTGCGCCTTTGGAAAGCGGCCCTGCAGGTCGCGCACGAGGTCATCGGGATCGTCACCCAACATGATCGCGCAGACGCCCGTGGGGGTGGCCGCCACCAGGACCGAGCCGAGCGAACACGTGCCGAGCGCCACGTGCATCAATGCCCCGCTCCCACCGGCACGAAATTGACCGGGTGCCATACCCAGCCACGCTGGCACGGACGCGTAGAACCGTCCGCTGGAGTTGAAACCAGACGCATAGATCGCCTCGGTGACCGTGGACCGTCGCGTGAGTTCGTCGCGGACACGGGAGGCCCGGTGAGCGGCCACGTACGCGTTCGGCGTCACACCCGTCACCGATCGAAAGATCCGATGGAAGTGAAAACGGCTCATGCCAGCGGCCTTCGCCAACATGTCCAGGGTCGGAGCCGAATCGGCGTGCTCGATCATGCGGCACGCCTGGGCCACCGCGGCGGCCCGACGTTCGACGAGTCCCGGTTCGCCAGGCCTGCAGCGCCGGCAGGGACGGAACCCCGCCCGCCTGGCGTCGGCCTCCGTGTCGTGGAACTCCACGTGCTCTCGTCGTGCGCATCGTGACGGGCACGACGGGCGACAGTACACACCGGTTGTGCGCACCGAGTAGACGAAGTGGCCGTCCGCGGAGGGGTCGCGACTGACGACTGCCGCCCAACGGGCCTCCTCGCCGCGAAAGTCCCTTCCTGCGCCGCTGTCCTCCGTGTGCTCAATCATCATCTGGGGGTATCGTGCCTCGACGACCCTCCGCGGTGCACCCCGATGCTTGCTTTCGAATCTGGCCGGCCTCCCACAGTCCAGTTCCGCCGCGTGTACCGTGGCGCCACGACCATACGCTCGCCTGACGCCCGCGTCAAACCCCGCCCCTTGCTACACTTCCAACATGGGCTGGTTCGTTCGCACCGCGCTCGTGATCGTTGGAGCGACGGCACTGTGTCTGCCGGGTCCGATTGTGGCGCAGACGCCGCCCCGCGACTCTGGCACTCGGCGAGTGGACCGTACCCAGCTGATGCGCGACGTGACGACACTCTCGTCGCCGGAGTTCGAAGGGCGACGAACCGGCTCGCCAGGATCGCTCAGGGCTCGGCAATGGCTCATCGATCGGTTTCGCGACACCGGCCTGAGTCCGGCTGGCACCGACGGCTATCTCCAACCGTTTCTCGTCACGCGAGGCGACGCGATGCCGACATCCGACGCGGGACTCGAGGAGGCTGCTCGAAACGCCGCCAACGTGCTCGGGCATGTCGCCGGCCGCGAGGCCCACGCGAGGCGGCTCGTCATCACGGCGCACTATGACCATCTCGGCATGCGCGACGGCGTGCTGTACGCGGGGGCCGACGACAACGCGTCGGGGGTCGGGGCGTTGCTCGCCGCGGCCAGCTACTTCGTTCGAAACCCGCCGCGACATCCCCTGCTGTTCGCGGCCCTCGATGCCGAGGAGGCGGGCCAACGCGGTGCGCGAGCGCTGCTCGACTCGGCGCTGTTGCCACGCGGCACGATCGCCATGGTCGTCAACCTGGACATGGTGTCGCGTCACACTGGCAACGAAATCTTCGCCGCAGGTACGTATCACACACCGTGGCTGGTACCGCTCATTCAAGACGTGCAAACGCGATCTGCGATCAGCATCCGACTCGGTCACGACCGTCCATCGGGTCTCGGTGGCGGTCTCGAAGACTGGACGCGGTCCTCAGACCACCGCCCCTTCCATGAAGCCGGAATTCCGTTCGTGTACTTCGGCGTCGAAGATCACGTCGACTATCACACGCCCAGCGACACCGCCGAACGCATCGATTTCCGGTTCCTTGGCGACGCCGCCGACATGATCGTCGAGGCAGTACGCACCTTTGATCTGCGTGTGGAGTAATCAGGAAGGGAGAACGGGGCCGCTAGCTGCTGGCGGCGGCGGCCGCGGCGCGACGCGGTGCGGCCTTGCGCCGGGTCTTGGGCCGAGGCGGTGCCACGGTCGTAGATCGCTCGAGCTTGACGATCGCCGTGGCAAACGTTCGGGGACCATGCTCGTCGAAGTCGATCGTCGTGTGGTACTCGTTGCATGCGGCCACGGTACCCGCCCCGTATTGCGGCTGAGAAACGCGATCGCCGGTGGAAAATAGTCGCACAGGGGCTCCTGACGCTAGTGGGCTGGATGGGCTCGCCTCCCCGAAGCGCCGCTCCGAAAAGGCTCCTCCATTATATGTGATCTGATGGAGACTAGCCGATCCGCTCGGCCATGGGCGCGGCCCTTGGCACCTGGAGACCCGGCATCGGAGCGGCGACGAAAAGCCGTCTCGCGAACCTCGCCAATAGCCGGGCCCTTCCCGCCGATCGCGACACACGGGCGCTATCAGTGGCGATGCCGGTGTTGGCGTACATCTGCCGGTACAGCTTGGACAGCATCAAGAATGCAATCCGATTCTTGTACGACTTGAGGAAGTCAGAGCGCTTCCACACAGTGCCCATGTCGTAAAACCGATCCCAGGCGGCCTGCGTGCCCTGGCGAATCTGGTCGGGCGTGAGCGCCGGGTGCGGTGTATAGACGCGCGGCCGTTCTGCCGACGGAATCAGCCAGTAGCGCGATACCGGCACGCCCTTCACTTCGACGGCCGCCGAGGGCTCCTTCTCCCATTTCGCAAAGTCGACGGTGCCAGGCAGTGGCTGCAGCATCACGAACTGCGCCATGGATACCCCGGCCCGCGCCGCCAGATCGGCCGTCGCCATGAAGGTGCTCTGGGTATCGGTTGCCAGTCCGAAGATGAAAGAGCCGAGTACGTGCACACCATTTTCCTTGAAGGCCTGAAGTCGGGTGACGAGCGCTTCGCCGAAATGATTGAACCCCTTGTAGACCGACTTGAGCCCTTCTTCCGTCACGGACTCGACGCCGACCAGCGCCCCACGAATGTGCGCCCGGCGCATCGCCTGGAGGTACTCCGGATCTTCGGCGGCCTCCATGGTGATCTGCGTATAGAACACCATGTCGTCGGGCAGCTGCTCCAGACGCGCCATCAGTTCCAGACGTTCGTCGCGAATCGCTTTCAGCGCGCGCAGCTGCGTATCGTCCTGACGCCGCGCTGCCATCGCAAGGTCCTCCAGTGTGACCGGATAGAAATTGTCGTCGGCCAACGCGATGAAGCGGAAGCCGCGACGCCGGAGCGCGACAATCTCCTCGAGCACGTCGTCAACCGAACGTGGCCGCGGTTTCTGTCCGTCAGTCCGCCACACCGAGCAGAAGGAGCAGTGCTTGGGGCAACCGCGCAGTGTCTGCACCGAGCCCCACATGTACTTGTCCGTCGGCATGAGATCCCAGCGGGCGGTCGCGAACGCCTGACCTTCGACCCGCCCCCCGTCGTACACGGTGACCGCAGTCCCGTTGGCAAGGTCGGACAAGACCTGCCGCCACACGACGTCGCCGTCGCCCTTGACGATCGCGTGCGCCTGCCCACGTTCGAGCGCCTCCTCGGGATAGAGCGTCGAATGAATGCCGCCGTAGACCACGTAGGCCCCGCGCTCGCGAGCAGCGATCCCCAGTTGGTACCCGCGAAGCGCGTTACCCGTGTGGATGCCGATGCCGACGACGTCACCTTTGGCGACCGTGTTCAGGTCGAGCGGATCGATCGTCTCGTCGACAATGGCCGGTGTCCCATACTCGGGAGGCGTGGCGGCGGCGAGAACGAACAGCCATCTGGGTGTGATGACAGCGGTGCCAAAAGACAGATCGCTCGGGTTGACGAGGTGTACTCGCATAGGCTTATCGAAGAATCTGACACGAGGACGGTTAGCAGATATTCAGCGCGGGCCGCGCTGACCGTGGGCCCCCATACGGCCGACGATGCCGTACCTCGCTGTGTCCGTCATAGCATACTGTCCCTCGCAGGCTAAATCTATCTCAAACGCAGAGCCACCCGGCAGGACTCTCACGCGACAGCGCGGTTCACCGGAAGGTTCGTGGCCACCGTCGAGCCCCCACCGGGCCTCAGTCCACAATCCGCCCACCCGTGAGAAACCGGCGATAGTCGGAGAAGCGCTGCGTGATCCGGACGCGTTGAGTGACCGCGCCGCGAATCACGGTGAACGTATCGACCGAGGCCGGCAGCATCAACGTCTCCTGCGGGTCTTCGAACTCCACGTTCGTGTAACGGATGGACGATTCGGCACGCTCGATGACCATCGTGGGCGTCGCTCCGAGGCGAATCTGATCACGGGGAACGTCGAGCGTGAAGGTGCCAACCAGGCGGTCGTCCATCCGCAGCACGTCGTAGGTCGCTGCGTCGATCCAGACTCGACCTCGAGACCGACCCGGGAGCGACACACTGACGCACTTGCCTGTCCACGTGACGGACGGAGGGGTCGCGCGGACCCCTCGATAGTCGATCCGCAGCGCCAGCCGGCCGTCGACGCGGCTCGTGCCAGCCGCCGAGAACTCTGATTCGCTCAGGCGCTCGGGGAGCAGCATCGCGAGCGGCTCGGGCGACACGGGCTTGGGATCCATACATCCAGGATCCTGATCGGCTCGAGCCGATCGCCCACCGAAGCTGACCGGCTGGCGTAGCACCGACGCCACGGGAGCGCCGGTCGGGCTATCCGGATCAGCGTTCCAACCAACCCGAAGCTCAAACACGAGACGGCGAGGAAACTCGGCCGGTGTGAAATCGGAGCGCATCGGCTGAATCAGAACCACCTCGCGCGAGACGACGTTCTGCGCGCGTCTGTACCACTGCTCGACACGCTGGCTCACCAGGGCGAGCGTGTGCGCGAGATCGTCGGCAGGCGCCGGTTCCTGCGCCGCGCCGGGCGCGGCGGCCGCCCACACAGCCAGGGCCAGGCAGTTCAAGAGGCGGAGCATTTCGGCTTGTGGCCCAGGAGAGGCAGGGGTAGAGTGCGGCCGTGGAGGTGAGTGATGAACGATGCCGTCAAGAAGTGCGCGCACGCTGTGTGTGAGTGCATGGTGGCGCCACACGGTCCCTTCGGGAAGTACTGCAGCGATCACTGCAAGCAGGCCGGGGACAAGATCGAACTGCGCTGCGACTGCCAGCATCCGGAGTGCCGGTGAGCGCTGGGCTCTGGTCTTTGGTCCCTGGTCTTTGGTCCCTGGTCTTTGGTCCCTAGTCGGTGGTCTCTAGGCTCCGGTCTTTCGGCTCAAAGCTCTGGGCTCTCGGCTTAGGGCTGTGGGGCGCTCGAGAAACGAAGACGAGAGACCAGAGACTCAAGCCGAGAGCCGAACCTGGTGTACTCGCCTACTCGCCGCCCCTCCCGCGGCCACCGCGACCACCGCCTGGAGCGGCCTGCCCTCCCTCACTCGACGGAGGCACGATGTTCCTCGCCCGCAGGTAGACGCCGGCCGTGCCATACATCTCGTTGGAATGCGCGATGAGGCCCGCCAGAACCGCGGACCGAGCCATCCGTCCACGCCCCTGCACCATCTCCGTCCCGCTCGCCTCGGTCAGCGCGGCGAACGCCGGATCACAAAAAGCAAAGGAGTCGGCGAGCGCCTTGACGATCTCGGCCTTCTCGGTCTTCTGCTCGTTGTTCACTCCCATGTTGGGGTTGGCCATGCCTCTGGCCGTCGCACAGGCGTTGAACTGCGCGTTGGCCACGTGGCCGAAGAGCTGCCCGAAGGTCCGGACCTCAGCCATCGTGCTCGGCTTGAAGCCGTAGTCGGCCTGCGGCAGCTTGTCAGCCGCAAGCGTCAGATTGTTCTTGATGGCGGCGTACGACCGCTGAAGACTCATCGTCAAATTGACGGGTTCCTGCTGTGCCGGGCCTTGTGCCGAAGCGGCGCTGGCGCCCAGCGCGATGGTCAACATCACACAAACAACGCGCAACATGGTCACTCTCCTCTTCGGGGTTCACTGGGGACCTGGAGCCGCTGCCACGTTACACCAAAGATTCAAAGACGTCCACGGCCCGAGACGGTATCTGTCAAGAGACGGTATCGGTCGCGCTCCGGCGCCAGGCGGCGACCGCACGCTGGACGCGTCAGGATCGCTGCCCGGGCATCAAGGGACAAGGCATCTGACGAAATCTTCAGGGAGTCGTCAGATGACCGAGACCTGGGGTTGCGGGTAGACTTGGTCGCAGGGTTCTTGATTCTTGACGCCGGTGGACGATTGGCGTGCCCCACATCAGTGACGAAAGGATTCCGTATGCGCACGTTCCAGTGGCTTGTCCTTGGCGGTTCGGTGGCACTCGTCACGACCGGCGTGATGGCCTGTTCGCCGTCACCACCGGCTGAGCCCACCGGCCCGCCGGCACCCGTCCAGAGACCAATTGGCACGGTTCGAGAGGTGATGCACCAGATCGTTGAAGAATCGGCGCAGGCGATCTTCGACTCCGTGGCGATCACCGTCTCTTCGGAAGGCACCGTCGAGAGTCAGCCGGAGACTGACGAGGAATGGGACGCGCTTGAACACTGGGCGCTCAGGCTGGCCGAGGCGCCGAATCTCTTCAAGATCCCAGGACGCCCCGTGGCGAGGCCTGAAGAAATGAACATCAGCGCCGGCGGGACGGAGCTGCCGCCCATCGAAATCCAGGCCAGAATCGAAGCCAACCCGGAATCGTTCTACAGGCACCTCGATGCGCTGCAGGACTCTGCCGTCGAAGCGTTGAACGCGGTGAAGGCCAAGAGCGTTCAGGGCCTCTTTGATGTCGGCGAGAAGATCGACGTCGCGTGTGAAAACTGCCATCTGGAGTTCTGGTACCCGGAGGACCAGGCCCCACAGTAGCCAAGGGCTTCACTCACCCCTCGTCCGGCGCGGGACCGGCGAAGGGGTAGCCCCCGGAGGAGTGTCTATGAACCGTCACGTCTGGGTACTGCCCGTCGCGTGCGCGACGGCGATCCTATGGTCGGCCGGTCCGCACGTCGCGATCCCAGGGGCCCAGACCCAAACGGGCACCATCACCGGCCACGTACGCCTCATGGGCGCGGCACCGCCCAACACGACCATCCGGATGGGCGCCGATCCGCTCTGCAGCAGGGCCAATCGCGGCAAGCGGGTCACGCAGGACGTCGTCCTCACGGGCGCCGACGGAGGGCTGGCCAACGCGTTCGTCGATCTGCAGGGAACATTTCCTTCGACCCCGGTGCCTTCCACTCCGGTCGTGCTCGATCAGCGAGACTGCATCTTCGTGCCCCGCATGGTCGGCATCCGGGTCGGACAGACACTTCGGGTGACCAACGGCGATCCGACGGCACACAACGTACACAGCCTCTCGACCAGAGGCAACGAGTTCAACGTGAGTCAGCCAAAGAGCGGCATGGTGTCCACGTTCCAGATGAAGAACGCGGATGTCCTCCGTATCAAGTGCGACATCCATTCGTGGATGGTGAGCTTCGTTGGCGTCTCGCCGCATCCCTACTTCGCCGTGAGCGCAGCCGACGGGGCGTTCGCGATTCGCGGGGTACCGGCAGGCCGCCACACGATTCGCGTCTGGCACGAGCGCTACGGACGGCTGACGGCCTCAGTCGATGTCAAGGCCGGCGCCACGGCAACGGCTGACTTCGCCTACTCGGGCAAGGAGCAGCCGAGCGCCTCCGGCGTACTCGACATGATCCTTCCCAGCGACGGAGCCTCGATCACGCCGCTGGCACGTCGTTAGAGGCGCTCACTGGCCTCGCGGGAGGGCCATGCGATCGGGGGCGGCCGAGCGGAGAGGGCGCGCGAGCCTACGCCGATCGCTTGAGCGGTAACGGCTCCATGGTCGCAGGCCGTGTCCGTCCCCGCAGAAATCGCCAGCCGACGAAGACAGAGGTCAGACTGAGCGCCAGGCCTCCAAGCATCAGGCCGACAATGAGCGGGTACCACACCCACGGGGTCTGATAGACCCACGGGAAGTCGAGGCTATGGAGGCTCTGATAGAGCCACCGTTCGATGCGGCTCTCACGCACCTCCGTCTGGACGAGCGAGCCGTCGCTCGAATCCAGATACACCCACGTCTCGTCCGGGTCGTCGAACTTCGCGCGGAGCGCCGGCAACCGCGTCCCTCCGGTCCGCTGGTAGAAGTACGCGTCGACATCGGTCAGCCATGTCACCTCGAACGGCTCCATGCCAAACATCGCCGCGCGAGCCGCCGCCAGGAGTTCATCCTGCGTGAACCCGTCCTTGACCCTCGGACCGTCGTCGGCGGTCAAGAGGACCCGTGACAACCCGCCACCAGCCGGCGCGTAGCGCGCCGTGTCCTGGTGCGCACGCGCCGATGGCTCGGCCCGCTGGTAGGCGGCGTAGTACGGCGCGTCGAGGAACTGCAGCAGCTCCACCTCCTTTGGTCGAAACCGCTTCTCGAACTCGGCCAGCGCCGTGGTCGGCGTGACGATGAAGCGGTCGACCGCAACCCCGTCGCCGCGAACCGCTCGTACCTGGGCCGCGGTCGGCCCTCCCTGATCCAGCAGGTTCCACGGGGTCATGGTCAGCAAACCGCTGAATGTCCACGTCAGGGCGAACAGGCCGAAGGCGAGACCGGCGTAGTGATGCCATCGCAGCCACCCGACGTACGGCGTCGCCGACGTGTGGTGCCTGAACCGTCGTGACGCCGAAAATCGATACACCCCGATCACCAATCCCAGCACGCACAGCACGCAACCGACGAGCGACCCGTACACAATGAGGTTGTTCCAGAGCGGACCGCGCTCGACCCGAAGCGGCGTGAAGTAGAACCAGTGCATGACCGGACCGACATAGCCCCAGAAGCGGCTCGACCGGTCGGTCTTCATGACGATCTCGCCGGTTGCCTCGGCCACGTACGCCTCGGTCGCCGCGGCATCGCCGAGCGACACACGGTGAAGCCGGCCGCTCACACCGAAGCGATTGTTGATCGTCCACTGGTCGGGACCCTCGAGCGAATCGAGATACCGAACCGTGTCTCGATGCTCGGGGAAGGCGTCGCCCACCACCGCCACCGCCGTCTCCGGCTCCACAACATCGAGATAGCTGCCATCATCCGCATACACGCTCGCCGTGCCACCGTCGACGATGAATCGATACACCGGACGGGACCGAAGCGACGTGAGCACAACGCGTCGTGGCGAATCCAGCACGTCTCCGGCAGCCAGCGCTTCGGCCGCTGTGAGTCGAATCCTCGACGCGTCCAGTTCCGGCAGCCTCGCCAGCCGCTCTTCCGCCGAGTACTCCGGCAGACGCTTGTAGATCATCACAATGCCGGAGGCGAACCAGATCACGAAGATCAGGCAGAACGCCAGACCGAGATAGCGGTGCACGAACATCAACGTCGCAATGGCGCGCTTCATCACCTACTCGTTTCTGCGAGCGAAGTCGATCAGCGGCGTCAACCCGGCCGCTGCTCCGGAATGTGACGGGACAATCGACATGACGGTCGAGCCATCGGCGACCAGCCGCCGTTCGAGGCGGACGAGGGAGGCACGATTGTCAGCCTGACTGTCACTGAAGAGCCAGGGAGAGCCCTGCAGGCGACCGTCGCTGGCCACGTCGGCGGAGTCACCAATGAAGAGCACGCCCCGGACGAGGTACGCGGCACTCCCGGACGTGTGCCCTGGCACGGCGTACACGCGAACGGCCACATCGCCAACCATCACGACCTCCCCGTCGCGCAGCGCGCGCGTGACGGCAATACCGGTGTCGCGCACCGGAAAAAGGCGCGGCAGCGGCCCGCGCGCACCGGCGCGCCCCTCGACCAGGGGCACTTCGGCTTCGAGAGCCATGACCTCCGCGTTGGGAAAATGTCGAATCGCCCCGACATGGTCGGGATGGCCGTGGGTCAGCAGAATCGCCACCACCATGTCAGGCGTGAGCTGACGACGCGTGAGTTCGTTCTTGATCGCGGTCCCGGCCTCATCCTGACCCGCGTCAATGAGCGCCACCTGGGTGTCGCCGACCGCCATCACAGCGATGCTCGAGAAACCATCCTCGATGATCCGAACGTCCCCGAACTCCGCGCCATCGACGAGGGGCTGACGTCCCAGGAACGTTGTCGCCAGCAACGCCGCGATGGCGCCGACAAGGACGAGCAGGAGGACAGCGGCGACCTTCAAGATTCGCTTCATGGACGGCTCCGACACACCGAGTTCACGAATTCTATACCGCGATGCCCTGGACGGTGGCCGTCCCGGAATTGCCAAAGCTATTCCCAAACGGACCGCTTTTTGTGTAAGCTCCCGTTATGCCCTTCGTGATCACGGACCCCTGTATCGGAACCAAAGACGCCGCCTGCGTGGACGTTTGCCCCGTTGACTGTATTCACCCGAGAAAGGACGAACCGGAGTTCGAGACCACCTCCATCCTCTATATTCATCCAGAGGAATGCATCGACTGTGGGGCGTGCGTGCCAGCGTGTCCGGTGGCGGCTATCTACGACAGCGTAGACTCCACACCTGCAAGCCAGCAGATACTGGTGGAGGCCAACGCGGTCTACCGCGCCGGTGATGCTGCCGCCGTGGCGCAAGCCGAAGAGATAGTGAAGGCGCACATCGCCGCGAACGCCGATCTGATGGCTATCGCGCCGGCTGAGCGCGCCGCAGCCCACGCGAAATAGACCACTTTCAGTGACATAGACCACGTTCGGCGACTCGGGGCCTCTCGGCCCCGAGCGACAGTGGGCCTGGACGCTCGATGTCTCCCATCGTCAACGCCAACCTCGCCACACTCAGATCAGCACGGGCGAACGCCCTGGCTGCGCTCCAGACCGCATGCGGATCCAATCACCGCGGGACGCTGGAATACACCATCGCCGAACTCTCGCAGACCGCACCCGCTCAAGCCTCTACCTAGTCCCCAAGTTCGCCTGGACCGACCGGTCAGCCTCGTGGACCCTGGAGTTTGATCACGTTCACCTCACCATCGGAACGGCTCGCCTCGCATGGGCCGATCCTTGCATCTCTGAATCTTGTGCGCACCAACGCGCACCGAGCGCCCGTCGAGCAATACCCGTGTACGCGCGCTTGGGACCTCGCGTGGCCCCGAGGCCAGCGACAGACAGGGAGGCGGCATGTGAAGCGACAGCACTGTCGGCAACTGGCGGTTGGATTGCTTCTCGCGACGGTACGACTACTGGCTCCGGAACCTGTGGGGGCACAGGAGCGAAGCGTGGAAATCTCTGCGGGGTACTCGTTTCTCCACGAAGGCGGCGGCGATGGCAGTGATGGCCTCTCCGTCCCCGCCGGCTGGTACGCCTCAGGAGGCGGGTACCTCACCCACTGGCTCGGGATTGTGGGTGAGGTCAACGGTCACCACAAGACGTTCGATGATTTCGGCGGTGACGTCAAGACCAGCATTCATCTGTATGGCGCCGGACCAAAGCTTGCGCTGCGATTGAGCCCGAGGTTCACACCCTACGTGCAGGCGCTATTTGGCGGAGGACGCACACGTGCGAGCACCTCGCGCGTCGAGGTGACGTTGAGCGGATTCGCCTACCAGCCAAGCGCTGGCATCGAAATCAACAACAGCAGCGAGACGTTCGGCCTACGGCTCGCCGTCGCCCGGGCCTCGGTCCGATCGGAGGGCGAATGGCTCGATGAACGGATGTTCATGGCGGGCGTCGTCTTCCGTAGGTAGGCGGTGACACGAAGTGGACCACGATGGATTGGCGCGCCCACAGCCCCTCGGACGGCGACAAACGCCGCCGCCGCGCGGGTTTGCGCCCACTCAGCCACCCGCGATAGGCTACTCACACCCGTGCCGCCAGCGCCGAGCGTGACCATCCACCTCCCGGGCCCCCTGCGCGCCTACTGTGGCGGCGCCGCGCAGCTCTCGATTTCCGCGCGGTCGGTGCGCGGCGTCCTCGAGGATCTCGAGCGCAGTCAGCCGGCACTCTATCGCAACCTCTGTGACGAGGCAGGTGTCGTGCGTCGCCACCTGAACGTGTTCGTAAACACCGACAACGTGCGCGACCTCGAAGGCACCGATACGGCGCTGGCGTCCGGAGACGTCCTCACGTTCCTACCAGCAGTCTCGGGTGGTTGATATGGCAGACCGCATTGTGCTCACCATCGGCACCAAGAAGGGCGTCTTCGTGGCGGAAGCCGCGACACCAAGACGCAGGTTCGAGCTTCGAGGGCCATCCGGACCTGGTGTCCCTGTCTACTCGACACTCATCGACACGCGCGGTGCGGCGCGGATGTACGCCTCGAGCTGCGACCCCTTCTTTGGAATGAAGGTGCTGTGCTCGACGAACATGGGCAGAAGCTTCACGGAGACGAAGTCCGCGCCGGCGTTCCCGAAGAATGATGGGCGCACGCTCACCAACATCTGGTCGCTCGAGGCCGGCAGCGGCAGGAAGGAACTGTGGTGTGGCGTGGAGCCTGCGTCGCTCTTTCGAAGCCACGACGGCGGCGACTCGTGGCACATCGTGGCCGGGATCAGCAACCACGAGCACGCCCGCAAGTGGAACCCCGGAAACGGCGGGCTTTGCATGCACACGATCATTCGTGACGGCAATCGGGTGCACCTTGGTATCTCGACCGGTGGCCACTACCTGAGTGAAGACGGCGGTGAGACGTTCACCGCCTCGAATCAGGGTGTCGGCGCCGGCTTCGCGCCCGACCCGTATCCCGACTTTGGTCAGTGCGTCCACAAGATCGCGCGTCACGACGACGCCCCGGGACGGCTCTACATGCAGAATCACGGCGGGTGGGCCGAATGGTCCGGTCCTGGTGGGCCGCGGCCGGACATTGGCGTCCTCCGAAGTGATGACCACGGCCACACGTGGCGGTCGATTGCCAAAGGACTGCCCTCGGACTTCGGCTTTCCCATCATCGTCCACCCGCACAGCGCCGACACCGTGTACGTCGTGCCGCTCGAACCCTCGACGCGCTCTTGTCCAGGTGGTGCGCCCGCGGTCTGGCGCAGCGAAAACGGAGGCACGTCGTGGCGCAAGCTTGCTCGGGGTCTACCGAAGAAACAGAGCTATTTCACGATCCTTCGAGACGCAATGGACATCGATCGCCTTGCGGCTCCTGCGCTGTACTTTGGCACGACGACCGGACAACTCTGGATTGGCCGCGAGGGTGGCGAGCAATGGGATTGCCTGTTCGACGCCTTGCCACCGATTTATGCCGTCAAGGTTGCGGTGGTGTAGGCCTGTGCACTTCGTGTACATCGTCCGGTGCGCGGATGGTACGCTCTACACTGGCTCTGCGCGAGACCCGCGTGCCAGAACACCCGCCCACAATCGTGGGCGCGATGCGAAGTACACCGCCGGCCGGTGTCCGGTGCGCCTTGTCTGCCAGGAGGCCTTTCGATCGGTCGGGGAGGCTCTTTCCCGCGAGTACGAACTGAAGCAGCTCAGCCGGGCACGAAAGAACGCCCTCATCCTCATCGCAGCACGACGACGCTGACACGACGCGTCTGACGGCGTCTCGGCGCGTCAGGTGTGCCCGCAACGCTCCGTCGTGTGATGATGTCGGTCTCCGGAGGTCGGAAGCAGCAACGGTTGATACCGAGCCGCACTCCGGGTTGTGGCGCTACGACCGTCACCTGGACTGTCGCAGGGAACGTCACTGCTGCCAGTGGGCCCCTCCGCGGGACTCCTGGGAACGTTCGGTCGTCGGTGGAGCGCTCCTCGAAGCCGTCAGACGCGCCACCAGGCTGCTCGCAAACGATTTCTCCTCCGATGACTCCGCGAAGGTCACGGCGCGCGCAGCAGCACTGCGGGCTGACTCCATTCGACCGCTCGAAGCATGTGCCACCGCCGAGAGCTGGAAGAAGAAGAACGCCCGCGAGCGGTCGACTTCCTTCACAGAGGCAAGCACGGACGACGCCTGCTGGTGCCGGTCGGCGCGTACCAACCCGTCGGCGAACCGCAGGCGCACGTCGAGGTCGTTCGGATTCAGCTTCAGCGACGTCTCGAGTAACTCGAGGCGTCTCGTGGCATCACTCACACCGTCGGCATAGTCCCGAAAGATCCGCCAGTTCGAGCTGCCCAGGGCAACAGCACGAGCGTAGTGCGGCTCGGCCGCCTCCCAATGACCCCGGCCGTACTCAAACGTTGCGATTGACTCCTGCAACTCGAGATGGGCTTCATCCTCCCGCTCCAGCTGCGCGAAGGCGGCGCGGGCATCATCTTCGCCAGATATCGTTGCAGCCCGTAGATTGGCCGTGGCGAGACGTGCTTCGAACGACGTCGCTGGCCTCGTTTTCAGGTCCTTCGCTGCCTTTGGAAACTGATAGTCAAATACGCGAAACTGAAACCGATCGCTCCGAACGTAGTCCTCCAGGTCCGCGGCCACCCGTTCGAGCGGTCGACCGTAGGCACTCACGATGGCGGTCGCGGAATCGGTGCCGGCCAGCATCAGCCTGAGAAACGTCGGCGCCTGTTGGACGTAGTCCTTCCCCGCCAGGAGCATGTGGACCAGCGCCCAGCTCTGGGCGTATAGCTGACTCATCTGTCGTTCGTCGTTGTATTCGGGCGACTCTCGCCGTACGGCCAGCAGTCGATCGAGCGGCATGAGCGTGCCGCTCCTGCTCAACTCCTGAAGTCGACCCAACGAGGCACGTCCAACCGCGATCGAATCGCCGCGTGGCTCTATGGTGCTGTAGTACTCCGCCCACCCTTCACTCATCCAGGGCGGCAACTCCGCGACGCCAAGATGTCGCACGACTAGGTGCCAATACTCGTGCACGACGATCGGGTACGACTCGGCATCGAGAGACCCGATGACGATGTAGTCGCGATCGGGACCAGGCTGATAGTAGGCAGCCGCGCGTTCGTTGGGACGATACGGAGCGAACTCGCGGTCGCTGGAGAACACAATGAGTCGCATCGGCGTCTGCGTCTTCGGAGCAATCTTCAGTTCCTCCGAGAAGAACGCGTGTATCCGCTCAAAGTAGTTCAGCGCGTCTCGAGCCTTCGCCGCGTCACCGGTAGTGTAGACCTCGAAGTGCTCGCTGGAACCGTAGGTCCAGTTTTCGGCGGCTTCGATCGTCGTCGCGCACAACGCCGCAACCAGCAAGAGGCACAGGATGCGCGCACCCGTCATCGTCGGGGAATTCTATGTCGACTCTCCGACGTCCGATCGATGTCACCGCGCCTTTTCGGTGATTCGCGAGTCGCCGTGCGCAGGCCCGTGAAGATGTGAGCAGACACGTCTCGGCGCACCGGTTCGCCGCCATCGGCGTCGTCCTCGGTGTTTCGCCCATGCCCTGATGCGGTGTTTTCAGACACGGCGCATCGAGCGGCGGTACGCCACGGCGTGAAGCTGGCCGGTTGAAATATGCTTACTGTGTGACGACCACTACCGAGGATACGCACACCTCGAGCAATCCGCTCCTCGTGCGAAGCACCCTTCCCTTCGACGCGCCGCCCTTCGATGCGATCGCCGACAGCGACTTCGGTCCAGCGCTCGAGGAGGCCATGCGACGACATCGGGACGAGATCGAGACCATCGCACACACGCCGACGGCGCCGACGTTTGAGAACACCATCGAGGCACTCGAGCGAAGCGGGCAGGCACTGCTGCGCGTCACTTCGGTCTTCAACGTCCTCGCAAGCGCCAATACCAACGACACCCTCCAGCAGCTTCAAGAAGCCATCGCCCCTCGGCTGGCCGCGCACAACGACGCGATTTGGCTGAATGCGAAGCTCTTCGCCCGCGTCGAGGCGGTGCATGCGGAGCGTCGGACGCTGGCGCTCGATGCGGAGTCGCAGCGACTTCTCGACGTACTACACGAGCGATTCGTACTGGCGGGTGCCCGCCTGTCAGACACCGACAAAGCCGCGCTCACGATTCTCAACGAGGAAGAGGCCTCGCTCAGTGCGGGCTTCCTCACGAAACTGCTCGCCGCGAGCAAAGACAGCGCGCTGGTGCTGCGCGACAGATCCGAACTGGACGGGCTTTCCGGGGCCGACGTCGCCGACGCAGCGGCGACTGCCAGGTCGCGTGGACTCGAGGGCCAGTGGGTGCTCACGCTGAGCAACACCACGCAGCAACCGCTGCTACGGCATCTGCGCCACCGGCCCACACGCGAGCGACTGTTCCGGGCCTCTGTCACACGCACCACGCAAGGGGACGCCAACGACACGAGCGTGACCATCAGTCGTCTCGCAGCTGTTCGCGCCTCGCGTGCTCGCTTGCTGGGACAACCCAGCCACGCAGCGTGGCGCCTTCAGAATCAGATGGCCAAGAGCCCAGACCGGGTGGAACAGTTTCTGGCGCAACTCGTTCCAGCGGCAACGGTCAAGGCCCAGGCAGAAGAGCGAGAGATCCGGGCATTGGTCGAAGCGCACAACGGCGATGCGCGGCTCGAACCGTGGGACTGGCCGTTCTACGCCGAGCAGGTCCGTCAGGCGACGTATGACCTGTCCGAAGCGGACATCACGCCGTATTTCGAACTCGACCGTGTGCTCCGCGACGGCGCCTTTTACGCCGCCGAACAGCTGTACGGACTGACCGCCAACCAGCGCGACGACCTTCCCGTGTACCACTCTGACGTACGCGTCTTCGAGATCCTCGACGCGCACGGCTCACATATCGGCTTGTTCTACGCGGACTTCTTCCGGCGCGACAACAAGAACGGCGGGGCGTGGATGGACAATCTCGTCCCGCAGTCCACGCTGCTCGGCACCCAGCCGATCATCTGTATCGTCTTCAACTTCGCCAAGCCAGCCCCAGGGCAGCCGGCGCTGCTCGGTCTCGAGGACGTCCTCACGATCTTTCACGAGTTCGGCCACGCGCTTCACGGGCTCCTTGCAAACCAGCGGTACCCCAGTCTGTCTGGCACCGCCGTGGCGCGCGACTTCGTCGAACTGCCAGCGCTTTTCAATGAACACTGGGCGCTCGACTCGAAGGTCTTTGCCAGGTACGCGAGACACTACCTGACGGGAGCGCCGATGCCGACCGAACTCGCCGCAAAGATTGCGCAGGCGGCGACGGTCAATCAGGGCTACGCGCTCACCGAGCTCCTCGCGGCGGCGAAGCTCGATATCGGCTGGCATTCGCTCCCCGAACCACCGTCGACGCTCGATGTTGACGACTTCGAGCAGGTCGCGCTGAAGGAAGCGCGACTGGATATTCCGGTCGTCCCGCCGCGCTACCACTCACGGTTCTTTCTGCACATCTGGGCCAACGGTTATGACGCGAGCTACTACGCGTACCTGTGGGCCGAAATGCTCGCGCACGATGCGTTCGCGTGGTTCAAGGAGCGGGGTGGCCTGACCCGCGAGAACGGCCAGCGCTTCAGCGGCCTCGTCTTGTCAAGGGGCAACACCCAGGACTACGACGATATGTTTCGCGCGTTCCGTGGACGTGGACCTGTCATCGGCCCGATGCTCGAGTTTCGCGGTCTCACGCCTTTCTGACCGCGATAGCCGTACACCCTCCCAGCGCCACCCGCCCCAAGGACGTCGTCAACTCAACTGGCTTTCGGGAGTAGGATGGCCCTTCGTGAACCTCCTGACGCTCACGGTATTCATCGACGGGTCGATGTGCGCCGTTGGAAACGCCAACCGTGTTCATGACACGAACCGTCACGGCACGTTCGTGAAGGAGTTCGCCCTCGCGCCAGCCCCCGGCCAACACGGCCCACGGACGGCATTCACGTGTCGGCTCGCCGGGCATCGCTTCGTGCCGACGCCATGACCACTCCAGCGATCTCATGGTCGACACCGTAGTCAGCCTCGCGGCCGGCCTCGGCCTGGCTGCCGCGTGCGGATTTCGCGTCTTCGTGCCGCTGCTGGCCCTCTCGGTTGGCGCGCGATTCGGCTACGTGCCGCTGTCGGAGGGATTTGCCTGGCTCTCGAGCGACGCAGCGCTCGTCGCGTTGACCGTAGCGACCCTGCTTGAAGTCGGCGCGTACTACGTACCGTGGCTCGATCATGTCCTCGACGTCGCCGCCTCACCGGCCGCCATCGTCGCAGGCATGCTGACCAGCGCGGCCGTCGTCACCGATCTCACGCCACTGCTCAAGTGGACGGCCGTGATCATCGGCGGCGGCGGTATTGCCGCCATCGTCCAGGGCTCCACGGTGGCCATGCGCGTCGGCTCGACGGCCCATACAGGGGGACTCGGCAACGCGGTCCTCGCCACCGCGGAACTGGTCGCCGCAGTCTTGACCTCTGGTCTGGCCGTGTTCATCCCGGCTGTGGCGGCGGGAGTCGCGCTGCTACTCGGCTGGGGTATCTATCGGGCAACTCGGAAGCGGCTTCGTGCCTGACCGTGAGCCGTGACCCACCGAGCGCCATCGCGCCCGGTGGGACGAGTCGTCGCCCACGCTCACCTGTGGTGCGGCGGTTCTGGACTGAAGCCCGGTTCAAAGCCACGCGCCCGCTCGCGGCGCTGCAGTGGGTCGGCGGTCGGCCGCGGCGACAGGATGCCGAGGCCGACGAGTTGCGGCCGGAACTCGTAACGGATGTTGACGGTGTGCACGGGTGTGCTCTCGAGGTCGAGCCGCACCTGCATGACCGCGTGGCCGGTCCGGCGTCCCATGCCGGTGGCGGCGTACTCATCACCCGCGTCCGCGCTCTTGCCGACAGGCGCAGAAGCCTCCTGCTCCGGCGACGCCGAGGGAGGGGGCGCTTGAGCGGCTCGTCTCCCTGCGTACTCGGTGGTGGTCTGGCGTTCGACGACGGGCGTTCGTTCCTTGTAGAAGACGGCCGTGATGACCCCGAGGTTGGCAGTCTTGCCGAGGGCCTGCCCATACGAGCGCGCCTCTATCGTGAACTCAAATCGTCGCGCCTCGGTCCGACTGGTCTGCCAACCGCGAATCGTCACGGTTTCGTACGGGCTGATCACCCACTTGCGCGCCTCGGCCGCCGTTGTCTCGCGGGCGTCGATGGTGTTGAGTCCGTCAACCGACAGTGCCACTGCGACACGAACGCCGTAGGGATTGCGCAACCGGATCTGGTATTCCCGTCCCTTCTGCGCCTCTACGTACCAGCGTCCTCGGTGGGCGTACCGAGGCTGGGGCACATCCCCCACGAGGATTTCGACTTCCGGGACGAGGTGGCGATCCGACGCGGCTGACACAGAAGAGCGCAGACCGACGGAGAGTGCAATAGTGACAACGAGCAGATATGCAAGACGGTAGTTCATAAGTCCTCCTGTCTCAAGAACGAGGCAGGTCGGGAACCTTGCACGCCACGAGACTGCTCAGCGCGTCCCCTGGACGAGGGTCCGAAGGCTGGCCTACAACCGCATCAGTACACCGCGCACGGGACGGCTGAGCGCGGACCCGATCGCCGCGGCGTAGACCTGCACCTGACGGCGATACCGGTCGGAGGAACCGTCGAACTCGCGGTCGGTCTTGAAGTCGACGACACGCACTTCCCCTCCTGCGACATACGCGAGGTCCACGCTTCCTTCGACAAGGAGGCCCGTCTCGAGCCGCCACGTCACGGGCGCTTCGCGATAGCACAGGCCCCTGGAGGCCGCGAGTGCCGCCTCCTGCATCACAGGGTGCAACAGCACACGGCTCACGATATCCCTCGCTGCCACGACCTCTTCGGGCTCGGCCCCGAGCACCCTGCCATGCGCCTCGGCCAGTCGCCCGACCACTCCAGTCTCTGGCTGGTCGAGCGGCACGTCGGCAAGCAAAGCATGTACGAGCGTCCCGAAGCGGGCGCCCGATGGGTGGTTGTCTCCAGCGCTCGCGTCTTCCACCGACACCTCGATCTCGGCAACGGCAGGAGGGAGGTCCTGCTCCCCAAGGGTCGCCACCCACTCGGTCACGGTCACCACACTAATGGAGGGGACACTCCCGGCTGCCAGCGCAGCCGTCCTGGTGGCCTGCCAGGCCGCATGTTCGTCGAGCCGCTGACGCAGCACCGTCGGCGACACATCCTTCACGATCAGATCGTCTCGCCTGAGTCCAAAGGAAGCCTGGGCGCCGAGCGACAGCGCATGCGGTGCCCACCACACGACGGACACGATGTCGTCGGCCGACCCGACCTGGTGCTCACCCGGACTGACCGTGGACGACGAGGCTGGGTCACCGTCGGGCCGCTCGAGCACCGTGTCCTTGCTGTCGAACGCCGGGCACCCGACCGACGGCGTCTGCGTCCGGCGCGCCTCCTCGCTCGGGTAGAGCGCCGTATTGAGTGGCGCGATCCATCCGGCCTCGTAGGGCCCATCTCCGACGGCTGGCACGACGAGCAGGTCGCGGGCGCGAGTCGCGGCAACGTAGGCTACCCGCTCACCCTCTGCGCGCTCCCGCTCGATCTCGATGGCCTTGTGGTCGTTCAGCTCCTTCGGCGACCAGCCGCCAAGGCGCAACGCGCAGACCCCCCGCGTCGAGTCGATGTAGCGCCCGGCCTCGAATGGTGTCAGTCTCGCGGTGATGTCGGCCAGAATCACGACCGGGAACTCGAGGCCCTTGGCCTTGTGCACGGTCATCAGCCGGACGCCGTCACTGCCCTCTTCGAGAATCGGTGCCTCGGCCGCCGCGCGCGTAGCGGCTTCGACCTGCAGACTTTCAACAAAGCCACGAAACGACATTCCACCATCCAGCTCGTACTGCCGAGCCAGTTCCGCCACATGGAGCACGTTTGCGAGCGCCTGATCCCCGGCGGGACGGAGCACGAACCCGACATGCGCCCGCGTGTGCGTGAGCAGCGCCGAGATCGTGTCGATCACTGGCCGACGGTTTCGCACACGATGCAGCGCCGCAAGCAATGCCAACGCGTCGCGCACCGGATGCAGATGGGTCGGAAGCTCGCCGGGTATCCGAAACGGATGAAAGCGTCGACCGCCATGTGCGTACTGCAGCAGCTCTTCGTCACCGAGTCCAAAGAGCGCGCCTCGCAACGTCGCGAACACCGACAGCTGGTCGTCGGGCCATTCAATCGCCATCAAGGCCGCGCGCAGCGTCTCGATCTCCTCCCGATCGTGAAATGCGCGGCCGCCCACGAGCAGGTGGCGGATGCCACGCGCTTCCAGAGCGTCGACATAGGGCCGGGTCACGTCTTCACCAAAGGTCACGAAGCGTCGAAACAGGATACAGATGTGCCGGGCCTCGATGGGCAGCAGCTGTTCCGGCTGGCGCCGCTCGGTGACCATCCACCCGCTGTCTTCGACCAGCCACGCCACGTACGCGCCGACGGCATCAGGAAGGCATTGCTCAATCCGCCGTGCCGTCACGAAGCGTTGCGCATAGGGCGCCGGCACCGGCAGCGCGACAACCGAGGGCTGCCTCCCATGATCGCTTCGACACGGCTCGAGCGCCACGTACCCGGCTTGGTGAGTATCGGGGTTCCCGTCCATCACCGGCCGGAATGCTGCGTTCACCGCCCGCTGAATGTTGGGCACGCTCCGGTAGCTCCTGGCAAGCCGAACGTGCGTGCCGCCTCGATCGACCAGTTGCTGGCACACGCGCGCATAGATCCCTACGTCGGCTCGACGAAACCGGTAAATCGATTGTTTCGGATCACCGACGACAAAGAGCTTGCCGTCGACAGGGGTGACAGACGACCAGCATGTCTCGTCTCGGTCCTGTGCCGCCAGCAGGAGGAGCAGCTCGGCCTGGAGCGGATCGGTATCCTGAAACTCGTCCACGAAGATCCGTTTGAATCGTGCCTGGAAGTGCGCCCGCACGACCGCGTTGCCTCGGACCAGGTCACGGGCACGCAGCAGCAGGTCGAGAAAGTCCATCGCGCCCTCGCGAGCCTTCAGCCGCTCGTAGTCGTCAAGGCATTCGCGCAGCTCGGCGTGCAGGGCTGCGGCAAGGTCGGCGTCGGCGCGCAGCTCGAAGTCTGCGAGCGCGTCGAGTACGTCGTCCCGCGCTGCGAGCACCTGCGCGCGCGTCACCCCCTCTGCAAACGTAGGTCCGCTGCCCTTGCGCGCACGCTTGACTTCGCGGTTGCGACGCAGCTCGACGAGTTGTGATTCCAGCTCGTCGACGTCTAGCTCGACGCCACGCTCCAGTTCGGCGCGAAGATCGCGGCTGAGCCGTCGAATCGGCTCCGTATCCACGAACAGGTTGTCTCCGGCATAGGACGGACTCGATGTCACATCGGCGAAGCCATGAATGCGCTCGATGACCTGCGCTGCAGCCGCGGCACGGTCGAATGGCTCGCGGGTCCAGGCGCCACGGAAGTCGCGCCAGGCTGCCAGCTCCCAGGCAGCGCGGCGCAGGCGATCGATCGGTCCGTTGTCGGCATCACCTGGCCGGACGCCGCGACTCCGACGACGGAGCGAGCGTCGCACGCCCTCGGGCGGGTGTTCGAGTCTGGCCTGCAACCATCCGGAGAATGCCTGATCGAACAGGCGTTCGGCTTGCCGTTCGGTCAGCACGCGAAAGAGCGGATCGATCCCAGCTTCAACCGGCCGCTCGCGCAGCAGGTCGGCACAGAACCCATGAATCGTGCTCACGTGCGCCTCTTCGAGGCTCTGCACGGCGTCGTCCACACGCGCGGCAGATGTCGGATCGGCTGTCCGCGATCGCTCTTCCTCGAGCCGTTGCCGAAGCCGGAGCTTCAGCTCGCCGGCCGCCTTCTCGGTGAACGTCACCGCCACAATACTGCGGACATCGGCGCGACCCGTGGCGATCACCCGCACGATTCGGTTCACCAACTCCGTGGTCTTGCCAGTCCCGGCCGCGGCTTCCACGACCAGCGTTTGGTCGACCGCCTCGCGGATGAGACGTCTCGAGGCCTTGTCGGATTGCTCGATCGGAACGGTCACGGTCGGCTCCTCAACGCCCGGAGATCAGCGATCGCGTCCTGCGGCTTGCGGCTGGTGTGACGAAACATGTCAGGGCCACACACAATTCGAAAGTCGCAGCGTCCGCAGGCGTCCTCGGTCGGGGCGGCGGCAAGGCATCCGGTCGCCACGGCGCGATCGATGACCTCGAGCACCTCCATGCCTGCGGCTCGCGTCGTGTCGGAGAGCGGGATGGCATGCTCGGTGTAGCCACCGGTCGAGGTGCAATAGAACAACCGTCCCTGCGAGACACGACGACCAAGCGCTGCCTCGACGGCCATGGCATAGAGGACCGGCTGCAGCACCGCGCCACCGCCCACGATGACCTGCTGGATCCTGTCTGGCGTGCGACCGGTCTTGTGGTCGGTGACCCGCAGCACTTTCGTTGCGCGATGCTCTTCGATCAGGTCGATGGCACCGCGGAGCTTGAAGCCGTCAGGCAGCGTCACCTCGTCGCGAATACTGCTCACATCGCGCTCTCCGGGTACCGCGCCGAACCCGAACTCGAAATTGGTCGGCAGCCACTGCTCGCCGTCGCGCGCAAGATAGCGCAGCCAGCCGTGCAGGTCGCGGCGGATCGCCGCGATCTCGTCGTTCCAGACCCGGTCCACCACCGGTGCCAGTTCGTCGTAGGCGCGCGTGGCGACCGCATCCACGGTAGCGTCGAGCACCGTGGCCGCGTCTGCAACGCTCGTGTCGGTGACTGGCAGCGCCTCGGCGTCCTTGAGTGCACGAAAGAAGCGGGCCTGTATCTCATGAAACAGGCTGCCTCTGGTCAGCGCATCCATCCGCTGCAGTGATTCCGGTGGCTCGAGCGGCTGAAGGCGATAGAAGGCGCCGAGCACGAACTGGTACGGGCAGGCGCTGAAGCGTTGCAGAGCCGACAACGAGTAGGACCGGACGGTGGGCCGTTGCGCCCTGAGCGCATCCGCGGTATCGATGGACACGCGGGTCAGCCCGTCGCTCGCCGACCACCTGGGTTCGCCGCGCGCCCAGCGATTGACCACAGAACGGCGAAGCGACTCGTTCAGCTTCAACAGATAGTGTGCGTGGCCCCGCACCGACTCTCGGTCCCGCTCATCGAGCAGGCCCCGGAGCACGGCCAGGTCGTGCTCCTGCTCGTCGATCGCATCCGCGGGCTTCTCTGGAGCAGGCCATGCCAACGTCGCGCTCCCGGCCGTGCGGGCACGTGCTTCGAGCCATTCGTAGTCGGGCACGCGTCCGGTGGCGGCGCGCATCACGTCCAGCGCGTAGAACGAAGGTACACGTGCCCGAGACTCACTCAGATCGATGCGCGGATACGACACGTAGAGACGATCGGATGCCGCACCGGCGGCCATCTGCAGGAGAAGCCGCTCGGCGGCCAGTCGGTCCGACTGTGTCGCCAGCGAACCGCCGACTGCAACACGCAACCCGTCCAGCAGGATCGGATCTTCGCGAGGCTTCTGCGGAAACATCCGTTCGGCCACACCCGGCACGAAGACCACCCGAAAACTGCGGCCACGCGCCTGGTCTGGCGTCCCGACGAAGATGCGGCCGAAACGCCGCGCCGGAGGCGCCGACTCCAGTGTCAGCAGTCGTTCGCTCAGCACCCGGCAAGCCTCGTCGAGATCGACCGGGCCGACGTCCAACATCGGTTGCAGGTCAGTGAGTACTCGTAGCACGTCGGCAGGTGTGCGCAGCACGCGCGGTGCCAGGTGGGAAAAATGCTCGAGCCACTCACCCCACCTCGCCACGCGCGGCCACGCGGCCAGCGTCTCGACGATTGGGAGCGCGAAGTCCTGAAGCTTCGAGAGCTGTTGCCGTACCAGGCGCAACGACTGGGCACGGCCACTGTCCGGACCACCCTCCCGTTCGGCTTCTGTCGCCTGGGCTTCGAGCTCGGCGGCCTTGCCCGCGAGGCGTCGCCGCCACCGTGAGGCGTCGTGACCGATCACCGCCGCCTCCACAAGCAGCGCCTCCCACCGCCACGGTGCCTGTAACGTTTCGGCCACCGCCGCCGCGTCGGCACTCTCAGTCGCCGAGACATCGCCCTCGGCGGCCCCGCTGTCGCCTGTGCGCAGGTCTTCAGCAGCCCCGGAGGTATCGTTCGTGGCTCCAACCTGGTCGAAGAATCCGAACGCCTCGTCGACCGGAAGTACCGGAGGCACACGCGGGACCATGGACCCGTCAGTAGCCACTGCTGACGTCAGCGAAATACCGCTTGGCACCTGGCCGAGTGAGAGGTACTCAGCGAATCGTGCCGCGGACAGCTGTTCCGCTGCGCAGGTGAGCAGCGCGAGAAAGGCGCGGCCTGCGGGATGAGGTCGTCGTGTCCCACGATCGAACCACGCGGGCACACCAGCCCTTCGCAGGGCGTGCTCCAGCAGACCGAAATAGCTCTGGGGGGAACGGACGAGAACCGCGATCTCGTCGAACCGCACGCCAGCGCGTGCTTCGCTGAGAACGCGCCGAGCGATTTCGACGCACTCACGCCCCTCGCCCGGGGCCGAGAACAGCGTAAGAGACCCGTCGAGATCGCGCATCGGCGGGCGGCTGTCG
>Ga0326597_10001284_pt1 | contig 41047 bp, 36 predicted proteins | sample RVTome_12_FD_203789 | JGI IMG/M metagenome (GOLD analysis project Ga0326597, IMG submission 203789) | Soil microbial communities from uranium-contaminated site in the Upper Colorado River Basin, Wyoming, United States - RVT100D185 | ecosystem: Environmental > Terrestrial > Soil > Contaminated >... | reverse complement strand
CGCCGCTCTGACCAACCCGGGCAGCTCCGGCGGCACCATCAACAACGCCGGCACCTGGCGCAAGACCTCGGCCGGCACCTCGACCATCGCCAACCCGTTCCACAACAGCGGCGCGGTCGAGGCCCTGGCCGGCACCCTCAGCTTCCTTCGCACCTTTCTGCAGACTGCGGGTGGCACCGAGCTGAACGGCGGCAACCTCAGCACGAGCACGACGCTCAGCTTCGATGGAGGAAGGCTCGCTGGCGGCGGCCTGGTGACCGGCAACGTCACGAGCGGGGCTACCGTGTCCCCGGGCGCGCCGACCGGACCGGGCGGCATCACCATCACCGGCAGCTTCACGCAGGGTCCTTCCGGCAGCTTAGAGGTAGAGGTCGGCGGATACGCGGGCGGTACGGACTTCGACCAGCTCACGGTCGGCGGGAACGCCGCGCTCGCCGGGATGCTCGACATCGCGCTGATCAACGGGTTCCTGCCTGAGATCGGCGACGCGTTCCGCGTCCTCAACTACGGCGCCCACGGCACGAGCACCTTTACCACCGTGAACGGGCTCCGCATCACCATCGGGCGCGCCTTCCGGCCCGTGTACGCCGCGGACAACCTCACCCTCTTCACCGAGCAGGTGCCGGTCGCAGACCTCGACCTCACGATCACGGATGCCCCGGATCCCGTCGTCGTCGAGGAGGACGTGACCTATACCGTCCTCCTCACCAACCAAGGGCCGGACACGGCAACGGGTGTCGTGCTGACGAACACCCTGCCCGCCAGCACGTCGTTCGTGTCCGCGAATGCGACGGACGGGAGCTGCGAGCACGACGCGGGCATCGTCACATGCGGCATCGCCAGCCTTCCGGCCGGCGAGTCCGTCACCGTGACGATCGTCGCCACGACGGACGCCGATGGGGCCATCGTCGACAGTGCCACCGTCGCCGCGGCCGAGGAGGACCCAGACACGGCGAACAACACCGCGACGGAGCCCACCACGGTGCTGCCGAAGTCGGACCTGTCGATCACCAAGAGCGACTCCGCGGACCCGGCGCTCGTCGGCGAGGACCTAACGTACACGCTGGCCATCACCAACGCGGGCCCTTCGATCGCTCAGGACGTCGTCGCCTTGGATCTCCTACCGACGACGCTGACCTTCGTGTCCGCCTCCGCCGGGTGCAGCACCGTGGGGCGACAGGTGACCTGCGTCGCCGGCAGCCTCGCGGCCGGCGCGAGCACGTCGTTCTCCATCCTCGTCCGGCCGACACTTCCCGGTACGCTCGCCAATACCGCCAGCGTGACGGGCACGTCGGTCGAGCCGAACCCGGCCGACAACAGCTCCTCACAGACGACCCGAGTGGAAACGAAGACGGACCTCATGGTCACGCTCTCCGACAGCCCGGACCCGGTCCTGGCCGGCCAGCAGCTGAGCTACAGCATCGTGGTGCGCAACAACGGCCCCTCGGCCGCGTCCGGCGTGACCGTGACCGATACGCTGCCGGTCGCGGTCTCCTTCGTGTCGGCGGCAGCCGGCTGCAGCGAGGTGGGCGGGACGGTGGCCTGCACCGTTGGCAGCCTGAACAACAACGCGAGCCGCACGCTGGCGATCGTCGTCCGGCCCGGCGCGGCAGCGGTCGGCACGTTGTCCAACACGGCCACGGTCGGCGGCGACGACATCGACCCGGACTCGGCGAACAACTCGGCTACGACGACGACCACCGTCAACCCCGGCACCGATCTCCGCATCGCGGGCAGCGCGGCTCCGGATCCGGTGCTGGTGGGCGATGCGCTCACCTTCACCATCGAGGTGACGAACGACGGGCCCTCCGACGCCACCGGCGTCACGATGGTCGACGGGCTCTCGACGAGCGTCACGTTCGTCTCCGCGACGTCCAGCGCCGGAGCGTGCACGTTCAACCCGTCCAACCGGCTGCTCTCCTGCGCGGTCGGCGCGCTCGCCGCGGGCGCCACCGAGACCGTGACGCTCATCGTCACGCCCGGCCTACCCGCCGTGGGCACGCTCCTCATCAGCCCGACCGTTTCGGGCAACGAGGGCGATCCCCTCGCTTCGAACAACACGCGCACGATCAGCGCGACCGTCCTCCACAAGACGCACCTCAGCATCACGAAGGCCGACCTTCCCGACCCCGTGTTCGTCGAGAGCCCGCTCACGTACGACATCGTGGTGACCAACGACGGGCCGTCCACGGCCACGGGCGTGATAGCGGTGGACACGCTACCCCTCGCGGCGGACTTCGACGTCGCCTCGTTCACCGTCGGCGCCCTGGGCGGCGGCTGCGCCTACGACAGCGACACGCACTCGGTCACGTGCGCGATCGGCACGCTGCTCAGCGGCAGGATGGCCAACGTCACGATCGTCGTGATCCCGCGCCCCGAGGCACTCGGGCAGATCACCAACACCGTGACCGCGAGCGGCAACGAGGCCGACCCCGACCCAACCGACAACACGGACGTCGAGGTCACGACGGTCCACGCCAAGGCCGACCTGTCGATCGCGATGGCCGATGCGCCCGACCCGGTGTTCGTGGGTGAGACGCTGCAGTACACGCTGGACATCGCCAACGTGGGCCCGTCGACGGCGACGGGGGCGACGGTCATCGACCTGTTGCCGCCCGGCGTGTCCTTCGTCTCAGCCACCGCGACGTCCGGTAGCTGCAACGAGGCCGGCGGCAGCGTGACATGCGACCTCGGCAGCCTTGCGCGCAACGCCGCCCGCCAGGTGACGATCGTCGTCGCACCGTCCGCCTCCGCGGCCGGGACCATCACGAACACGGCGACCGTCCTCGGCAACGACCACGACCCGGACCCCGGCGACAACGAGGCGACAGAGCAGACCGTCGTCGTGCCGCTAGCGGACCTCTCGATCGCTAAGTCAGCGTCGCCCGAGACCGTCCTCGTCGGCGGTGCCCTGACCTACGAGCTGAGCGTGACGAACCACGGCCCCTCGCCCGCCAGCGGCGTGACGTTGGCCGACGAGCTGCCGCCGGCCGTGGACCTCGAGAGCGCGACGCCGAGCCAGGGTGGCTGCGCCGGCACGACCACCGTCACCTGCAACCTCGGCGGCCTCGCCGACGGCGCCTCGGCGGTGGTCACCATCGTCGTCCGGCCAACCGCTGCCGGTCCGCTGACCAACACGGCCACGGTGGGCGGCAGCGAGCTCGACCCGGAGCCGGACGACAATTCGGCGACGGTGACCACGACGGCGATCCCGGACAACCAGCCGCCCACTGTGGACGCCGGCGGGTCGTACGAGGTCGACGAGGGCGGCTCGGTCCTCCTCACCGCCACGGGCGACGACCCGGATGGCGACGACCTGGCGTACGCATGGGACCTCGACGACGACGGAACGTTCGAGACGTCCGGCGCGTCGGTCACGTTCTCCGCCGCACTGCTCGACGGCCCGAGCAGCCACTCGGTGCGGGTGCGCGTCACCGATCCCGGCGAGCTGACAGCGACCGGCGATGGTGCTGTGGAGGTGCGCAACGTGGCGCCGGAGGTCGGCGCGGTCGACGCGCCGATCGCGCCGACGATCGTCGACTCGACGGTCCAAGTCGAGGCGCCGTTCACCGACGCGGGCGTCCCGGACACGCATACGGCGGTCTGGGTCTGGGGCGACGGCGACAGCTCGGCCGGCACTGTGAACGAGGCAGGCGGCGCCGGCACGGTCACCGGATCCCACGTCTACGCGGTCTCCGGCGTCTACACCGTCCGGCTGACGGTGACGGACGACGACGGGGCGGACGACCAGGCGGTCTTCCAGTTCGTGGTCGTCTACGACCCCGACGGTGGCTTCGTCACTGGCGGCGGGTGGATCACCTCGCCGCCCGGCGCGTACCGCCCGGACCCGGCCCTGACGGGCAAGGCCAATTTCGGGTTCGTGTCGAAGTACACGCACGGCGCGACGGTGCCGAGCGGCGAGACGGAGTTCCAGTTCAAGACGGCGGGGCTCAACTTCCACGCCCACGACTACGACTGGCTCGTCGTCGCCGGTGCGAAGGCGATGTTCAAGGGCACCGGCACCGTCGACGGCGCCGGCAGCTTCGGCTTCCAGCTCAGCGCCGTCGACGGCCAGGTCAACGGCGGCGGCGGGGTGGACAGGTTCCGCATCAAGATCTGGAACAGCGCCGACGGCGGGCTCGTCTACGACAACCAGCTCCAGTGCGCGAGCGAGGCGGACGACGCCGAGCCGTGCACCGCCCTGGGCGGGGGCAGCATCGTGATCCACACGAACTGACCCCGGCCCATTATCCTTGCGCGCCCGGCCGGCGCGCTACGAGGGCTCCTCCTCGGGACGCCTCCCGTACGTTGTGATCCACAACCCCTGCGACTCCTGCACGATGTCCGTGAACCCGGCGCGCTGGAAGTACGTTCGCATCTCGTCCGGGGTGGAGGTCTTGCTGATGTGGGGCGGGCGGGAGGACGGACTATACGATTCGACATGCTCCACGAAGAACGCCCAACCCTCGTCGGAGACCAGGTTCACGTTGTCCACGAACATCCGCCCGCCCGGACGCAACACGCGATAGCCTTCGGACACGTACTTGAATCGATCCCACTCGTCGAGGTGCATGAAGACGACCGTGCAGTACGCCAGATCCACCGACCGCGACGCGATACCGGAAAGATCATAACCACTTATTCGTCTGACCTCCACGTTCGAGGCGTGCGACAGGCGACGAGCGGCATGGCGAACCATGTTGTCCGCGACGTCCACCCCGATCCAACGGCGGCACAGCGGCGCGAGGACACCGCCCATGCGGCCCACGCCACATCCGATGTCCAGCACGACGTCGTCGGCGCGGATGCCGACGGTCCGCTTCAATCGGTCCAGCGTCTCCTGCGCTGCCACGCGCAGGCCTTCCTCGTCCCGGGCCCCCAATACACTCATGATGGCGTCGCTCTCCGTGATGGAGACCGCGTTCCACACGTCGCGGTAGCGATGACGCGGCAACGCGGCACCGCCGCCAAGGACGCGCCCAAGCTCGGACAACTTCTTCCGGGTCCAATCGAGGGCACGTGACGGCTTTGCCGACGTACTTCTCGACGAGGTGCTCGCGATGCTGCTCCTCCGGCGCTCCGGCCGGCGTGCCGTACTCTCTGGCTCCGGTTCGTACGGCACCGCAATCGAGCCGCGTGGTCTTTCGACAACCTGCCTTGGTGGCCCTTTCCGGGTCGCCATCCGCCGGCCCAACCTCATCGGCTGACCACGACGACATCCGTAGGCCGGTAGTCCATCGCCACCACCGCGGCCAGCCAGCTCCCATCGTGCGACGCGAGCTCGGGACCTGCGTGGACGGCGGGCGCGTCAGGGTGACGGTCATCCGAACGACTGGCGTCCGGCAGCTTGCGCACGTTGAAGGCATCGAGCGCCGGCCGAGTGACCAACCAGAATGCGTGCACTGCCAAGAAGAGGGACGCGATCACCAGCGCTGGACCCGTTAGCCAGCGCCGGCGCAACTCCACCGTGCTCGGAGCCCGACCATTCGATGCCATGCTGACTCCCGTGCGTCGTGGAGCGCCTTCGTTCGCGCAAGCGGCCCGACGATACGCGACCGTTCGACGAGCGTCAAGAAGAGGAGGTCGTTATGTCGCCTACTTCGGTGCCCATGCGACCGGCTCGACCGCACGAGTTGCTCGGTCATCGTCCCCTCGAAAGGCGGACAGCGCATGAGGGAGATACAAGGTACTGGCCACGCCCGTACGACCATCCCATGGCTCGAACAACGGCCATGTCTCGATCATGCCGCCGACCGGCCACCGAACCAGGCCCACCGCGTTTGGCGAATGCGCTACGACCGCCAGCGCCCCATCGACAGCCAGCGCGGTAGGCGACCATGGAAGGGTCCCGCGATCGACGTCCGCTAGGGCATCACGGCTCACGTCGACGCGAGCGACCTCTCCGTCTGGCATGGCGAGCCACGCCAAGCCACCGGACTCGGCGATTGCCGCTGGTGAAGTCTCTTCAACCGCCTGCATGCCGATCGTGCGCAGCCCGTCGGGACCGTGCTCCAGAACGAGCAGGCCGCTCAGTGTTTCCGGCGGAAACAGCCCGCTGGCCGTATGGGCCAGGAGCCGTTGTGGCCGAACCAAGAGCTGCTGAATGCTGGCACCGTGCAGTGTGAGGTCGGGTTCGGCGGAGGTGCTGCCGTCCGCCAGGTCGATCACTTGGACGAACGTGCTGCTGTGGACGCCCCGATACCCTTTCGTGAAGGCGACAAAGGCCTGGGTCTCGGCGACCGCCACAGCCGTCGGAGCAAGGAGCGTGTGGAAGTCGTCCACGGCCATGCGCCACGCCTCTCGCCATGGCCCGACTCCAGCGGCGTCTATCTCGGCGGCATGCGCCACGATGCCGTAGCCGTCCGCAAACCGCGTCGTGCACGCCGCAACGACGAAGTCATCGCTCGCGCCGACCTGCAGGCTCGAGGCATCTGGAGCGGTCGGCCCTCCGGTCGGCGCGATGTCCGGAAGCGGTCTGCCCGCCAGCTTCCGCGGGCGCGCAGGATCCGAGACATCCAGGATCTGGATCTCGATGCCGGAGCGCACGACCATCCGCCGATCCAGCGCCTCGATGGCCTCGATGTCCGCATTGTGGCGATACACACCGAGCGGCCGCGGCGCCGTAGCATCGCTGACGTCAAACGTGTGGACCGCGTTCCCTGCAACGACGAACGCGACGCTGCCGCGCAGGGCTACGTCGTAAATCGCCGCTCCATTCGGGCTGGACAGTGCGGATACCGGAATCGGCCTCGCGCCCCCTAAGGAGCAGGCCAACGATGCGGTCAAGGCCAAGACTCGGGGGAGCGCACGCACCGCTAGCTCTCGTCGATCGCCTCGACTCATGACCGATGGCTCCTTCGTCGTGGTTAGCTCGCGCCGCCGGGTGTGTTGACGAGGCTTGGCGACGGAAGCTTGCACCGCGCTCGGTCGAATGCACCTCGGTTGGAGGCTGCCATCAGATCGGATCCGACATGTGGTCACCGCCCAGAAGTCCGAGGAGTTCCTCGGGTGAAAGCACTGGGAGGGAACCGCCGCGGAACCCCGTCGCGTCGCGTGAGACGACGTACTTGGCACCCCAGGACAGTGCCGCACACATATGCACTGCATCCTCGAAGTCGCGCCAACCCAGTGCCAACGCATCTCGGAGGATGGCCTCATCGACCGGTGCGACGCGGAACACCCGCAGCACATCGGCGATCCCAGCGGCTGCGCGGACGTGCCCGAGCTGGCGAGCTAACAGGTAGTGCAGGGTCGTCACGCCGTGGGCGGCCATCGCGCACTCGAGCTGGCGTTGTTCCACGGCACGCCACAGTCGTGCCGCCGAATCGAAGAACGGACCTCGATCCGCCAGGACGTCGAGCACGATGTTGACGTCCACGAGGGCGCGTGAGGCCTCAGCCAAGGTACTTCTCGACGAGGTGCTCGCGATGCTGCTCGACGGACGCGTCCGGCGGCAGCACCCCGCGCAACCGTCGCAGGATGGGCGTGTCGTCGTTCCGTTCCGCCGCCTCGATCTCCGGAAGATGGCGCAGGTAGGCTTCGATCAGGCGCGAGAGCGTCGTTCCGTGACGCGAGGCATAGCCCTTCGCGGCCTCGACCCATCGGCGTTCTAACCGCACCGTCAACTTGGTCTGCACTTGCTCCTCCTCCGGCGCTGCGGCCAATGTGCCGTACATTTTAGCTTCGATTCGTACGGCGCGATCGAGCCGAGTGGTCCTTTGGGACCCGTGTGGATGGCGGGCGCGTCAGCCTGTCTTGCGTCGGCCTGGGCCGACGCCTGACCGCAGCCCATGGAGCGGCGGTTTGAATCGCTGCTCGAGGCGCAGCACGCTCGGATCGGCCGGCCTCACCTGCAGCCTACCCCCACACCCCCCGCGCCGCCAGATGCCCCGCCACCACCGCCCCCATCGATAGCCCGACGTTGGCCAGCGCGCTCAGCGCCGCCGCCCCATAGCGCCCGCCGGCCAGGAGGGCCACGGTCTCGTAACCGAACGCCGAGAACGTGGTGAAGCTGCCCAGCAGCCCGACGACGAGCAGCAGCCGCGCCTCGTCGGAGAGCCCGATGGCGTAGCCCGATCCGGTCAGCGCCCCGATGGCCGCGCACCCGAGCACGTTGACCGCCAGCGTCCCGAGCGGGAACAGCGGGCCGATGCGCGCCTGGACGGCGCCGGCGACGGCGTAGCGGGCCACCCCTCCTAGGGCGGCGCCGAGGGCGACGAGAACGAGCCGGGTCATGCCCCACCCTGCTCGCTGGTCGGACCCGATGGCGGCACGACGTCGAACCCGTGCGCGCCGAAGTGCGCGTCGAACGCGAACGCGCGGGCGATGCCGAGACGACGCATCGCGCCGAAGCTCGCGCACTCGACCAGGCTGAGATCGCGACGACGCGCGGCCAGGACCGCAGCGACGGCGAGGTCGTGCGCCGCGGCATCGACCCAGTCGACGTGCACGACCGGGAGCACGGCATCGTACAGGACCTGGAGCGCCGCGATGCCCATCCGCCGCTGCACGAGCGCCGACGCCTCGAGCACGACGTAGTTCGTGGTCCACAGGTCTCCGCCGGGCCTCACCAAGGTGGCCCAGGCCGTCCGCGCGGCGTCGTGCTGGTGATCATCCGCGTTGAGCAGCGCCAGCAGCGCCGACGTGTCGACGAAGACGCGCGTGCTCACCGGCCGTCGTCGCCCTCGGCCAGATAGTGATCGTGCCGCTCGGCGAGATCGGGGACACCGGTGCGAAAGCTCGGCGCGTTGAGCGCGACCCGCACGCGGTCATCGGGGCTCGGCGCATCGCTGGCGGCCAGCCAGCGATCGATGGCCCGACGCACCATCTCCGCGATGCTGGCCTCCTCGCGCGCAGCAGCCTCGCGCAGCGCGCGGAGTTGGGCTTCGCTGAGCTGGACCTGCACGCGCATCATGGGCGACCCCCTCCAGTACCATCACTCTTACCATCATGCTATCGTCCACCGTGCCCCGTGGCAACCTTCCCCGGCTCCATCCCGAGCACTGCCCGCCGGCCCCCGCCGTTTCCAGCACCTCCGCGCCGCACGAGCGACACGCCCCGCCCCCCAGGAGACCTCCGATGCGCTCGCAGCCTCGTCGCCGCCGATGGCATGACCGACTGGTCCTGCGCGCACGCCCTGCACTCGCCCTCGCCATCGCCCTCGCGCTCGCCGCCTGCGACGCGCCCGACGCACGGCCCCCCATGGCCACCGCCGCCGCGGAAGCCGCCGATCTCGCCGACGATGCTGCGAGCCTTGCTGGCGACGCGGCCGACGTGGCGCGCGACGCCGTCGAGGCCGCGGGCGATGTGGCGGGCGCGGCCGGCGACGCCGCGGCCAATGCGGCGCGCGGGCTGAACGCCGCGGCCACCGCCGCCGCCGGGGCCGAGCGCGCCGCTTCGACCAGCGCGGTCGTCGTCGGCAATGCCATGGCGCTGGCCGGGCGCGTGATGCAGGAGGGCCTGGCCGCGCTCGAGGCGCCGCTGGCCGCGTGGCGTCCGGCGCTCGACCAAGGGCTCGACCGGTTGGCCGCGGCGGCGGACGAGCTGGCGGAGGATGCCGAGCGCGTGGACGACGCGGCGTGGCGGGCCGAGGTCGAGGCGGCGCTGGCCATGCTGCGGGGTGCCGCGGGCGAGATGGCGGTGGCGGGCCAGGCGGTCGCGGGGCGTGCGGAGGATTCGCCCGTGGGCGAGCAGCTCGGCGCGGCGGGCGCCCGGCTGGCAGGCTTGGTCGCCGACATCGAGCGGTCCCTGGCCTCCGGCGACGTCGACGGCATGCGCGCCGTGATCGGTGCCGCCAGCGCGGCGCGCGACGTGCTCGGCGCGGCGCTCGATGCGCTGGAGAACGCCCTGCCCTGAGGTCCGCGCGTCGCGAGGCGGCCGCTGTCATGCGCCGCCGTCGCCATCGGATTCGCAGGCGGCCTCGCGCCCCGGGGCCATGCGGTCGGCGACGAGCACGCGCACCGGCGCCCTCCCAACCGACCCGGCCCACCGAGGTGCCCATGCGCGTCGTCATGATCTCCAAGGCCCTTCTGGTCGGCGCCTACCAGCGCAAGGCCGAGCTCCTTGCGGCCGCGCCCGGCGTCGAGCTGACCGTCGTCGTGCCGCGCGAGTGGCGCGGCGGGGGGGCGCACCAGAGGCTCGAGCGGGCTCATGCCGACGGCTACGCGCTGATCGAGCTCCCGCTGCGCTTTCCGGGCAGCTTCCACCTCCACCACTACGTCGGCCTCGAGCGCGTCCTCGCCGATCGCCGGCCCGACCTGGTCCACGTCGACGAGGAACCCTACAACCTGGCCACCCTCCGCGCCGTCCAGGCGGCCCGCCGCCGTTACGCGAAGACCCTGTTCTTCACGTGGCAGAACCTTGACCGGCGCTACCCGCCGCCCTTCTCCGGCTTCGAGCGCGCCGTGTACCGCGCCGTCGACGGCGCCATCGCCGGCAGCCGCGACGCCCAGGCGGTGCTCCGCCGCAAGGGCTTCCGCGGGCCGACCTGGGTCATCCCACAGGTCGGCGTGGACGCCCAGGTGTACCGCCCGCTCGATCCGCCGCGCCCCCGGGACATTGGGACGCTGCACGTCGGCTTTGCCGGGCGGCTGGTGCCCGAAAAGGGCGTGGACCTCCTGATCGACGCCGTGGCGGGCCTCTCCGAGGCCGTCACGCTGACCATCCTCGGCGACGGGCCCGAGCGCGCGCGGCTGCAGGCGCGTGCGGTCGACCGCCGCGTCGAGGAGCGCGTGCGGTTCGCGCAGGCGCGGCCGTCCATGGCCATGCCGGCGTTCTACCAGTCGCTGGACGCGCTGGTGCTGCCCAGCCGCACCACCCGCCGCTGGGTCGAACAGTTCGGCCGCGTCCTGGTCGAGGCCATGGCGTGCGGCGTCCCGAGCATTGGCGCGGAGAGCGGCGAGATCCCGAACGTGCTGGGCGATGCCGGCCTGACGTTCCCCGAGGGCGACGCGGACGTGCTTCGCCAACGGCTCGCCGAGGTGTACGGCCAGCGGGAGCTGCGCGCCGCCCTGGCGGCAGCCGGACGAGCGCGCGTGCTCGAGCGCTTCACCATGGCGCACGTCACCGAGGATACGCTGGCCGTGTGGCGGGCGGTCGCGGGGCTGTAGGGGCGACGCATGCGTCGCCCGTACGACGGGCATGCGTCCGCCCGTACGACGGGCCTGCCTTTGCGACGCCCCCACGCGCCGCCATAATGCCGCCGGCCGGTTCCCGGCCCCGCGCGCCCTACCCGCTTCCCGGAGCCACGCCATGACCCAGCACCTCGAATTCGACTTCGGCGGCGAGATCGCCTGGCGCCCGTCGCCGGCCGATGTCGAGCGCGCCAACCTCACCGCGTTCATGCGCGCCCACGAGCTCGACGGGTTCGACGAGCTCATGCGCCGGTCTACCGAGGACGTGGCGTGGTTCACGGACGCGCTGCTGACGTGGCTGGACATCCAGTTCTACGAACCCTACTCAGCCGTCGTCGACCTGTCGGGCGGCATCGCCTGGCCGCGCTGGTGCGTGGGTGGGCGGATGAACATCGTCCACAACTGCCTGGACAAGCGCATCGGCACGACCGATGCCGACCGCCCGGCGGTGGTCTACGAGGCCGAGGAGGGCGATGTCCGCACGCTCACCTACGCTGAGCTGCACGCCGAGGTCGGCCGCGCGGCCAACGCCCTGCGCGCGCTCGGGCTGGGCAAGGGCGATGCGATCGGGCTCTTCATGCCCATGACGCCCGAGATCGTCGTGGCGCTCCTGGCGGTGGCCAAGATCGGCGGCGTGGTCCTGCCGCTCTTCTCGGGCTACGGCGCCGACGCGGTCATCGGGCGCCTGGCCGACGCCGACGCCAAGGCGCTCCTCACCGCCGACGGCGCCTTCCGGCGCGGCCGGGCCGTGGCCATGAAGCCCGTGGCCGACGAGGCCGCGGCCGCCGTCCCTTCGCTTCTGCACATGATCGTCGTGCGCCGCACCGGGCAGCCCGTGGACATGACCCCGGGCCGCGACCACTGGTGGCACGAGCTGGTCGATGCCCAAAGCCCGGACGCTGTGACCGAGCCGACGTCGGCCGAGGACCTGCTCATGATCATCTACACCTCGGGCACCACGGGCAAGCCCAAGGGCGCGGTGCACACGCACTGCGGCTTCCCGATCAAGGCGGCCCAGGACATGGCCTTCGGCACCGACGTCCACGCCGGCGACGTGATCTGGTGGATGACGGACATGGGCTGGATGATGGGGCCGTGGCTGGTGTTCGGCAGCCTGCTGCTGGGCGCCACCGCCGTGCTGTACGACGGCGCGCCGGACTATCCCGGCCCGGACCGGACGTTTGCCATGGTCGCGCGCCACCGCGTCGACCAGCTCGGGCTCTCGCCCACGTTCGTCCGCGCGCTCATCCCGCACGGGGACGCGGCGGTGGCCGGCCACGACCTGTCCAGCCTGCGCGCCTTCGCCTCCACCGGCGAGCCGTGGAACCCCGACCCGTGGCGCTGGCTATTCGAGACGGTCGGCGGCGGGCGCCTGCCCATCATCAACTACTCGGGCGGCACGGAGATCTCGGGCGGCATCGTCATGGGCAACCCCATCCTGCCCGTCAAGCCGTGCGCCTTTGCCGGGCCGTGCCCGGGCATGGCCGCCGACGTCATCGACGACGCCGGCCGCTCCGTGCGCGGCGCCGTCGGGGAGCTGGCCGTGCGCGCGCCGTGGATCGGGATGACGCGCGGCTTCTGGCGCGACCCCGAGCGCTACGAGGAGACCTACTGGTCCAAGGTGCCGGGCGTCTGGGTCCACGGGGACTGGGCCGCCATCGACGACGACGGCCAGTGGTACATCCTGGGCCGCTCGGACGACATCATCAAGGTCGCCGGCAAGCGCCTAGGCCCAGCCGAGGTCGAAAGCGTCCTGGTCGGGCACCCGGCGGTGGTCGAGGCCGCCGCCATCGGCGTGCCGCACGCGGTCAAGGGCAGCGCGCTGGTCTGCTTCTGCGTCCTCGGGCCGGGGGAGGCGCCCAGCGACGCGCTCCGCGCGGAGCTGCGCGGCCTCGTCGCGGAGGCCATGGGCAAGGCGCTGGCGCCGCAGGCCGTGCTCTTCGTGAGCGACCTGCCCAAGACACGCAACGCCAAGGTCATGCGCCGGATGGTCCGGACCGCCTACCTCGGTTTGGACGCAGGCGACACGTCGTCGCTGGTCAACCCGGAGGCGGTGGAGGAGATCCGGCGAGCGGTGTAAGGTTCGCGTTCATCCCCCCATCTCCATCGCCCGAGCGAGCTTCCGATCGAGCGTGACCAACCGGGCGCCCAGCTGACGCGCCAGCCATAGGTACGACGCGTCGTACGCGGTCAGCCCGGTCTCGTCGGCCAGCCCGACCACCGCGACGGGGTCGACCTCGACGATGTCGATCGGCAGGGTGGTCGCCAGCGCGAACGCATCGCGCAGCGCCGGCCGCCGATCCGGATGGGCGCGCATCTTCGTCGCGCAAACGTTGGCCACCTCGAACCACACCAGCGCGGGCGCCGCGATCCGGCTCTCACCCAGCGCGGCGACGACATCCTCCGCGGACGGCTCGGCGAAGGCCAGCGCCGCGAGCGCCGAGGCATCGAGCACGCTAACGCGCATCGCGGTCCGCTCGGACGATCTCCATCGCCTCGCTCGGCGTCGCGGCGCCCAGTTGACGGACCCTCGACAGGAGCTCGGCGGGCGTCAGCGCACCGTCCGGAGCCTCGACCGCCTGGGTGAGGATGGACAGCAGCTCACCCTGCAGCGAGCGGTGGTTCCTCGCGGCCCGACGTCGGAGCCGTTCGGCAACGACCTCCGGGACCGACTTGACCGACAGGTTGATGGGCATGGGGACCTCCTCGTGGACTGGATCCATTTCGGCGCCATAATAGCACCGCCTCGCCGCTTGCCACATTCCCACGCCCTTGGGATAATCCTTGGTCATGCCCGAGACCTCCGCTCCCCCCCGGATCGGGTTCAACGCGCTGCTCATGTCCGCGAGCGGCGACTTCCGGGCGGCGGGCCTCCACCGCTACACGCATGCCATGCTCCAGGCGCTTGCCGACGAGCCCGGCATCGCCGTCTCCGCGTACACCGCCGATGCGTCGGCGCGCGCCACCCTGCCGGCCGCCATCGACGTCCGGCCGGCGCCGGCGCTGGCCCGCCGGCGCGCGGGGCGCATCGTCTGGGAGCAGCTCGGGCTGCCGGTGGCGCTGGTTCGCGCCAAGGCGCGGCTGTACCATGGCGCCGCGTATGCCATGCCCGCCCTCTGCCCGGTGCCCGCCGTGGTGACCGTCCATGACCTGTCCTTCATCCGGATGCCCGGGGCGTTCCCGCCCCTGCAGGCGCGCTACCTCCGGCTGGCCACGAGCGTGTCAGCGCGGCGCGCGGCGGCGTTGATCGCCGTGTCCGAGTTTACCGGGCGCGAGCTCGTCCGCCTGCTCGGCGTGCCCGCCGAGCGCGTCCACGTGGTGCCAAACGGCTGCGACCCGCGCTGCCGGCCGCTGCCGCCGGCCGACGTGGCGGCGTTCCGCGCCCGCGCCGGCCTGCCCGAGCGGTTCATCCTGGCCGTCGGGACGCTCCAGCCCCGGAAGAACCTCGAGACGCTGCTGCGCGCATACGCCCTGCTGCGCCGCGACTGGGATGCCAACCGCGGCAACGGCCATGCCGGGGACGAAGCGGCCGGGGCGCCGCCGGCGCTGGTCGTGGCCGGCGCTCCCGGTTGGGGCAGGGTCGACGTCCGGGCGCACGCCGCGGGCCTCGGCGTGGCCGAACACCTCTACCTGCCTGGCTTCGTCCCGGAGGCCGATCTGCCCGCCCTGTACAACGCCGCGCTCTGCCTGGCCTTCCCCTCGCGCTACGAGGGCTTCGGCCTGCCCGCGCTCGAGGCCATGGCGTGCGGCACGCCCGTCGTCGTCAGCGACGCGACCAGCCTGCCCGAGGTGGTCGGCGATGCCGGGCTGCGGGTTCCGCCCGACGACGTTGCCGGCTGGGCGGCGGCGCTCTTGCACCTGGCCACCGACGCGCCGGCGCGCCGCGCGCTGGCCGAGCGGGGGCCGGCGCGCGCCACCGGCTTCACGTGGCAGCGCGCCGCCAGCCAGACGGCCGCGGTCTGGCGCACGGTCCTCTCGGCACCGCAACCTGTCGCGCGCGCGGCGAGCAGCGCGCGATGAAGGCATCGCCGCCCATCGTCGGGCGCGGCTGGCTGCTGGCCTTCGCCGACCAGCTGGCCGTGAACGCGGCGTTTGCCGCCGCCCACGCGCTGCGCTACGGCTTCGGGCTCGGCCCGGAGATCAAGCTGTTCGTGCCCTACCGCGACTACGCGCCATGGGGCGTGGTCCTGGGCATCATCGTCGGGCTATTGCTCGGCGTCGAGGGCGGATACACCCGCCGGCGCCACCAGACGTGGTTTGAGAGCGCCTACTCGGCCATGGCCGCCACGCTGGTCGGCGTGGCGCTGCTCATCGTCGTTCTCTACGGCGTCCGGCCCGAAGCGCAGTCACGGCTCATGCTCCCGTACGCCGCGGGGCTCGCCGTGGTGGCCATCGCCGCGGTTCGGGCGCTGGACGGCGCCTGGCAGCGGCGCCTGCGCCTGCGCGGGCACGGCGTGCAGCGCACGCTCATCGTCGGGGCGGGCGAGTCGGGCCGCGCGATCATGCGCAACCTCATGGCCCAGCCGGACCTTGGCTACCGGGTGATCGGCTTCCTGGACGACGACGGCACCAAGCGCGCCCAGCCCATCGGCCGCTATGCGCCGCTCGGCGAGACCGCCGACCTGGCGCACGTCCTCGAGCGGGAGCCGGTCGATCTCGTCATCGTCGCGCTGCCCTGGACGGCGCGCGAGCGCATCATGGCGGCCGTCGAGGCCTGCGAGGAGCGCGCCGTGCACGTGCGGATCGTGCCGGACCTCCTCCAGCTCAGCCTCAACCAGATCGACACGAACTCGCTCAACGGGATTCCGCTCATCGCGGTGCGCAGCCCGGCCATCGTCGGCTGGCGGATGCGCGCCAAGCGGGCCATGGATGTCGCGTTCTCGCTGGGGTTCCTGGCGCTCTCGGCACCGCTGCTGCTGGTCGTGGCGGCCCTGATCGTCCTCGACTCCAGCGGGCCGGTGCTGTTCCGCCAGGAGCGCGTCGGCCGGTTCGGGCGGCGCTTCACGTGCTTCAAGTTCCGGTCGATGCACGTAGGCTCCGACGCGCGCCGCGGCGACCTCAAGCACTGCAACGAGGCCACGGGGCCGATCTTCAAGATCCGCTCGGACCCGCGCGTGACGCGCGTCGGCCGGGTCATCCGGCGCCTCAGCATCGACGAGCTGCCGCAGCTCTGGAACGTCGTGATCGGGGACATGAGCATGGTCGGGCCGCGCCCGCCCATGCCGTGCGAGGTCGCGGAGTACCAGGACTGGCACCACCGGCGCCTGGACGTGGCACCGGGACTTACGGGCCTATGGCAGGTCAGCGGCCGCTCCAAGCTGACCTTCGACGAGATGGTCATGCTGGACCTGTTCTACGCGGAGAACTGGTCGCTTGGGCTCGACCTGCGCATCCTGCTGCGCACGGTGCCGACCGTGCTGCTCGGGACCGGGGCCTACTAGCGCCGCACCCTTGGGCTCGCCGGTGGTATAGTTGCCCTCGATAGGCCGCCTGCGGCCCTCTTGGAGCACCTGCCGCACATGCCAACCTACGCCTACCGCTGCAGCGCGTGCGAGCACGAGTTCGACGCGGTGCAGTCCTTCCATGACGACCCGCTCACGCTCTGCCCGAACTGCGGCACGGCGGCCGCCAAGCGCGTGTTCCGCTCGGTCGGGGTCATCTTCAAGGGCTCGGGCTGGTACATCAACGACCTGCGCAAGGACCGCGGGCGGGGCGGCAAGGCCGCCGAGACCGCAAACGGCGGCGAGGTCGAAGCCCCGGCGGCGGCCAAGGATGAGGGATCGAGCGGCTCGGACGACGCCAGCGGATCCGGCGGCGACAGCGCATCGACGTCGGACAAGGACTCCGGGGGCGGCGCGACGAGCGAGTCGGGCACACCGGAGGGCGCGGGCAAGGCCAAAGGATCCGCGCCAGACGTCGACGCCAAGGCGCCCAGCCAGGGACCCAAGAAGGCGCCGGCGACCAGCACCGGCTGAGGCCGGAGCCGTGCGCGGGCTCGCGGTACACGCTACATCTGGAACGTGCCGGTCACGGGCACGATGCGATGCTCGAAGTCGGTGACGAAATCGTCCAGCCGCTCGACCAGCGCCGCCCACTCCGAGCTGGCCACGGCTTGCCGGATGACCTCGACGTCGTCGCTGACCCAGCCCACCGTGACCTGCGGCACGTCGCCGTACAGCGTGAACCACGAGTCCATCGGCTGGAGCCCGAACTGCATGAGCTGCGGCACGAAGACCTTGGCGTTGAACTCGATGTATGCCTGTTCGCGGCCCGGGACGATGTTCCAGGTCATGAGCAGCTTCATCAACTGCATCGACGGCTCCTGACGCGCGGCGGCGAACTCTACCACTCGGCCCGGATGCCGGCCAGGATGGACGATGCGCGCGCGGCCGCCCGCGCCGGCCACCGCTCGCGACGCCGGCGACCTAACCCGCCGGCCGCGCATGCGCTATGCCAACTGCCGCCGCCAACCAATTCGGATAGCCGCTTGACGAACTGGAGCCGGACATGCCAACGACCCGCCGCACCTCGCGAGCAGCCACCGCGCTCGGCCTCCTCGGGCTCGTCGCCGCGCTGCCCGGCGACCATGGCCGGACGGCGTCCGCGGCCGTGGTCGATGCCACGATCGTGGTCGGCGGGTACGAGGTGTTCGCGAGCTTGGCCGACGCGGCGGGCCCCGCAGCCGACCACGTGAACGCGCGCCTGGACCGAGGCGGCGACGTGCTGGCCACCAGCCTGGCGCGCCCGGGCGAGGACGGGCGCGTGGCGCTGGCCATGGTGACCTCCGGCGCGCGGCGTCATCGGCCGGTCCGGCTCATGCCCGGCGACCGCCTGACGCTCGGGCTCGCGGGCGACGCAGAGGGCGAGCGGACGCTGTCGCTGCCGCCCCTCTCCGCCGCCGCGACCGCCGGCGGCAGCATCCAGGGGACGGCACCGCCAGGGACGCGGCTCACCGTAACCGCGGCCAGCCTGGATGGCCGCTTTGCCCGCTTCAGCCCGGTGGCGGACAGCGACGGCCGGTGGTCGGTCGATCCGTCGCCGCAGCTCGCGTTGGCCGCCGGCGCGAGCGGCGCGGCGTTCTACGCCCAAGACGACGTCCTCTGGCAGGCCAGCTGGACGATCCACGCCATCCGAACGGACGCGCCAGAGCTTCCGGCGCAGGGCGACGGCGCGTTCACCGGGCCGCTCGCGGCCGGCGCAACGTCGTTGTGGCTGCGCATGGCGGCCGGCGTCGCGGCGGAGGCGGTGGTGACGACCGCGGGCGGCGCCCCGCGCGCGCGCGGCGGCGCCATCGCTTGGAGCGGCGGCGGCGCGGAGACGCGGCTGGTGCTCCGCGACGAGGCGGGCCGTCCGAGCATGCTCCAGCCGGGCGATGCCCTGACCGTGGCCTTCGACGACGGGTCCGCCTATGGCGCCGTGCTCCCGGACGTTCGCAACATCGCGGTGGCGCCGGCGGCGGACCGCGTCACGGGCGTCGCGGCGCCTGGTGAGGCGGTGGCGGTCTGGCCGATCGGCGCATCCGCCCCGGCCGTCGTTCGCGCGGACGCGCAAGGAGCCTGGGAGGCGGCCGTCGTCCCGTCCAGCGGCACCGCGGAGACGGCGGGTGTCGACGTGGTCGTCGGGACGGCACCGGGCGTCCGCGTGCGCGCGTTCCCGCCCGCGGTCACGGTCCTCGATGCCGTCGGGCGAGCGGTCGAGGGCCGTGGGGTGGCCGGCGAACGCGTGGCGCTGGCCGTGGAGGATGGCGAGGGCGGACCAGTCGGCCAAACCGCCGCCTACGTCGGCTCCGACGGCCTGTTCGCCTTGGCGCTCTTCGATGCCCAGGGCGGGGTTCAGCCGCTCGCTTCCGGCGATCGGATCGCCGTGGCCGCTGCCCTACCCATCGCGTCCTTCACGGCCGCGCCGCTGCTGCCGCGCGCGCGCGCCGGCCGTGACGCCGTCGAGGGGTCCGCCGCGCCGGGCAGCACGGTGACCGTCACGGTGGCCGCCGAAACGCGAACGGCGGTAGCCGACTCAGGCGGCGCGTGGCGCGCCTGGTTCGACGAGGCCATCGACCTCCAGCCCGGAACCGCGGTGGCCGTAAGCGCCGCCAACCCGGGCGGCCCGGTCCAGCGGGTCGCGTTCCCGGTGTTTCGGGCCAGCGTGCAGTCGCGCGGGTCGAGCGCCCTCGTCGAGGGCCCGCCCGGGCTGGCCGCGCGCATCGAGGTCGCGCGCGATGGCGCCGAGCTGGCCGCTGGCGCGTGCGCCGTCGTCCGAGCCAGCTGCACGGCGCACCTCACGTCGCCTTCAGGTAGCGACGTCGCCCTGGCGCCGGGCGACGAGGTCCTTGCGATCCCCAGCGACGGATCGCCGGCCGCGCTGGACGTCATCGAGCTGGCCGCGCATATCGATCGCTCCGGCAGCGATGTGGCCGGGGCATCGCCGCCGGGCGAGAACGTGCGGGTGGCGTTCATTGCGCCGCCGGGCCGTCCGGCACCCCAGGACGCGGTGGTGACCGCGGACTTCAACGGCGTGTTCGACTACGAGCTGGGCCGCGCCGAGTGGGAGCTGCTGGCGCCCGGCATCCGCGCGGACGTGTACTACACGCTCCCGAGCGGCCACCAGGTGTTTGCGACCGCGGTCGTCGAGCAGGTCGTGCTCGCGCCCGGCGACGCGGGCTGGCGGGGCCTTGCCGAGCCCGGCGCCGCGATCAGCGGCACGCTCCGCCGCGCCGGGCGCAGCGTCGCGTCGGCCAGCGCCAAAGCCGACACCGACGGCACCTACGCGGCGGCGCTGCGCGCCGCTGCTGGCGCCCCGGACCCGGTCGCCATGGTTCCCGGCGACGTGCTGACCGTGTCCGACGGCCGGCGGCGCGCCGAGATCGCGATCGAGCCCCTGGTGGCCTGGTTTGCCGGCGGCGCCGAGGGGCGGGACGATGCCGTGGTCGGGTGGTCGGCGCCCGAGCGGACCGTGCGGGTCGAGCACCGCGTCCTGGCCGCGCCGGGCGCGTCCAGCATCGCCGTCGTCGCTGGCCTGGTCGACGCGTTTGGCACGTTCTCGCTCTCCGGGCCGGCGGTCGATCCGGACGCGCGCGTCGAGGCATGGGTCGCGCTGACGCTGATGAGCGGGGACGAGCTGCGGGCGCGCGTCGTGCAAGCCGGCGGAGGGCCGGCGGGATGGGTCGCGCTGCCGGTGGGGTGGCCGTAGAGCGCCCTTCAATACCTCTCGCCGGCTGCAGCCGGTCCTCGATCCGGCGGGCGATCCTGCGCGCACGGCCCGCTAGGCCTCGCGCTCCACGATCAGCGTCACCGGCCCGTCGTTGACCAGCTCGACCGCCATCATCGCCCCGAAGACCCCCGTGGCGACCGGAAAGCCCAGCGCGCCGACCCGCGCCACGAAGATCTCGACGAGCTCCTCGGCCACCTCTGGCCGCGCGCTCGCCGTGAAGTCGGGCCGCCGGCCGCGGCGGCAGTCGCCGTAGAGCGTGAACTGGCTGACGACCAGGACGGCGCCGCCGACCGACGCCAGGTCCGCGTCGAAGCGCCCGCCATCGCCCGGAAAGATGCGCAGGCTGGTGACCTTGCCCGCCAGCCAGTCGGCCTCGGCTACGCCATCGCCCTCGCGAACGGCGAGGAAGACCAAGATGCCTGGCCCGATGGCCCCGACGGTGCGCCCGTCCACCGCGACGGAAGCGCGCGCAACGCGCTGGACGACCGCGCGCATGCCAGCCGCCGCCTACCGCCCGCCCAGCAGCAGCGTGCGCAGCACGTCCTTGCGGCCCGGGTCCGTCTCGGCGTGGAGCGCGTCGGCCAACCACTCGCGGACGCGCTCGGACTTGCGCTGCCCGGCCAGGCCGGCGATGGCCCTGCGCGCGGCCTCGCTGACCAACCCGGCGGCACCGGTGTAGAGGGACCACAGCAGGGCGAGCGCGCGCGCGTCCTCCGCCGCCACCGCGCCGGCGAGGCGGGCGGCGTGGAGCGGCGCCGGGTGCGCCGGGTCCATCAGGCGCCGGCAGATGCTGGCCACGCCCTCCGGCGCCTCCGGACCCTCGACGGTCAGCGCCAGGATGTGCCGGTCGAGCTCGCCGATGGCAAAGCGCGCGAACGGCTGTGTCGCATCGGCGCGCACGCCGCGCAGCAGCCCGATCAGCACGTCGAGCCGCCGCGGCGTCGGCCGCGTGACAAAGCCCTCCAGGGCGCGGGTCCACCGCATCCGCGCGTCGCCGTCGCCGTCGACGGGAAGCTGCACCAGGATGGCCACCTCGGCCGCGGTGCGCTCGGCCTGTCGCAGGAGGGCCGCGTCGCCGGCCCGCCGGAGCACCGCCAGCGCGCCGTTGCGCGCCACGGGGTCCGGGTCGGCGGCCAGCTGCGCCGCAAGGCCGGCAGCGTTCGGGAAGCCCATGGCCACGAGCGCCTCGGCGACCTCGGCCCGCACCTCGGGGACGGGGTCGCCGTGGAGCCGCGCCACCAGGTCGTGGGTCAGGCGGTCGCGCAGGCCCGTGCGCTCGCCGGCCTCGCGGCTGAGCCGGCGGAGCACCACCTGGCGGACCACGGGGTCCTCGTTGCGCAGCAGCGTGCCGTAGCCCTCGGTTGCCGCGTCCAGGTCCATGCGCGCCACGTGGTCGACCAGCCGCTCCGCAACCCGGCGTCGCGCAGCCAGCGGGCCGTCCAGCGCCCGCCGCAGCGCCGGCAGGGCCACGGGCGGCCAGGCGACCGGGTCGCCCGGCAGCGCGTCCACGCCGGCCTCCACCACCTCCGGCGATCGGCCTTCGAGGAGCGCGGTGAGCACGCGCTCGCGCACGCCCGGGTCCGGTGCGGATAGTAGCGGGTCGCACGCGGCGATGGCGGCGCGCCGCACGCGCTCGTCCGGATCGTCGAGCGCGTGCAGGACGCCCGGGATCAGCGCGACCAGCGACCCCGGCTGCGCCGTAAAGGCGTTCAGCGCATGCACGCGCTCCGTCGGGTCCGGGCTAGCCAGCTCGCCGACCGCCTCCGGGGGATGTCCGCCCGCCGAGAGCGCCGCCTCCAGGGCTCCCGCCGCGTCGCGGACGGCCTCGTCGGCGTGGACCAGGCTGGCGCGTGCGGCCGGCTCGACGACGCCGGCCACGGTGGCAAGCGCCTCCGCGGGCAGCGCCAGCAACGCCCTGAAGGCCTCGGCGCGCACGTCGGCGCGAGGTACTGCCAGCACCACGTCCAGCACCTTCTCCGGATGGTCGGCCAAGTACGCCGGGATGGGGCCGATCACTGCCATCCGCACCAGGGCGCGCGCCGCCGCGCGGCGCACCGGCGCGAAGCGGTCGCCCAGGCCGCGCTCGAAGCCCGTCTTCAGCCGCGCGGCCTCGTCGGTCCAATCTGGGCGCATGGCGTTCGCCAGCCGGTCGAGCAGCCACGCGCGCGACGCATCGTCGACGCGCCAGGCCAGCGACAACCACTCGGCCAGCGCGACCTGCCGCTCGGTGCCCGCCACCTCGTCGACCCGCCAGGCCGAGACGTGCGGCGCGAAGAGCGCGTCGCGCAGCCGATCGGCCAGGAGCGCGCCGTCGATCGGCGCGTCGACCAGGTCGTGCGCCTCCGGCGGCTGGCCCGCGGCGACCACGAGCAGTCGGGCGCCGGGCAGGAGCCAGAGCGCCGGCGCGCCATCGCCCAGGTCCGTGCGGCCGAGGGCCCGGCCCATCTCGGGCCACGGCTGGCCGTCGGGCAGCACGACGGGTTCGTCGGCAGCCAGCCAGCCTTCGACGCGCGCGGCCACGGCAATGCGCTCGCGGACGCCGTCCTGTCGGGCCAGCCGCTCGATCAGGGCCAGGGCCTCGACGAGGCCCTCCGGGGTGCGGGGAATAGGGGTGGCCTTTCGCGACGCGCCTGGCGCAACGGCGACCGGGCGCGCCCCATACCGTAACACGGCGGCGGCCGCGTTGCCAGCCCCGGCGGCCGGGGGCATAATCGCCGCCCAGCCAACGGCCTCATCCCGCTCGAGAGTGGAGGAACGCGCATGCATGCCGAGATCCGACTGCCCGATACCGACAGCCCCGAGGTCATGAAGCAGGCGATCAGCGTTCACCTCATGAACCTGATCTGGGACGAGCTGGCGCGCACGGTGAACCCCGACGAGTTCGAGGAGCACGCCATCAACCTCTTCGACCGGGTCTACCGCGCCGTCGACAAGACCGTCCAGGGCTGACCCGCTCAGCGGCCGTTGACGCCCGCGCGGCCAGCGCACCCACCAGCCCGCTCGACGCCCTGGCGGCGGCTTGCCTTGCCGTCGAGCTCGCCGCCGAGCTGGGCGGCGCGCGCGTCCAGGAAATCCTCCAACCCGACCGCCTGACGATCGCCCTGGAGTGCTATGCCGGCGAGCGCCGCTGGCTGGTGCTCTCCGCCGACGGAGGGCGCGTGGGCATCCGGCTGACCGCCAGACGGGTGCGCCGCGGGTCAGGCGCGCCGACGCCGCTCCTGCTGGGGCTGCGCGCGCGCCTCGTCGGCGCCCGCCTCGTCGCCGTCGTGCAGCCCCGCCAGGAGCGGATCCTGCACGTCGGCTTTGCCGCCGCCGAGCCGCTCGTCCTGGTGTGCGAGCTGATCGGGCGCATGGCCAACCTCATCCTGGTGAGCGGCTCGGCGGGCGCGGTCGCAGGCGCCCCGATCCTCGCCGTCGCGCGACCTGTCACCGCGGCGATGACCCGGGTGCGCCAGGTCCTCCCCGGCCGGCCTTACGCGCCGCCGCCCCCCCAGGAGCGCCCGGCCGCGGTCAGCGCGCCGATCGAGGTCCTGGCCGACGCGCTCGCCGCGGCCGGGGAGGGTCCGGCATGGCGCGCGGTCCTGGGCTCTGTTGCCGGCGTCGGGCCCCTAGCCGCCCGCGAGGCCGTGTTCCGAGCGGTCGGCGATCCGGACGCCGCGGCGTCCGAGCTGTCGGTCGAGCTCCTCCATGCGCGGCTGCACGAGCTGGCGGCTTTGCCAGCGACCGGCGCCTGGTCGCCAAGCCTTGCCCGCCGGCACGCCGGCGGCGACGTGCTCGCCTGGGCGCCGTTCGAGCTCGGGCACCTTGCGTCCGATGCCGTGGCCGTCGAGCCCACGGCCACGCTGCTCGCCGCCATCGAAGCGGCCGAGCAGTCGCGCGGGGCAGGCGACCCGTACCGCGAGGCGCGCGCGGGTGCTCAGCAGCTGCTGGACGTGGCGCGCGCCCGCCAGGCCCGCCGCCGTGCGTCGCTGTCCCGCCAGCTGGCCGGGCTCGACGAGGCGGCCATCGAGGCGCTCCGCCTGGCTGGCGACCTCATCCTGTCGTTCCAGTGGCAGATCGCCGGCCAGGCAAGCTTCGTTCCGCCCATCGGCGACGACGCGCCATCGATCGCGCTCGACCCGGCGCTCACGCCGGTCGAGAACGCCCAGGCGTACTTTGCGCGCTACCGCCGCGCCAAGCGCGCCCTCCAGGCCGTGCCCGAGCGCCTGGCCGCGGCGGATGCCGTCCTGGCCACGCTGGACCAATGGGCGACCGACCTGGCGCTAGCCGAGGACCGCGCGGAGATCGACGCGGTCCGCGCGGATCTGGCGGGCTCCGGCTGGCTCCCGGGGAGCCCCTCCGCGCGCGCCCCCAAGCCGGCCACCCCGCGCGGTCCGCTCCGCTGGGTGTCGCCCGATGGGCTGACCGTGCTCGTCGGCCGCAACAGCCGCCAGAACGAGCAGGTCACGTTCACGCACGCGGCTCGGGGCGACCTCTGGCTGCACGCGCGCGGCGTTCCCGGCGCGCACGTCGTCGTCCGCAGCGGCGGCCGCGCTGTCCCCGATGCAACCCGTCGCGCGGCCGCGGCCCTTGCCGCCTGGTTCTCCAGCGCCCGCGGTGAGGCGCGCGTGGAGGTGACCGCCACCGATGTCCGCCATGTGCGGCGCTTGAAGGGTGGCGGCCTGGGCATGGTGACCGTGCTCACGGGCGAGACCATGCTGGTGCGGCCGTGCGCGCCCGAGGACCTGGACGACGGCGCGGTGCCATGAGGGCATGCGCAGAGCCATCGGCCGGCCGGATCGCGCGCGCGCCATGCGCTACCATTCGGCCCTTCGCCATCGCGGCCGGCGCGGCCGCGCGCCACAGGACGCCACCGTGACCGATGCCGTGATCGCCCACCCAGAGCTCGCCGAGCGCACGGAGCACCTTGCGTCGGCCGCGTCCTTTGCCATGCTCGCGCGCGCCAAGGCGCTCGAGGCCGAAGGCCGCACGATCATCCACCTCGAGGTCGGTGAGCCCGACTTCGACACCCCGCCCCACATCGTGGAAGCAGGGGCGCGCGCGCTGCGCGACGGCTTCACGCGCTATACGCCGGCGCCGGGCATCCCGGCGCTCCGCCAGGCGGTGGCGGACGACGCGGCGCTGCGCTACGGCATCGACGTGCCGCCCGGGCGCGTCATCGTGACGCCGGGCGCCAAGCCGGTCATCTTCTACGCCGCCATGGCGCTGATCGAGCCCGGGACCGAGGCGGTGATCCCCGACCCGACGTTCCCGACATATGCCTCGTGCGTGGAGCTGGTCGGGGGACGGGTGGTCCGCGTTCCGCTCCGGGAGGCCGATGGCTTTGCGCTCGACGCCGAGGCGCTCGAGGCGGCGATTGGGCCGCGGACGCGGCTCGTCGTCCTGGCGTCGCCCTCCAACCCGACCGGCGGCGTCATGTCTCGGGAGCAGGTGCGGGCCGTCGCCGAGGTGCTGCGCCGCCATCCGCACGTCTGGGTGCTGTCCGACGAGATCTACGCCCGGATCCTCTACGGCGGGGTCCACCATTCCATCGCTGCCGAACCGGAGATGCTGGACCGCAGCATCGTCGTCGGGGGCGTCTCCAAGACATACGCCATGACGGGCTGGCGGCTGGGTTGGGGCATCGTGCCCCAGGCGCTGGTCGAGCCCTTCACGCGCCTCCAGATCAACGCGACCAGCTGCGCGAACGCGGCCGCGCAGGTGGCCGCCGTTGCCGCGCTCCGCGGCCCTCAGGACTGCGTCGACCGGATGGTCGCGGCCTTCCGCAGCCGCCGCGACCTCCTCGTCGACGGCCTGAGCACGCTGCCGGGCGTCCGCTGCCAGCGCCCACAAGGGGCGTTCTATGCCTTCCCCCGCGTCGAGGGGTTGGCTGAGGACCAGGACGCGCTGGCCGATCGGCTGCTCGAGGAGGCCGGCCTGGCCCTCTTGCCGGGAACGGGCTTCGGCCCTGGTGGCGCAGGCTACCTGCGGCTGTCGTACGCCAACTCCGAGGCCAACCTGGCGCTGGCGCTGGATCGGCTGCGCGCGGCCATCGGATGATCTACCTGTTCCACGGCGACGACGAGTTCGCCATCGCCGAGGCCGTGGCCGCGATCCGGACACGGCAGGCCGCCGCCGATCCGCTGGCCGAGCTCAACGACACCACGCTGGCCGGCCGGCGCCTCTCGCTGGCCGAGCTGCGCAGCGCCTCGGATGCCATGCCGTTCATGAGCGAGCGACGGCTCGTGGTCGTCGAGGGGCTGGTCGGGCGCTGCAACCCGCGCTCGGGCGACCGCGGCGACGGGCGCAAGGCGCTGGCCGACGGCCTCGTCGCCTACCTCCCGGCCGTGCCGCCGTCGACGCGCCTGGTGCTGGCGGATGGGCGCCTGGAGAAGGACAACCCGGTGCTGCGGTGGGTGACGCGCTGGCGCGGCGAGCAGGCCGACCCGGACGCGACCATCGTCGTTCGTTCGTTCGATCCGCCGCCGGCCAGCGCGCTCCCGCGCTGGATCCAGTCGCGCGCGGTGGCGGCGGGCGGCGCGTTCCGCCTGGACGCGGCGACGGCGCTGGCCGATGCGCTCAGCCGCGACGATCGCGTCAACGTGCGCATGGCCGCGAGCGAGGTCGAGAAGCTGGTCACGTATGCCGATGGCCACGAGGTGACGATCATTGATGTCGATCGGCTGGTCACGTCGATCCGGCTGGAGAGCATCTTCCGGCTCATCGACGCGCTGGGCGACCGCGATCGCCGCAAGGCGGTGGCGCACCTGCGCGAGCTGCAGGTCGAAGGCGAGCCGCCCTTGCGGCTCCTGGCGCTCATCATCCGGCAGTTTCGCCAGCTCCATCGGGCCGTGCTGCTCCTCGAGAGCGGCACGCCCGCGGGCGAGCTGCCCCGCTTGCTCGGCGTGCCGCCCTTCGTGGGCCGCAAGCTCTCGGGCCAGGCGCGTCGCTTCGGCCGGCCCGTCCTCGAGGGCGTGCTGGCTCGCCTGCTGGCCGTCGATGAAGGGATCAAGACCGGCGCCTCCGACGGGCCGCTCGCCATCGAGCTGTTCGTCGTCGAGATCTGCGGTGGAGCGGCAGGTCCGCGCTAGGCCGACGTCGATGCGCCCAGAGCGTACGGCGACCGCTCATGGCATCGCATCTGGGCATTTCCTACCCTAAACGTGCGCCCATCCAGCAGCCCCCGTCCGTGGCTGATGCAGCAGCTGCCCTTCGAACGTGCCAACATCGTGACATGGGGCTATACTGCCGACGCCGGAACATCTTGATGCACCCGCCTACCACTCCCTTCGCATCGCACATGGCATCCTCATCTTCCCCGTACAGGAGGTACGACATGCCGCTTCAGAAGCTCTCGCGCAACCAGGTCACGGCCCATCCGGAGTACGTCGATTTCTTGCAGTCGCTTCGCGTTGGCGAGGGCGGCAAGTCCACGGTCGCCCAGGAGGGCGTGGGCAAGGTGTCGATCAAGCAGCGCCTGGACCGCGCGGCCGAGGTCGTAGGCGTGGAGATCCGCTACATCCGCTCCAGCAACGACACCGTCGTGTTTCAGCTGACGGGACGCAAGTAAGCGCTCGGTAAGCGCTCAGCGAATTGACTGCGCGCCCGGCCGGGTTGCCGACCGGGCGCGCAGCGCGCCTGCCAGCGTTTCGACCGCCGCCTCGTGCGCGCTGCGGAACGCCGCAACGCCGTCCAGCGTGAGCCGTTGGCCAACGTCCTCCAAATCGATGCCGTGGTCGCGCAGCGCCGCGAGCGGGTCGCCGGAGCCGGTGGGCGCGGTCAGCGCGGCCGTCCAGCGGGGTTCGTCGGCCAGCGCCGCCAGCGTGGCCGGGGGCAGCGTGGTGGCCGTATCCGGGCCGACGAGCGGCGCCACGAAGGTGAGCGCCGGCCGGTCGGCGCGCTTGACCGCCGTGCTGGCGAACAGCAGCCGCTGGGGCACGGCGCCGCGGCGCGCCAGCCGCGCAAAGCGCGGGCCGCCGAACAGCGCGCGGAAACGCGCGTACGCCTGCCGCGCGTTGGCCAGCGTGGCCGCCTCGGCCAGGGCCTCCGCGCGCTCCGCAGCCTGCTCCGCGCCGCGCCCCTGGTTGCTCGCAGCGCCCGACCGCCCGTCGCGCAGGCGATCCGTGAGCGCGGCATCGACGCGGCTGATGAACAGGCTGGCCACGGAGGCGACGGGGGCGAGCGGCAGACCGGTCGCCAGGCGGTCCTCGAGCGCCGTGAGGTAGGCGTCGGCGACGGCCTCGTACTGGGCGACCGAGAAGACCAGCGTGACGTTGATGGGAATCCCCGCCGCCAGGCTGCGGCGGACGGCGGTGAGGCCGGCGCTGGTCGCCGGGATCTTGATCATCGCGTTGGTCCGATCGAGCGCCCGCCAGAGCCGCTCCGCCTCGGCGACGGTGCCCTCGGCGTCGTCGGCAAGCGCCGGGTCGACCTCGTGGCTCACCCAACCGTCGCGCCCGCCCGTGGCCACCCAGACCGGCCGGAGGATGTCGCAGGCCGCCTGGATGTCGGCGAGGGTCAGGCGGTCGTACAGCGCGTCGGCGTCCAACGTGCCGTCGTCTGCCGCCGCCGTGATCTGGGCATCGTACGCGCTCGAGCCTTGGAAAGCGGCGCGGAAGATGGTGGGGTTCGAGGTAACGCCCCGCACGCCCTCTGCGACCCAACCGGCCAGCGTGCCATCGGCAAGCCAGTCGCGGCGCAACGCGTCGAGCCACACGCTCTGCCCGAGCGAAGCGACGCGCGAGATGGCTTCGGCCAGCGACTGCGGCATTGGTGGGGCTCCGGAGCGTGGGGCGGGCCGGCCGGTCAAAGGTCCCGGGCAGAACCGACCGATTGCGAGCGCACCCGCCATGTTCCAGCATGATAGCGCGTGGCGGCAGGGCCGGACAGCGCCCACGCGCTACAGCAACGGGCACCCCCGCGGCAATGGCCTGCGGGGGCGCCGGTTGCGATGGCTTGGGTCAGGCGCCTGCGAACGCTGGCCGTGTAAGGCTGCGGATCACCGCCACCACGCGGCCCTGGATCTGGATGTTGTCGGGCCGGAAGAACATGGGGCCCATGGTCGGGTTGGCCGGCTGGAGGCGGATCTGCTCGCCCTCGTCGAAGAAGCGCTTCAGCGTGGTCTCTTCCCGGTCCTTGATCCACGCGGCCACCATGTCGCCGTTGTCGGCGCTGCTGGCCGGCTCGACGACCACGATGTCCCCGTCGTGGACGAGCGCGTCGATCATCGAGTCGCCCTTGACCTGGAGGGCAAAGACGTTCTCCTTGCCGCCGACGAGGTCACGGCCGACCTTGAGGAAGTCGCCGACGAACTCATCCGGGTCGAAGTCGTGCATGGCCGGAATGCCCTTACCGGCGGCGATCTGGCCCAGCAGCGGCACGCTGATCAGCGCCGACCGCTCGACGACGGGGCGCGCCCCGAACGGGATCGGGCGCTTGGCCGCCGGCGCCGGCGCCGGCGCGGTCTTGCGGCCGAGCACGCCCGCCGCGGCCGGCGTGAGCTTGAGACCGCGCGAGACGCGGTCGTCCCGGTCGAGCAGCCCGCGATCGCGGAGCTTGTTCAGGTGGTAGTTGACCACGCTGGTGGACGTGATGCCCACGACGAGGCCGATCTCGCGGATCGTCGGCGGGTACCCGTGCTCATCCAATGCCTCGGCAATGCAGCTGAGGATCCGTTCCTGCCGCCTGCTCATCGGCCGAACCTTGCTTGCCATGCGTGCTCCCCTTCCGGACGAGCCCACGGGCCCACCCTTGGTGTCCGAACATGCGTTGCCCGAACAGGTGTTCACAGTGTACAAGGAACGCGTGTTCGGGTCAAGTGTTCTATTTGCCAGGGCAGGGCACCTCGCGCGCGAGCCGCCGGTAGATGGCCTCGAGGTCCTCGGCGTCGGCCGCCGCGTGGTAGCGCGCGTCCTCGCCAGCCACGGCGCGCAGAAGATCCGGATCCGCGTCGTCGCCCAGGCCGATGGCGAACAGGGTCAGGCCTGCCTGGCGCGCGGCCTGGGCCGCGGCCAGCACATCGGCAGCATCGCCGCGCGTCGGACGGCCGTCCGTGACCAGGAGGACGGCGCGCGTGCGCTCCGCGGTTGGCGGGCCGCCCGCCGCGAGGCTAGCGACCGCCGCGTCCAGACCCGCATGGATGCGAGTCCCCTCCCACCTAGGCAGCGCAGCGAGGGCGGCGGTGGTGGCGGCCAGATCGTCGGTGAGCGGGACGAGCGTCGCGGCGGCGTCGGCGAAGGCAACGACCGCGACGCGATCGTGGCCAGGACGCAGTTGGGCGATGAACGACAGCGCCGCACGGCGCGCCGCCTCGCGCTTGGTCTGGCCGCCAGCGCGCGTGGGCACGCTCATGCTGCTCGAGACGTCGATGACCAGGGCGACGTCGACCGCGTTGAAGCGCGCGTCGCACCGCTCGGCGAGGGCAAGCGGCAGGTAGATCGGCTTGGGAACGGCGGTGGCCGTCGGCGTGGCTGTCGCCGTCGGCGTGGCGGTGGCGCTCGGCGTCGCCGTGGCGCTCGGCGTAGCGGACGGTCGCGGGGTCTCCGTGGCTGTCGGCGTGGGCGTCGGCGTCGGCGGGGCCAGGACCTCGACTGTGGGCACCGGGAAGTTGACCTTGCCCACTTTGTTGTCGACATCTTTGAACTCGGCCACGGCCTCGACGTTGGTCGGCCAGAGCCCGATCTCCAGAGGCTCGACCTGGTACGTGATGGTGATTCCCTCGGGCGGGATCGTCGTCCACCGCCAGCGCAGCTCACGTTCGACGATGCGGTCGGTCGGCGGGTCGGCCGAGCCCGGGATGTAGCGCATGTTCTCCGGCACGATATCGCGGACCACGATCTCCTTGAGGCGCACGCTGCTCACCTGGTCGCGGATCTTGCGGAAGGCCGCGATGAGCGATCCGGAGCTGCGGACGCTGAAGTAGTAGCTGGCGCGGCTGGCCAGGGAGCGCATGAAGCGCTGGTCGCAATCCGTGCCCACGCAGATGCTGAAGATGATCACGCCGTCCGACTTCATCTTGTTGGCGATGCCCGCTCCGGTACGGGCAAGCGGCCACGGACGGCCGTCGGACAGGATCACCACGATCTCGATGGGCAGCGGCTTGTCCGGGTGGTCGCGCACGAACTCGTTGCGGCCATCGCGCAACAAGCGTTCGGTCAGCGCCATGCCGCCCTCGAAGTCGGTCCCAAAGGCCGTCGTCAAACCGCTGATGGCCCCCTGGACGCGGCCCCTCTTGTCGGTCAGCTGGGCCTCGACGTAGCCCTTGTCCTTGAACGACACGACGCCGGCCTTGCTGACGTCGAAATCGATCTCGTCGACGAAGCGGGTCGCCGCATTCTGCATGTCGCGCAGCTTCCCGCCCGGGATCATGGAGTTGGAGGCGTCCAGCATGAGGACGATGTGGAGCGGCAGCTGGGTCAGCGGGCATTGAGTCGTCGACGTCAGCGTCACGTTGGTCCAATCGCCGACGAAGAGGCGCGCGGGGTCGGCCCACTTGCCCGGGGTGAGAACGCACGACGTGCGCAACTCACTGCGCTGGGCGCTGGCCGGAAGGCCCACCGCCAACAGGAGCATGCCCGCCACGGCCATCGCTGTGCCGGAGCGACCAACCCGATGCCTGCTTCCCATGAGCCACCCCCCCTTCGCTCGCCGAGCACACCGAATTCGGCCACTACCGTACCGCGTTCGCCGCGCCGACGCGAACGGCCGTCGCAACGCGCGCTGGCGGATGGACGCCGCTCAGCCGCATCGATAGACTGGCCCCACACACGCACGGAAGGCAGACGATATGGCCGAGGCATCCCAGGCAAGCGCTACCGGGCTGCGCGTCGCACGCGGAGCCGACGGCATCGCGGTCATCACCATCGACCGGCCTCAGGTGCACAACGCGCTGGACTGGGCGACCATGGACGCGTTCGCCGCGGCGGTGCGCGAGCTGGGCGCTGAACTCGCAGCGGACGCTGGACGCGATGATGGGCTGCGCGCCGTCGTCGTCGCGGGCGGCGGCACGCGCGCGTTCTGCGCCGGCGGCGACCAGCGCGCGCTGGCCGGCTACGAAAGCGCGGCTGATGGAGAGCGGCTGGCCGACGTGATGACCGAGGCGCTGGCGGGCCTGGAAGCGCTCCCGGTGCCGGTCATCGCCGCCATCAACGGCTACGCGCTCGGCGGGGGCGCGGAGATCGCGCTGGCGTGCGACCTGCGGGTGGTCGACGCGGAGGTCCGCTTTGGGCTGGTGCAGCTTAGGCTCGGCCTGACGCCGGGCTGGGGCGCCGGTCAGCGCCTGCTGCGCCTGGTCGGCTACGGCAAGGCGCTCGAGCTGTTCCTGGCCGGCGAGCGGCTGGGTGCCGCGCAGCTGGTCGCGCTGGGCCTGGCGGCGGAAGCGGCCCCGGCCGGCCAAGCCCTGGACGCGGCCATGGCGTGGGCGGCGCGCATTGCCGCCGCGGATCCCGACACGGTGCGCGCCGTCAAGGCGCTGCTGCGGGCCGGGGTCGAGCGCCCGCCGGCCGAGGCCGCGGCCATCGAGCGGGCGCTGTTCGCGAGCAGCTGGGCGGGCGAGGCGCACCTGGCGGCGCTGCGCGGGTTTGCGGAGGAGCCGGCGCGCTAGCCGGCCGCAGGGCCGGCGCGCTCACGGCCCTCCTAGGCCGAAGGCCTTGACGGCGGCCGGGACGTGCACGAGGTGCGAAGGCGCCACCTCGGCCGTGGCGGTCGCCGTCGACGTTGGCGTGGCCGAACCCGGGCCCGGCGTGGTCGGTCTTGGCGTGCACGTCGGCGGCGCTGTCGCATGCACGAAGAAGATTGTGTTGTTCGCCTCGTCGTGCTCGGCGACCGCGTTGTCCGGGTCGATCGACATCGAGAACGTGCCCCCCAGACGGGCGTCGCGGATCGACCGGACGGCGTCGGCCGGCAGGTCTGGTATCTGCCAGTCTGGCGGGCCGACCCGGAATGGCCCGGCCGCGAGCTCGCCGTCGTTGGCCACGCGTGCCCCATCGAGGACGATCGTCGGGAGATGGGTGGGCCAGCATCCGAAGCCCTGGGTGTCGATGAAGCCCGCCCAGCCAACGCCCGACAGCTCAGCCAGCGGCGTCGGTCGTGGGACGCACGTCGGGAGGGCGACGGGCTGCAACGTCGGAACCGGCACCGGCGCCAGCCGATTGTCGTCCTCGCGCGCCTCGTCCACGGCTCCCGCGGCATCGACCACCAGCGCGACGCCGGGCGCGACCTCGACCGGCGCGCACAGCGTCTCGCCCGGAGCGAGGCCGCCGGTGATCAGGAGCGCGATCGTCGGCGCATCCTCGGCGACGACGGCGAACGGCCCCGAGGGCGATGCGCCGTCGTTGGCGACGCAGGCGTGAAAGCCTTGCTCGGATCCGTCGCCGAAGACGCAGCGCCACGAGGGGATGCTCGCTGATCCGTTGCGCCCCTTGCGCAGCCACTGGCCGCTGGCCGCGACGAGGTTCGGGCGCGGGTCGGCGGTCGCCGTGGCCACCTGATTGAGACCGGCCCGGAGAGAGGCGGTGCCGATGGCGACGGCGTGGAATCGCTGGCGGTGGGCGGCGGCGAGCACGAGGACGGCGGCGGCGATGCCGAGGGCGAGCCGCGCTCCGTTGCCGTGCAGGAGTGGGTGGCGAGAGGGTGACACGGCAGGCTCCTTTGTCGACCACTGGTCGTTCAGCGCGCGGATGGGCGCGATCGTCCGAGGGGTCGCACTAAATGCAATACGCCCCACGGCTTCCCACGAGGACGCGCAGAAGTGCCCTCACGGCACCACCGCCACCGGGGTGCCCACGCTCGCCCAGCCCCACAACCACCTGGCGTCCCACGGCAGCAGGTTGACGCAGCCGTGCGTCACCGGGCGGCCGAACTCGTTGTGCCAGTACGCGCCGTGGATGGCATAGGATCCGGTGAAGTACTGGACGTGCGGCACGTCGTCCAAGGCGTAGCCCGGGCCCACCATGTCCTGCGAGGCCAACCGCGCGTAGATCGGCCACGTGCCGGTCGGCGTCGGCGTCCAGGCCGAGCCCGTCGAGACGACGAACGCGCGCAGAGCGAGGTCGCCTTCATAGGCCGTGAGGGTCTGCGCGGAGAGGTCGACGACGATCCGGCGCGGTCCGCCCGGCGCGGCGGACACGTCCGCGGTGCTGTAGGGCGCGGCCGGCGCCTCGATCGCGGGGATCGGCAGCAGGAGGCGTTGGCCGGCGAGCAGCTTGTCGGTGGTGAGCATGTTCGCCAGCAGCAGCGCATCGACGGTCGTGCCCATGCGCAGCGCCAGGGCGTAGAGCGTCTCGCCCGGCGCCACGACGTGCCAGGCGAGCCCGGCTCCGGTGCCGCCCGCACCGTAGCCCGCCAGCCCGCTCGCGCCGGACGGGACGATCAGCCGCTGGCCGGCCAGGACGCGGTCGGGCGAGGTCAGCCCGTTGGCCGCGGCAAGGGCCGCCGCCGTGGTGCCATGGCGCACGGCGATGGCGCTCAGCGTGTCGCCCCGCGCCACGACGATGGCCTCGTCGGCGCGCGCGGCGCGGGGAAGCGCCAGCGCGACCAGCAGGAGCGCGGCATGTGTGCCGGCGAGCACCGGCCAAGGGCGCACGGCGCGTGGCATGGGTCCCCCGCCGATCATCGGACGCCTCCTCTCCAAGTCGCCGTAGCCAACCTCTCCGGCGCCCAGGCTACCACATCCTGCCGGCGTACGACATGCGCCACGGTTGCCTGGGCCGCGGCCATGGCCGATGACCCAGCGGTCCTCCAGCGCCCTAACGCGTGTCCCGCTTCACCGTCACCTTGCGCCCGCGGACGGTCGCGCGGCTGAGCGCCGCGATCACGCCCTCGGCGTGCTCTTCGGGCACCTCGACCAGCGAGAAGTTGTCGGTGATCTTGATCGCCCCGATGAAGCGCGAGCTGAGGCCCGCCTCGTTGGCGATGGCGCCGACCAGGTCGCCCGGGCGGATGCCGGCCTGGCGCCCGGCGCTGATGTGGAGCCGCGCGACGTCCCACGCGGGCGGCGGGAACTCGCGCCGGGCGCGCCGCTCGCCCCCTTCGCGCGGCGCGCGCCCGCGGCCATCACGGTCCGCGCCGTCACGCCAGCCGGTGCCGACGGCCGGGATCTCCTCGGCCTCTTGGCCGTCCGAGATTGCCTGGTGAGCCAGCCCGACGGCAGCGGCGGCGACGTCCATGACGTCGTACGTTTCGCTCAGCGCCTCGACGATGACGCGAAACACCTCGTGATCGCCCTCGACCAGCGCCTCCTCGAGCGCCTGGCGCGTCAGCTGCATCCGGCGCATGCGCAGGTCCGCGACGGTCGGCACCGTCGCGACCGTGATCGTCTGGCCCGTGGCGTGCTCGATGTTGCGGAGCAGCCGGTGCTCGCGCGGCGCGACCAGCGTGATGGCGGCGCCGACCCGCCCGGCGCGACCGGTCCGGCCGATGCGGTGCACGTAGCCGTCCGGATCGGACGGCACGTCGAAGTTGATCACGTGCGAGACGTGCTCGATGTCCAGCCCGCGGGCCGCCAGGTCGGTGGCGACCAGGAGGTCGGCGGCGCCCTCGCGGAACCGGCGCATCACGCGGTCGCGCTGCTCTTGGGAGAGCCCGCCGTGCAGCGCCTCGGCGCGGTAGCCGCGCCCGTTCAGCGCCTCGGCCACCTCGTCGACCTCGTGGCGCGTGCGGCAGAAGAGGATGGCGGCGGTCGGGGACTCCATGTCCAGGATCCGACCGAGCGCCGCGGTCTTGTGGCCGCGCGGCACCACGTAGGCCGTCTGCGGCACGCGCGGCCCCTCGCCCTTTTGCGCCGCTTCGCGGCCGATCTCGATCGTCTCCGGGTCGCGCAGGTGCCGCTTGGCCAGCGCCTTGATGCGCGCCGGCAGCGTCGCGGAGAAGAGAACCGTCTGCCGGGACGGCGGCGTCGCCTCCAGGATGGCCTCAAGGTCCTCGGCAAAGCCCATGTCCAGCATCTCGTCCGCCTCGTCCAGGACGACCGTGCGGACGCCGTCGAGCACCAGCGAGCCGCGCTTCAAGTGGTCCAGCGCGCGGCCCGGCGTGGCCACGACCACGTCGACGCCGCGCCGGAGCGCGCGCAGCTGGTGCGCGATGGCCTGGCCGCCGTACACCGGCAGCGTGGTGATGCCGATGGCGCGCCCGTAGCGGTGCAGGGCCTCGGCCACCTGCATAGCCAGCTCGCGCGTCGGGACCAGGATGAGCGCCTGCGGGCCTTGGCCGTCGGCGCCGGCTTCGGCGCCCTGCAGGAGCGGCAGCGCGAAGGCGGCCGTCTTGCCCGTGCCCGTCGCGGCCTGGCCGATCAGGTCGTGGCCGGCGAGCAGCCGCGGGATGGCCGCCCGCTGGATCGGCGTCGGCTCCTCGTAGCCGAGGTCCTGAAGGGCGGCGAGCAGGCGGGCGTCCAGGCCAAGGTCGGCAAACCCCCCTTGGGCCGTGGCCTCGGGCGTTGCGGTCATCGGGTGCTCCTCGTGGGGGCGGCCGGCGTCGTCGGCGCGTAGCGCATGATGCACCGGTTTCAGCGCCGGAGCCCCGTCCCACACTTTATCGCGCCCGCGGTGGGCGTGCAGCTGTCGGTTCCGACAGTAGTACCGGCGCCCGTCGGCTGTTAGACTGGCGCAAGCCCGCAATGCCGCGAGGACGCATGGCCGAATCCGTGGATGCCATCCGCCGGTTGCAACGCCGCCTGGTCGACGTCATGGTCCGCCAGCCCGGCTACCGCTTCTTCTTCGGACCGGACGAGGTCGAGCCGCTCGGCCCCGAGCGGGCCGGGGGCCCCCCCGTGAGCGCGCCGCGCGTGCTGGTCGCCTGCATCGGCAACGTCTTCCTGGGCGACGACGGCTTTGGCGTGGCGGTAGCGCGCCGCCTGGCGACACGGCCGCTGCCCGAGGGCGCGCTCGTCGTCGACTTCGGGATCCGCGGCTACGACCTGGCCATGTCGCTGACCGCGGGCGCCCACGACGCGGCGGTGCTCGTGGACGCCACGCCCCGCGGCGGGCCGCCCGGAACGCTCTACGTCATCGATGCCGTCAAGGAGGAGGTCGAGCGCGCGCCCCTCGCGCCGCTGGCCGACCCGCACGCCATGGAGCCCGCCCAGGTGCTTCGGCTGGCGCGCCACCTGGGGCCCCTGCCGGCGCGCGTGCTGGTCGTCGGGTGCGAGCCGGGGCGCTTTGGAACGGAGGCCGAAGGCCTGACGGGTCTGAGCGAGCCGGTAGCAGCGGCCGTCGGCGAAGCGGCGGCGCTCGTCGCCAAGCTGGTCGCCGACCTCGCGGCCGGGCGCGAGGTCGGCGGTGCGGCCGAGGACGGCGAGCCGTGAGCATGCGCGATAGAGCGTCGCTGAGGAGCAGCGCCCGGATCCGCGCGATGGCGCGCGACCACTTGCCCACCAGGCATCGCGGCGCGCATGCCAACGCACCACGGCCCGTTGACGGCCCGCGCCGGCGGGGTTATGCTCCGCCTGGACGGGACGCCGCGCATCCGAAGGAGGTAGGGCGTTGACCGACGAACCCATGCTGATCGACCCGACGCACAAGATCGCCGTCGCCTTCGACGACCACGACCACGCCGATGCCGCGGAGGCGTTCCTGATCGACGCCGGGTGGCCGATGGCGGACATCCAGGTCCTGGTGGGCCAGGAGGGCGTCGAGCGCATCGACGCGTCGGGCAAGCGGCACGGCATCTTCGGGCGCGCCGTGCGCGTCCTCCAGCAGCTCGGCGACGAGCTCAACTTCTTCTCCACGTACTCCGAGGAGCTGAAGACCGGCGCCGTCGTCCTCTTGATCCCAATCCACGGCGACGAGCAGAAGCACCAGGCCCACCAGATCCTCACCAACGGCGGCGGGCACAAGATCGTGCACTTCGGGAACGTGACCATGGAGGAGCTGCCGTAGCCCAGTTGCGGCCTAGGCCGCGCGCAGGGCCTCACGGCCTTCCCGGTGGCGGTTTGCCCACGCGGAGCGACGATGATCGCCGAGATCCAGGTCCTGCCCACGCCGTCGGGCACGCCCGAGCAGGCCTATGCGCACGTGGACGCCGCCATCGCGGTCATCCAGGCCGCTGGCCTGGCCTACGAGGTCGGCCCGCTGGGCACGTGGGTCGAAGGCCCGCCGGACGCGCTCTGGCCACTGATGCGCGCCGTGCACGACGCCGCACTGCATGCTGGCGCCCGGTCGGTGGTGACCATCCTCAAGTTGGCCGAGGGCGCCGAAGGCGGCGATGCGCTGACGGCCGAGCGGCTGATCGCCCCGCACCGCCCCCCTGCCGACGCTCAATAGGGCGCCTATCGCAGGCGCTTGCCATTCGGTCGATGTGAACCGCGCGGCGCGCGCCGCCCGACATGCGGGCGGCGCGCCATCGCGTCTACCGGTTGGACCGGATCAGGAAGGACAGGTAGATCCGGGCGGTGACGCCCACACCGCCCGTGGGCGTCGCCGACGGCATGGGCGTCCCGGGCGTGCCGGCCGTGCCCGTTGCGGTTGCCGTGCCCGGCGTGCCGTCCGTCGGCGTCACCAGCGACTCGGACGTGGCGGTCGGGGTCGGCGGTGTTCCCGGCGTGCCGGGCGTCTCGGTCTCCGTCGGCGTCGGCGTGCCGGGCGTGGCTGTCTCGGTCGGCGTCCCGGGGGTGCCCGGCATCTCGGTCGGGGTGGGCGTGCCCGGTGTTCCGGCCGTCTCCGTGCCCGTCGGCGTTCCGACCGTGGCCGTGGCCGTGGGCGTCGGCGTTGCCGTGGGCTGCTCCGGGACCTCGGCGCCACCCGCCACCTGGCCGCGGATCTCGCCGGCTATGTGCGCGGCCGTGTGGACGTTGGCGTACAGGTTGCCGCCGTAGAGGTCGACCAGGAGCAGCGCGCTCACGGCCACCTCGCCCGTGATCGGGTCGCCAGGGGCCAGCACGCCGCCCGGGGCCTGTATGCCGCTGGGATCGAAGAGCCACACCGCCACCGGGCCGTTGGTGCCGCGCCGTCCGCGGTGCAGGTGGGAGGCGGTCACGCTGACGATGTCGGTGACGGCCAGGCGGTAGGACAGCATGCCCTCGGTGCCGGACGGGCCGATGCGCAGGTGCCCGGTGGCCGCCGTCTCGACGGGCGGGACCTCCTCGGCGCCGCTCAGCGTCGTGGTCAGCGCCCCGGCAGCGTGGAGCAGCACCTGGCCGCGGATCTCGCCGGCGGCGTGCTCAGTGGTGTGGACGTTGAGGTAGAGCCCCCCGGCGCGGAACATGGCCGCCTGCGCCATGCTCAGCGTGACGGTCCCGCGCAGCGGGATGCCCGGCCCGAACGGGCCGCCCGGCCCGCCGACGCCGGTGACGTCGTAGAGGGTGACGATCGGGGGGCCGGAGACACCGGCGACGCCCGTGTGGAGGTGGGCGGCAGTGATGTTGGCGATGGCCGCCACGCTGACCACGTAGTGCACCGACACGCCGTCGTCGTCGAAGGCCATGACGGCCTCGCCGCTGGCGCTCGTGGTGACCGGCGGCACCTCCTGGGCGCCGGTCATGGCCGCCCGGAACAGCCCGAGCTCTTGGCCGGGCAGCGGCGTGCCGCGCGTCTCCAGCTGCCCGCGAATCTCGCCGGCCGCGTGCGCGGTGGTGTGGACGTTGGCGTAGGTGCTGCCGCTAAGGACGAGCAGCAGCTGCTCGGGCGTGAGCGCCAGCATGCCGCTGATGGGGTGCGCATCGTCGAAGGGACCGTCGGGCCCGTTGGCGCCGGTCGCGTCGTAGAGGAACGCAAACGGCGCGCCGTTCTCGCCGCGCTCGCCGCGGTGCAGGTGGGCGGCGCCGATGGTGCCGGAGACGGCGCCGGCCACGTGGAGCGCGTAGCCTAGCGCCAGGCTGTCGTCGCCCGCGCCCAGGGTGAACGTGGCGATGCCGGTCAGCTCCGAGGCGACCGGCGGGACCTCCTGGTCGCCGCCGAGTCCGATGGTGAACGTGCGCTCGGGGGCATCGTACGGCCCGACCTGGCCGCGGATCTGGCCGTCGGCCTGGGTGGCGGTGTGCACGTTGACGTAGACGCCGCCGGCCATGAGCGCCAGGGCGTGCGTGCTGGAGAGCATGAGCGTGCCGCTGATCGGGTGGTCCGAGTCGAAGGGCCCGTCCGGCCCGTTGGTGCCGGTGGCGTCGAAGAGGAAGGCAAACGGCGGGCCGTTCACGCCCTCCGCGGCCAGGTGGAGGTGGGCGGCGGTGATGTTCTGGATGTCCTTGACGGTGACGACATAGCGCAGCGTCTCGCCGTCCGGATCGAGGACCAGCACGGCCTCGCCGGAGGCAGCGGTGGTCACCGGCGGCACCTCGGCGCTGCCGAGGAGCGTCGCGCTGAGCAGGATGGCTTCCTGCGCGGGGGAACCGGAAGCCGGGTGCCGCTCGACCAGGGCCAAGAGGCCGGCGAGCGCCGTGCCGGTGAGGATGGCAAGCACGGCGCCGGCGACCGCGCGCCTTGGTACCGGGTTGGTTCGATCGACCATGTGTGTCTCCTGGGTTACGTGCGCCGGCACGGTGGCCGCGACGTCTCGGCGTCGTCGGAGCACCGCGCCCGGCGGAGGACCGGCCTTGCAGCCAGCCGGCGGGATGCGTTCAAGCCCGCCAGAAGGGCGGGTTCTTCTGTAATGTCGTCTGGGAGGCGCATGGGGATACGAAGGACTGGTTTAGCGATCTAGCCGATGGGTTCCCGACGCCTCACCTTGCGCGCTGATCCGTCCGGTGTAGGGGCGCACGGCCGTGCGCCCTCTTCGGGTTCGCACGCAGAGAGGGCGCACGGCCG
>Ga0326597_10001283_pt1 | contig 41055 bp, 34 predicted proteins | sample RVTome_12_FD_203789 | JGI IMG/M metagenome (GOLD analysis project Ga0326597, IMG submission 203789) | Soil microbial communities from uranium-contaminated site in the Upper Colorado River Basin, Wyoming, United States - RVT100D185 | ecosystem: Environmental > Terrestrial > Soil > Contaminated >... | reverse complement strand
ACGGCGGTCGGCCGCGCGGCGGTGTTCAGCTGTCCACATCGGGCATCCTCCTCTAAACGGAATGCCCCGTACAGAATCACAACCGATCCTTCCGAATCAACAACTTTCCGGAAGGGCTCTTAGACCTTAGGGTCGATTAGGGACGTGAACTGAGGAGATAAAGGCGCCACTTTCGCCCCAAGAGACGTCAGGGCCGCAGCTTCATCACCTTGGTAGCCTCGGGGGCAGGCCGCGCGATGCCGCGCACCCAGGCGGTCCATTTTTTGCCGCCACCCTGGATCAGTTGGCAGAACTCCCGATTGCGCGCCCGCCGCACTTCGCGCCGGTCATCGCCTTCAGCTACGTCTTCGCATTCGAGGAAAGCGGAAATCTTGGCCCAGACGCGAGGTCGGGCCACCAAGCGCACGAACCGGCCCCATGTGTCGGCGGCGTCCTCGGTCGCCAAGTTCAGCTCATCATGGGTGTAAAAAATCTCGTGGGCGTCCCGCGTCTGTGCGTGATCCGTGTATCTCCGCGCCGCGTTGCCAGGAACCCGGAGGTTGCGCAAATGGGTGGCCAGAGTGTCCCGAACGGCGTGGAAATAGAAATCTTCGACACCGGACGCGACCTGAATCTTCTTTTGTAGTTTCGTTGTGGGGGACAGGTGTACGCCCTCGCCCCGTCCCACAAATAGAAAGGGATTCTTGTCGATCTTGGGCAAGCCGCGCACGATCTTCAGTGCAGGTGTGGGAAGGGGGATCGGCAAGTTCAATTTTTTTGCCCTTGGGGCTGTTGCGTCACCCATGCGCCACCAGCCATCAGATCCGATATCATCGTGACGCATCTTGGCAAGCGCGGACTTCCTCTTACCGGTCAGCAGCAGCACCCTGAGGAAGGCTCCCTCGTAAACGCCCAGCTTGGACGCGGCGTGCCACAGCGCGGCAATCTCCTCGGGCGAATACCAGCGATCACGCGGCTTCACGTCTGCGAAAGGCGGCTGCAAGCCCTCCATCGGTGACTCCGCGGCATATCCGACATCGCGCTGGGCGCACCATCGGAAAAAATGCCGGAGGTAACTAAATAGCAGATTAGCCCCGTAGGGGTGGCCGCTGTCGCGGATGCCTTCGACCAGCGCGCCAATCTCGGCAGGGGTGATAGAGTCCACGGGGCGGGCGTGCCACGCTTCGCATTTGTTCAGTAAGGTGTCTCTCACCTGCCCAGCTGAAGAATTGCGCGCCTTTCCGATCTGGTACCGGCGGTAATAATCCTCGACCACAGTGGCGAAATTGTCAGCAGCCGCTTGTTTCGCGGCGTGCCGCGCCGCCAGCTTTTCAGCTTGCGGGTCTTTACCGCTGGCCACCCGTCCCAAGACGGCCTGGGCTTCGGTGCGGGCTGCCTTCAACGTCATTTCGGGGAACTCGCCAATGGTCATCCGGCGCATACCGCCTCGAGCGTCCCGCGCCCTATAGGTCACAGACCATGATTTCTTGCCTGAGGCCCCCACCCGCAAAACGAGTCCCTTTTGGCCATCGTCTGGAAAATCGATGCGGGTCTGGCCGGGCGCGGCCTTCGCCTTTTTCACCTTCGCGGGGGTCAAAACTTCGCTCATTTTTCGCTCCTCAGATGGCCAGTCTGAAAGTCATTGGGGAAACACGGGGGAAACAAAACGACGCTCCTACCCCGAGGAGTACCATGTTCATCAATGTACCTTGAATTGGGATAAAAGCTATGAAAAATAAGGGCTATAGCGTGGTGGGGATGTAATAGTATGTGGCCAAATGTTACTCCTTGAGACAGCCGAAATTTTGATTGTGGATCTGGAGGTCGTGGGTTCGATCCCCATCACTCGCCCCATTCCCTCGATACCTCAGAGCCTGCCACCCGCCGAAACCGCTTCGGCGGGTAACAGGGTGGGGAAACCCGGCGATGCGGGGTCCCGTCCGAAGCGGGATCAGCTACTTCTTCGCCTTCCTTTGACCGGGCAGGATCGCCTTGGCCTTGGCGATGACTTCGGTCGGCATCGCGTAAAGCTCCGCGAGGGTCTTCCGGGCCTCCTCCGCCGTCATCGGCGAGATCGGGCGCCCGATCCTCTTGGATTCGGCGAGCAGCTTGGCATCCTTCACGGTCGCGTCGAAGGCGGCACGCAGGACCTGCAAACGGTCCGCCGGCACTTCCTTGCGGGTGATGAACGGCCGGCCGATGTCGCCCGCCGCCGACAGCAGCTTGACGATCTGTTTCTTCTCCTGCGTCGCCGCGATGTCGCCGGCATAGGGGATGGATGGGTTCAGTCCCTCGGGCGTCGAGGGCGAGGACTTCATCAGGTAGGTGACCTTGCCGTCGCGAACCCAGTCGCCGGGAACGCTGGTCCAGTCGCCGCAATCGCCGTCGAGCTCGCCGCGCTCGATCGCGATCTGCTTTTCTTTCGAGCTCTTGTAGCCCTTGACCTGCTTGAGCGGCGCATCGAACACGCCGAGCAGCATGGCCTGGTTGAAGTAGGAGGCCGAACCGACGCCGGTAAGGCCGTAGTTGATGGTCTTGACCTTGTTGAGGTCGGCGGCGTTCCTGATGGTGGGGAAGCGATCCTTCCACACGTAGCACACGGAGACGTCGCGATTCATCGACCCGATCCACGCCAAATCACGGAAATCCACCTTGATCTTGTTGGACGGATTGACGATCGAATTGGTGATCTGGCCGAAATTGAAGATAACCACGGCCGTGCCGTCGGCCGGTGCGACCGTCTGGACGTATTGCACCGCCTTGAGGCTGCTGGCGCCCGGCATGTTTTGTGCGATCACCTGGGGATGACCGGGGATATGGTTCCCCCAGTACCGCGCCAGCAGGCGCCCGTAAGCGTCGTAACCGCCACCCGGTCCGAAGCCGATGGAGACCTTGATGGTCTTACCTTTGTAAAAGTCGGCTGCCTGCACGGGAAAAGAATGGCAAAGGCCCGCTACGGCCACCGCGGTGGCAAGCACCGTTCCACGCACCATGACGTTCATCGCTGTCTCACCTGGTCATATGGTTGTTGAAAAAGGGGCAAATCCTGAGAGCGGATATCCGCGCAGGTATTCACGGAAATATAACCGGATTGGGCACGAAATATCCACGCATTCTTAGCGCGATGGGCGCTTGCGCCGGATCCCGCCGAGGTCCTGTATTCATTTGATATGCTGTGGGTTTTTTGATCCAAGGGGGATCAGTCCCGCCACGTGGCGGAGATCGATACCCCGTGCCCGAGCGCGGCCGACCGCAAGCCGCCCCGCCGCCGCGGCTAGCGGCTCTTGCGCGCGCCGCCCTCGCCCTTGGGACCGCCGCCGCTTTCCCAGTATGGGCTCCAGATCTTCATCAGCCGGGGGAGGTCGTCGCCGAGCTCGCCGGGATCGTGAAAGGCGAGCGTCTTGCCGAGCGTCTCCTTCGGGAAGGGCACGAACTTCTCGTTCTGCAGCGCCCTGTGGATCGGGCGCGCGCCCGTGTAATGGTACTGGAAGAGCTGGCCCTCCATGCTCAGGAGCCAGTTGAGGAGCAGCTTGCCCGAACAGGTGTTGGGGCTGCCGTTGAGCAGGCCGGCGACCGGGGCGTTGACCATCACCGTGTCGGGGCAGTGGAAGCCCACCGGCGCGCCCTTCTTTTGCAGTGCTATGACCGTGCCGGCCGCGACGGCGAGCACGGCGTTGAACTCCCCCGTTCCTGCCAGGCTGGTGAGCGCCGTCATGCCTTCGTTGCGCCTTTCGGCCTGGACCGTCTCGAAGATGCCCTTGACGAACCGGGTGGTCCAGTCCCGGCCCTTCTTGCCCCAGAGCGGCAGGAGCCAGGATCCGACACCGTACCAGTCCGCCAGCTTGTGTCCGGCGAGCGCCTTGTTGGTCTTGAGGTCGTCCCAGCTTATGGGCAGCTCGCTCTTCTTGACCAGCCTCGGGCTGTAGGCGAGGCAGTAGTAGCGCAGCCCGGTGCCCACCCAGAACGTCGCGGCGGCGCCGAGCTTGAGGGGAATGTTAGCCCGGGTGGGCAGGTCCGAGAGGTCGGTGAGGGCGTCCAACTTCCTGAACAGGTGGAGGCGGGTGTTGATCCCGGCGACGATGTCCGTGATGTAGCGGCCCTCGCGAAAGGCGGCGAGGAGCTTCACGACGCGGGCGTTGCGGTTGCCGCGCGTGTATTCGACCTTGACGAAGGGGTAGCGTTCGCGGAAGGGCACCACCATGCGTTCGAAATCCTCCGGCCTGGAGGCGCCGCTGAACCTGATCCCGCCTTCCGTCCTGGCGCCGGCGATCCAGCCCATGGGGACCTTGTGTTCGGCTTCCCATTCCGCCATCAGTTCCGGGGGCATGGCGTATTCCTTGGCGAGCTCGAGCGCGGAGGCGGGTGTTTCGGCCGAGGCCCCGGCCGTCCAGAAGGACGCCATCAGGGCGGCGGCCAGGACCGCAAGCCCGGCCTGCATGGTTCCGGATCTCTGGTGCTGCGCCATCCAGTCGCCTCCCCCTGGCCGCCTTTCGGGACCGGCGCGGCCCCGAACTGCCCACCGAGCCGCCGACCGGCATTTCCAGTTTTTACGTCGGCGCGCAGCAGAGCCTACCCGGGCGACCGCAGCCCCTGAAAGGCTTCGCCACCCTGTTCCGGCCACCCTATTCCGGATGGTCGCGGCTCGGCTCAGCAGCGATGATATCCGCCCGTGGACCGGAGGCAAAACCGAAAAATCCCCGCCCGCGCCGAAGCCCGCGCCGAAGAGAGCCGCCGCTTGTGCGGCCCGAGGCTCCGCGCCTATCATTGAACGGAGCGGAATGGCATTCACCGATCCGGAAGACGCTTCGGCCTTTGCTACCGTTTCGTGGCTGCGCGCCCACGAGCGGCGGAGGCGGGCGCGACGCCGCGGACCTCGGACCTCGGACCGCGCCCCGGGAGGACAGGGAGAGGAGAGCGTTCCAGCATGCTGTCGAAGGAACAGAACGAGCTCTTGACGCAGACCGGCCCCGGTACGCCCTGCGGGCGGCTGCTCAGGAGCTATTGGCAGCCGATCGCCGCGGCGGAGGAACTGCCTCCGAGCGGCGATCCGATAGCGATCAGGGTGATGAGCGAGGACCTCGTGCTGTTCCGCGATGACGTGGACCGCCTCGGCCTGATCGGGCAGTTCTGCCCCCACCGCGGGACGGACCTCTCCTACGGCCGGGTCGAGGACGGCGGGCTGCGCTGCCTCTATCACGGCTGGCTGTTCGACCGCGAGGGCCGCTGCATCGACCAGCCGGCGGAACCCCAGGGCAGGAAGTTCTGCGACAAGGTCCAGGCCACGGCCTATCCGGTCGTGGAGAAGGGCGGCGTGATCTGGACCTATATGGGGGAGGGCGAGCCGCCGCTGATCCCGGATTTCCAGTTCCTGACTGCGCCCGAGCCCAACCGGCTCGCGTTCCGGACCGTGCAGGTCTGCAACTGGCTCCAGGGGCTCGAGAGCGTGTTGGACCCGGCCCACACGACCTTCCTGCACCGCCGCCCTCCCGGGACCGTCAGCATCCGCTCGGGCAGTGACGTCAGGGCGCTTCGGGGCATCGAGCCGCCCGAGATCGGCACCGAACGCGCGAGCTACGGCATGCGGATCTACGCCCTCCACGATTCGCCCAACGGGCGGAAGTACTTGAGGGTCAACAACTACGTCTATCCCTGCGGCGCGACGCCGACGACCTCCACCGGCGAGGCCGGCTACCAGGGCCGCTGGTTCGTGCCGCGCGACGAGGTGAGCCACCACGTGTTCGAGTTCTTCTATCGGCATTCCGAGCCGCTCGACAAGGAGGTGCTCCGAAAGTTCCGCGCGGCGAACGTGGGGCCGGACTACCGGCACGTCCGCCGTCCCGAAAACCGGTACCTGCAGGATCGCGAGGAAATGAAGCGCAGCGGCAGCTTCTGCGGCATGGGCGAATATTTCCCGGCCCAGGACGCCTTCGCCATCGAGACCCAGGGCGCCATCCGCGACCGCACCAAGGAGAATCTCGGCTCCAGCGACATCGTCATCACCGCGGTGCGCCGGACGCTGCTCGACGCCATCAAGCGGGTGGACGCGGGCGAGGAGGCGCCGGGCCTGATCCGGGATGCGGGCGAAGGCCTTTTTGCAGACTTCATCTGTACCTCGGGCTATATCGGGGATGACGAGGACGGGTCCGGCTACTGCCGCCGCATCCTTGGGCAAGGGGCGGCCGCCGAGTAGGGCGGCGGAAAGGGCAGTTCATGGACCTTCAACTCAGCATCGGCATGGCGATCAATCCGCGCACGCGGCCGATCTTCGACGGCACCGTGAAACCCGACGGCATCGGTCTCATCTGGTCGCCCGTGCATGCGTCCGAGCTGTTCTGGCGCCAGTTGCGGTTCGGCGATTTCGACGTCTCGGAGATGTCGCTGTCCGGCCTGATGATGGCGGTCGCGGGGGGCGATACGCGCTGGGTCGGCATCCCGGTCTTCACCACGCGGCGGATGTTCCAGGTCGGCACCCTGGTGCGCAGGGACCGGGGCATCGACAAGCCCGCCGACCTCAAGGGCAAGAAGCTCGGGGTGCCGGAATACCAGCAGACCGCGGCGCTCTGGACCCGGGGCTTCCTGCAGCACGAATACGACGTCCATCCCCGCGACATCGAATTCTGGATGGAACGCAACGATGACCACAGCCAGGGCGCGGCCGTCGGATTCACGCCGCCCAAGGACGTGAAGCTCAACTTCATCCCCAACGACACCAACATGGGGGAGATGCTGCTCGAGGGGAAGCTCGACGGCGCGCTGCGCTATCTCGCCAATACCGACAACCTGGTCGACCGCTCGACCGTCGACCTCTACCGCCACCCCGATTTCAAGACCCTGTTCCCCGACCCCCACGCCGAGGGCGTGCGCTTCTTCGAGAAGACGGGCATCTATCCCATCAACCACGCGATGGTGGTCAAGCGCGAGATCGCCGAACGCCATCCCTGGGTGGTCCTCAACATCTTCAAGGCGTTCCAGAGCGCGAACGACATCGCCGAGAAGGAGCGCATGGAGGCCTGCCGCTATCACCTCGAGACCGGCCTGCTGCCGAGGGAGGCGCGCAAGGCTCTGGCGACGCCGGTCGTCCGGCACGGCGTCGCCGCCAACCGCAAGGTGCTGGAGACCGCGGCGCAGTATTCCTTCGAGCAGGGGCTCACGCCCCGGCTGATGAAGCTCGAGGAGCTGTTCGCGCCGTCGGTGATGGAGCAGTAGCCCGGGTCGGCGCCCCCGCCTATTCCCAGCTCGCGAAGGCCATGCCGCATCCCGTGCCCGCTTCGGAACGGTAGGCGGGCACGTAGTCGATCAGGTTCATCTCGAGGCCGCTCTCGGCGAGGATGCCGGCGAGGGTGATCCAGTTCTTGGTCTCCGAGGTGCCCGAGCGGAAGATGTTTTCGGGCTCGGCGAAGATGGTCGCGGTGTCGCGATCCCTGATGGCGTTCAGCATGCGCGTATCGAACGCCTCGTCGACCACGAAATGGCTGATCCCGCCCGAGGCGCAGACCGCGACCCGCTTGTTCGCGCCGTCCCCGTTCCAGCCGGCGATGGCGCGCCCGATCGAGCGGCCGAATTCGAAGCACCGCTTGGGCGACGGTTGGTTCGGCGGGAAATAGGTGTTCAGCAGGATCGGTACCAGGGGCACCGGCCGGTCCTTGAGGATGCGCCGGTAGATGAAGGCGAAGGCGTGGCCGATGCCGATGACGCGGTCCCCGTTGGTCGGCTGCTCCATGGACGCCGCGACGTCGAACTCGTCGGCGATGGCCCGTTCGATGACGGCGGTGGCGAGGTCTGCCGGCACCGGATAGACGTGGTCCTCGGGCGGGTAGTAGCCCTGCATGGCGATGACGATGCCGGGCGACTTGGTCTTCATCTTCTCCTGATCCAGGCCGGCGTTGATCACCTGATCGCCGCAATAGACCGTGAAGGAGGGCTGGATCTCGTTCTGGAACCATTCGTGCTGATCGTCGCCGACGATGAGCACGACATCGGGGTCGATCGCGGCCACCCCTTGGGCCAGGCGGTCGAGCGCGCGCTGATTGCGCTCGTGACGGGCCTGGCGCGTCTCGAGCGACATTTCCTTGTGGAAATCCCTTTCGCCCTTCCTGACCTCGAGCAGCTCGTCGAAGGTGTAGACCTTGCCGCGGAAGGGATGGTTCGGGTTCTTGCGGTCGTCCGTGGCCCGGAGGTCCCAGCGCTCGGGCGGGGTCGATAGGAGCGGCCCGTGCGAGGAGCCGAACCCGTAAACGATTCTGGCCATGGCGGATGATCCTCCCTTCGTTCGCCGCCATCCTAAAGGCCGCGCGGCGCCTCCCGCAAGGCGGTCGGGGAAGCCGGCAGCGGGGCCGCCCGGCGCGCGGTGTGACGCGGCCAAAATAGCGTGCTATGGTGCGGCTCTCGCCTATTGGCAGCAAGAAAAAGCGGACCGGTCGCTCGTTTGCAAGATATCGGAGGCATCCATGGACGAAAGCTCACTTCAGGACGCGATAACCGGGATCAGCCACAGCGGCTTTTACGTCGACGATCTTGACCGCACCACCGAATTCTATACCAAGGTCTTCGGTGCCCGGGTCGCCTGGCGCAATGATCAATCCAAGAACCCCATCATGAAGCTCTATATCGGCAGCTTCGGCCTCTCGATCATCAAGTGGCCGCCGGACCAGCCCAGGATCAAGATCCCGCACGCGATCCACTGGTCGTACCAAGTGGTTCCGGAAAAGGCGGAGGAGACGGTGGAGTACATAAAATCTCTCGGGATCGCCGTGGAAGGCCCGGTCGGCCACCGCCGCGAGAAGGGTTTCGTCAACTGGTTCTTCCTCGATCCCGACGAATACCGGGTCGAAGTGGAAGCGCGCTACCCGAGCGCGGAGGAGGCGGCCGAGGTGCTCGAGCGGGGCAAGGAGACCCGGCACGAGGAGATGGGCCTTTATGCCGGCGATACGGTCTTGAAGACCTGATCGCCGATGACGGCGTGCGCGCCGCGAGGGCGGATGCGGGCCATCCGCGAGGGCGCGCGAGACTTCGAACCAAGAACAACAAGAAGAACAGGGAAGAACTAAGGGGTAATTCGATGCACAGGTGGCTTCACGCAACGTTATCGGTCGCGGTCCTGACGCTGGGGCTCGGCGCCTCCGGCGGCGCCGCCGATCTGCCCAAGGCGACCCAGAAGGCGCTCGCCAAGCTCAAGCTCGACGCCTCGGTCATGAACGGGCTCGATGCCGAGCTCAACGTGCCCAAGGCTTGGATCGACGGGGCCGCCAAGGAAGATGGCGCCATCATCCTCGGCACCTGGCGCGAACGCCAGTTCCTCGGCATCACCGAGGCGTTCAAGGAACGCTATCCGGGCGTCAAGCTCAACTACCACCGCGCCGGCACCTCGGCGCGCGGCATCCGGGTGGCGATCGCGCTGCGCGAGGGCCGGGTGATCGCCGACGTGCTGACCAGCGTCGCCGACGCCTACTTCCACTTCAAGCGGCTCAAGGCGCTCGCCGACCTGCGCGAGCTGCCCGGGTTCAAGAACCTCGCCGCCGACCACGCCGCCAAGGACGGCACCTGGGCTAGCTTCAAGCTGTCCTTCCGCTGCTTGGGCTACAACACGGACCTCGTCAAGAAGGCGGACCTGCCCAAGACCTGGGACGACCTCGTCGCCAGTCCGCGCTGGCGCGGCGGCAAGCTCGGGGTCACCAACCATCCCAACGCGTGGCTGTTGGCGCTTTGGGCGGCCAAGGGCGAGAAATGGGGCCAGGAGTTCACCCGCCTCCTGTTCACCGAGGTCGATCCGCAGCAGCGCAAGGAGGGCATGACGGCGGCCACGGCGCTCACCGTGGCGGGAGAATTCCACGCCAACCTGCCGGCGCCCGAATGGCGCGCCAAGACCTATGCCGACAAGGGCGCGCCGGTCGGCTACCACTGCCCCGAGCCGGTGCCCATCACCGTCTCGCAGATCGTGATGCTGGACAAGGCCAAGAACAAGAACGCCGCGCGCATCTTCATCAACTGGCTGTTGAGCCGCGAGGGGCAGATCCTGCAATACGCGGAAACCGCGAACGTCCCCATCCACAAGGGGCTCCAGGACCCGCGCTTCATTCCCTTCGCCGACACCATCATCGGCAAGCCCAGCATCGTCCGCGACGACGAGCTGATCGGCAGCGACCTCCACAAGCTGGTGGCGAAGACCTGGGCGTCCTACTGGACCAAGCCCGTGGGCAAGGGCCGGAAGGGCAAGAAGAAGCGCAAGAAGAAAAAGAAGAAGGAGTAATCCGGCCCTCCCGGCGGGCCGCTGTCGGTTCCACAAGGAAGATGAACCTAGGAAAAGGGCGGGCCCGCCACCCGGCGGACCCGCCCCGATCGTCGCGCTAAGCTCCGGGCGCCTACTTGGCCAGCGGGTCCGGCCTCAGCTGGAAGTGCACCACGAGCGGCTTGTTGCCCTTGCCGCCCTCGATATGCCAGGGCGTGCGGTCGCCGCTGGTGGCCCACAGCCCGCGGCCCTTCCAGCCGGCCTTGGGATCGTCGATCCGGCCGTCGAACCCCTTGGTATAGAAGCCCATGGGGTAGGGCACGCGGAGCGTCACCATCTTGCCGTCCTTGTTGAGCGCAACCAGGCCGTCATTGAGGTTGCCCGTGGACATCGGCACGTCCTTGCCCAGGCCGAAGGTGTTGTGCTGGTCGACCCAGGAGTAGTAGCTCGATTCCGCGCTGTTGGGCCCGATCCCCTCGAACCCCGGGCCGGGATACTGATAGAAGGACCAGCCTTCGGGGCAATGATTGCCGGTGGCCTTGGGGCCGTTGAGCGGACCCTTGCACTTGCGCCGGTCGAAGGCGCCGATATGGCCGCTGGCCAGCGACATCCAGACCACGCCCTGGCCGTCGATATCGCCGCCGCGGACGCCGAAGCCCGGCTTCGGAACCTTGTAGATCTCCGAAAGCGCGGTCGCCGGCGGGTTGGGGCCGGGAACCAGCCGCACGATGGCGCCGGGATGGCCCCGGATGGTGCCCCAGATCGAGTCGTCCACCGGGCTCGGCATCACCGCGTACCAGCCGCCGCGGCTGATGCGCATGTCCTTGGTCGGGTCGACCGGCTGCTTGTCCGTGGTGTAGCCCTCGTCCCGCTTGCCGTTGCCGTTGGTGTCGATGACGATCGCGGTCCAGCCCTGGGACTTCTCCGCATCCCCCGTGGCCACGAACTTCTTGCTGTCGAGCCAGCCCACCACGGTGCGGCCGCCGCTGGTCCACAGCGTGTCGTTCTTGTCGGAGGCGAACTGCAGGTGGTGGGTCGAGAAGCAGGTGTTGACCATGTGGTACTTCTTGGTCTTGGGATCGTGGAAGGAGAGATGCCGCGTGCTGGTCTTGAGCGGCGTCAGCTTCGCCGACGGATGGCCTGATCCCTTCTGGCAGAACTTGGGATTCGTCTTGTCCCGCACCCGGGCCGTGAACCAGACCCTGCCCGCCTTGTCGATCATCGGGTTGTGGATGGAGACCTTGGTGTTCCAGATCTCCTCGTTGCCCCAATAGGCGGACGGTGCCACCGGCTTGGCCTTTGCGTGGCCCGCGGTCGCGCGGCCGGTGCCCTTGAAGGTCGCGGCCTTGAAGGCCGTCGCCTTGTTGGTCCTGGGATCGAGCACGGGCACCAGGTCGGTCGAGAACTCCGCCGAGCCGTAGAGCTTGCCGTAGGCGTTCACCGTGGGATCGCGGCGGTCGGTGGAGACCAGGTCGTGGAGGTACTGCTTCTCCGTCAGCCAGTCGCGGACGGTGACGACGATGTTGCGCTCCACCCCCTGGGGCCGGGTCGGCTTGGTGTGGGGCAGCGCACCCTTGGAGATGCGGTCGGTCCATTCCGAGAAGTACTTGAGGGGCTCGCTCCCGAGCCGGCCCATGACCGCGTTGACCATGGCGCCGCCCGCCTGGCCGGACTGAATGCGGCGCATCCAGGCCTCCTCCGGCGTCTTGCCCTTGGCGAAGGAGGCGGGGATGGTCCGCGTCGCCTCGTTCCCCATTTGATGGCAGCCGACGCATCCGTTGTTCTTCATGTGGTTGAGCCATTCCGCCTGGGTGACCTTCTTCGGGATGTCGGACTTGCCGCCGAACTGGTCCTTGCCCGGGATCTTCAGCATCGAATACCAGTGGATCGCCGGATAGTACTTGGCCGCCGCCGCGTCGTTGGGGGCCGGCACCGCTTCCAGGGTGGTGACCGCGCCGGGCTTCATCTTGACCTTCGGTGAATCGACGAGACCGTAGCCCCGCACCCAGACGTCGTAGGTCGCCCTGGGCAGGTCGGGCAGGACGAACTGGCCCTTGTCGTTGGTCACGACGATCTTGACGTAGCGGGTGCCGAGCTCCCGCGTCTCGGCGACGACCCAGACGCCGGCCTCGGGTCCCTTCGGCCCCGTCACGACGCCGCCGATGTCGTTGCGGTCGACCGCCGGCACGTCTGCCGCGGCGATGGCCGGGGTGAGGCACAGTGCGGAAACCGCGAACGCGGCGGCCAGGAAGTGCCGCCGCATACTGACAAACCGATCAGCCATGCTAGCCATGGTTCCATCCTCTCAAATTGGACCGGTCCAGTGCGGACCAGAGGGCCGCCCGGGTGAATTCTTATCCTTTTTCGGGCCGACCATCGAACTGTAGGTCCGAAAGCCGCGTGGCGTCAATCGACTGGCTCCGATGGGCGCCGGCGCGAGTCCGGCCGCTGCGGTTCAGCGGAAATGCAGCTCGTCGGCCACCATCTGGTCGTGTTCGCTCATTTCCGGGCCCTCGTAGGGCGTCGCGACGCTCATGGTCTCGTAGGAGGCGACGAACCAGTGGTGATAGGGCGGGCCTTGATATTTCTGGTAGGGCGCGCCGCAGTAGTGAACCGGCTTGACGCGGTCGAACAGGATGAAGCCGCGGTCGTCCACGCAGTCGGCGTCGACCGAGGCGGCGACCACGTTGCCGACGATCATGACGCGCTCGGTCCACTCCTTGGTCCAGACCAGCTCGCATTCGAAATGGCGGTGACATTCCGCGACCCGGGGCGGACGCAGCCGGCGCGCGGGAAGGGCGCCGAAGCCCGACTTGTCGAGCTCGTTGACGCTGCGGGCGAAGGACAGGCCCAGGATGCAGGCCTTCTCGAGCACCTCGCGATCGAAGGAGGGCAGGTTCACCGTGAACTCGCCCGTCTCCCGGACGTTCGCATAGGTGTCCTTGGTGAGCCCCGTCGTGAAGGCGATATGGACCGGCTGATGGACGACGCGCACGCAGGTCGCGAAGGTGGCGGCGTTGACCTTGCCCTCGCCGTCGACGGTGGTGATGACCGCGAGCTGGCCGACATTGGCGAAAAGCCGGTCCCAGGTCTCGGGCGCGGCGTCGATTTTCTCGATCTTGGACATCACCAATCCTTCCTCCGGCGGCGCCGGATCTCGGTGCCTCACGGGGGCGCGGCACCGGGGCCGCGCCCCCGTCGGGCGGGTTGCTATTTGCAGTCGACCTTCTTGGCTTCCTGGCCGGCGCCGGGATAGGTGAAGGTGCAGGTCATGCCGACCTTGACCGCCGCGCGCTTGGCCTTCTTGCCGTCGACCGTGATGGCGGTGCGCGAGCCGGAGACCCTGGCCGAGACGACCTTTCCGGTGTTCAGCTTGACCGAAATGCGCCGCCCGCCCTTGGCGATCTTCGTCACCGCGCCGGTGTCCGTCACGAACTGGATCTTGGCCTTGGAAATGAACATGCCGGTGGTCTTGAGGGTCGCTTCCTTGGCGGCCTGGACGATGTCCGGCGAGGTCGACATGATCTTGGTGATCAGCTCCTGCACCTCACGTCCCGATACCGGCGTGATCTCGAGGTGACGATTGCGGGCCTCGGCGATGAACTTCTCGTCCTTCATGGTGGCGTCGAAGGCCGCGCGCAGAATCCCGACGCGGCTTTCCGGCACGCCCGGCGGCGCGACGATGGGGCGTCCCATGGCCTGGCGGGCGAAGATCAGGGTCAGGATCTTGCGCTGCCGGTCGTTCTTGGCGAGGTCCATGATCCAGGGCACGCCGGTCTTGGTGAGCTCCGGATGCTTGGACGTCGACAGCTGGACCATGATGTTGATCTTCTTGTCCCTGAGCCACTGCGCGCCCACCGTGATCAGCGACGACCACGACCAGCCGCAGCGCGCCTGCACCTCGCCGCGTTCCATGGCGAGGTTGGCGGCCGTCCCCGAAGGATAGCCGAGCACCAGCCGGAGCTTGGCCCCGGCCACGTTGTTCAGCACCTTGGGAAAGATCGTGGTGTCCGCGCCCGGTCCGGTGGCGCCGACCACGACGGGGTCCTTGATGAATTTCTCGAGCGTGTCGATGCCGGTGGTGTGCCAGGTGACGCAGGTCGAGACCTCGTTGTTCATGCTGCCGATCCAGTTGAACTTGGTGGGATCGAACTTGGCGCTCTTGTTGCCGAACAGCGCCTCCATGGGGACGCCGCGCGACACCATGCCGAGCGCGCTGCCGTCCTGGGGCAGGGTGTTGTAGAGCTCGTTGGTGAGCCGCATGCTGCCGGCGCCCGGCCGGTTCTGCACCTTGAACTTCGGGTTGCCGGGAATATGGCGCCCGATGTGGCTGGCGAGCGCCCGGGCGTAGAAATCGTATCCGCCGCCGACGCCGAACCCGATATGGATGGTGATGCGGGTCTTGCGGTAGAACTCTTCGTCGGTCGCCGAGGCGGCGGGCTGCGCGAGGCAGCCGACCGCGAACGCGGTAAGGGGCAGCGTAACCGTGAGGCGCTTCAGTCTCTTCATGTGATCCTCCCGTGCTGGTTCCGATCGATCAACGGTCCCGCCCCGGGCCGGCGCGGGGGTCTCGCCGCGCCATGGCGCCCGGCGAGTGAGAAGCGGACCGTGGCCGCGGCGGGATCCCGAGGAGCCATAGTGCGCGAAATGGCGGCGGAGAGACAGCGAAAATCCGGCCTTGCCACGGGGGTGGCCGCCCTGGCGGGGCGACAACGCTGGCGCGGGGGCGGGGCCTCGGCCTATAAGGAAGAAAGGTCGGAATCGAAACACGGTCGGGGGTTGGCGTCCATGGTCCTTGGCGCGCTTCTAGCGGTGCTCTCGTCCGCGGCCTTCGCGCTGAACGCCGCGACGGTCCGGCGCGGCGTGCTCAAGGCGAGCGTCTCCCAGGGCATGGCCATCACCGTGCCGATCGGCGTGCCGCTGTTCCTTTGCGCGGCGCTCTTCGCGGGCTATCTCGGCGCCGTCTCGGAGTTTTCCGCGCGGGCGCTGTTCCTGCTGTCCCTGGCCGGGGTGCTGCACTTCGTCTGGGGGCGGTACTGCAACTACCGCGCCACCAAGGCGATGGGCGCGACCGCGGGGATGCCGCTTCGGGCGCTCGATTTCCCGCTCAAGCTCGCGCTCGCGATCGTCTTCCTCGGCGAGGTGCTGACGCCGCTCAGGATCCTCGGCATCGGCCTGATCCTCGCCGGCGGCGCGCTCGCCATCAAGCGGCGCAAGCACCGCAAGGCGGAAGCGAAGGCGCGCCCCGCGCCCGAGAGCGTCGGCGCCGCGGCGGCCCCGGTGCCGGCCTTCGAGCCCAACTATACCGAGGGCTACACCTTCATCCTACTGTCGATCACCGGCTACGGCCTGAGCCCGCTCTTCGTCCGCATGGCGCTGGAGGATGTGGGCCTCGGCCCGGCGCTGGCGGGCGGGCTCGTCTCCTACCTTGCGGCGAGCGCGGTGATCGGGCTCACCTTCCTCAAGCCGGGTCAGCTCGCCCATGTGCGCGCCATCGACAGCACCTCGACGAAATGGTTCCTGGTCTCCGCCCTGTTCGTCGCGCTGTCCCACATGTTCCGCTACATGGCGCTGGCCGTCGCGCCGATCACGGTGGTGGCGCCGATCCAGCGCGCCGCGTCGCTGCTCCGGGTCGTGTTCAACTGGCTGATCAACCGCGATTACGAGGTCTTCGAACCGCGGCTGCTGGCCGGCATCTTCGTCTCGGTGCTGGGCGGCGTGGCGCTGACGCTGAGCGCCGAGTTCGTGGCCGAGACGGTCCCGCTGCCCGACGCCGTGATCCGCGTGATCGACTGGAGCTGGCCGTAGGCCGTGGCCCGCGCGCGGGCGCGCCCTGAGGGGCCGCTTCCCTTCAAGGGACTCCCGACGCCTAGAGCAGATCATGATTTGTCGGAACCATGACGTGTTTCCGACAAATCATGATCCGATCTAGGATGTCGCCGGACCGGACGGTTTTTCCGGCCCCGCGGCCGGCGGGGGCGGCGGTGCCTCGGTCCCAGCCGGGGGCGGCGGCTCGGGCGGGGCGGATGCGTCGCGATCGGCGGAGGAGCGGAACAGCCAGCCGAAGACGCGCCTGATGCCGCGCCAGATCTTGGGCAGCAGCCATGCCATCAGCGCGATGAACAGGATCAGGAGGACGATGAACACCCAGGGGTGCTTGACCGCGGTCCAGACTCCTGCGATCACCGCGATGTCCTCGCCGATGGAGAGCGCCCAGTTGGAGAACGGCTCGGGCGAGGTGTTGACCACCGCGCGGGTGCCGGCCTTGGTCGCGTGGGTGGTGGCGGCGAGCGATCCGCCGAGGATCGCCGCGGCCAGCTCCGCCCCCATGCCGAGCTCGCCCACCGCGCCGGCGGCGAGGATCGCGCCCGCGGGGATGCGGATGAAGGAATGCACCGCGTCCCACATGGTGTCGACGCCGGGGATCTTGTCGGCGAAGAACTCGACGCAGAACATGACCCCCGCGGCCAGCATCACCAGCGGATCGCCGAGCACGACGAGGTCCGGCGGCAGGACGATGCTTTCCGTGTTGTGGAGGAAGCCCAGGGTGAAGATGGCGGCATACAGGTTGATGCCGCTGCCCCAGGCCGCGCCCATGGAAAGGGCGATGGTTTCCGCGATGCCCATCGATGTCTCCCGCTGCGTTCCCGGGCTCATGGTGGCACAGGCGCCGGGCGCTGCCAACGCCGATGGCCCGGCGCGGGCTCAGGGGCCGCGCTTGGGACTCAACACCTAGCGCCTCCGCCGGCGGGAAATCCTGGGGATGGAGGATCGCGACCGGCGCGGGGGGATCGGGCCGCGGCCGAAGAGCGGCACGCCCCGGCGCCGGAACACCGTGATCAGCACGGCGCCGGCGACGAAGCCGCCGACATGGGCCCACCAGGCCACCCCCTCCCGGCCGTCGCTGGCGAGCCCGAGGACGACCTGGTAGACGATCCACAGGCCGAGAACCCAGAAGGCGCGCAGCTGGAAGGTGAGGAAGAAGAAGGTCATCACCAGGATCCGCGCCCCCGGATGCAGCACCAGGTAGGCGCCGAGCACGCCCGATATGGCGCCCGACGCGCCGATCATCGGCACCGCGGTATGGGGGTCCGCCGCCGCCTGGGCCATCGCCGCGGCCGCCCCGCAGACCAGATAGAAGACGACGAACCGGACGTGGCCGGTGGCGTCCTCGACGTTGTCGCCGTAGACCCACAGGAACAGCATGTTGCCGACGAGGTGCCAGAACCCCGCGTGCAGGAACATCGAGGTGGCGATGGAGCCGATGCCCCACAGGAGGTCGGGTCGCAGGTCGCCCTCGGCGGTGCCGAACAGGCGTCCCGGCACGAAGGCGAAGCGGTAGAAGCGAAGCTCCGTCTCCGGCGCCGGCGGCAGCGCGAGCTCCCAGAGGAACACCGCGACGCAGGTCGCGATGATCAGAAAGGTGACCGCCTGGAACCGGATATGGACGATCGGGTTCTGGTCGTAGAGCGGCAGCAGCATGGCCGAACCCGATCGCTCCGCCCGCGGCGTCGCCCCGGGCGCGGGGCCTAGTCGCCGTTCTTCGGGTAGAAGCGCAGCGTCTTGGTCAGACGTGTGAGCGGCCCCTCGAAGAACTGGTGGTGGCTGTCCTCGAAGGCGCCGGACACCTCGCCGAAGCCGAATATCCGCGGCAGCTCTCCGAAGTAGAAGATCGCCGCGAGCCCCACCGCCCACAGCCAGATGGCGCTGAGCAGGGCGAGGGAGAACTGCCAGGTCACGACCAGGATGAGGCAGGTCGCCACGCTGGTGAGGATGGCCGTCGCCAGGATCGTCATGAGGCTGATCTCGAAGCGGATCTTCGGGGTGATATCGTGCTCGCAGAGCCTCGCGGCCGCGGAGGCGATCTGACGTTCGTCGCTGTTGAAAACGCTCATGTTGCCGTCTCCTTGTCTGGAGATGCCCGATGCGCCCGCGCCGGCAGCCTTGGCGGTTGTCGGCCGGGCGCGCAGCGGGCATCATACGCGCAAACCGGCCCGTTCCGAAACCGGCCATCGTTGAGAGGCGGCCCGTGCCCCAGCCTGAGACGATAGCAGACGCTCAGGGATTAGCGACCGCCCCAGGCCTGAGGCCGCGAAAGCGGCGGCGGTCCGGCTCGCGCGCCTCGCGGGCCGGGCGATGATCACCCTCTACCACGGCCTGGCCTCGACCTGCTCCAAGAAGGTCCGCTTCGCCCTGTTCGAGAAGGGGCTCGAATTCGAAAGCCGCCTGCTCAACCTCCAGGCCTTCGAACAGCACAGCCCCGAATACCTCGCGGTCAACCTGAACGGCGTGGTGCCGACGCTGGTCCACGACGGCCGCGCGGTCATCGAATCCACTCTGATCATCGAGTACATCGACGAGGTCTGGCCCGACCCGCCGTTGAGCCCGCCCGACCCTTACGAGCGCGCCCGCATGCGCATCTGGACCAAGTGGTCGGACGAGCACGCCTACAAGGCGGTCTACGTGCCGACCTGGGATCGGCTCAGCCGGCCCGTCGCACAAAAGCTCTCCGACCGGGAACTCAGCCGACGCCTCGCCCGGGTGCCGACCGATGAGCGCCGGGCGCGCTGGCAAGCGACCGCGCGCGAGGGCTTCACCGGGGCCGAGTTCGCCGCCGCCCATGCCGAGATGCACCTCACCTTCGCCCGCATGGACGCGGCGCTGGCCGGGGCGGGGCCGTGGCTGATGGGGGAGGCCTACACCCTTGCCGACATCGCCCTCGTGCCGTTCGTCGAGCGGATCATCGACCTCAGGCCGGAGATCCTCGAGGGCGGCGCCTATGGGCGGGTGGCGGAGTGGTTCGCGCGCTGCCGCGAGCGCCCGGCCTTCCGGCAGGCGTTCTTCTTCGAGGGCAAGGACGCGCGCGTATCCGCGATCCGCAGGCAGCTCGGGCTGGAGTGACGCGCCGCTAGCCGGCCCGGCCGGGCCCGTCCTTCACCCCGGGAGGCCTCCTCGTCCTTCGACAGGCGCAGGACGAGGAAGCAGGCCAAAGGCTCAGGACGAGGAAGCAGACCAAGCCTCACCCTGAGCTTGTCGAAGGGTGAGCCTGCCGAAGCATCAGCCCGTCGAAGCATGCGTTCGCCCCCCCCGGACACATGCCTTCGTTTAACGAACTAGTTATATAAGGAATCGGCTAATCAAAGGCCTTTTGCCGGCCCGGGGCCCGGCCTCGCGCGTCCGCCCGCAAAAGCGAACCGCCGCCGGGGGATCCGGCGGCGGCCCGTATCGACCTCGATTTTCCGGCGTCCTATTCGGCGGCGCCCCAGAATTCGCCCTGCCGCAGGACCACCTCCAAACTGCCGTTGGCCTTGGAGCCGTTGGGAAGCGCATCGCCATAGACGTTGAGGCGGCATTCCTCCGACTTGTCCTTCACCCAGGCGCCGACGCGCAGCAGCACCAACGGCTCCTCGCTGGTGGCGTGGAAGCGGTAGAAGCAGCCCGCGGGCAGCATGATGCCTTCGTACTGGCCGCATTCCCGCGTCTCACCGCGGGGGCCATAGAACCGCGCGCTGCCGGACAGCACCAGGTGGAAATGGTCCTGGGCGGTGTGGTTGTGCAGCCCGTTCTCGCCGCCGCCGGCGTAGATCTTGAGGTTGACCCACATGTTGCCGGTATCCGCGACGGTCTTGCCGGTGCGGCCCTGCTTGACGAGCTCGCCGCGGAGCTTGAAGAACTGGGGTGCCGGGCTGGCCTCGACCACGGCCTCGCGCCGGGCGGCCATCTCCGGAGTTTCGTTTTCGACCCTTCCGGTGTCCAATCCATCGAGCGGCATTTCACTCTCCTTTTTCCGTTTTTTTCGTGTGTGTCTCCGACTTGGTCGACTCGGCCGGCCCCAAAAAGAGGCCGGCCACCGTCGTTAAAACCCGCGAGCGGGCTTAGTCCTTGATATCGAGCCCGTAAAGGTCGATGCAGTTCTGGCTCAGCACCTTCTTCTGCTTCTCGGGATCGAGGTTGCCGATCTGGCGGGCGATGAAGGCGCGGCTGTTCGGCCAGGTCATGTTGGGGTGCGGGTAGTCGCTCGACCACATGCAGCGGTCCGCGCCCCAGTACTGCAGCGCCTGACCGCCGGCGAAATCGTCCATGAAGGTCAGCCACATATGCTCGTTGAAGATTTCGCTGGGCGGGCGGGTGATCGCGAAGTCGGTGTTGGGATGGCCCGGCTTCGTGTTGCGCCGGTAGTAGTAGTCCCACTGCTGGATGATGAACGGCGCCCAGCCGATCTCGCCCTCGACGATGGCGACCTTGAGCTTGGGATGCCGCTCGAAGACGCCGGAGAAGATGATGTCGTACACGGTGTTGAGGATGTCGAAGGTCTTGATGTTGACCGAGCCGCGAATCTTCTCGAACCCTTCGCGCTTGAAGCGGAAGTAGTTGAAGCCTGTGAGGATATGGAAGTGCAGCGGCTGGCCCAGTTCCGCCGCGGCGGCCCAGAGCTTCTCGTAATGGTCGGAGTAGAGCGGCAGATCCGGGTGCGGCACCTGCCAGACCAGCCCGCCCAGCAGCCCCATGTCGGCGCAGCGGTGCATCTCCTTGATCGCGTGGTCGATGTCGTAGACCGCGAGGCAGGGAACGGCGAACAGCTTGCCCGGCGCGTGGCTGCAGAAATCGGCGATCCAGTCGTTGTAGACCCGGAAGGCGGCCTCCTGCTCGCGCTGCTCCTGGGCGAAGAGGCCGAGCACGAAGGTGGGATAGAGCACCTCGGCGGCGAGGCCGTCGAGCGTCATGTCCTTGACGCGCACCGCAGGATCGACGCCGCCCTTGGGCCGGGTCTCCAGCATGATCTTGGGACGCTTGATGGCGTCGCGGATCTCCTGGGGAAGTTCGTCGAAGATGTCCGGCGGCTCGTCGACGTGGCCGTCGGAGGAGACGATGAATTCCGGCACGCTCTTGGCGGCTTCCTTCATCTCGTCGGTCGCGTAGCGGGCCGACATGTCATCGAGGGTCATGGCCATGATGTTTCTGCTCCTGTTCCTCTTGGGCGCCCGTCAGGGCGTTGGATATCCTGTCCTGATGAGTATCGATGCAGGCAATATAGGCTGATCGGCGCGCCGGATCAAATAACCGTGAATGGGGGGAGTCTTGCATAGGAGTCGGCGGAGTCGGCCGCGTTCCGGCCGCCCGGCGGGAGCGGTGAGCCGCGGACGTGTCCCATGCCTCCCTCCCCCTGGATGGGAGAGGGTCGGGGAGGGGGTGGGCAGACGGTTGTCGGTGCCGATTTCTTGGTTTGGATATGCCGTGCCCCCCATCCTGTCCTTCCCCCACGAGGGGGGAAGGAACGTGGTACTCGGGTTCGTTAAGGATTTCAGCGGTCCTGGTGAGGTCAGGGATCTCCTCAACCGTCGGCAGGCCCATGCCCATTTTGGCCGTCATTGCCCCGATATTCCGGGCAACGACGGTGGAAGAGGCCGGCCGCGGCGCGGGGAGGCCTGGGCCGCTCAATGGAAGTCGCGGGACGGCACCGGGACCGGCGGGCGGGAGGCGGCGCCGGGCTCGGGCGCGGCATCGAGCGAATCGAGCAGCGGCGAGAGGTCGAACAACCGTTCGGCCACCAGGTGGATGACCTGGTAGGGCGCGCGGCCCTCCTTCTGTACCCGGCCGCGCACGCCGACCAGGCGGGCGCCCAGCACCTGCTTGCGGTAGCGTTCGAAGGTGCGGGGCCAGATCACCAGGTTGGCCACCGCGTCCTCGTCCTCGATGGTCATGAAGATGACGCCGCTCGCCGAGCCCGGGCGCTGGCGCACCAGCGCGAGCCCGGCGATGTCGGCGCGCGCGCCCTCCGCCAGGGCAGCGAGGCTCCGGCACGGCGCGAAGCCGCGCGCGGCGAGCGCCTCGCGCAGCAGCGCCGCGGGGTGGCTGCGCAGGCTGAGATGAAGCGTGCGGTAGTCCTCGGCCACCGCCTCGCCGGGGGCGAGGGAGGGGAGCGTCACCTCCGGCTCGGCCCCGCGCCCCGGATATGCGAGCGGCGGCCCGCCGTTGCCCGCGGCGTCGAACAGCGGCAGGGGGGCCGCCTCGGAGGCAAGCTCGAGCCCGTGGATCGCCCAGAGGGCCTCGCGCCGAGAAAGGCTTAAGGACCCGAAGGCATCGGCCCGGGCCAGGCGGGTGAGGCCTGCGCGGGCGAGGCCCGAGCGCTCGGCCATGTCGGCGACGTCGAAGAAGGGCCCTTCGAGCCTCCGCGCGGCCGTGAGCCGATCGGCGTCCGCCTGGGCGAGCCCCTTGATCTGGCTTAAGCCCAGGCGCAGGGCGTGGCCCGTCCGGCTTTCCTTGTCCGGCTCCAGGGTGGCCTCCCATTCGCTTGCGTTGACGTCGGCGGGCCGCACCGCGACGCCGTGCTCGCGGGCATCGCGCACGATCTGCGCGGGCGCGTAGAATCCCATGGGCTGGCTGTTGAGCAACGCGGCGGCGAAGACGTCGGGGTAATGGCACTTGAACCAGGCCGAGGCGTAGACCAGCAGGGCGAAGCTCGCGGCGTGGCTCTCGGGGAAGCCGTAGGTGCCGAAGCCCTCGATCTGCTTGAAGCAGCGGGTGGCGAACTCGCGCTCATAGCCGCGCGCCGCCATGCCCTCGATCATCTTGTCGCGGAAGGTGTGGATGGTGCCGGTGTGCTTGAAGGTGGCCATGGCGCGGCGCAGCGCGTCGGCTTGCGTGGGGGAGAAGCCGGCGGCGACGATGGCGATCTTCATGGCCTGTTCCTGGAACAAGGGCACCCCCAGCGTCTTGCCCAGCACGCCCTCGAGCTCCTCGGAGGGGAAGGTGACCGGCTCCTGGCCCGAACGCCGGCGCAGGTACGGATGGACCATGTCGCCCTGGATCGGGCCTGGGCGGACGATGGCGACCTCGACCACCAGGTCGTAGAAGAGCCGCGGCTTGAGGCGCGGCAGCATCGACATCTGGGCCCGGCTTTCCACCTGGAAGACGCCGATGGAATCGCCCCGGCACAGCATCTCGTAGACCCGCGCGTCCTCGGCCGGCTGGGTGGCGAGGGTGAGGGGGCGCCCGTAATGGCCGGCAAGCAGCTCGAAGGCGCGCCTCAGGCAGCTCAGCATGCCGAGCGCCAGCACGTCGATCTTGAGGATGCCGAGCGCGTCGAGGTCGTCCTTGTCCCATTCGATGACGGTGCGGTCCTCCATGGCCGCGTTCTCGATCGGCACCAGCTCCGAAAGCGGCCCCTTGGTGATGACGAAGCCGCCGACGTGCTGGGAGAGGTGCCGGGGGAAGCCGATGAGCTCGCGCGCGAGCGCCATCACCTGGGCGACCGTCGGGTCGCGGAGGTCGAGCCCCGCCTCCCGCGCCTGGCCGGCGTCGAGCCCGCGGGAAGACCGCCCCCAGACGGTCTTCGACAGCGCCGCCACGGTGTCCTCGGACAGGCCCATCGCCTTGCCCACCTCGCGCACCGCCGAGCGCGTGCGGTAGCGGATCACCGTCGCCGCCAGGCCGGCGCGGTCGCGGCCGTATTTCCCGTAGATGTACTGGATCACCTCCTCGCGGCGCTCGTGCTCGAAATCGACGTCGATGTCGGGCGGCTCGTCCCGGGCGGCGGAGACGAAGCGCTCGAACAGGAGGTCGCTGCGGGCCGGGTCCACGGCGGTGATGCCGAGGCAGTAGCAGACCGCGGAATTGGCCGCGGACCCGCGCCCCTGGCAGAGGATGCCGCGGCCGCGGGCGAAGCGGACGATGTCGTCGACGGTGAGGAAATAGGGTGCGTAGGCGAGCTCGCGGATGATGCGGAGCTCGTGGGCCAGCGCGGCGCGCACCTTGTCCGGCACGCCGTCCGGGTAGCGCGCCCGGGCCCCCTCGAGCGCGAGGCGCGCCAGGGTGGAATCGGGCGTTAGCCCCGCGCGCACCGGCTCCATCGGGTATTCGTAGGCGAGCGCGTCGAGGGAGAAGCCGATGCCCCGGGCGATCGCCGCCGTGCGCGCGACCGCGTCCGGGCGGTCGCGGAAGAGCCGCGCCATCTCGGCCCCGCTCTTGAGGTGGCGCTCGCCATGGGCGGCAAGCAGCCTTCCTGCCGCGGCCAGGGTCGTCTTCTCGCGGATGCAGGCGAGCACGTCGAGGAGCGGCCGGCGTTCGGGCGCGTGCATGTGCACGTCGTTGACGGCGAGAAGCGGGAGATGCGCGCGGTCCGCCAGGCCTGAGAGGCGGGCAAGCCGCCGCGGCCAGAGACCGTCGTGGGAGGGCGCCGCCGCGAGGTGGTAATCCGATTTAAGAAATGATCTCAACTCATTGAATTTATGAAGGAATAGATCGTAAAATGCCGGGTCCAGCGGGGCCAGAAGCAAGACCGTCTGATCGGCGCCCAGCCCCGCGAGATCGGCGAGCGCGAGGCGGCAATCGCCCTTCTCCGCGCGCCGCTTGCCGAGCGTCAGCGTCCGCGCAAGCCGCCCGTAGGCGGCGCGGTTCCCGGGGTAGACGATCATCCCCGGGCCGTCCTCGGGGAGGAGCCGCGCGCCGGCGAGCAGCCGGATGCCGGCGGCCTTGGCCGCCACGTGGCCGCGCACCACGCCGGCGAGGCTCGCGCGGTCGGCGAGCCCCATGGCCCCGTGGCCGAGCGCGGCGGCGCGGGCGGCCAGCTCCTCGGGATGCGAGGCGCCGCGGAGGAAGCTAAAATTGCTGGTCACGGCGAGCTCGACGTAATCGGGATCGGGACGCGGGGCCATGGCGGGGCCGGCTCAGGGACGGCCGGGGCCGAGGGGCCGGACGCGCCCGCCGAGCCCCACCTTCGCGGCTAGGTCCAGGAGGCGCGCATCGGCGGAGACCAGGGTGCCGCCCGCGGCCTCGGCGCAGGCGAGATAGAGCCCGTCATAGACCGGGTGATCGAGATCGAGAGCGAGCCTGAGCGCCCGGTCGATCAGTTCCCGGGACGGCCAGATGCGGGCGAAGTAATGGGGCAGGGCGGCGGCGAGGGCCTCGGCCTGGCCGTGGGTCACCTCGCCGCGGCGGTGTTTCTTCCAGGCGGCATTGGCCGCCTCGCCCAGGATCAGGTCGGGGGCGTGCATCTCCTCTCCCCGGACGAGCAGCCGAAGCGCCTCTTCGTGGCCGTCCTCGCGCACGAACCACTTCACGGCGACCGAGGCATCGATGATCAGGCTCACCGCTCCCGGTCCTCCCGGATGAGCGCGGTGCTGTCCTCCTGGGCGGTGGCGGGGGTGAGGGCGGCGATGTGCTCGGCCAGCGCCCGAAGCTCGTCCATGGCGGGCCGGCGGGCGGCGTCGCTCAGGATCTGGCGCAGCTCGGCCTCGAGCGAGCGGTGGTGGGCCTTGGCCCGCGCACGCAGCTCCTCGACCACGTCGTCGTCGAGATTGCGGATGGTGATGTTGGCCATGGGGGCCTCCGTCTGCGGTTGCCGATACAGGGACAAGTGATAGCAATATGCTAGCATAAAAATCGTGAATCGCTAACAGCGGGGCATGGGAACATCCCGTGCAGGAACCGTCATGGGAACATCCCGTGCAGGAACCATTGCGCCGGGGCGTCGGCGCGGTGCAGCCCGGCGCGGTAGATCCAGAAGCGCGTCCCGGCCTCGGTCTCGACGCGGTAGTAGTCGCGGATGGCGGCGCCCAGCGCCGGCGGCTGGGCCGGGGAAGCGGGGTTGGCCTGCCAGCCCGGCAGGGTCCACCAGTCGAGCGCGATGCGCTCGGGCCCGAGGACGCGGACGACGCGGTGGCGCAGCCCCCGCCAGCGGAACCAGACCGGCGGGCCGTCCGGCACCTCGGCCATGGCTTCCACCCTTTCCGGCTTGGGCAGGAGGCGCACCGGCCGGTCCGGCCCGGGCGGCCGGGACCCGGGGTGCGGGCCGGGGGACGGAGAGGCCAGGGCGGGCGCCCGGTCCGCCGCGGCGACGGCCGCCGCGCGTTCGGGCAGATGGTTGGGACGGAGCGCGATGCGCCCGACCCGCCTGCGCCCGAGCCGGCCGTGCAGCCGGTCGATCAGCGGGGCGAGGGCGGCATCGGCATCGGCGCCGGACTCGTCCGCCTCCGCGTCCCCCTCCCCGGGCGCCGCGGCGAACCGCTCCTGGCGGAGGGTGAGCGGCGCGGTCTCGAACGCCTCCAGGCAAAAGCCGTCGATCCCGGGCCCGGGGTCGATGCGCCCGAGCTTGAGGGCGAACAGGCGCAGGAGCGGCCTCTCCGCGGCCAGCGCCCGGGCCGTGCCGATGACGACCCGCTGGCTGCCCCCGCCGGCATCGAAGGCGGTGAAGACGAAGCGCCGGGCGCCGAGGCCCTGGGCGGCGAGCCGGGAGGCGAGCTCCGCCACGAGCCGTTCGCAGGCCCGGGCGACGACGGTCTCCGCCCGGGCCGGCTCGGGCAGGGTGAGGCGGGTCGCGAAACGGGGGCGCTCGCGCCCCGGGCTGATCGGCTCGAAGCGCCGGCCGAGCGCCGCGTCGATGCGCTCGAGCAGGAGGGCCGGGAAGCGGCGGGCGAGGGCGGCCCGGCCGGATCCTTCGATCAGGGGATAGAGATCGCCGACGCGCCGGAGGCCGAGCGCGTCGAGCCCCTCGCACAGCCCCGCATCGAGGCGCAGGGCGGCGACCGGCAGGGGGGCGAGCGCCGCGGCCTCGCCCCCCGCCGGGGCGATGGCGGCGGGGCCGTTCCCGTTGCTGTCTCCGAACCGGGCCCCGAATCGAGCCCCGAACCGCGCGAGCCCGTGGGCCGCCCCCGGGGTGCCCGCGATCCCCGCCCGGGCGGTGAAGCCGGCGCGGGCGAAGGCGTCCGTGATGGCGGCGGCCATGGCCTCTTCCCCGCCCGCGAGGTGGGCGCAGCCGGTGATCTCCAGCCACAGGCCGGCCTCGCCGGGGAGCCCCGCCTCGGCGGGCACGGGGGCGGTCCAGGGGGAGAAGCGCCGGCACCAGGCGGCGAGGCGCTCGAGCGCGCGGGTGTCGGCGTCGGCGTCGGCGGGTTGGGTCCTGAGCGCCGGGGCGAGCGCCCGGGCATCGGCGAGGCTCTGGCCGGCACGGACGCCGGCGGCCTCGGCGGCGCGGGTGGCGGCGGCGATGGCGAGCCGGCTGCCGGTCCCGGTCCAGACCGCGAACGGCGCCTTCGATACCCGTGCCGCCTCAGCCCGCGGCGTGCCGGGAGGCATGCTCTCCTTCAGGCAGCGCTCCGCCGGGAAGCGGGGGAGCCAGAGACAGAGCACCCGGCGGGGCGAGGGGCGCGCCGCCCGTGTCGTCGTTTTCCCATCCATGATCCTCGGGCCAGCCTTCGCCGGCCGTCCTCTCGCGGGGTGCCGCCCGCCCCGGCCGCCACAGCACCCGCCAGCTCCTCGGCAGGGCGCCGCCGCCGCGCAGGAAATCGAGGCGCCAGCCGTAGCCGTCTCCCGCGTCCTCTCCGCCCGGGGCGGCGGCGGGCAGACCGCGCACCCGCCAGCGGGTGGCCGCCACCGTGGAGGCCTCTTTCTCCGTCCCGCCGTGCAACATGCCACGCAAGACACCACGCAAGACAAGGACGGTGACGCCGCTCTGCCGCGCGGCGAGCGCGAGGCGCCGGCCGGCGAGCCCGTCCAGCGCCGTCACCTCGCCCAGCACCGCGGCGAGCGCCGGCGCGGCGAGCCCTTCCTCCATGGCCCAGAGCGCCTCCTTGTCGGCGGCGCAGCGGGCGACGAGGAGGCGGGCGGGATCGAGGCCGAAACCGGCGAGCCCCGGCCCGTAGAGCGGCAGCCCCTGGCCGCACCAGAGCAGCGCGCGGCGTTTGGTGAGAGCGGCGAGTCGGGAGGTGAGCGCCAGGGCGAAGCCGGTGGCCGCCATGCCGTCGTCGCCGGCGATGATCTCGTGCACGGCGCCGGTGGCGAGGCCACCGCCCGGAAGATGCCCGTCGATGGCGGCGATCCCGAAGGTGACCGGCCCCGGGGCGGGGGTGCCGGATCCCGCGGTCGCGCCGGCCGCTTCGATACGGGCGATCTTTGCCTTGAGCCGGGCGATGGCCTCGCGTCTCGCATCCCCTTGCGGGGAGGCGGAGGGCAGGGGGCTGGGCTCTCCTGTCATAGGATCCGTCCTATGGTCGTACTCGCTTCGTTCACGGCCTTTCCCCGGGGACGGACGGGGCGCAGCCCGTCACTCCCGTGACGGTCCCGCGCCCCGATGCCGGCCCGATGCTATCTATCTGTAAGGTCCGGCGCCTCTGCCAATGTTCTTGATTTGTTCTATAGGGGAACCGCGCCCGAGTCAAGCGCGGGCGCGGGAAGGAATTTCTTTACCAAGCCCTTCTAGGCTGCGGGCCACGCGACAAGGCGCCCGCGCATCCGCGGCGCCGGGACGGAGACGATCGATGCTGAACAGGTTTGCGGCCATATGTCTTATCGCCCTCGCCGTGGTCCTGAGCGGGCTCGCCGGCTGGGGGCTGATCTACCTGCCGGACCGCATGAAGGCCGAGGCCGGGCGCACCATCGCCGACCTGCGCGAGGTGCTGGCCCGGGACGCGCCGGGGCTGACGCTCAGCCACGGCGCCATTTCCGCCAATCCCTTCACCGCCCGCGTCGGCGTCGCCGAGGTCTCCCTCGGCCGGCCCGGCGGCCAGGCGCTCCGCGCCGGCGAGCTCGCCTTCGCCATCGACCCCTTCTCCCGCAAGCTGAGCGCCGTCGAGGCCCTCACCTTGCGCTTCGAGGAGGAGCGCGCGCAGCTCCGCATCGACCGCCTCCGCATCGAGGGCGTGACCGAGGACGCCCTCGGCCTGCTGCGGCAGGCGGCCGAGGGCGCGGCGAGCACCGAGGCGGTGGTCCGCCGCCTCGACATCCCGAGCCTCACCGTGAGCGGCATCAACATCACCGCGCCCCGGGACGGCGAGGTCAACCTGCGCCGCATCGCGATCGAGAACGTCCGCAAGGGAATCATCGGGCGGCTTACCGCCGAGGGGCTCAACGTCTACGCGCGCTCCGGCCCCAATTCCGGGGAATTCGCCCTCGACCGGGCGGGGCTCGCCGGGCTCAACTTCGGCGAGGTCGCGCTTGCCGTCTCGCAGCGGAATTTCTGGCCCAGGCTCACGGCGCCGGTGATCGAGAGCATCTCCCTCGAAGGCATGAAGGTCCGCGGCGACGAGGCCGATTTCTCGGTCGCCCGGGGGGCGCTCACGGCCGCCTACGGCACCAACGAGGCGGGCCGCCTCTACGCCCGCAAGGCCGAGTTCGCGATCGACGGGATCCAGGTCCGCCCGGCGGGCCGCGCGGCCAAGCTGCGCGAGATGCTGAAGGCGGCGGGGCTGGAGCGGATCGACGCCGCGTTCAAGTTTGCGAGCAGCGGCGATCACGCCGCCCGCACCATGGCGATCGACGAGATGTCGCTCCGCGTCAAGGGGCTCGCCGACGTCGATCTCAGGCTCGCGGTCGGGAATCTCCCCAAGGGGGTCTTCGAGCTCGGCACCCGGCCCGAGGACGTCTTCCCCATGATGGCGGAGATCATGAACGCGACCCTGACCGGGGGCTCGCTGACCGTGGCGGAGGCCAGGTTCGTGAAACTCGCCATGGACGAGGCGGCGCGGAAGCAGGGCATCGATCCCATGGCGATGGCCATGGCGATGATCGGCCAGGCGCGCGAGGAGGCGCGGCGCCGCGGCCAGACGGTCTTCCTCGCGTTGGCAAGGGAGCTCGAGACCTTCCTGCGCGATCCCAGGTCGCTCAAAATCGTGCTTAAGCCGCCAACGCCCGTGCCGCTCGGCACCTTCATGGGTACGGCCGGCATCGACGACCCCGCGCGGCTGGTCGAAACCCTCGGCCTCAAGGTCGAGGCCAACCGCTAGCCCGTCCTCTTTTCCTCCCTCGCCCCCGCACCGGAAGGGTTGAACGCCGCGCGCGGGTGGCGGCATAGTGGCGGCACGCGCCCCGCCCGCCGCCCACCGACGACTGCGGCCCGCGCGGCCGGGACGCTTCGCCAAGGGAGGACCGAAAAACATGACCACCGTAATCGACATCCACGCCCATCTCGTGGTCGACGAATCCCGCGCCATGATGAAGGCGGCGGCGGAGAAGGGTGACGTCGGCGCCGGCGCGAAGAAGCAGGGCGGCGTCGGCATCTCCCAGGAGCAGGCCGAACGCGAGGCGGTGCTCGCCGATCCAAAGGCGCGGATCGCGGACATGGACAAGATCGGAGTCGACATCTCGGCCCTCAGCCCGGCCCCGCCGCGCGGCTTCTACGAGGCCGATTCGAACCTCTCCATGACCGTGGCCCAAGTCATCAACGACCGCGCGGCGGAGATCGTGAAGGAGTATCCCGAGCGCTTCGTCTCCATGGGGGTGGCGCCGCTGCATCACACCAGCCTCGCCGTCAAGGAGATGGAGCGCGCGGTGGGGGATCTCGACCTCCGCGGCATCCGCTTCCCGACCGAGATCAACGGCATGGAGCTTTCCGACCCGCGGCTCGAGCCGTTCTGGGACGCCGCCGAGCAGCTCGGCACCATGATCTACGTCCATCCCCAGGGCTTCACCCACCCTCAGCGGCTCAAGGCCTATTACATGACCAACGTGGTGGGCAATCCGCTCGAGACCACGCTCGCCATGAGCCACCTCATCCATTCCGGCGTCATCGCCCGCCACCCGGGGCTCAAGTTCTACTTCGCCCACGGCGGCGGCTTCCTGCCGTTCTACGTCGGGCGCTTCGACCACGCCTGGCGCGAGCGCGCCGAATGCCGCGAGCACACCGACCGGCCGCCCTCGGCCTACCTCTCCAACCTGTGGTTCGACACGGTGGTGTTCCGCCCCGAGCACATCCGCACCCTGGTCGACCTGGTGGGGGCGGAGCGGGTGATGCTCGGCACCGACCGGCCCTACGACATGGGCGAGCCCGACCCCGTGGCCCTGGTCGACGCCGTCGAGGGGCTCTCGGACGCCGAGCGCGAGATGATCAAGAGCGGCACCGCGAGGGAACTGCTCCGGATGACCTGAGCGGGCCGGGCGCCGCCCTGCGGAGGGGAGCTCCTTCCCGCGTTGATCGCGCGGGGGGATGCGGGCCTATCGAGTGAAACGTCGAATGCTATGAAGAACGGTCGGTCCGCCGCCAACAGGGCAAGCACTTATAGCTGTTTTTTTTCTTCGGCCGGAAAGTAGGATGAGCTGTTCTCTTTTTTAGGGCAGTTCAGGGTTGTGACGACTGCATCGTTGCAATCTTGCCGGAAGTGGGAGAACCTGATCCATTAAGGGAGCAGAATATTATTTTTGACTGGCTGCTGCCTTTCCGAACATCCGCGAGGAATTGGAGGAGGGGTATTGGTGAGCCCGAAGAAGACGGAGCTCTTGAGCGACGACCCGACTGCGTCGGACGCATTTGGTACGCATAAGAAAATCGCGGACCTGCTACACGAAGAAATTGTCAGGTCTGATGAGGGACGTTCAATCGCACTTGTGGGCGATTGGGGTAGCGGAAAGTCAACGGTCATCGAAATTCTCAGGGAAGACTTGGGTGGGGACTCTGGTACGCCGACCCACGTGTTCATTTATGACGCTTGGTCGCATCAGGGTGACTCTCTCCGTAGGGCGTTTCTCGATGATTTCATAACGTCGCTCAATGGATTCCTGACCGAAAAGCAAAGATCGAACGCGGTGGATCGCGTTTGGAATCGGACTGAAACTACGACGACGACTCGGGAACCTATTCTGAGGCGCCATGCCAAGATAATGCTCTTGAGCCTGGTTTTAGTTCCTCTGGGCATGAAGTTGTTTCCGCTGACGAGCGATAGTGGTGATATCCCCTGGTACTGGGCATTTCCTTGGATCAACTTCCTTCTACTAATGCTGATTGTGGCTCCCGTTTTGTTTGCATTTCTCTTTGGTGCCATCAATTGTTGGGTAAAGGAGCCTTCAATTCGAAGATTTGTTTTCGGTGACAGCTACGAAGACCGCAATTTTAGCGTCCTGTCGTTGTTCGTTGAAAAGACACAGGGCGAAGTTGAGCGCAGGGAGATTAAGTCGCCGGACGACTCGATTGGCACGTTTCGGGAGGTGTTCAGCGAAATAGTAAACGATGTGCATTCCCGCCAAAACGATCTGAGGATCGTCATTGTCATCGACAACATTGACCGGATACCCGCGGAGGAGGCGCGGGAATTCTGGTCGACGATGCAGACCTTTTTCTCGGACGGAGGCGGGTTACGCCGGCCTCAACGCAAGAGGTATTGGCTGATTGCACCGTTTTCGGTTGAGGCCCTGTCCTTCATTTTTGGAGACCACGCTTCGGGAACAGCTACCCCAATGAAGGGTGGCCTTATTACAGACAATGACAACCCCAACTCAGATGTGCCTACGGAAGACGCAAAGGTAAGGGCGAAAGCATATATCGACAGAACTTTCGGATTGGCATTCCATGTGCCGCCTCCGATCCTCAGCAATTGGAGAAAGTATTTGCTGAGCTGTCTGCAGAAAGCGTTCGTCGAACATGAAAAACCGGACTTGGAGGCAGTGCGGGATATTTATGATTACGCTCGCACCGGAACAGGCTTTATCACACCCAGGGATATCAAACTTTTCGTCAATTCACTGGTAGCGCTTTACAGACAGCGGGGCGACGAGATACCGCTGCCCATGATGGCCGCGTATCACCTGCACAGAGAGAAAATTCGGGGCACGGAGATCCCAGATAACCTGATTACGCCACAGGAGCGCCAAGCGATAGGTGTAAGGAACTGGCGTGCAATGATGGCCGCTTTGCATTTCGGAGTTTCGCCTGAAGATGGTGCACAACTTCTGCTTCGCGGGCCGATCGTTCGTGCGTTACGAGAAGGTTCAGAGGAAGACCTAAAAAATTTGGAAAATCGATCCGGCTTCTCAGACATCCTTCGAAAAGTGGTGCTGGATGAACTCGGAACATCGCAAGCGGAAGATGGGACGGTTCTGGCTCAGTTTGCAAAGACGCTTAGTGTGCTGGAGTGTTCAGGGAAGCCAGAGTCCGCTCATATATGGAGGGACATCGGTCGAGCCTTCGAAAATGTGAAAGAGTGGCCCGGACTGCGGGACGCCCCTGCCGATGGCGTGTCTGACATCCTAGAACATACTAACCAAGCCGAGAGATTGGTCCTGTGCAAAGCTGTGGCCGGTTCATTGTCGACGCTACAGCCGTTTGAGGCTGAAGAAGCGCAGGAAGACTTGAGCAGATTCGCGAAGAATTGGGTGATCACTGCCAGGGCTATTGTCAGTACAACCGGTTTCGCTGATGGATTCAAAATTGATGTCCCGCTCGATGTAAATTTTGCATTAGAGGTCGTCAAACAATTAGCAGCGCTGGAAATTGAGCCTGCCGATTGGTCCGCATTTAAACTGAAGACACCCGTGGCAAAGTTGAGTAACGCACTGGCCGATGACATAAAGGCGGGCCGTATGCCTAACGAATTTGGCGGGGCATTTCGATATCGACCTCGACACACATGAGTCAAAAGGACCCGAACCTGAAGGTAAATAGTGTGCACAAATAGGGTCATCGCCCGTCACCCGGGGCTCAAGTTCTACTTCGCCCACGGCGGCGGCTTCCTGCCGTTCTACGTCGGGCGCTTCGACCACGCCTGGCGCGAGCGCGCCGAATGCTGCGAGCACACCGACCGGCCGCCCTCGGCCTACCTCTCCAACCTGTGGTTCGACACCGTGGTGTTCAGGCCCGAGCAGATCCGGACGCTTATTGACCTCGTGGGGGCGGAGCGGGTGATGCTCGGCACCGACCGGCCCTACGACATGGGCGAGCCCGACCCCGTGGCCCTGGTCGACGCCGTCGAGGGGCTCTCGGACGCCGAGCGCGAGATGATCAAGAGCGGCACCGCGAGGGAACTGCTCCGGATGAACTGAGCGTTGCAGGACAGGCCGGAGCCTGTCCTGCCCATTCCTTCAGTACCCCAATGACTTACATAAGTTCCTTGAACTGCGCGATGACCGCGTCCGAGGCGTTCATGATGTCATTGTAGACCTCCTCCATGACCTTGGGATCGGTCCAGGTGATGGTGCGCCTGGCCTTCTTCGCCTCGGCCAGCAGCTTGGGGTCCTCCATCGCCGCCTTGAACGCCGCGCGCAGCGCCGCGAGCCTGTCGGGCGGCACGTCCGGCGTCGTGAGGAACGGCCGGCCCGCCGCCATGGGCGCGGCGATCAGCGCCGCGAGCTTGCGCCCGTCTCGGCCGCGACACCCGACGCGGTCGATCCCAAGGACTTCGACCTCGTGGCGCTGGCCATGCAGGAGCCGCAGTACCGCGCGCCGGAGGTGCGCAAGCTGCTGGACGCGGTGGCCAAGGGGAAGCGGCCCTGCATGTCGATCATGAACATGCCGCCGCTTCCCTATCTCGCGCGCATCCCGGGGCTGGATACGGCGAGCGTCGCGCACTGCTACACCGACCCCTCGGTGTGGCAGAGCTTCGACCCCGGCTGGATGACGCTCTGCAGCCCCGATCCCCAGGCCTTCCGCCCGCCGGAGGAGCCGCTCAACGTGCTTCAGGTGAGCCTGCCGACCAACTTCAAGGCGGCCCGGTTCGCGGACGACGCGGCGACCGCCATGCTGCGCCGGCTCGAGGCCGACATCGAGGCGATCCGCTATGACACCGGCGACCGCGTGGTCGAGCTGCCGGTCAAGCTCAAGGTGCATGACTCGGTGTTCGTGCCGCTCGCCAAGTGGTGCATGCTGCTGACCGGCAACTACCGCTGCGTCCTGCCCGACGAGGCGCGTTCCATCCGCGATGCGGTGCACGGCGACCTCGAGGCCTCGCGCGCGGTCTACGAATGGGTGGCGGAGCTCTGCCGCAAGCTGGGCGCGGCGCCGGAGGATCAGGTGCCGTTCGAGAAATACGCCAAGGCGGCGGAAGTGCTGGTCAAGCCGTCATCGGCGGCGCGCGCGCTGTTCGCCGGCGCGCCCAACATCGAGCGCGTCGACTGCCTGGTGAAGACGCTCGCGGCCCGGCACGGCATGCAACTCGACGTGGTCGACGAGACCGTCGCCCTGGTCGATGCGCGGCTCGCCAAGAACCGCGAGAAGGCCGCGGCCTGAGGGAGGCGAAGCGCCCGGCCGCATTTGGGGTATAGGATGGCGAACCCGCTCCCGGCGGAAAATATTGTTGTTCGCCAGCGAACGAAGTGACGCGCCTTTTGCTTAGGCGGTGCCGGCTTCACCTGTCCGCCGATAGGCGAGGTGTCGGCCCTTGACACCTTCCAGGACCGCCGCGGAGACCGAGCGCTGAACCAATCGGTTTATTGGACGGCCTGCCCTTTCTTGATCCCCAGGACATCCCGCAACCTCATCGTGACGTCTTTGGACGCACTCATGATATCGCCCACGATGCCCTGGACATCCTTACCCGGGATAGGGCGGATCAGGACATTGATTCGCTGGGCGTCCTTGAGGAACTCAGGATCCTTCATGGTCTTGTCAAAGGCGGCACGAAGAAAGGCGACCCGGTCCGCCGGCACCTTGGGTGACGTCGCGAACGGCTTTCCCATGGAGGCGTCGCTCTTGGTGATGAAATCGAACATCGCCTTTTCCTTGGCATTCCTGGCGAGGTCGAGAAGCAACGGCACATCGGGCAGATCCGGCTCCTTGGTAAGTCCCACCTGGATGAGAACATTCAGTTTCTTTTGATCCAGCATCTCGCGGAAGTTTGCCAGCAGATCGGTCCAGCCATTGTCGCCAAGGCCTTCAACCTCTCCACGTTCCATCGCCAGCTTCACCCGTGAGATCTGACCATAACCCGTGATCACCTTGAACTTGGTGTCCAGTAGCGCGTTGTAGATCTTGCACATCAGCGTGCCGAACGACCGCGGCGATGCTTGCCCGATCAATGATTCCTTCTTCTTTGCGTCTTCCAGCGTCTTCACCGGCGAGGTGTGGTACATGACCAGGACGTGGTTTGTCGCGTTGAAGCTCCCGATCCATTTGAAGTCGCGCATGTCCGTCTTTACGGGCTTCAGATTGTCCAGTGCCTGGTACATCGCAAAGTTGTAACGGACGTTGGTGAGGACGGAACCGTCCTGTGGCGCCCGCATGGCCACGAAGTTGGCGGCGGCAATTCCGCTGGCCCCCGGCTTATTGACGGAGACGACGGAAGGGTTCCCCGGAATTTGTCGGCCGATATGGCGCGCCAGAAGCCGCGCATAGGTGTCGTAGGAGCCTCCCGGTCCGGCACTTATGACCATGGTCATCCGCTGGAGACCTTTGTAGAAGTCTTCGGCGCCCTGTCCGGCCGCATCTGCGGACCCTATTTCCGATATGCCCAACGGGATGATTGCCCCGAGTGCGAGCCAAATCTTCTTCATGTGCAGTGTCCCCCTTCGTTGTAGGCGCGGTTCTGATCAGCTCGCTGTTCCGAGGGCGAAAAGATTGTCGGGCAAGCCACGAATCATATTAACCGCGTCATTGATATTCGCGATGGCCGCATACTTGGCACCGAGGTCGAAAATGCTCATATCGTGAGAGGCTTCGAACCGGTCAAAGCAGCAGTCTTCCACCAGCGTACATCGGTAGTTGTTGCTGAACGCGTCAACGACGCTGGCCCGGACACATCCGCTGGTCGCACCTCCTGTCACGAACAGGCTGTCGACCCTCATAGCCACGAGATAGCTCAGCAGCGGAGTTCCGAAGAAGGCGCTCGGCTTGTCCTTTACGATAATGATGTCGGCTGGTCCGGGGGCGATTTCATCGACAATGTCGTTCCTGTCACGCATGTTCCGGGCCGTGCGTACGGGCTCGGCCTGAGCCTTCTTTAGAGAGCCCGCGCCAAGTTTTTGCAGATCGGGCCGCGGGCCGCCTTTCGTGTAGATGACCGGAAATCCTTTGACGCGAGCGGCATCTAGAAGATCCTGAAGCGCGTCCACCGCTTGCCAGGCGCTCTCGCCGCACGCAGTTCGGCACTTCTTGGCGGCTTCCGAAGCGCGCTCACGTTCCTCGCCGACGAATGCGTACGTCACGTCCACCACGAGCACGGCAGGTCGGATCCCTATGCCGGCACCGTTGTTGTGCCCGTAGGTCGCGAGAACCGCCTTATCTTCGGCGCTCAGGTACTTCGTATGTCGCTCTGCCACCACGACCTCCATGTTCGGGTGTATTGCGGGCCCGGCGGCGCACTTTCTGCCGCCCGAAGCGACGGGTAAAGCTTGTCTTCAGCGCTCTGCGGTCAGGCCTCGCTTATGGAAAATCAAATTAGCTCCGCTGGTCGATTCCCACAAGTCCGGCCACGCGGGAGCATCGCTCCTGGACTTTCCTAGATGGAGTGATCCGATCGGACTGTGGCTGACAACCAACTTCAAGGCGGCCCGGCTCGAGGACGGCGCGGCGACCGCCATGCTGCGCAGCCTCGAGGCCGACATCGAGGCGATCCGGTTTGATGCCGGCGGCGGCGGACGTGCCGGCCGTACGCGACGGATTCCGTCATGGCTATCTTGGGCACGGACGAAACGTCCGATGCCCGTTTCCGGCTTATAGCGGGGGTCGACTGACCTGCGTGCCCGGCAGGCTCGCGGGCACATGGCTGGTCAGCATTTTACCTCCGCAGGCAACGCTTTATAGCCCACGGCGGTTTCGATAGGATTGGGGACTTTCAAACAAATAGATAACTCGGGAGAGGAAACGATGGACTCTGGGAAGACTTCGTCAACGTTGCACGCTCTTCGCCGCGGGCTGGTTGCGGCGGCGGCCGTTCTGATATTTGCCGGCATGTCATGGCACAATCCTCATGCCCAAGCTCAGTCGGCCAAGCCCTTTTTCCAGGGCAAGAAGGTCAACATCATCATCGGCTACGCGCCGGGCGGCAGCTACGGCCTTTACCCCCGCCTGCTCGCACGCCACTTCGGCGCCTTCATCCCCGGCAATCCCGTCTTCCTTCCCAAGAACATGCCGGGTGCGGGCAGCCTCGTCGCCGCCAACTACCTGTACAACGTGGCCCCGCGCGACGGGACCGTCCTCGGTGCGATCGGCCAGAGCGTCTACCTCATGCAGCAGCTCAAGCGGCCCAAGATCAATTACGATGCGAAGCAGTTCAATTGGATCGGCCGGTTCACCGACGTCATCTCCCTGATCCTGACCTGGCACTCCTCCAAGGTCAAAACCATCGAGGACGCCAAGAAGTATCCCTCGACGATCGCCGTCGGCGGGACCCTTTCGGGATCGACCCTCTATGTCGCGTTCATCAACAAGTTCCTTGGGACGAAGTTCCAGCTGATCAAGGGCTATGGGCCCGCGGCGACGTATCTCGCCGTCGAGCGGGGCGAGGTGGATGGAACCTCGCGCACGTCCATGGCCACCCTGTTCGCCACGCACCCCGACTGGGTGAAGGAAAACAAGATCCAAATCGTCGTACAGGTTGCCCCGGAGCCGTCGCCGCGATTCCCCAACGCGCCCGGCATCATGAGCCTGATCAAGAATGAGAGGGACCGCGCGATGATGGAGGCTGTCGTGGGGCCGAATGCGGTCGGGCGTCCGCTCATGGCGCCGCCGGGCATTCCCTCCGAACGGGTTGCCCTGTTGCGCAGCGCCTTCATGCAGGCGGTGAATTCGCCGCGATTCAAGCAGGACGCCAAGAAAAGCGGGCTCAAGATGAACCCTCTCTCAGGGGAAAAGCTGCATGAGATATTCATGACCGCGCCGAACTTGTCCCCGGACATGGTGGCGGAGATGAACAAGATCGTGGCGACAAAATATCGCAGCGTCAAAAAGTCGAAAAAGAAGAAGAAAAATTAGCTGGCGGGATGGAGTTCATCGGCGCTTCAAAGCGGGTGCAACACTCGGGCCCCCTGCGGGCGGCGAGAGAAGCCGCCCGCAGCTGTCTCAATGCGGTTGCCGGGATCGGAGCGCCGAGGCCCCCGGCTTTCGCCCAGAGGAAACGCACGGATGACGACGATAGACGCTGATGCCCATGTCATCGAAACGCCCGAGACCTGGAGCCTGCTCGAAGGCGAGGAGCGGCGCTACATACCCAAGATCGTCACGCAGGTCTTCGGCGAGGCGGTGCGGACCAATTTCAAGGGCAGGCCGCAGGCCGAGTATTGGGCGATCAACAATCGCATGTACGCGCGCGACGGCAATGTCGGATTGGACACCCCCCGGGAGTCGCGGGAAATGTCCGATGTCGAAGCGCGCCTCCGGCACATGGACGAGCTGGAGGTCGACATCCAGGTTCTCTACCCGACGCTCCTGCTCAGGCCCATCGCAGACAATTCCAGGCTCGAGCTTGCCCTCACCCGGAGCTACAACCGGTGGCTTTCCGGCATCTGGAAGGCCGGGGGAGGGAGGCTGCGTTGGGTCGCGGTGCCGCCCTTGCGGTCGATGGACAAGGTTCGGGACGAGCTTGGCTATGCTCGGGACCACGGCGCCTGCGGCGTCTTCATGCGCGGGCTCGAATGCGAACTTCCGTTGACGGACCCGTATTTCTACCCCGTTTACGAGATCGCGGCCGAACTCGACATGGCCATATGCATCCACCTCGGAAACGGCAGTTTCGAGGTCCATGACTTCTATTCCAAAGACACCCCCTACACGAAATTCAAGCTGCCCACGATCGGGGCGTTCCATTCCCTGATCATGGATCAGACGCCCTCCAAGTTCCCCGCGCTTCGCTGGGGCATGGTGGAGGTGAGCGCGAACTGGCTGCCCTACGTCGTCAACGACCTCAAGCTGCGCTATCTGAACGAGGGCCGGCGGCTGCCCGAGAATGTCCTTGCCGCCAACAATTTCTATGTCGCCTGCGAGGTCACCGACGATTTCAATTACGTCCTGCCCGTGGCCGGGGAGGACAACCTCATCGTCGGCACCGACTACGGCCATGCCGATTCCTCGAGCGAGATCGAAGCGCTTCGCAAGCTGCGCGACATCGGCGGAATCAAGGCCTCGGTCGTCGCCAAGATCCTCGACGACAATCCGCGTGCCCTTTATGGCCTTTCCTGACAGGTGAAAGGCCCGGCCCGGCACCGGCAAGGTGTGGGCTAGGCCGCGTGCTCTTTGACGGAGACGCCCGACGCCTTGAGGGCATCGCGCCCGATGCAGTCGAAGTGGTACCAGCGCACCTGCATGGATTCCTCAAGCACCTCCAGGACGCGGGCCTGCTTTTCCTCGGTATCGGCGAACTGCGAAAGTATCTGAAGGGTCACGTCGCCGTGCCCGTCTTCCGGCATGTCCGCCTCCTCGCCCGCCGTCCAGTGGGCCATTGCCTTTTCCGGAAGGTTGAGCGGCTCCCAGGCGTCACGGCCGAGCTTTGTCACATGGCCCAGCTTCGCGACGGTCGCCCCGCGCGCCGCCTCGAGACCGCAGACGGCGGCGAAGGCTTCAAGCCAAGGCCAAGCCCTGCTCGCACGGTCCCAATACGCCAAGGCGAGACGCGTATACAAGGTCCCCTTGTAGCTGTAGATGAAGTCTCGTTCGAAACCCAGGGCCACCGCGAAATCGACCATGCTTTCGTAGTGTCCGGTTTCGATGGTCGGGTCCTTCACCTCTTCAACGTACATGTTGTCGATCATGTACTGCCGCACGCGCAAATGCGGGCAGTTGGCGACGATGGCTCCGAACCACCGTGGAAAGTGGTTGGCGAAAACGCAGTGCTCGCGAGCGAATACGCCCGCCCCTTCGGGCGACATGTGGTTTTCCAGCCATTCGTCAAACGCACTGTGGGCCTTCCACCGGTTGTTCCAGATGACCTGTGTCATGTGAGATAAGAACTTTTCGGGCGATTCCATTATTTCGTTTCCCCCTCGGATCTTGGACTTTCAAGCAAAAGCGAGTCGGTTTTCATGTTAATCGAAAACGAGTCATGGGAAAGGCCCGAATCCGGCACCGGCCAATTGTATTGGGGCCGCGTTTGGGAGGAGCTAGTGGATCGCTCCAATCATAGGATTCCCAAATAGTTCGAATTGGTTCAAGCTTTGGGGATGAGAACAGGAATCGTCGTTTCGGTCACGCCAAAAGACCGGGTTCGCCTTGAAGCCATCGTCGC
>Ga0326597_10001282_pt1 | contig 41065 bp, 34 predicted proteins | sample RVTome_12_FD_203789 | JGI IMG/M metagenome (GOLD analysis project Ga0326597, IMG submission 203789) | Soil microbial communities from uranium-contaminated site in the Upper Colorado River Basin, Wyoming, United States - RVT100D185 | ecosystem: Environmental > Terrestrial > Soil > Contaminated >... | reverse complement strand
GGTCCCAAAACCACGGTAGGAGACGAATCCCTTCGGCGACCCCGGCCCGAGAGGGCCGGCCGCGCCTGGCGGCGCGGATCGCCGGGGCAACCCGCTCCAACCTCGGGGTGGGAAATCGCGATACGGTCCCAAAACCACGGTAGGAGACGAATCCCTTCGGCGACCCCGGCCCGAGAGGGCCGGCCGCGCCTGGCGGCGCGGATCGCCGGGGCAACCGGCTCCTACCTCGGGTTGGGAAATCGCGATACGGTCCCAAAACCACGGTAGGAGACGAATCCCTTCGGCGACCCCGGCCCGAGAGGGCCGGCCGCGCCTGGCGGCGCGGATCGCCGGGGCAACCGCCTCCGACCGGTGGCGGGAACGGTGTGGGTAGGAGCCGCCTATTCGAGGGCGCTGGCGAAGATCTTCGCCATCTGTGCGTCCACCTCCTGGCCGAAGGCGATCAGGCGCGGGTCGGCGTACAGGCTCAGTCGCTGTTGCAGGGAGTGGTACTTCACCCACGTCTGGCCGGCGCGATCCTCGTAGATATAGATCCGTACCGGCAGCTCGTTGCCCGCCTCCAGTTTCATCGCCACCAGGCGCGCGGCGACCGCGATGGGGTAGACATCGAGAACTTGATTGCCGCCGATCACCGCCCCACCGCGCGCCAGGCGGGCCTGGGCGTCGAAGACGGCGACCAGGATCAGGTCGTTGGCGCGGATCGCCGCCTTGAGCCGTTGCACCGTCCGGGGAAAGCCGTGGGGCGACGGCGCCACCACGACGTTCCCCGGCTGGCGGGCGATGAAGGCGTCGATGGCCGGCAGGGCCGGGGCCAAGCCGCGCAGATCGCCGAAGGAGGGACCGGCGGGGCCGCCCGGGCGGCGCTCTCGCCCCGTTCCCCAGTTGCCTCGGGACTGCCCGCCATCCAGATCGCGGGGGCCGAGCGAGTCGGGGTCGACGCTGACCGTGGGCGGGGGCGCGTCAGGGACCTCGAAGCTGCCCGAGGCGCGTGCTGCCGGGGGGACACCGGCGAGGTTGACCAGGAGCGCCAACCGGACCAGCGAACCGAAAGCGGTGACCTTCATGGCGACATGCCCGTGGAGCAGGGGACCTACAGGGTGATGACCTGGTAGCCGTCCCGGATCAGCGCCACCAGGCTCGGGTGGCCGTGGTATTGCCCGACCAGGGGGAGGCCGCCGGCTTCCACCGCGTCCTTCACCCCAAACGCGCCGGCGCAATAGTCACACGCGCCCGCGATCAGCTCGGCGTCGCGCACCGCGCGGTAGAGGTCGCCGTACGGGAACTCCGGATCTTCGAAGCGCGGGAACCACAGGGTGCCGGCACCGTCGAGGATGAGACGGGCCGTGCCCCCCGACTGGTGGACCTCCTGCGTGTAGAGCAGGGCGTGGACCGCCCGGCCGAGGGACTCGGCCCGCTCCGTACCCTCTTGCAAGATGATGGCGACTTTCATGGACTCTCCGGCTAGAGGTTGACGAATCCCTAAGCACCCACGAGCAACGCCCATGCCAATCGGAGAGAAACCAGATCACCACCAAAAAACACCGCCTTTACAAGTCCTTGGCGATCCTCCATGGGTATCATGTGAGCCCTGGATACCCTCTGGACCCCTCGCTGGTGTTCAGACCGGTCGACCGATCCGTGGCACCGCCGCGTTCCTCCGGGTGCGGCCCCGCCCGCGCGGTTCCCTCCACGGCGGGGGCGTTGGCCGCGGCGAGGGCGCGCGCTATGGTGCGACCATGGGACCGCTGACCACCGGCGCCCTGGCTGCGGCGGCAGGGGTCTCCGTGGAAACTTTGCGCTACTACGAGCGGCGCGGCCTCTTGCCCGTGCCGCCCCGGCGCCCATCCGGGTATCGCGACTACCCACCCGACGCGATCGGGCTGGTGCGGTTCATCAAGCGCGCCCAGGGGCTGGGCTTCACCCTGGCGGAGATCGCCGACCTCCTCTCCCTGCGGGAGGGCGAGGATTGCGCCACCGTGCGCCGCCTCGCAGAGCGCAAGCTCGCCGATGTCGAGAGGCGGCTCCGCGACCTGCGCCGCCTGCGGCTGGCCTTGCAGTGGCTCGTGGAACAGTGCGCCGCCGAGGGCAGCCCCGGCCATTGCCCGATCGTCGAGAGCCTCGACCATGACTGAGTCGCCGCGGCGGGCGTCGGCCCTTGCCCGCATTTCTTACCATGACTCTGCTGCGCTTGGCACAACTGTCCGCATCTCCTGCCTGTGTCCTCGTCCGAGGTAGGAGCCGGTTGTACCGGCGACCCGCGGCCGATGGCCGCGGCAGGCCCGCAGGGCCTGAATCGCCGAAGGGATTCGGCTCCTACCGCCCTGCCTGCCGGCAGGCAGGGGGCCGGCCAGGATCTACGGCCATTTGCGCGCGCTCGCGACGACCCCTGGTGAGAAATGCGAGTTAGCCGTCACGACCGGCTTGACGCCCCGGGGGCCGCCCGGTCGCGCCCGCCCCTCTCCCCCCCAGTTGCGCGATGATCCGGTCGGCCACGCGGAAGGCGTTGGCGTAGATCGTCCAGGTGTGGGGGACGGAGCCGCCGGTGGGCATGAAGCTGCCGTCGGTGACGAACAGGTTCGCCACCTCGTGGGCGCGGCAGTCGCGGTCCAGGACCGAGGTCTGCGGGTCGCTCCCGAACCGGCAGGTGCCGGCCACCAGGTTGGCCGGCGGCGTGCCGCTGGCAAAGGCGACCACCTCCGCCGCCCCCATCCGCGCCAGGACCTCGGCCCCCTTGGCGGCCAGGTACCACCCCACCTGGAGGTTGTGGGGGTGAAAGGCGGCGCGGATCCTGGCCACCGGCAGTCCCCATCGGTCGCGCACCTGCGGATCCAGGGTGACGAAGCAGTCGGCGTGGGGCAGCCAGTCGCAATACGCCTCGACCTTCACGCCGGCGCCGGCGGCGAAGTGGGCCTCCAGCCGCCGCTTCAGCGGGCCCCCCCACACCAGCCGCCCCCCCTCCCGGGTCTGGCGGATCGCCCGGGCGATGGGCGCCGGGGGGCGGTGGAGGAAGTCGATGGTCCCCCCCTTGGCGGCCGGGCCGAAGGCGGGGTCGTCGATCACGTACCAGTCCTGGAGGGCCCGGTTGATGAACGGCCCGACCTCGCGCAGGGCGGCCACCTCCCGCGGGTCGCGGCCGGCATAGGCCAGGAGGCCCGAGCCGGCGCCACCGCCGGCGAAGATCAGGTTGCGCCCCACCAGCCCGCTGCCGTTGGCGAGACCCCGCGGGTGGCGCGGGCCGGGGGAGGCCAGCAGCAGGCGCGCCGTCTCGATCGCCCCGCAGGCGATCACGTAGACCCGTGCATCGACCCGCCGCCGCGCCCCGCCTCCATCGAGGTACTCCAGGTAGGCGACCCGCCCGCGGCGATCGCTCACCAGGCGGCTGACCATGGCGCCGGGCCGGATCTCGCACCGGCCGGTGGCCACGGCACGATCCAGCAGGGCGGCGCGGGAGCTGCCCTTGGCCCCGGTGGCGCAGCCGTAGCTGCCGCAATAGCCGCTATAGGCGCAGCCGTCGCGGCCGAGGGCGGCGGCCGGGAGGATGGCGCGCGGGGTGGGGATGGCGTGGTAGCCCAGCTCGCCGCACGCCTGGTCGATGAGCCGGGCGATTCCGTGCTCGGCGACCGGGGGATAGGGAAAGTCGGGGGTCGAGCGCGGCTCCTGGTGGGGGTGGGGGACGACCCGGCCGGAGACCCCCACCTCGGCCTCGACCCGCGCGTAGTACGGCTCCAGGTCGGCGTAGGAGATCGGCCAGTCGGCCACGTTGGCCCCGGCGATCGGCCCGAAGGTGGAGAGGAGGTGGAAGTCCACCGGCTTGAGGCGGTGGAAGTAGCCGCTCATGAAGTTCGTCGCCCCGCCCACGCAGTTGCCGTTCCAGAGGCTCCGGCCCGACTCGGCGGTGGAGCGGCCCACCCAGCCACCCCCCTCGCGCTCGCCCTCCACCACCTGCGGCTCCTGCCGCGGGTCCGACTGGTAGACGGCCCGCCGGCAGCAGGCGATCTCATCCTTGAAGAAGTCCCCCTCCGCAAGCCACGGCCCCTTCTCCAGGACCACCACCGAGTAGCCGGCCCGGGCCGCCACATAGGCGGGCGGCCCGCCGCCGGCGCCGCTGCCGATCACGCACAGGTCGCAGTCCCGGCTCACGGCGCCCCCCCGGCGCGCGGCTCGGGCGGCCGCGGGAAGCCCGGAGTCACCCCGAGCCATTGCCAGCCGATGCCAGCGGGGTTGCCCCCGTGGCTCGGATCGCCCAGGAGGGCCTCCATGAGGAAGTCCACCATCTCCGCCAGCCACTCCCCGCCGGTGGGGCTCTGTTCGAGGCGGCGGAGGGCCGCCTCCCGCTGGGCCTCGTCCAGGGCGGCGAAGCCCGCCCCGTGGCCCTCGCCACAGATCGCCTCCAGCTCCACCACTCCGGCACGGACCAGCGCCCGCTCGGCGGGACCCAGCTTCGGATCGTCCACGACCAGGCGCAGATAGCCCAGGGCGTGGACATCTCTCGCCCCGGGGGCGCCGGCCTCCGAGGGCAGGAGGTGGTCCAGCACCGCGGCCACGACGGCCCACTCGGGAGCGTCGAGATCGCCGCCCCCGGGCGCCGCGGAGGTGGCGAGGGCCGCCGCCGCGGCCCGCAGGGCCGGGAGCGAGGCCGTGCCGGCGATCACCGCCCGCAGCGCCCGCACGAGGAAGCCGCGCCGCGTCATGGCCCATCCCCCGCAGCCAGTCGCCGCTGCCGGGTCGCCGGCCGTGGGTTCCATCCTCTCCACGGCACGCGGCCCACCCGCCGCCTGCGCAATGGCTCTCCCTTCCCTGCGGCGTAGGGGTCCACCCATTGCCAAGTTCTGCATGAATGCGACAATGTTCGTCAAGGATGAGCCACGCGGATGGGTTCGCGTCCCCGGTCAGGCGCATCGTCCATCCGTCCACCACAGGAGGAGCAGCGATGAAAACGATCCATTGGTTTGCGGCGACCACCGTTACCCTGGGCCTCGGGCTGGCCTTGCTGCCACCGGCGGCCCAGGCGGTCCCGGCACAGCCCAAGGTGTGGGAGAAGTGCGCGGGGGTGGCCAAGGCGGGGATGAACGACTGCGGCGCCCTCGACGACAGCCACAAGTGCGGCGGCCAGTCCACGAAGGACAACGACCCGAACGAGTGGGTCTACGTCCCCCAGGGGACCTGCGCCAAGATCGGCGGCACCGTCAAGGGCGAGATGCCCGCCAAGTAGCCGCCGCCGGCGTCCCCTCCTGCCCCGCACGGGGCTCCGCCCGCGGCGCCAGGCGGCGCGGGTCGCCGGTGCAACCGGCTCCTACCTTGGCTTAGACGATCGCCGCCAGTCCCGGCCCAGAGGTAGGAGCCGAATCCTTTCGGCGATCTCAGGCCCAAAGGGCCTGCCGCGGCCATGGGCCACGGGTCGCCGGTGCAACCGGCTCCTACCTTGGCTTAGACGATCGCCGCCAGTGCCGGCCCAGGGGTAGGAGCCGAATCCCTTCGGCGATTCCGGCCCGCGAGGGCCTGCCGCGGCCATCGGCCGCGGGTCGCCGGTGCAACCGGCTCCTACCTTGGCTTAGACGATCGCCGCCGGTCCCGGCCCAGAGGTAGGAGCCGAATCCCTTCGGCGATCTCAGGCCCAAAGGGCCTGCCGCGGCCATCGGCCGCGGGTCGCCGGTGCAACCGGCTCCTACCTTGACTGGGACGATCGCCGCCGCTCCCGGCCCAGGGGTAGGAGCCGAATCCTTTCGGCGATTCCGGCCCGCGAGGGCCGGCCACGCGTGGCCCCGGAGCCGGGTTGCGACGGCGCCCACGCGCCCCACGCTGGCCCCCCTTGACTCCGTACCACGGTACGGGCGGTAGCCTCTCCTCGCCGGCGCACTCGTGCGCCGGTCACCCAGGAGAGCGCCATGACGACCGACCCGTGTTGCGATGTCGAAGCCAAGCACCACCGCGATCTCCCCTGCCCCGCCTGCGGCCGACCCGGCAAGCGGGTGCCGGAGGAGACACCGGGGGCGTTGGTGCGGCCCGAGGCGGCCAGCCAGGTGGCGGACGGCGTGCCCTACCGGTTCTGCGCCACGCCCGGCTGCGCGATCGCCTACTACCCCGAGACCGCCGGTGCGGCACCGATTGCGGTGGGCGCCCTGCGAGTCCCGGTGGGGCAGAAGGGGATGGGGGATCCCCGGCCCCGGTGCTACTGCTTCGGGTTCACCGAGGCCGACGTGGGGGCGCGGGCGGCCGCCGGCGGCGAGCCGGTCTCGGCGGTGGTGAGGCGCCGGATGCGGGGGCCCGGCTGTGCCTGCGCCACGCAGAACCCCTCGGGGCATTGCTGCCTGGGCGACATCCGTGCCGCCGAGCGGCGGCGTCGCACCCCTAGCGGTAGAGGGCCTCGTAGCGTTTTTCGCGCCGCCGGTGGTCCGGACGGTCCGGCCCCACCGGTCGCGGTGACGGCCGGGGGCGGGGCCGGCCGCGGCGCGCTGGTCGGTGCCCTGGCAATGGTACCGGGGATCGGCGCGGCCCGGCTGCCGGCGGTCGCCTGCCCGGCGTGCTGGCCCGCCTACGCCGGGCTCCTCTCCTCCTTCGGGGTGGGGTTCGTGAACTACACCCCCTTCCTGCTGCCGATCATCGCCGTGTTCCTCGCCGTGGCCCTCGCCACCCTCGCCTATCAGGGGCGCCGCCGCGGCAGCTACGGGCCGCTCCTCCTCGGTGCGGCCGGCACCGCCGGCCTGCTGGCGGGGCGCTTCGCCGTCGCCTCCGATCTGCTGATCTACGCCGGGATCGCCGCCCTGACGGCCGCCTCGGCGTGGAACGCCTGGCCGCGGCGGGGGCAGGTGTGCACCGTGTCGGCCGGCAGGGCGGGCTGCGGGTGGACGAAGTGAACGAACGACGATCCCATGGCGGGCCTCCCCCCGAGGTGCAGGGACACCAAGGTTGCGCGTGGCGCGACTGGCTCCGAGCCTTTGCGTCTGTACGCGCGGCGAGCCGGCGCACAATCGTTCTGGTCCTCCTCCTCGTCGCCGGCCCGATCTTTGCCGCCGACACCGCCATCCACGTCCAGGTGGACGGCCTCGCCTGCCCGTTCTGCGCCTACGGGCTGGAGAAGAAGCTCAAGCCCCTGCCCGGCGTCACGGCGGTGCGCATCGACTACCAGGCGGGGTGGGTGGAGCTCACGCTGGGGGACGGCACGACCCTGGAGGAGGCGACCATCCGCCGGGCGGTGCGCGCCGCCGGCTTCACCCCGCGGGCGATCCACCGAGTGGCGCCCGGCGATGGCTACGACCCCGGGGAAGAGGGGCGATGATCAGAACCCTGGCGGCGGGGCTCCTCGCCCTGGTCTCGCTGGCGCCCTGGCCCGCCGCCGCCATCCCCATCCAGACCCAGACCGCCCTCACCGCCCACGAGGGCGGGGTGATCGTCCGCAGCCAGTACCGCACCCTGCGGGCGACCGGGGACCCGACGGCGGCGGACCGCGAGTTGCGCGTGCGAGTCGTCCCCACGGCGATCGTCTACGGCCTCACCGCACGGCTCAACCTCTTCGCCATCGTGCCCTACGTGGACACGGAGCTACGTCTCGATACCCCGGCCGGCCGTCTCACCCGCGGCGCCACAGGGCTCGGCGATGTGACCACCTTCGCCAAGGGGCGCGTCTGGACCCGGGACGGCCCGGGCTGGACCCGGCGCTTCTCCCTGATCGGCGGCCTCGAGTGGCCCACCGGGGACTTCCACCGGACGGACGCCCTGGGTGAGATCCCCCGCCCGCTCCAGCCCGGTTCCGGCAGTTACGACCCCCTCGCCGGCGCCATCGTCACTTGGCAGACCCTCGGCTGGCAGGTCGATGCGGATGCCGTCTACCGGCACCACACGGAACGCGCCGGCTTTGCCTTCGGCGACACCCTCGACGTCGACCTCGCGGCCCAGCTCCGCCTCCGGCCGCGCCGCCTGCCGGCCCGCGGCCTCCCCACCTACCTCAACGGAGTCCTGGAGCTGGGCGGCCGCTGGGCCGGCAAGGACGCGGTGGACGGCCGGGCCGACCCCGACTCCGGCGGCCACACCCTCCAACTCTCGCCCGGGATCCAGTGGGTCGGGACCCGCTGGCTCGTCGAGGCCGGGGTGCAGCTCCCCATCGTCCAGAACCTGAACGGCGACGGCCTGGAGACGGACTACGTGATCACCTCCGGGGTGCGGTGGCAGTACTGATCCCCCCGGACGGCCTGCCGGTGGGCCGGCCTACCTACCTACCTACCTACCGGTAGGCGGGCACCGCCGCCCCTGGGCCGCCGGGTCACGTCGGCGGCTCGACCCCGAGCTGGCGGCGCAGGGCCGCGGCGTCGCGCACCGGGAGCTGGCAGGTGTAGTTCTCGCACACGTAGGCGGTCGGCGCCCCGTCGATGGCGACCCGCCCCGTGGCCCACGCGTGATGGACCGACTGGAAGAACGATTCGAGAAGGATGGCTGGCTTGGAGAAGAGCCACCCGGGTGGTCAGAGGCGGTTGATGGATGAGTTCGCCGAGTTGTTTGCGGCAGCGAAAGAGGCTCGTACGACACGATGTTCGGGGTGTTGAGTGGCCCCGCCCACGGGGAGATGAGGAACGTGATGGAACACTTCCGCTTCGATGGGGAGGGGCGGGTGGAGCACGTGAGCTGGGGAGCGAGCACACACCATATCCCGGCAACGGTATGGTCCGCCTCCGGGTGCATGGTCACTGCCGTGGTGGAGGCGGCCGACTTCTTCGGCATCGACCTCGGGGGCGAGCACGATCAGCGTGAGGGCGGCACGGTCGGGGACCTGGTTCGTGCGCTCCGGGAAGTAGACGCGCTCGACCTGCCTGCCGGCAGGCAAGGCGAACACCTTCTCGATCTCGGCGCGCACCCGCTCACGGATCGCGTTCGCCGGGACGCTGGCCCGCCGGTCGGCGAGGAGCTTGTTGAGGTTCGGCTGGAAGCTGAAGCGGAAGCGGTACTTCTCGGCCGAGAGGAAGTGGCAGGTGTCCGCCTCGACGACGAGAAGGCCGAGGCCGGACGCCCCACCATCCGCCGCCTTCTGCTCGTCGCCGAAAACGTCCCACGAGGCCGCCATGACTCCCTCCTTGGCCCGGATACCGGGCTTGCCGATCTTCTCCAGAGTATCTGGCGCGTACGCTGTTGGGTGCGTGCGCATCTGCCGCTGGGACCGCCCTCGGGTCCACGGGGTCCGGTTCGACCAGATTCGCCCACTACTCCTCGCGGGAGTCGAACCCTCGCCAAGGTCGGCGCCGCAAGTCCTTGCCCTGCAAGGCCCCTCCCATTCGGGACACGCGGGCCCGAGTCACGAGAGAACAGAGAAAGAGAGGCCCCGCGGGCGAGAAACGGGGCGGATAGCCGGCGATAGCGGGCGTGCGTGTCCCGGATGGCGGCGCGGTGCGGGATAGAAGATCGGCTGCAAACCCGCATGGGAGACCGGAAACGACCACGGCCCGCCGAGACTCCCCGGCGGGCCGCTGGTGGACGGAGCGGGTTCGCTCCGAGGTCGAAGATGGAGGAAACTGCACTCGCTTCGAACCGGCGGCGACGATAGCGGGTTCCGGATCGACCGGGCGATCCAGCCTTCCGGACCCGGATCCGGCCTCGTCCCGGAACGGAGAGGCTGATCCCTCTTGGGGTTGCCTCCGCGGGACGCGGAGGCGGGTCATCCTTGCCCCGCGAGAACGCGCTTGCCAGCCTCGGTAGTCCGGTAGCGCTGCTTTGAACTCCGCGGCTTGTCGGGGATTGTCATCTCGATCCAACGGGCCTGGAGTAGCGCCTCCAGATAGGCCGTCCGGAAGTGCTCGCAGTCCTTGAGCCCCGCCGCCTCTTGCAGCTCACCCCGGGTGCGCGGCTCGTCGGCCGCGGCAAGAACCGCCAGGACTTGCGGGGTAACTTGCGGGGTAACTTGCGGGCTCGGCCCTATGAGCGCGGGGAACGTCACCCACAACGAGCCGGTCACCACCTCGAAGCTCGGCGGCTCGACGCCCCAGCGCTCGCACTCCTCGATGACGCGGTTGGTGCCTCGGCCCCAGACCTCCACGGCGCCCGTGCGGTGGAAGGCCCCGGCTATCAGCGGGTTCCGGAGGATCGACTCATGCGGGCCGCTCAGCATGGCGGCGGTGATGCCCGAAGGGAGGGTTCCGCTGCTCCGGATCTCGATCCGGTCATCGAAGACGGCCACCGCCACGTCACCGCCGGGATCCGAGTAGTCGCGGTGCATGACCGCGTTAAGCAGGATCTCCCGCAGCGCGTCCGGCGGAACCGGAAGACGGTCCTCGCGCTGGATCCGCCCCTCGACGAAGTGTCCGGACAGCGGCAGCGTCCGATCGAGGAACGCCATCGCCTCGCGGACCATCGCGAAGGCGTGCATGTACTCCTGCTTGTTGTCCAGGATGTCCCCGGTGATCTTCGTGCCGCGAAAGCGCCCCAGCTTCAGCCTCGCCTGCGGGTAGTCGGGCAGGAAGCGGGTGCCATACAGCATCTGCGCCGCCTGCGTGAGGACGCCGTCGATCCGCAATCCAAGGCGGTCCAGGATGTCGCCGACGTCCCTGCTGGTGCCCGCCGAGATGCGCCGGTGACGGACAGCGTCCTCTCGCGTGCGAAGGATTTCCTCGGCGTCGAGCTCCTCGATGCGCACGCCGACGGCAGGCTGGTTCTCCCAGCGCCGCCGAGCGTGCATGCGGTCGAGGAGCAAGGACTCGTAGCGCTCTTGCGGCATCCGCGACGTCGTCGTCTCGACCCGCTGGTACGGCCGCCCGTCGAACGTGAACGGCCGGACCTCGCCCTGGATCCGCGCCTCGAGCACGATCAGCTTCCGCCCGCGCTCCTCCAGGTCCACGTACTCGATTTCGATGAGCGCCGGCGGCTCGAACCGGTCGAGCATCGCCGCGATCTCGCGTCGCGTCTTGTCGGTCACCTCCTGCCCGACGATCCTCCCCTCTGGGGTCACGCCCACGATCACCGTGCCACCGTTGCCGTTGAGGAAGGCGCACGGCGTCTCGCCGGCCCGGTTGAGCTGGCCGGTGGACTTCTTGAGCTCCAGCGTGGCGGATTCGCCGCCGGAGACCCTCCGCTCGATGGCTGCAGAGTTCATGACGAATTGGGTCCCGTCATCACTTCGCCTGTTTGCACGAAGAGACCGAGCCCAAAGTGGCATCCCCAGCCGAGGCAGAGAGGCCCCTCAACCGGTCTCTCGAACGTCAAGGTCAAGCGAAACAGCCCGGGCGGCGGGCCAGGTGCTCTGCTGTTTTGGCGACTTCGAATGAAATGGCGGAACCATCGCGCCTGGAGGCCCGCCTCACTCCCTTCCGATGGCAACGTGACCACGGGCGCAACGACGAGGTCGGGAAGGTGGCGGTGGCGAAGTTCCGCCCGCACCTGCCCATCGAGCGAGTGCTTCCCGCGAGGCTTCAGGAATCGAGGCGGAATGAAGGGCGTGAGACTCACCCAAGTCGCGCTTCGTCCCAGCTCTGGAAGCGGGACACCTGCTACGGTGCGAAACGACGCGAGGTCGCCCATCCCCACGAGCGTGACGGCAATGTCGTCGATTCCCTTCGCCCACGTCTTCCGGAGACGACGAAGAGCGTGCTGCGCGGTGCGCCCGAAACCCATGGGCGCGTGCAAGAGCACGTGATCGACGCGGCCCCGGTTTCGCCCATCGAGGGAGAGCGGAAGAAAGTGCGCGTGGCGATGTTCATCCTGCAGCCGCAACCCCTGTTCGTCCTTGCCGCTCAGTTCGGGGCACGGCTCTTCGCCGAGCTTGCTGAGGAGCGCTCGCCGGAAGAGGCCCATCGTCGGGAGCGCGCGCTCCATCAGCGGAAGGACATCGCGCTTCCGGTCAGTCGCCAGAGCAAACAACGCTGTGTCCGCCGCCGACATCGCTCCACCTGCTGTAACCGCCGGCCCGGGCGTCCGGGGTGAGACCGCGTCAGCGGGACGCCAGTAAACGACCTCCCGCGAACCGGGAGGACCACTCCATCCTTCCTTCTGCAGCGTGGTCGTTTCGATCTGCAGCGCTGCGAGCAGGTTCTCTGGTGCACCCGAGACCTCGCTGCGCCATGTCGCATACTCCGTGCTGGGTACGGGCGCCAGCAGTCGGACGGGCTCGTCGTCGGGCGCTTGACGCTGCGTGGACACGTCCCAGCCTCCAACGAGTTCTTCCGGAGACACGACCCTGGCCCTGACGCGAGACTCGGCGCGGCCGAGATACCCGAGTCGATCCGCCAAACGACCGAGAAGGTCTCGGTCGTCGGGGCTCGTCACAGCGGGCCAGAGCACTCCCAGAGCCCCGTGAGGACGGACGAACGCGTCGATGACCAGGCTCGTCTTCTGCACGCCGCGCTTCCAGCCTTTGATCGGCATGTAGTGGCGTGTGTGGCCGAGCGTGGCCGCGGGCAGGCGGTATGTGGGGAGGCTTTCCGATAGGGTTCCGACGAGCGCCTGCATCTCGCGGGGGACCTCCTTCCAGCCGAGCTTCGTGTAACCGACGGCTAGCAATGCACGGACGATCCGCCAGGGGCTCGGGGGCCACTCGACGAGCCCCTCGTTCACGTGGTGTCCCCATGGCGTCGCGTGGTATCGGCCGACCGGGAACTCGAAGAGGATGCACAGCACGATCGAACCCCCTCAGGCTTTGAACGTCACCGTGCTGACGCACATCTTGTCGTCCTCCTCACCCGCCAGCTTCGCGATGAGCCTCGGCAGCTCTCCGGACCACTTGCCGTTGCCATCCTTCGTCCCGACCAGGTCCTCCCTCTTGGGCAGCTTGAAGCCTTCCACGTTCGTGCTCGCGACCTCGCAGCCCTTCTCCAGCTCGAAGGTGCATGCCGTGCGGAGCCGCATCGGGCTGTCAACGAAGGCGCGAAGCTTGAAGAGCGCCAGAAGGATCAGCAGGTTGGTGGCGTCGTCGACGAGTCCGTACCCGCGGATCTGGCCAAGGTCGAGGCTCGCGTACAGGGTGATCTTCTCGGCGGTGAACTCGTCGCGGGGGAAGGGAACGTGGCCGAAGCCCTTCCCGGCGCCCCCCTGGCCGTACGCCTTCCCGGTGGGATCGACGTGGTCCTGCTTGGAGCCGCCCGAGGCGGCAACCTTCACTCCGTCCGCCTCGATGAACGCGGTGAGCGCGCGCGTGACGCGCAACCGTCCTCCCGCGAGCTGCTCCTTCGCGAGGAAGACACCGTGCACGAGGGAGCCCGCGTCGTACTTGAGGAGGCTCTTCGCGAGCACCCTGCGATCGATGGGACCCTTCTCCAGGGCACCAAGCTCGGCCTGGAGGGTTTTGAAGAAGGTCTGATCCTTGCTCTCGAGGATGTAGGGGCTGTTGAGGCGATGCGAGTCGGTCACCGAGCTCGTGAGGTACTTCTTCGACTCGTGTTCTCCGATCTCGACCTTCACGTAGCTCAGCCCACGCAGCTCCTCCACGAGATCGTTCGTGCTCTCGTCCCAGCAGACAGCCTCCAGGCGGTTCGCCATGCTCTGCGCCGACTCCACGAGCAGCGACCGACCCGTGGGAGTGTCGAACTCCGCCGCGCCGAGGTCGGGGAATCCCGTCGGCTGGAACCGGTGGCCTTGCCGGTTCTTCAACGGGATCTCGAAAAGCAGGTCGTGATGGTCGTTCAGCTTGTTCAGATCGATCGACATGATGGCCTCCTCAGACCGGCAGGGCCGGCTGTTCGACGTCCCTCACCGTGTAGGGTTTGCAGACGAGGCGCGCCGCGCAGGCTGCGTCCCTCTGTGAAATTGGAAAGGCAAGGCTCGCCGCCAAGCGGCGCGCGAGGCTCGGTGCCGCGACGCCCCGCCGAAAGACTGGGCGGAGGCCGCTGGCTTGCAGCCGGCGAACAGCGACCTTGAGCGCGCCGTCGAGATCGCCTGCCGCGAGGCGGCGAATCGGCTCGGGATCCAGCCGCACGGTGATCGCAACATCGTTCCGCCCCTCCGCGTCCGCGACTGGTACGTCGAACGGCAGATGCGCGAGGCGGAACAGAAGGTGCAGCGGCTCGGTCACGCCTCCAGGCCCCGGTAACGCCCCCGGGAGACCTTCGACGCGCAACTGAGCCCAGTCAAGCGCCAGCAGCGAGCGCACGAGGGCGAGCACTTCCACGTCCGGGACCTCGCCACGGACCCACGCGCCGACATCATCGAGCGACGCTTCGCAGCCACCCCAGGCCTGCAGGGGCAACGCCGGCGTGCGCTCGCGATCTTTCTTCGACGTTCGCGCCCAGACGGAGCGCCGTTGCACGAGGGCAATGGCGTCGGCGACGAAGTCGCGGCCGACGCAGACATGCTCCGAATCGGGCTTGGGGCGCCCCCTTGCGTCGAGGCTGAAGCGCGGGCGAGACGCGTCTCGCTCGTCCAGCGGCATGAAGTGCCGCCGGATCGAGTCAGTCAAGAACACGTCGCCGTTGACCCTCTCGACGGGCCGATGCTGCGACGCAAACGCCAGCGCGAGCCGCAGCACGCACCCGCCTTGGGGGGTGGCATCGTCCACGGCGGCGATCCAGCCGCTGCTGAGAGGCGGAAGTGGTCGACGTGCCGGGCTCTTGCCCGAGCGCCGCAGCGCAAGCTCCGCCTCGCCAACCACAACAAGCAGTGCGCGCCACTCCTTCGCCGTGGCCTCTCGGCGACAGACAGAGAAGAGTGCATCCTGGACACGCCTCGCAAGCGCCCCCAAGCTCGCCGGCACGTTATTCACCTTGGTTTGCTTGGCGTGCCGAACCAGCTCGCCGATCCAAGGCGCGATCTCATCGAGCAGCGCCTGATGCGATCGAGAGCGCACGTGAAAGCGCCCGGTGAACACGGCGAGGTTCGACTGGCCGTTTCGCTGGAGGTACGCGAACCGTTGGAGCGAGTCGATGCCACGCACGAGGCCGAGCCGCGCGGTCGCGCGAACGAGATCCCCGGCCCGCGTCGTCTGCCGGCGCCCAACCTGGGCACGCCCTTCTCGGATGAGCTCGACGAACTCCGCGTACCGCAAGGGCTGCGACCAGAGCGGAAGCCATTGCTCGCCGCGCGGCGATCCTTCGCGTTCCGACGCGCTGCCGAAGCCGGCCGCGGCCGCCTCCACCCAGAACGGCGAGGAAACTCGCGCCCGACCGACTTCGCCGCGCCGGGTCATTCCAGAGACGAGCGCGACAGCCCCTTCCAGCATGAGGATGAACTCCCACGGATTGACCCACGCGCTGCCACCAAACCCAATTCCCTGGTTGGCTCCGCCGGCGCGTCCGGGAAAGAGCTGGCCAACGGCTACGTCTTGCTTCTTGCCGTCGCGGATCCACTTGCTGATGAGCACCTTCCTGGGGACCTGAAAGAGGGCTGCTCGTAACCTATCGGCCGACTGCTCTCGCGCGTCTCCCGAGTCGACGTCGAACAACGCATCCAAGTGTCGGCGGAAGTTCTTCGTGAACTCCATACGGCCGTCGTTCCCGCCCGATCCGAAAAGGGACGTGAACTCGAAGCCCTTCTTGTTCCTCTCGTCGAGTGCGACTGCGGCATCGACCCACTGCTGCCCTGCCGGTCCCCACTGCGAACGCAGGTCCGCGATCAGTCGTTCCTTGGTCGACGACTGGACCTCCTTGAACCGCTTCTTGGCCGCCGCGACCTGCTCCTTCAGTTGGGCGCTTCGTTTCGCGGTCCTCTCGGCGTCCTTCAGCTCCTTCTCCCTGTTCTTCCTAGTCGCGCGCTTCCGCTTCTCGTCGTCTCGTGCTTCCTTGAGCGTTCGCTTCGCGTCCTCGAGATCCACCCGCTCGGGCGCATCTCTTGCAGCGCCCTTTGCGGCTCCCTTCCTCTCTTCGACGAGGGCCTTCGCCGCTGCAGCGGCCGTCGTGGCGTCCTTCAGCTTCTGGCAAGCCTCCTCGAAGCCCACTCGCTGCTCGTGCGACTGCTTTCTGATCTCTTCGTGCGCGCGCCGGACATCCTCCTCCGCTCGACGGAGGTCGGTGGGGATCGCTGCCCGCGCCAGATCAATGCCGCTCCGCAGAGCGGCGAACCGCGTCGCAGCGGAGCGCCCGAAGTGATCGAGAAGGGGGTCACCGACCGCCTGCTCCGTCGCGTCCTCGGCTTCGGCCTCGTCCTCCGATTCGTCCTCGGTTACGGCATCCTCGACGGCCCCTTCGCCTGCATCCGCTTCTTCTTCCTCCCCGGCAGCTTCGGCGAGCTCCGTCGGATTCTCGCTTTCCGTCTTCAAGGAGAAGAAGCCGCTCTCCATGTTCCATGGCGCCAGGACGGGAGTGGGCGCGTAGTCCTGGAGGAAGAACTCTTCGATCTCTTTCCATCCAAGGCTCGTCACAATCACGAAGCGCTCGTCACGCCAGAACGCGCGAACCTCGGGGTCCCTCCGCGCGGCGAGGAGGCGCAGGACACCCAGCCCAGCGAGGTAGGTGGCGAGGGCATCGGGCCTCAGGCCCGTCAACTCATGTACGTGAATCTTCGTCACGAGGCCCCCCGCTTGGTCGTGCGTGCCGTAGTCCGGGATCGCTTCGTCCGACGTGCCGTGCCCCTGCCACCAGGGCCGGAGCCCTCTCCCTGTGATGCCGAATTCGCCAGCGTCTTTTCGATCCATTCCCGAAGCTGAGCGTCCCGGTCTTCCGTGGCGGCCATCGGCTGCACTTCGGCAAAGTTAGCCCGAAGACGGGGATCTAGCGGACTGGCAATCTGCGACGCGCGCACGTCGGCGACTCGCAGAAGGGCCTCGAGCCAAGCAAGCTGGAAGCTACCGTAGTGCTCGCGCAAGGCCAGTACGCGTTCGACCCAGCTAGGTCCGTAGCGGCCCGAGAGACCGAGTCTTGCGGGATCGAGATGGAGCGTCACCTGCGGTAGCTCGAACTCACATCCTTCTTCGTCCACGAGGACGAGCATGGGCAGCACGTCTTCCTCCCGGACGCCGCGGATCGGTAGGTCGCCACCCGGACCGGCGTTGTCCTGGTCCCGCGGGCTCATCGCCAGCGTGGCTCGTACCTTGCCGTGATGGCACATGACGAGATAGAGGACGAGGTTGAACGTCGTCTCGTCATGCTCGACGAGGCGAGCGACGAGACCCGCGGGATCTGAAAGCCGATCGTCGCCCGACGGGAGCTCCCGGCCGACGGTAGCCTCCATGACGTCTTCGTGGCCTCCATGCAGGCCGGAGTGGTCGGGCCGCGCGCGCCATGCCAGCTCGAGAAGAGCGAGGGCGCTCGCCAGCTCGTGCCTGAAGCTCGGACGCCGTCCAAGGGAGCTGTGGTCGTACAGGTCACGAAGACCGTGCCACCGTCCCTTCGGCGCCTTCGCCAGCGGGACGTCGGCGCCGATGCCGTTCCGGTCCCGGATCGCGCCGCCGAAGGCGGGGTGCGCCTTGCCGATGTCGTGGGCGAGTCCCGCAAGCCGGAGCGCGACCGCTTCTCTCGCCGCAGCCTGGATTCCCACGGCCTCGGCCACGGTGCATGCACACGCCGCCGTCTCCGAGCAGTGGGTCGCTATCGTCTTGTACTGACGACTGGCGTCGCCGACCCCCTCACTCAGCTCATCCTGCTCATCTGCTGCGTCCGCGGCGTCGGCAGCGGCGATCGCGCGGGCATGCGCGGCATCGACCGGAACCATCCCCGGTTTTCCGGTAAAGCCGACGCTCACGTCGTAGCCGCCTGCGCGTGCATCGACGAGGATCGTCTGACCCGGGTAGATGTGACGTTCGTCGAGCCGCTCCCATGTGCCATCCAGGTAGCCCCACACCCACGCACGCGGGGGAGCCTTCTTCTTTGTGCGCTCGTTCGACCCTTCCCCGTGGGTCTCCGCATCGTCCTCTCGGGCTCCGGCGCCAAGGAGCCACTTCCGAGCATCGCCGACCGGAATGCGGCAGAGTGCATCGTGCGAGGGTCGAAGGCGCTTGTGTGGCGCTTCCCGGTCCGGTATCGGCCACCACCATATGGTCACATCACGCTCGTCGCCTTCGCGCACGAAGCGAGAGATGTCGATGTCCGCGCCGGTGAGATCGGGCGCGGTGTCGAAAAGGTCGTGGAGGTCTCGCAGCGTGAGGACGTGCAATGGCGCGTAGGGGTAGAGACGGGGCAGCAAGCTGCTGTCGCCCCGTGCTGTCTGGGCTTCCTCGAACGCCTCCAGCGCATCGGGGCCCGCGCCGGCGGAGATGAGGTCGATCGCCTCGGCAGCCGCCTCGACCTCCGCGATCTCGTATGGCAACACGGTCGAACGATCAGCGCTGTGCCGCTTCTCTGCACGTTCGGCGTCGTCCTTGGCGTTGATGTCCCGGGCGCTCTCGTCGCTATGGCGGCGATCGACGACGATGATCCGACCCTGGCCACCGTACCGAGCACAGCGTCCGAAGCGCTGCACGAGCGGCGCCCACGGCGCGAGCTCGGTGACAAGGGCGTCCGCGGAGATATCGACCCCCGCCTCGACGACCTGCGTCGCGACGATCACACGGTTCTTGCCCGGCCCGTAATGCTCGCGCGCGAGGAACTCTCTCGTCCACGTTCTGCGCTCCTCCCCGCGAAACCGAGAATGGACAAGCCGAAGATCGACTCCTTCGAGGCGCTTCCCGAGCTCCTTGTGGAGGGCCACCGCACCCGTGACCGTGTTCGCGATCACCAGAGTGATCCCTTGGCTGGTCTCCGCATGGGCCTCGACGATGATGCTGGCCCATGCTTCTGCCTTCTTATCCGTGGCAGCGGGCACGGGGTGTCTGCAGATGCTCTTCTTGACGGCCCACAGGTCGCCGATCCGCTCGGGCTGCTCGAGGCGAACGATCGGGAGGGAATCGACGTCGCTCAGGGACGGCGCTCGCCGGAGCCAGTCGCGCTGAAGGGTCGCGCTCATCCACCAAGTCCGGCGGGGACGCGGGAGCTTGGTGGCCTGTTCATCATGGCGTGCGAAGGCATGAAGCTGCGCGCTCGTCGCTAGCCCCACACCCATGAGCTGGATCTCATCCATGACCCAGAGACAATCCACGTTCAGCAGCCCGTACTCCATCGGCCAGCGTGCGCGTCCAGCGCCATAGCCCCGGTTGAGGGCTCGCGAGAGAAGCATGTCCTGCGTACCGATGAGGATGCACTCTTTCTCGGGTTCGAGGTGCCAGTCGGAAGGCGAGAGGCCGCCAAGGAGGACATGCACGTGGCGCTGAGCGTCGAGCCCCGCCCGCTCAAGCCAGCGAGCCGCCTCACGCTGCGTCTGCTCGACGAGGGTGCGCATCGGGAGGCAGAGCACCAGGCGGCGGGGCCAGGCGTCATCCTTGCGATGCACGCGATTCCAGAGCCATGCGATCGTGACCCCGGCAGTCTTCCCGAAGCCGGTCGGGATCCGGATGAGCCGGTCCCTACACAAGGAATCCGACGCGAGACGCGCTTGCCACGCGTGGCGGTGATGACCGGTCAGGGTTTGGAAGAAGTCGTCGTACGGCGTCATGGCTCCGTGGTTCCCGAGATATCGATCTCCTCGCCCATCCCGAGCTCGCGGAGCGCGACGCGCATCTCCTCGATCTTGGCCTTCGAGACGCCCTCCTCGGGGCTCACGTTGACGGTGAGCGTCAGCTTCAGGCCCTTGGAAGCGGTGAAGCGGGCCAGGACCTTCGTGTAGAAGTTCATCCACTTCTGGGGCGTGATCTCGCCGGTCCAGCGGAAGCCGGGGACCACGTCCGGCGTCGTCGGGGGAGGCGGCGAGATCGTGCTCGTGCCGCCGCTCGTGGGAGTGCCCGCGCCGGCACCGCCCGCAGGACGGCCACCTGAACCCGTTCCCGTCGGCAGGCCGGGTGTGCCGGTCGCGCCGGTGCCGGAGACAGCGGGCTGGCCGGTGCGCTGCGCCTCGATGTAGGCCTCGGCGTCCTCCTTGCGGATCACGAAGACGTCGTCGGTGACCTCGAGGTCGCTCTCCTTGAGGGTCGCTTGGAACACGAAGGGGTCGTAGGCGCCGTCCGGCCTCCGGCTGGCGTAGGCGATCATGCCGGCCTCGACGCCCCGGCAGATCGTCTGCTTGACCGTGTCAGGGTTCAGCAGCCGGGGGAACTTCGGAGAGGCGAAGAAGGCATCGCGGACGGCCTTGGTGCTCCACTCGGGCAGCGCCGGGGGCCAGTTGCGCACCAGGAAGTTCGGGCTGACGCCGTCGACGACGAGGTCCTCCTGCTGCAGCCGGCCGAGGACGAGTGCGACCAGCGAGTCGGCGGCGCTGGAGTGAACGAGGCCGAGGTCGACCTTGCGCAGGGCGTTCTTCTCGTCGAGGAGGAAGACGTTCTTGTAGGTGCGCCAGACCGATTCCTGCAGATCCCGCTTCGCCCGCTTCAGGTTCTCCTCGAGCTGGCGGTGCTGCGACTCGTCGATGCGAAGCGTCTCCGTGTCCGTGTCGATGTCCTCCCAGGCGAGGACCTTTCGGGCCTCCTCGGAGAGCAGGGTCCCGTCCTCGGCCACGCACCAGATGAGCGCGCTCTTGTAGGTCCTCGACGACGAGCCGTGCTCCTTGGCCATCGTCTCGATGAGCTTGGCCGTGGCCGACTCCCCGGCTTCGTTCTCGGGCGCGAGCACCACGAGCGCCAAGGCCGCTCGATCGGGGACCTGGTTCGTGCTCTCGGGGAAGAAGACCCGCTCTACGCCCTTGCCGGCCCCGAACACCTTCTCGATCTCGGCGCGCACCCGATCGCGGATCGCGTTCGCGGGGACGCTCGCCCGCCGGTCGGCGAGCAGCTTGTTGAGGTTCGGCTGGAAGCTGAAGCGGAAGCGGTTCTTCTCGGCCGAGAGGAAGTAGCAGGCGTCGGCGAGCGCCTCGAGACTCTGCTCGACGTTGCCGATGTCCAGGTCCGGCTCGGCCACCGCGAGTCGAACCTCCGGGAGCGTCGCCTCGCCGCGCTGCTGGCCGCCGTTGGATTCGAAGAAGATCGTCGTCGCCACCTTGCGGTGGAGGCGCGCCTTCTTGACCTCCGGGGTCGCCTCCTTGTCGAGGCGGAGCGCGTGGGCGTGCTCCTTGCCCACGATGTCCGTCGTCACCGCCCCCTCGAGCCGGGATTCGCCGAGTTGCTCGAACACCGCGGCGCGGAACGTCGAGTCGTCGAGGGGGGCCGTGCCGAGCGTGATCAATGGGTCCTTGTGGGCACCCTTGAATCCCTCGACGTAGGCGTGGGAGACCCACAGGGCCAGGAGGCGCAGAACGCCGCGGGTCTGTTGGAAGCGAGGGAGCGCCTGCCACTTCCGCTCGAACACCGACAGGACCGACGGGTGGAAGGGATAGCTGCTTCCAAGAGCCTCGCGGGCGTTGTCGACGGGAAACCAGCTCGGAAGCTGGTGGCGATGGGCGCCCATCCACTCCGCGTACTCGCCAACGGTCTTCGAGGCGTCGGCGGGCAAGCCGTGCCACTCGAAGAGCCGCCGGCGGATGATCTCCGAGGTCTCGGCCTCGGCCGACATGATCACGGCCTTGCCCACGCGATCGAGGAGCTTCTTCAGCCGCTCGTAGTCGGATTGGTCCTCGGCCGTCATCTCGAGCTCGGACGCGGGAATCGAGACGGCGAGCACCACGTTGTCGCGCGAGCGAGAGACCTCGGACAGGTTGTGGAGGAAGCTGTAGAGCTGGCTAGCGAGGCCACTCTTGCGGCTCCGGCTGACGTAGTTCATCAGCTCGTCGAGCAGGATCAGCACGGGACGGTCGGCCGGCAGGATCCGCGCGACTACGTCGCCGCCGGGCGCCGTCAGCGTCTTCTCGTGCTCGGCGACGATGCCCAGGCCGTCGGCGCCGAGGAGCTGCCACGCGATCTCCCCCCACGGGGTCTTGCGGATGGGCGTGCCGTCGGCGCCGCCGCGACCCGCAAGCGAGTCGAACTCGGTGCCGACGAACACGGCAGTCGCGGCGTGGGGAACCTCGGTCACACCTGCTTTGGTGAGCAGGGAGCGCACACCCTTCCACTCGGCCGCCTCCGGTCCACCCTGGGCGAGGTGGTAGAGGAGCGTCAGCGAGTGCGTCTTCCCGCCGCCGAACTGCGTGGTCATGTTGAAGACGGCGGAGGTTTCGACCTTCACGCCGGAGAGCCGGCGGATGACCTCGGCGGCGAGGCCCGAGAGGTTCTTGGTGAGATAGGTCCGCTCGAAGAAGTCGGCGGGGTTCTGGTAGACGGACGGTGCCCGCCCGTCGCGCACCTGGTCGAGGTGGACGGCGAACTCGGAGGCGTCCAGAGGCCGACCTTCGCGGAGGTCCTCGCGCGGCGTGATGACCTTGTACCAGGGCTTCAGTCGCATCGTTCACTCCTCTCGCGGAGGCAACCCGGCAAGCGGCCGGATGCGAACGCGGTCATCCGAAGCCACGGCGAAATGGCCGGGCCAGTCGTCGCGACTCGCAAGGACATCGAGCATGCGCCGTGTGTCGGCATCGGCATCACTGCCCGACAGGCGAAACAGGATGATCCCGCACTCCGCAGGAAGGCCGTAGCGGAACGCCAGTTCGCCAAAGTCTTTGTCTTGCGTAACGACGATGCGGGTTTCGGCCTGCGCCCGGGCCAGGACGGTCCGGTCATCCACACCGCGCATCGCTTCCTTGATCGACAGGACATCGTGCCCCGCATCGCGCAACGCGCGGACGACTGCCCCGGGCATGTTCTCGTTCAACGCGAAGCGCATCGCGGGATCCTTCTCATGGGTTCGGGAGCAGATAGACTCGCTCGGACTTCAGGACTTCCCCCGCATAGGCCAAACATGCCTGGATGTCGTCGCGGGTGAGATGGTCGTACTCCCTCAGTACTTGCTCCACTGTCCACCCTCGCCCCAGGAGATCGACGACGAACTCCACCGAGATCCGCGTCCCCTTGATGATCGGCTTCCCTACGAGGACATTCGGGTCGACCGTGATCCGCTCAGTCCAGTTCATGGTTGATTCCTCCACGTGTCGTCGGCCCATAGGCGACGCAGGCACGGATGTCCGCCAACGTGAGCTGCGGATACTCCTTCAGGATCTCTTCGTTGCTCATCCCCGACGCCAGGAATCGAGGATCAGGGAGACCCAAATGCGGTGACCTCGGATGCACGGCTTGCCGCCGCAGACCGCGGGGTCGATCGCGATGCGCTTGATCAGTTCCTCATGGGTCATGATCGTTCTCCGAGAATCCAAGGCGGAAGGAGGAAGGCAGAAGGCAGAAGTTGTTCAGGCATCCCGATCTCCCTTCGCGGTGCGTGCGCTGGTAACGAAGATGCGGAGCAGTTCGTCGGCTTCGTCACGGAGTGGCTGGAGCCGGTCCGCAGGAACGATCTCGGCTCGGGCGAGCAGTTCCAGCCAGTACGCGGTCTCCTCCAGTTCAGCCAGGCCGCCCTCCAGCTTGCTGGCGAACTCCTTCTTCGACCGTGCCCGCGATGCCTCGCGGTAATGCGCGCCGACGCTCGTTCCGCTCCGAAGCGCCTGCTTGCCGATCACTTGCGCCTCGATTGACTTCGGCAGCGCAGAGTACAAGCGCACGACCCGCAAGGCGAACTCCGTGGTCCGCTCCCGCAGATCCCGCGGCGCGGCAGTCTTGTCAGTACTTCTGCCTTCAGCCTTCATCATTCCGCCTTAGTACCCCAGTCCCTTCTTGCGGGCCAGCACGCCGTCCACCCAGCGCTTCTCGTCGGTCCCGGCCGGGTAGAGGGCGTCGTCGATAATCGTCAGTTGCTCGTCATCCCGAGATGACCTCCTGTAGGAAGCGGGTGATACGCTCGCGGTTTGCCGTCAGGGTCGAGAACTGCTTCTCGCAGACGTCGCTGAAGCGTGCCAGCACCTTGCGATTGACGGACTCCTGATCTTCGAAGATCGCGAGGGAGCGAAATGGAATGCCCCACTTCTCGAACTGAAGCAGCGCGATCGTGGCATCTCGCGTCTTGTCGTCGCTCGGAAGTGCGTGAACGAAGAGCGGTCGCTGCATCCCGTTGATCCGACAATCCACCGTGTACATCCCCTGCGGGTCGTGCATGGGATCGCGCCAATCGAACGCCCTGCGCTCCTCGGGAACGGTCTCGCTCATTAGCGCACGGAAGTCCTCCATGAAGGTCGAACGAACGCGCTCGCGGGAGAGGTACGTCACGTCCGTGATCTTGAGGAGCGCTTGAACGAACGAGTACAGCGCGTCCCCGTATCGCTCTTCCGGGATGAACAGCAGAAGTTCACCGTCCCGGTCCTCGACGCGGAACGTCGAGAGCGCGTTGGCGATGATCTTCTGCCGCGTACCGCGCTGTATGTCCTTCTCGTCGAGGTCGTAGGTGAGATGCATGTACGTGTGGGCCTCGTCGGAGAGAACCCACCGCCCCGCCTCCTGCTTCAGGACGATCGCCAGATGGTCGCCGTCTTCGAAGAGGAAGGGCGTGAAGACGCGGTAACGCTGCATGCCTTCAGCGCCGAGGCGAATCTTGGCAGAGACCTTTTCGTGGAACTGGCGCTCGATGGTTTCCATGGACATGGTCTATGTCTCCTCGAAGAGGCGGCCTTGCGCCTCCGGCGGAACGTCCAGGTTCGCATCCTCGATGAGGCAGCGCAGAGCCTGGTGGAGGTCACCGTAGCGATCCGTCGGCTGCGCGTAGGCGTCCTCGCGTGTCCCGATCTCCTGATAGCGCTCCGTGGCCATGTGGATGTGGAAGTCGTAGAAGGTCTGGTCCTCGATGTGGTTAGTGTGCTCGTGGCTCTTGCCGTTGTAGCGACGCAGCCGGAAAACCGTGTTCGAGTTCGGCACACGGACTGCCAGGATGACCGAGAAGTCGAGTGCGTTGATCTTGTTCTGCCTGAGGATCACCCGAAACTCGCCTCCCGCATCGCCCAGCAGTACCAGATCGCGCTCGTCGTGCCCACGCTTGGCGCGAAGCTGGATGCGGTTGCGCCAGTCCGTGGGCAGCGGCTTCCGCTCCTGAAGGAGCAACGCAATCTCCTGGTCGGAGTAGGTGCCGGCCATGACTATCCGAACCCCAGTCCCTTCTTGCGGGCCAGCACGCCGTCGACCCAGCGTTTCTCGTCGGTCCCCGCCGGGTAGAGCGCCGAGAGCGATTGCGCGAGCTTCCAGAACGTCGGGGCCCGGCCGACGCCCTCCTCGACCAGGAAGCGCTTCAGCGCCTCGCCCCGGCCGGTGGCGAACAGGACCATAGCCTGGTGGACGCGATCGAGCGTGGTCTCGCCGGCCGGCGGAAGCCCGACGTCCCCCCAGCCCGCGTCCTTCTCGGCCGCATCGAGCTCCTCGAAGAGGGTGAGCTGCTGCACCTTCTTGGCGCGGCGCGCCGGCGCTCGCTGCGCCTGGTCCTTGCCGAAGAGATGACGGGTCCGCTCGGCCACCGACAGGAGCCGCGCCTTGTCGCCCTTGATCTCGACGACGCGGCCGAGGTCCTCAAGGTGGGCGCCGAGGCCCTGGGCGATCTTGCGGGCGGCGTCGAACTCAAGGCTGAAGTGTGAAGGCTGAAGGCGGAAGTTCCGCTCTTCCTCTGCGGAATCCTCTCCGTCGTCTGTCTCTTCCTCCACTTCTGCCTTCTGCCTTCCTCCTTCTGCACTGGTTGTCGTCCAGAGCCACATGGCGGTCAGGCGCGCGTCCTCCTCCAAGCCCGTGGCATCGGCGTCCTCGAAGATCATGGAGAGCGCTTCGCGGGCGACGGCGGCCCAGACCTGCTCGAGGTACTCCCGCAGCTCGACGCGTTCGCCCGATGCCTTCTCCACGCGGGAGTAGCGGGAGAAGATCTCGAGTGCGGGGCCGAGGCAGGCGAAGATGGCGTCGGCGCCAACGACGCCTTCCTTCGCAAGGCGCGGCATCCACTCGTGGATGCGCACGGGTAGCTCGCGAAGCACTGCCCGCCAGTCGCCGATCGCGTCGGTCTGGACGGACCCGTCCGGGTTCTCACGGGGGCGGCAGACGAGGTGAATGGACGAGCCGAGGCGAGCTTGACCTTGCGCCGCTACGCGATTGGCAAGCTCGGTGTCGATGGGCCAGGACGCCGTGATGACCCAACCCGCATCTACCATGGCCTGGAGGATCGCCTCCCAGGATGCCGTCGTCTTGCTCGCGAAAACGACAGTCCCTACCCCGGAGGGCATGAGAACCCGGCGACCCTCCTCGAACGCCCGCCGCAGGTTCTCCTCGTAGAAGGCGATGTCCTTGGTGGAGTTCGAGAGCTCATGCGGGCGATCGACCACGATCTCCTCGTCCTTCGGCACGGCAGGGCGCCCGAACAACCCGGGGTGGAGGTCGTGGAGCGACCGACGGAGCCAGACGTAGAAGAAGTCCGAAAGGTAGGCGTAGGGCACCGCATCGTAGTAGGGCGGGTCCGTGATGAAGGCGTGAGCGGCATCGTCGGGCAGAGGGTGGGCCGTCGCGGATGCTCCCTCTGCGTGGCCGCTAGCCACGGCGCCGTGCTTGGTACATCGCTCAAGCACTTCGATCATCGTCCCAAGCGTGACGGAGAAGTCCCCCGCAGCGTCCGCAAAGACGTAGGGCTCGGCGAAGTCCCAGACCATGGGGAGGGCTTGCCGCGTGAACAGGTGCCGAACTTGGGTCTTGGTGTTCTCCCAGACGCAGTTGGCGTTGCAGATGTCGCCGAACCGGCTCACGGCAAGCCCCAGGACCGACCTCACAGCCTCGGCAAGGCCGGCATCACAATCCGCCTTGCAGCGTTCGCTGGCCTCACGCGCAAGGCGTGCCAGCGTGCTCATGGCCAGGGCCTGGCGCGGTGTGAAGAGGTCGCCCCAAGTCTCGAAGCCGTAGATCATTCCCCACGTGTGGCGGATGCCCCGGACGTCTATCGGTTCGTCCGGAACCAGCGACATAGGGCCATGGTCCGCCGCTCGCCGCTTCGCCAGTTCCTTCTCAGCCGCTTGGATGGCCCCCACGTCGCGGGCATTAGGCAACCGGTAGTAGCGGCCCGCCTGGCTCGGCCGTGTCGTAACGACGCACAAGAGCTTCGGGTCGGCTGCTCCGCCCCGCCGCGCCTTTAGCTGCTCGCGCACCGCCTTCACCGGCGTGGTGTAGTCGCAGCACGGACACGTCGCGGAGCCACGGCGCACCGTGCCCTTCTCAGCGTCCGCTGCCCGCGGCTTCTCGACAATCTCGACATCAACCCCGGTGGCATCGGCACGCGCGAGCAGCCGCATGGCGACAGGTCGCCCGCGCTTCTTGGAGAGCCAGAGCGAGCGCATGAGCGGCACCTCCGCCCCGCACCCCGGACCCTCGCACCGGATGGTCCGCGCCCAGAGGTAGGCGATCGGCACGGCGCCGTCATCGTCCTTCGGGTAGAAGCGGGCGAGTTCCTTCTCCGCCTGCTTCTTCACCCATGCGCCCCAGCGGCGCACTTCCTCCGCGAGCCGCGAGCCGTGCTTCGGGATGTACTCCAGGACGACCTTGTTGAGCAGCACGGCGACAGGGTTGAGGTCCGAGGCGAAGGCATCGGCGCCGACTCGCAGCGCTTCGAGCGGGATCGCCCCACCACCCGCAAACGGATCGACGACGAGGGGCCGCGTGCCCGGCGCACCGCCCAGCGACTCGTGCGCGGCCTGGACGAGCCGCCGCGCCGTCTCCAGGTGGGCCGCGTTCGTGGAGTTGTCCCAGTTCGCAAACTCCGCGATGAAGTCGAGCAGGGCGGCGCGAACCTGCGCGGGATCGCCCCAGTCCCGCTGCCGACCGCCGCGGCAGTTCCGCCACTCCTTCATCACGTTGGCCGCTTCAATCCGGAACCGCTCGGGACACAGCGGGTCGGCGGGGTCCGGCCAGAGCGCGGCGAGGATCACCGAGCGACACGCGGCCAGCGGACGGCGCGCCCACCAGATGTGCAGGGTCGAGATGTGTCCGTGCCGGATCGACTTCTCCCGCCGCGCGTGGGCCGAGATCTCCTTGATCGGCAGGTCTACCTCGATGAGGCGCCTCGGGTAGGGGCTCACCGCAGAGGACGCAGAGGAACGCGGAGGAGAAGTCATAGGTTGTTCACCATCCGCTTGATGCCGTCTTTGAGGTGAACAACGTTGAAGTTGATGAGTAGGCCGACCTTGACTCCGCTGAGTTGTCGATTCGGACACCGTGGTAGAGAACTGGCAGTACCTCCTGGACCTTGACTAAATGCCCGCGCTGCCGAAGCTCGTGTACGAGACACCCCTCGTAGGCCGACTCCAGCAAACCGAGCCCAAGGGCGCTATGAACCTTCATCGCCGCATCGACAACGGCTCCGCTGACTTGGTTGATGTTCATCCTCTGCGCCCTTCTGCGTCCTCCGCGGTGAGAATCTCCTTCGCCCCGAGGTGGTAGTGCTCGACCCGCACGACCGGCTTCCAGCCGAGCCGGGCCGGGTCGTGGATCACGTGGAGCTCGGGGGTCTCTGCGCAGTTGTAGACGACGCAGAGCCAGTAGTCGCCGCCCAGCCGCTGCGCCGTCTTGTATTCGTTCGCGCTCAGGGCGACCTCGCCCACGCCGGCGCGTCCCTTCACCTCGATGAAGCGGACCTCCACGAAGGTCTTCGGGGCGTGCGGATGGGGCTTGCGGGAGATGAGGTCGAAGCCCCGGTTCTCGGCCTCGACGCTCTCGACGACCCAGCCGCGGGCCTCCTCGTACTTGATGGCCTCCTGGACAGCGATCCGCTCGATCTCCTCGTCGCGTACCATGGGCGCGATGCCGGGGCTCCCGCGGTCGGGGTGCGGCAGGACCCAGGCTCGGCCGAGGTGGAGGATGTCACCGATCGTGCAGTGCCGCTCCATCTCGAGCTGGTCGCGGCGCAGCTCGAGGCGGCGATTCAGCTCATCCAGGTGCTGCTCCGCCTGCGCGATGTTCCCAGCGAGACCGGGCGTCGTGTCGCCGGCTTGCTGCTTCGAGACAAGCTCGGCGAGCTGCAGGTTCTGGCGGTGGATCAGCTCGCCGAGCGAGATCTCCAGGTGCTTGCGGACAGTCTGGTTCTCGCGGGCGCGCTGTTCCGAGACTTCCGTGAGGAACGGAGTGAGAGCCTGGTTCACCAGCTCGATCTCGACGGCCTGCCGGTCCGGCAGGGCGTGCGCCGCCGGCGCTGTCGTTCCCTTGGGAGCCGGGATGACGTCGAGGAGCAGCGTGGGCTGGCGGACGGAGAGCGTGCCATCGAGATCCGCGCGGATGACGAAGAGCTTCCGGTGGAGTGTGTTCCCGCGCCCGTCCTTGATGGAGGCGCCGAACACGTCGAGCCGGTAGGCCAAAGCCGAGTGCAGGTCGAAGAACGTCGCTCCGCGCCGCAGGTCGTCGGTCACGCGCTCGTGAACGTCGGCCCGTACGACCTCGAAGAGGGGATGGCCAGGCGTCACCCACTCCAGCGTCGGGTCGTCGCCAAGCTGGCCCTTGTCGAAGGTGATGCGCTGGTAGGTCTTGCCGAGACGGCCGAACCTGGACTCCATCTCGTCGCCGAGCGTCACCAGGGTCTTCGGGATCTTCCCGATGCGGTAGACGTGGGGCTTGCCGCGCTGCTCCGCCGGATGCACGCCGGCGATGGGCCCGGCGGCGACGAAGAAGTCCTCGATGACCTCGGGGACGAGGCGTCGCTCCCTGGCCTCTGCCGACTTGCCGATCAGGGCACCGAGGTTCAGCTCGCGCTTCGCCAGTCCCTCCAGCGTGGAGTCCGTGATCTCGCGGAAGCGCTCCGGGTCGATCTCGCGGACGATGCGCTCCTCGATGCTCGGCGCGGAGAGCCGCTGGGCGTACATCTCGCGGAAGAGCTTCTCCAGGAGGTTGGAGGGGAACACTTCGCCAACGACGTCGAAAACCTTGTCGGTGCCGAGCTCGTTCTTGATCTCCAGGAGACGTGAGAGGAGCTTCTGCAGGACGCGCCCCTCGCGCGTGTTGACCGCCACGAAGTTAAAGATGAGGCAGTCGTGAGTCTGGCCGTAGCGGTGGATCCGGCCCATGCGCTGCTCGAGGCGGACGGGATTCCAGGGGATGTCGTAGTTGATCATGAACCAGCAGAACTGGAGGTTGATCCCCTCGCCCGCTGCCTCGGTGGCCACGAGGACCTGGGCCTCCTCGCGGAACTCCCGCTCCGCGCAGATGCGGGTGCCGGGCGTGTCGCGGTCGCCGATCTTCATCCCGCCGTGGATCTGGGTGACGGAGAGGCCCCACTCGCGCAGCTTGCCGAACGGGCGGCCGTCCTTGCCGTCGCCGGCGAGGTAGTCGAGGGTCTCCTTGTGCTCCGTGAAGAGGAGCAGCTTCATCCGAGGGTCGTCGAAGATGTTGTTCTCGTTCAGCACCTCGCGGAGCTTCGTGAGCTTCGATTCGACCTCTCTCTCCTGGAGGGCCTTCGCGTGCTCGATGAGCTTGCCTAGCCGCTGGATCTCGTCGCGTAGCGCAGCGGGATCGACGGAGACGACGACGCCTTCGAGCTGATCGCGGATCTCGTTCTGTTCCTCCTCCGTCAGGTCGTCGAAGTCCTCGGGCAGCTTCCGCTCGATCTGGTCCTGGCGGTGCTTCTCGGGGTCCTCCAGGATCCGCTCCCGCTTGTCGCGCATGCGCTCGAGGCTGCGGCGGACCGCGTAGACGCTCGACGCGAAGCGCCGCTGGAGCATGGCCATCGTGAAGCCGAGCGCCCGCGCCTGCGGGGAGTCGCTCGCGGCTGCCTTGATCGACTGGTCCTCGACGTAGCGCGTGAGGGCGTCGTAGAAGTCGTACTCCTCGCCGTCGAGGTCGAACTTCGCCGTGCGGACGTCGCGGTTGGTGAAGAGCGGGTGGACCTGGCCGTTGGCGTCCGGAAAGGTGACCAGCGCCTCCTTGGTACGCCGCAGGTAGAACGGCGCTTCGTGGCGCCGCATCGCCTCCTCGAGGCTCTTGACGTCGCCGTAGACGTCACGATCGAGGAGGGAGAGGAACAGCCGGAAGTTCTCGGGATCGCCCTTGTGCGGCGTCGCCGTCATGAGCAGGTAGTGGTCCGTGCGGTCGCCGAGCGCCTCGCCGAGCTGGAAGGCGAGCGTCTTCTTGTCGTGGCTGTAGGCGCTCATCTTGTGCGCCTCGTCGACGATGATGAGGTCCCACCGGCTGCGCAGCAGGCTCTCCCTGGCGTCCTGGATGCGCGAGATCCACGAGACCGAAGTGACGACCTGGTTCTTCTCCTGCCACGGGTTCTGGCCGTACTGGCTGCGGAGGATCTCGCCGCGCATGACCTCGAACTGCTCGCGGAACTTATCCTTCATCTCGCGCTGCCACTGGAAGGTGAGGTTCGCGGGCGCGACGATCAGCGTGCGCTGGACGAGGCCGCGGATCTTCAGCTCCTTCAGGAGCAGGCCGGCCATGATCGTCTTGCCAGCTCCGGGATCGTCGGCGAGCAGGAAGCGGATCCGCGGGAGTCTCAGGAAGTACTCGTAGACCGCCTCGAGCTGGTGCGGCAGCGGATCGACGCGGGCGATCGAGAGCGAGAAGTAGGGGTCGTACTCGTAGGCCAGCCCGAGGCGCTCGGCTTCGACGCCGAGGCGGAAGCGGACGGGATCCCCGTCGAAGGGCTCGGTGGTCGGGGAGACGGTGAGCTGCGCGAGCTGGGCCGGGCTCAAGATCGGGTCATGGACCTGGCCCGTGCGGAGGCCCTTCGCGACGAGCTTGACCGACTCGCCCATCGGGATCGTGGTGATGACCTCGACGGGTTCGGGGAGCAGGGGGCCACGCACCACGACGCCGGCGGCGAGGTCGGTGAAGGAGCCCGGGGTCATCTCCCACGGTCCCCGGTGCGGTACCGAAGAACGGTGGAGGTCGCTGCCGGGGGGGCTGACGGAATGCCCGACATCGCGTTGCGACTGGCGCCGGTAGCGACCACTTAGACCTCCTATTGAACCGATCTCCTCGCTTCAGAAGAGTTGGCGGCCATCTTACGGAGGCATTACTCCGGCGTCGATATGGATCAAGGAGTTACAAGAAGCGGAGACTGGACGCCGCCTCCCCTCCCATCGCGCGGTGAGTCTTGGAGCGGTTTACCCGCATTCACCACGGATCGTCGCGAGAAGGCGCGAATGGCCTGCCGGCAGGCAGGCCGTAGATCCTGGCCGGCCCGCGCTGGGAGCGGCCTCCCGCGTGGTCTCGGGGCGGAGGGGGTCCATCACCCGCCCGCCCTGCCTGCGCCACCGGGCGTGGGGGTAAGCCCGAGCTGGCGGCGCAGGGCCGCGGCGTCGCGCACCGGGAGCTGGCAGGTGTAGTTCTCGCACACGTAGGCGGTCGGCGCCCCGTCGATGGCGACCCGCCCCGTGGCCCACGGGATGGCCTGCGCCACGGCATCGTCGCCGTCGGTCACGGCCACGACCTTGTGGGGCAGGAAGCTGCCGCGCACCACCGCCAGGAGGTCGCGGTGGCGTGGGTCCTCGCGGGGGCCGGCGATGACGATCTCCTTGGGGGTGGCGCGGTGGAAGGCGAGGGCCTGGAGGAGCTGGGGGGCGGTGCGCGGGGCCTGGGTGAGGGGGGCGTGGAAGGCGCGCAGGGTGGCCTCGCCCGCCTGCCGCAGGGCGTCGTCGCCGAAGTACTCCGCCAGCCGCAGGAGGTTGAGACAGGCGAGGGCGTTGCCGGTGGGGATGGCGCCGTCGTAGGAGTCCTTGTTGCGGACCAGCAGCGTCGAGTCGCTCCCGTCGGTGTCGAAGAAGCCGCCCGCCGGGTCGGCGAACCGGGCGACCATCTGGCCGTTGAGGTCGCGGGCGGTGGTGAGCCAGTGCAGGTCAAGGGTCGCCTCGTAGAGGTCCAGCAGGCCGTGGACCAGGAAGGCGTAGTCGGCGAGGGTGGCAGCGTGGGCCGCCTCGCCCTCGCGCCAGCGGTGCAGGAGGCGGCCGTCGTGCTCCAGGTTCTTCAGGACGAACTCTGCCGCCTTTTCAGCCGCCTGGCGGTAGTGGGGCTCGTCGAGGACCTGGCCGGCGTTCGCCAGGGCGGCGATCATCAGGCCGTTCCAGTCGGTGAGGACCTTGTCGTCCCGCAGGGGACGGACCCGCCCGGCGCGCACCGCCAGGAGCTTGCCCCGCGCCGCCGCCAACCGCTGGGCGATCGCCGCCGCCGTGGTCTTGTGGGCCTTGGCCAGGGCCGCATCGTCTTTGACCCGGTGGAGGATGGAGCGGCCGCCCGCGAAGTTGCCGCGGGCGGAGACGTCGTAGGCCGCGGCGAACAACGCGGCCTCATCCTTGCCCAGGCCCCTCTCCAGCTCCTGGCGGGTCCAGAGGTAGAAGAGCCCCTCCTCGCCCTCGCTGTCCGCGTCCTCGGCGGAGAACAGGCCGCCCGCCGGGTGGGTCATGTCCCGCAGGACGTAGTCACACGTCTCCCGCACCACCCGCGCGTACTCCGCGTCGCCGGTCACCTGGTACGCCTCCAGGTAGGTGCGCACCAGGAGGGCGTGGGTGTAGAGCATCTTCTCGAAGTGGGGCTCCTGCCAGGCGGGATCGACGGTGTAGCGGTGGAAACCGCCGCCCACGTGGTCGTAGAGGCCGCCGTCCATCATGGCATCGAGGGTTGCGGTCACCCTGGCCAGAATCGCCGGGTCGCCGGCGGCCAGGCGCAGGAGCAGCGAGAGGTCCATGGCCGGCGGGAACTTCTGGGGGCCGCCGAAGCCGCCGTGGCGGGCGTCGTAGCTCGCCTCGACCTGGCGCAGATAGGTGGCAAAGGCCGCCCCATCGGGGAGGGCCGCACCCGGTGGCGGTGCCGCCTGCTCGCGCAGGTGCGCCACCATGCGCGCCGCCGCCTCGGCCACCTTGTCTGGCTCCTTGGCCCACAGCTCCTGGATTCTGGGCAGGAGGTCGCGCAGCCCGGGCTGGCCGCCGCGGCCTTCCGGTGGGAAGTAGGTGCCGCCGAAGAACGGCTGGAGGTCGGGGGTGAGGAAGACGGTCATGGGCCAGCCGCCGGAGCCGGTCATCGCCTGCACCGCGGCCATGTAGACCGCGTCGAGGTCGGGGCGCTCCTCGCGGTCGACCTTGATACAGACGAACCACTGGTTGAGGAGCGCGGCGATCTGCTCGTTCTCGAACGACTCGCGCTCCATCACGTGGCACCAGTGGCAGGTGGCGTAGCCGATGGAGAGAAAGATCGGCCGGTTCTCCGCCTTCGCCCGGGCCAAGGCCTCCGCCCCCCACGGGTACCAGTCCACCGGGTTGTGGGCGTGTTGCAGGAGGTAGGGGGACTTCTCCCCCGCCAGCCGGTTGGTGTGGCGCGGCCCGCCGGCGGCGAGGGTGGGAATGAGCAGCGCGATGCAGAACAACGTCCGGAAGAAGCGGAGGCGATCGATGACCCGCATGGTGTGCACTCCATGGAAAGACTTCGTACCCCGGGGAAAGCCCCGGTTCGCCCGGGGGCTATACCTTCGCACCGCCGGTGCGCCTACGCACCGCGGGCCGCTCGCGCTGCGATCATTTGTGCAGACGCCTGCGCGGTCCTGGTGAGCGGCTCGGGACCAGCGGCGGCGGCCGAACGCAGTGGCGGCAGATCGGCCGCCGTGCCGAGATATCCCAGGATGGCCGCCGCGTAACTCCGCGCCACCGGCGTGCCGTGGATGAAGGCATCGCGCACCGCCGCGGCGGCCGGTGCGCCGATGCGGATCAACGCCGCGGCAGCCCGGCCCCGCACGCCGCGGTCGCCCTCCGCCAGGGCCACGATCAACGCGGTCACCGCGCGCTCGGCGCGCCCCTCCCCCAGGCGGAAGGCTGCCCATTGCCGGCGGGAGGGATCGGGCTCCTCCCGGAGGGCCGTGGCCACGGCCGTCACGGGATCCGGCGCCGCGAGGCGATCGATCCGCCAGATCGCCCCCTCCGCCGCCGCGCGCACCGCCGCCTCCAGATCGCCGGTGAGCGCCCCGAGGAAGGGCAGGGCCTCTGGATCCCCGAGCTCACCCAGGGCCGCCACCATCCACAGCCGCAGGGCTGGATCCGCCGCGGCCCGCTGGATCGGAACGGTGGCCCGCGGGTCGCCGAGGCGGGCGAGGGCCGCGGCCGCGGCCCGGGGGCAGGTGCGGGACTCCAGGGCCGCGATCAGCCGCGGGACGGCGCGCCGGTCGCCGATCATCCCCAGGGAGCGGATGGCGCACAGCCGCAGGTCCTCGTTGGTGGGATCCAACGCCGCCTCGGCGAGGGCCGGGACGGCGCGCGGATCTCCTAACTGACCGAGCGCCTTGGCCATCACGCAGACCCGGCCGGTGCCGGCCGGGTCCTGCATGGCGGCGATCAGGGGGGCGACCGCCCGGGGATCACCGGTGGTTGCCAACGCCTCCGCCCCCCGCCATCGCGCCTCCGGCGCTGGCGAGCGCAGCCGGCCGATCAGGGCCGCGACCGGCTCCCCCACCCCCGGCGGCCCCTGGGAGCGGCGGGCAAACTGGATCGGATCCGCGCTGCCCCACTCGGCCTCCCGCAGGTGGTGGTCGATCTCGCCGTGGAGGTCATGGGGCGCTCGCCCGTCCGCGCCGATCACGGCCCCCAGAGCGAGGGCCGCAGCGACCAGACCCGCGGCCCATCTCCCGGCCCGCCACCTTCGCTGGCACTGTCGACATTCCACGCGCGTCACACCGATTGCCTCTTGCGAAAATCAAGCCTACCAGAGTCGGGCGTGCCGGCGACGAGGGTGGCTGCGAGCGCCCCGGCACCCCACGCTCCTCGGCCAAGACTCCGGCCCTCCGGGTCGACAACGGCCTGATCGTCCATAGCCAACGGCCCCACATCTCACCTTACCTCTCCCGCTGCTCCAGCTCGCCCTCGATCCTCTCGTAACAAGGGACGCAGAAGCCATGGGTGAACAAGGTATTCTTCGCCAATTTTGGCAATGCGATCTCCAGCGCGTACCAGTCTCCACTGGGGTCTTTGATCCGCTTGCACTCCGCACAGATGATCGCCACAGGCTGCTCGCTGCTGGCCTCGGCGGAGCTGCCGTTTCCGGCAAATCGCGTGTAGAAGCTGATCAGGTCCGGTATCGGCAAAGAAATCTGGGTGTCCTTTCCGTAGATCAGGCCGTCCTCTTGAGAGAGGACCTCGCCGTAGAAAAACTCCGCGTACGCATTGAGCGCGCGCATGGCGATGCACACGTGGACGATCTCTTCGTACTCCTGAGGAGTCGTCGAAATTCGCAGCGCCTTAACCAGTTTCGCGCGGCTGGCCGGCGACTGCTGGGCCATGAAGATGTACTGGATGATCTTTCCCCAGCGCGCGTGACCCTCGATCCGCGGGGGAATCGTCAGCTCGCGGACCAGGGTATAGATCTCCTCCTGGGTAAAGCCCAGACCCATGAGAAAGTACGAATGCAGGATGAAGCAGTAGGAATTCGTGCAGCGGGTGGACAACACGACCATCAGCGCGTGGATGATCGCATCTTCCGGGATCGCCTTTCTCTCCCGGAGACAGCGCCTCACCAGCGGCCAGTAGACCTCCAAGACCCCATGGTCTTCCATCACCAGGAAGATCAGAGGCACCTGTCCGACAAAGAGTTCTCTGACCTCGGTAATCGCTTTCGCTCCCATCGCTCGACCTTTCTCGAGAACCACTCGTTATGGTCTTACCCAGATCCGGAGGATCGGCCCGGGGGTACTCAGAAGACGCCGGCGAGCCGGTCGAACGACTTGCGCAGGCGGATGGAGACCCGGAGGAGAATCCCCTTGAGGAGGTGTGCTGCCAGACTCGGCCGCTCTTCGATCAAACGATCGAGATCCTCCCGCGCCAGGACCGCGAGGCAGCTCTCCTCGCGGGCGACTGCGGTAACCGCACGGGGTTTGTTGTCGACGATGCACCGCTCGCCCACGACGGTGCCCTCGCTGTACACGCGGACGGTTAGCTGCCGCCGCTCCCCCTGGCTCGGCCCGCTCCCCTCCATACCGGCGAATACCGGCCGCAGGGAGGGAATCCCTTCGTCGGGCGGGAACGCAACTCCTCGCCTTGGCACTCGCTTCACTGGACAGAATCCCCATCGATGATGTCTACCACGCGGTGAGCAACACGCATGCCACCCGCTGCGAGCCGTCGTGTCCGGCGCGAATCCCTTTGCCGACAGCGGTTCCCCAGCCCCATCGGCAAACGATGCCGGGCGTTGTGAGGTACCACCACTGCCGCCGGTCGACCGGATCGGCGTACCGACCCAGCGTTGGTGGAACATCTCGACCATCGCCGACCCAACCCCTCGACCGAACGCGACCGTCGCCGGGACACGCTCCCTGCCGTGCGTTCTCTGCAATGGCCGATCGGGCGGGGCCGGATCTTTCAGGTATCCGATCGACGCGGAACCGTCGCCTCCCATCTGCCCCGCGCCAGCTCCGCTTCTCCCTCCCCTGGCCACGGGGGCATCGCAACGGCGCTCTGCACCAGCAGCCCCCCCATGGACAGGAGCCCGGCGGCTGCCACCGTGCGTCTTCTGCGACTCATTGGCACCTCCGCTCGACCTTGGCGTCTACCTCGACCCTGGCGTTCGCCATGCCGTCCCACGCGACGGGCAAAGTCACCCCTAGATCAATGATCGTGAGCAGATGCTCGATTTTCTTCGCGAGAGTGCTGCCGCCTAGCCACTTCGGGAGTCTGACCAAATGGCTGCCACGCGGGCTAGCTACCGTGAAGCCTGGGCCGCACAGTGATGGCCCACGACTAACACCAACTCGGAGGTCAGCTTTTGACCGGCCTACCACACCGATCGCCGGGCGCGAGGTTCACCGAGGCCCCGTGGCCGTGACCGAGATCATCCGACGGCCGTAGATCCTGGCCGGGAAAGGTGTCAGCGAGGCAACCGGCATTCCCGGCTGAGGGATTCGGCCTGCGCACCCGTGCGACGACCTTCCGGAGTCGACGGGATAGGTAAGTCTACTTCTTCGCGGACGTGTCCTTCAGCGTCCGCTCCAGCAGCGGCCAGTAGCACTCGGCGTCCGAGGTCGTCTGAAGGCTCTCGACGACGCTGCGCGCCAGGGCCGCGTCGTCCCGAGTCCCGCTCACGGCAATCTGCACGACCGACTGGGGCTTCAGATCGACCAGGACATTGGCGACCCCGGTGACCGGGCGTTCGCCCGCCGTCGCCGTCGTCGCCATCCACTCCCAGGTGCCGGGACGCTGAGACTCGAAGGGCAGCAGCCCGGCGGAGGGCAGCGTTCGTCCTAGCCCCTGCTCATATTCCGCGGTGACGAACTTCCGGGCGCGCTCGAGCAACGTCGCGCCCTCGATCTTCTCGAGATCCTTCGGCAGCAGAAACCGTAGGCCGACCACCGCCCGGCCATCTTTCGAGCGGTAGGTGTTTTCCTGTGGCCCCGCGAGCCAGTCGCCGGGGATCATGTAGGTGTAACAGAACGGATCGGGATGGTTGTGGAAGACGTCGACGCTGCCGGGCCCGCTCGTCTCTGGCTGGGCCGGTCGGACGACCAACACAACGTTTTTGCCGTCTGCCGCCAGAAGTCGCGCCTTCGCCAGTTGCTGCTGCCAAGCAGGGTTGTCGTCCGTCGGACGGGTTACGGTCTGACAGCTTGCCTGAACGGCGCACACGACACCCATCACCACCAGCGCCACACCGATCTTCCCTGACTTCGCCATGCCCGTTCTCCTTGCGTTGGTTGGCTGGTTCACCTATCGCCGCCTGCCGGCTGGCCGTGAGTGCGCGGTAAACCTCTGTCCGCACCGGCGGCACGACGCGGCGCGACCCAGAAGCCACATCCTCGGCCGCCGTGTTCACGGCCTGATCATGCCGTCATCCGCGCGCATGATTGCCCCGAGGAGGGCGCTCGTCGATAGGAGCCCTACCCCGATGTTGGTCATCTCCCATCGACCGCGATCGTACAAGCCGGAGACGGCATCCGCCACCAACACCACCCGGAAGTCTCGTTCGCTGGCCTCGTAGATCGAGGTATGGGGGCCGTTTGGATAGTTGCCGCCGCTGAAGACCAGCGTCGAGATGGGATGAGGAGGCCGCGCTCCGCGCGAGCGAAGGCGTCGCCTGGCTCCTCTGTTCAACGGGCTCGAAGCCCAACGATGACGCGAGCCACCATGCAGCCGGCTACCACGCAGCCGAGCGGAGGGGATGTGCACGACCAGAGGAGCCGGATCTGTGGGCTTGCCGCGCGCGGCGAGCTCGTGGCGGAGCGGTGGATCGACACGACGCGCTCCGGGGTGCGGCGCGACTTGGCGAAGCCCCCGCGTAACCTCGGGCGGATCGATGCGTCCCGCAAGAAGAGCGACCGGCAAGTCGCCCGCCGCTTGGCCCCGCTCGGGCGAGTGGACCCGGACCGGCGCTCGCCAGTAACCCTGCGCGGCCGGGACACGCCCCGGCACCGGGCGATGGAGTCGATCGCCGAGACGGGGTACGCGGAGGCAGTCCGGCGGCTCACCCAGGTCCACGGCGAGGGCACCCTCCCCGCCCTCACTTTCCTCCGGACCCTGGAGGAACCCTCCCGCTTTCCCCAGCGCCGCCGGGTGGGAGCGTCCCTCGGCCGGGGGGCCGCGACTGGATCCATCGGGCGAGGTGAACCGCCCGCTCGGGATCACCCCTGCCGGCGAGACCTACCGGCGCAGCCTCTTGGTGGGCGGCACCCACCCAATCGTTCGGCAAGGCCGGCCCGACACCGACCTGAAGCGCCCCGGCCGGCGGGTGAGGGAGCACGGCGGCAAGCACGGCAAGAAGCGTGCGGTGGTGGCCGTGGCCCGCAAGTTGGCGGTGGTGCTGCACCGGCCGTGGGTCAGCGGTGCGGCCTACGTCCCCGTGGGCGATGGCCAGGTGCACGCCCAACTCGCCTGAACCGCGGTCCCGTTCCGACCCGTGACCCCCCACGCCGTCGTCCGCCCACAAGCCCCGCCTTCGGTCTAAGACCGTGGCTCTCTTCGTCTCAAACGCCCCGTCTGGGGGACGGCGATTGGCGTCCTCGCGCGTACGACCGGCGCGCTTGCGCCGGGGGCGACTCCGCCGTAGAGATCGCCGCCCCCGCGCGGGTCGGACCCCAACGTGCAGCGAACCCGCCACGGGCTTTGTGCCCGACTCCGACGGCCGCCGGAGGCCTGGCGGAAGGAGTGATGCGGCGCGAGACCGAGCCCCGGGGACGCGGCAGGGAGGGATCTTTTGGCTCCCCGGGGCGCGACTCGCTGCGCTGCTGCGCCCCGCGTCGTCGTCCCCACGGGCATCCCCCTCCCAACCAGCCCAGCGTTGACAACGAGCGGCTTCCTCATGGAAGCAAGATGTCGGCCCGCCTCGCTCGACGCGCGTGACGCTCGCAACGGTTAATCCTCTGTTCCTGGTTGGCCCTTCACCTTGGCGGTCGCTTGTTTGTAAGCCGTATTGAGCTCCGAGCCGATCCTGCTCGTCACGTAGCTCGCCTGCTCTGCGAGGGTTCCTTCCGGAACCTGGGCGACGTTCACGGCGATCCAATTCGCCAGGAGGATCCCTCCTGCGACACCGAACAGAATGGTCACGAACAGACCCAGGTAATGGATGAGTGTCGGTCGATGCATATCTCGCTGACGCCCACGCTCGAGCCAACCAACCTCGCCGGGCTCAAAGTCGTTCATCATTCGATCCCGCGCAGAGTTGACTACCAAGCCTATGCACGCCGAGGCCCGCGGCCATCCCACGAGCCGAGCCACGACGATCGAAAGAACGGCGTTCGGCCAGAAATCTGCATCGGTCTCCTTGGCGATGAGGATAAGGCCGACAGAACGCCGCCCAAGGTCGGGACGAACCCACCCGCCGCGGATATTGGCGCAATGAGCAACATGGACATGAACGTCCCGCGCACGCCGGTCGTCTTCATCCCTGCCCAGAGGCCGGCCCCGTAACAGACTGTCCCGACGACGAACACCCCAAACCCCTCGATCACGCCCACACCAGCCCTCCACCCTCGGCGACCTACAGTGGGGACAGTGGCGGACGACCCGTGCCATCGCGCGTGCGCACCGCATCAGACAGGTCATCGGTCGTCGTATTCAGACCGACGATTCAGTCGTGCATGCCTGACCACCTCATGACCGCTCACGGCGGATGCGCCGACACAGGGATCGGGCCGGCCGGAGACAGTGGCCCCTCCCCGTCGACGACGAGTGGATCTCCGTCGCCCAGGGATCCTAGTGCAGTATCTCATAAATGAATTTACATTCCTCCGATTCCGTCTAGGCGCGAGGCACAGGGGGCTTCGAGGAGCGAGACATGGCGCAAGCGCGGATCGTGCTGGAGGCGGAAGAGCGGCGGGAACTGAACCGGCGGTTGCGCGCCAGCACGGTGTCGGTGCGGGATCGGCAGCGTGCGCACATCATCCTGCTGGCG